>Ga0209974_10000349_pt1 | contig 15089 bp, 19 predicted proteins | sample InoplaM3SPM_FD_187592 | JGI IMG/M metagenome (GOLD analysis project Ga0209974, IMG submission 187592) | Arabidopsis thaliana rhizosphere microbial communities from the Joint Genome Institute, USA, that affect carbon cycling - Inoculated... | ecosystem: Host-associated > Plants > Roots >...
CGCAGCCAAGTGAATTGTATCCAATTACATCCCGCGCGCATGCCTGGGAAACCTGCGATAGAGCCGCACGATCCACCAGACCAATGACAACCCAAAGCCGATCAGAATGGACGAGAAGATCCTGAGCGGCAGTGCCGGCGGATTCAGGTGATTGGCAACCAGGATCGTGTAGTGCATGCCGAGCATCATCATGATGATCAAACAGCCGAGCCTCATGCCATGGGTCGACAGAAACAGCAGCGATGCTTCCCGATGGGGGCCGGCGAGCCAATAATCGCGATTGGGAACGTTAGTCCAGTGCGGATATTTGCGCGGCAGCGCTCCGATGACAAAACTCAGCAGACCCGGCACGCCGATTAGAAAAGCAAGCATAAACGCCAAATATTCGTTCCGAGTCATCCATCCATCGGCGTGCCGACCGGCGCTGAAATGAGTGGCCACCGTCTCCGGCAAATAACGTGAGGTGTAGATGATAAACGTGGCGCCGAAGACGGTAAGACAAATCAAGGCAATCAGCGCGCCGCTATTAGAGTTGTTGTTCACGGTCTAGCTGCGCTCACGCACAATTTCGCGCAGCCTGCCGCACAGGCTAGCCACCCAGGTCTGTGCGATCGCGATTTGTTTGAGTGGACCAATCGTTTTTTTTGGCTAACGGCCGGCGCTATTAGATAGCGACTGCAAAGCATCGGCGATCGAGTTCTCACTGTCCTCGGTAACCTGCCCTCGCGGCGTCAACTGGTTTACCAATTCAGGCATGATTTGGGAGATTGCCGAACCTGCGTCTCCTTGTGAAACACCGAGCTTTGACGCGATATCATTGAGCGTCTCAGAGCCAAAAGCCTGTTCGACCTGTTCTGCTGAAATGTTCTGATTGGGACCGGTGCTCACCCATGAATCGGCTTGAGATCCCATACCGGCGTCGCGAAACTTGCCGAGCACACCTCCCAGGCCGCCATTTTGTTGCAGCAGCAAAAGTGCGAGCTGAAGCAGGAGACCGCCGCCGATGCCGCCTGTGGCTGCGCCCCTGCCGCCGGTCAATCCGCCCAGGATGGAGCCAAGTGGATCTTCGGTCTGCGCGTGGTTCCCACCTAAACCGCCGCGCAGCACGCTTCCAAGCAATTCGTCTAAAAACCCCATAAAATCTCCTTTCCAACTCTTAGGTAACGCAAGCCCCAACTATGACAGTTTCACCGCTCGCCGCAAGGCGGATCGAACATGCCTTGCCTCCAAGTCTCCCCTCAAAAGTTCCTTTGGCTTGTCCTATTATTAACGTTGAGCTTGCCGCTTAATTCGTTAGCGGCTCATTCGACTTTACAGGCCGGACAATCCACGGCGACCATTTTGGTTTCGTTTCCACGGCGGTACGAATATTCCGTCTTACCGGGCCCGATTTTGAAAATCGCCTGGCGCAGATCGTCCTCACTGCCGATCTTTTTACCGGCGATCGACAACACCACATCGCCGACATGGATACCCGCCTTGGCCATGGGACGGCCGCTTTCTATTTCCATTACCACGGCGCCGGCCGGCATAGCTCCAAGCGTGGAAGCGCTCTGTTCCGGAGTGAGAAATGCTATGCGTAGCCCAAGGTCCGGCACATGAAATCCTCTTGCCAGAGCAGTCGCCGGCAGCGTGCCGCCGAACGAGCCCACCAGGTCGTGGATGCGCTTTTCCATGTCAGAAGTGCCGGTGCCGCTTGCCGGTTCGTTCTTTGTCGGAATCGTTGGGGGAACTTCCGGCACAATCTCGCGTCCTGGACCTCTGACCAAGTACCCGATCAATCCGGCGCCAACTATCGCGATTGCGAAAATGCTCAAATTGAGGGGCGTAAGCCAACGCTTCTCGCCGGTCTTTTGATAGACCAGCGATGGCTGCACGGGACCGATGCCAGCCGTGGTGCCGACTGGATTAGCGCTTCCTGGCGCAAGTAATTCAGTCACCCTTCCAACGAGTCGCTGGAGCTCGGCGTCGCTGGCGCCGGCGATCCAATCAGTCAGATCAGCTCCGTTCAACAGCCTAAAGGCTAACGGCGCGTCGACATGTTCGATAAAGACGGGCACCAAAATGCCCCTCCGTTTGCCTTCTGTGGCTTCGTTGCGCACCCATTCGGAAGCCACCGATACCGCCGACCAAAGGACAATAACGCACTTGGCTTGAGCGAGAGCGTTTTCGATCACTTCATCGAAAGATTTCCCGAGTGGTATCTCTCGATCCCACCAAACGTCCCAACCGCGCTCGCCCAACGCGCTGGCAAGCTTCTGCGCCTGTGGTCGATTCTCACTGGCGTAACTGATAAAAATTTCGTTCATGTCAAAACATTCTATTACAATCGACGGGAAAGTGGCTACACGAAATTGATTCGCCGAAATTCAAACTCAAGCGCGAATCAATTCACGCATCCACAACTCGACAATCAGAACCGCATCCGGCGGAATGAGATCAGTCAGACCCTGTTCGCGGTAAGCCAGGTGAGGACTGATGCGCACCTTGCGATACCCGCCGAGTTTCATGCCGATCAATGAATGTTCGACGCCGGCGATGGCTTGTCGTGTGCCCAGAGTGATTGCATGATCGACGAAAAGGTGACCGTCTTCATTGCGAATCATCTTCTCCGGCAGGTATTGCGCCTGACGCTCGTTCAAAAGAACCTCGTCACCCTGGTTCAGAAAAATTTTGAGATTGTAGATGACTCGATCACCCTTATGTGCGGGCTGGCCATTTCCTTCCCGCTCATCCAACAACTTGATGCCGCTTTTAATTCTCATGCCAAGACTTCCCACTGCACGGCATCGCCGATCTTCATCAAAAAATCCCAGACTTCTTTTTCCAACAATGTTACCTGGCGCGTCCCGCCGGAGTCGGCATTATTCTCGATGCCTTTCTCTGTAATCAAACGCGCCGATTGCACGGAATCCATCGGTCCGCGATGGGTGCGCTTGATCCAGATCGCTTCCAGGCGCCCGCTGATTTGTCCTCGGCCGTTTGCCATGCACTCCTATGAACAGGTTTCCGTCGCGTCGGTATTCCGCTGCGGGCTTTTGCAACGCAACAAAGCGTAGCGTAACAACATCCAGTCAGACAACTCTGTCATCTCGACCACCGGACTGTATGAAACTCTTTCGAAGCCCTTCGACGTCCCCGCACAGCGTCTATAAGAAGGACTTTGAGAAAGATTTCTCGCTGCCGCTCGAAATGACATGCGGACGACAAAGTTGCGCGGAGCGCACCCTGCAAAACTATCCGCTCTGCGTACTCGGCGTCTCCGTGGTGACTTCTGCATCCATCTTGCGGGCCCCTGAGGGTACACCCCACCTGAAATCACTGTCTGGGATGCGCCGGATCCGTCCAGAAAACAGCTTCCGGCTTTTCGACGGCCGGTATGTCGAGATTGACTACGACCGGTTCTTGATCGCTGCGCACCACTACGCACGTGAGCGGCTCGTTTGGATCGGCATTAATTTCCTGATGGGGAACAAACGGCGGGACAAAGATAAAATCTCCCGGGCCGGCCTCCGCAATAAACTCCAGTTGCTCGCCCCAGCGCATGCGCGCCCGGCCGCTGATGATATAAATAATGCTTTCGAGTTGGCCATGATGGTGCGGCGCCGTCTTCGCGTTCGGATGGATGTGAACCGTGCCCGCCCACAGTTTGTTCGCCCCGGCCATGGCCCGATTGATTGCCGCAGCCCGCGTCATTCCGGGAGTTTGAGGCGTGTTGAAGTCGAGCTGATGGCTTGAAACAATTCTGACTCCGCGATTGCGCCAATCCTTCTCCATAACATTCTCCCTTTTATCAGGCCAAATGATTAATTCACCACATAACGCTGAATATCACGGCTGAACTCGAGACCGAGTCCGGGTTTTGCCGGCACAACCAATTCGCCGTTGACCGGCACCGGCACTTCTTCGAACAACCTGAACGACCATGGCATATATTCCACCGTCAGTCCGTTGGGAATGGCGGATATGAGATGCACATGAATCTCCGGCAAAAGATGGCTCACCACCGGCAGATTGAACGCTTCGGCCATGGCCGCCACCTTCATCCAGTTGGAAATGCCGCCGACTCGGATCAGATCGATCATGACAATATCGACAGAATGCGCCTCGATCATCTGGCGAAACGGCGTGACGCCGTATAAGCACTCGCCGCCCGCGAGGGGCGTAATCAGCGCATCGGCAACCCGGGCCAGCCCCGTGTAGTCGTCGTGCGCAGTCACATCCTCGAGCCAATAAAAATTAATCTCTTCCACGCGCTTGCCGATGTCCATGGCCTGATGCACGGTCCAGCGCTGGTTGATATCGCACATGAGAGCGATATCAGGCCCGACTGCTTCGCGGATGCGGCGCGCGTGCTCGGCCTCGCGTGCCGGAGTGGTGTCGCCCGGAAGAGCCAACTGAGTCTTCATCTGCTTGAAGCCCTTGTCGACCAGTGTTTGCGCCGCCTTTACCAGATGATCGATCGGATAGGCACGCACCAGCGCGCCGCTCGCATAGGTCGGCACCCGGTCACGCAAGCCTCCGAGCATTGCTGCCAAGGACTGGCCGAGAAATTTTCCCTTGATATCCCAGAGCGCCATATCGATGCCGGAAATCGCCAGCATTAGAATTCCGCCCGGTCCCGCACTTGCAGCCGTGACGCGAAGCTTTTGCGTGAGTCGTTCGATTTGCAGCGGGTCTTCGCCGACGATCAATTCGCCGAGCTGGTCAATTGCTCGCTTCAGTGTGGAGCTGAGCGGGCCGCCGAAAAAGCTGACACCGATTCCCTCGACACCGTCTTCGGTTTCTATTCGCACTGTGACGAACTGGTTGTGCGAACGAAAATACGGCGGCCCACCGGCCAGCGGCTCATCGAGGGCCACGCGCACCACCTGGGAAGCGATACGTTTGAGTTTCATCGGGCCTCCATCTTAAAACACTGGGCTTCTCACGCCAGGATCAAAGCAAGCAAGCCGCCGGCAAGATGACCGACAAGGTCATGGCGTTCAAATTGCGGGTTGCTCCGGACCGGACAGCGCTTCGGGAAAACGGCGACAAAAGTGTCCCGCGGAAGCCGATTCCAGATATACAGCCGATTTATAGACGGAAATCTACCTTTTCCGTGTAACTCCGCAGGGCCATCTGTTACCATCGGGCCAGGTGAAAAGATGATTACCATGCCACGAGAAGAACGGCGCGCCTATCTGGCTCGGCTGCGCCCCTATCTGACCGCGAGTGTGCTTTTATTCGGCTCAGGCATCCTGATCGGTCTCATGATCGTGTCCCGCTTTCCCGGACTGGGTGACTATTTCGAACAGACGATCGGCGCTTTTATCAAAACGTTCTCGGGATTGCCGCGGCTCAAGCTCGCTGCCGCGATCTTTTTAAACAACGCAGTGAAAACACTGCTGGCAATTTTCCTTGGAACGATTCTGGGAATAATTCCCGGTTTCTTTCTCCTGGCTAATGGTGTCGCGCTCGGCATTGCCTGGTCGCTTTCCGCCAGCGCACGCGGCGCCTGGTTTTCGCTGTTGAGTATAGTCCCCCACGGTGTCCTGGAGCTACCCGCCGTTTTTCTCGGTACAAGCATCGGCTTGATGATCGGGGTTCAAGCGCTGAAGCGGCTCGCAGGCAGAGCAAATACAAACATTGCCGCCGAATTGTCCCAGGGCCTGCGCTACTTCTGCACCGTCATCCTGCCGTTATTGTTGGTCGCCGCGCTCGTCGAAGCTTTCGTCACAGCTGCGCTCGTCGTACCTCGTTAGAAAACGATGTCTTCCTGCTAGCGCATAATGAATTCGCCGCCCAGATAATGCTGCAATCGCTCGGTTAATTGGCATAGTTCTGGACTCGAGTAATCCCGGGTTTCCCGCAAATGGCCCCACACCGGAGCGGGCCAGCATGGATCGCCCGGTTTTCGACCGACGATGCGTAGGTGGAGCTGTGGCACAACGTTGCCGATACTGGCAAAATTTACCTTCGTATAACCGAGAGTCTTTATAAAGCCGGAAATGACCGTGGCCTCGCGCATCGTTGTTCCCCGCACGTCATCCGGCAAATCGAGCAGATCGGCGATATTCGTTTCGGGCACTAGAATAAACCAAGGAAGAACGGCGTTCTTGTGCAGCAAAACATGGGATCTCAAAAATTTTCCGAGGTAATGGGTGTCGAGGAGCAACTGTTGATGGACTTTGAATTGAGCCATATTCATCCAGCTCACTTGGGATCGCGCGCGCAGCGAAAGCCTATGTCTTGCAGGCTCTCATTCGGATTTAAGTACATCCGTTTAGTCGCCGTGATTCGGTCCGCCGGATCCATCCAGCCGCCGCCCCGTATGACTTTTGCTGTGCCGCTATCCGGCCCTTTGGGGTTCTGCGATTTATCGCGCGGAAAACTTGTCGAATACCAGTCAGCGACCCACTCCCAAGCGTTGCCGGCCAAATCATACATTCCAAACGGCCCCATCCCCTTCGGGTGTGTTCCTACCCGTGAAACGCCGTCCGGGTAAACCGGCTTCCTACTTGAAACTCCAAATCGCGCATGTGCGCTTGTCGGCTCGTCCGACCCCCATGGGTACTTGCGCCCATCTTCACCGCGCGCCGCCTTCTCCCATTCCGCTTCGGTAGGCAGGCGCTTGCCTGCCCAGCGGCAGTAATTGTTCGCGCCGTGCCAGTTCACTCCGACCACGGGGAAGTCCCCGAATTTCTTCAAGTCACTCTCGGGAAAATCATCCGGCTCATTGACTTTGCCGGTTGCCTTCAGAAAATTCCCATAGCGGGCAACCGTGATTTCATAGCGATCCATATAGAACGCGTCGAGAAAAATTTCGCGGCGCGGCGAGTTTTCATCGTCGCCCATGACGAATTTTCCCGCTGGAATCAAAACGGCCGGCGCGCCGTCTTTACCGACGATTTCCACGCCATCGCGAACGTCGATGCCGTAGAATATTGCGGCGCCGCCCAGAACAAGCAAACCTGACGCTGCAGCAGCGCGCTTGAGCCATCTGCGTTTAATACTTACAGCAATGCGATGGACTTCCGCGGCGACACTCGCGGCGACATTGCCGTCCGGGCGAAGGATCGTTACCGCTTTCAATGACGGCGGAAGCTTTGAGAAATCGATGTCGGCGAGCGCAACCGGAAACAACTTGCGCCCGCTCTTCTCGGCGATCTCCAACTCCGACAGCGTGTAACTTTCGGCATCTAACGCCTGCGGCGTGACGAGAAAAATAAATAGCCGGCAATCCTCAATCGCTTGGCGAATCCGATTGTGATACTCGTCGCCGGCCGGCAGATCAGCGCGATCGAAGAATATCCGATGGCCTTGATCGCGCAGCGCCAGATAAATCGACTGGGCCTGCTCCCGGTCCTGCGATGCGTAGCTTAAAAAAATTCTCATTCGCTCGGAATATTATTCAGTAAAGAGAACAAACACAGAGGAGCATAGGACCGATATGACTATGGCTTCTTGCTGTCGGCAGGCACCGCGCCATCCCACAACTCTTTTATAAAACGAATTTGTTCTTAAATTCTCGACAAAGGACATCCTGCTGCCTGCACCTGAGCAGAGCGCCGTCCTCGCCAGCGATATCCAATGTCTCCCCGACCATTTTGGCCGGCACGATCATGCGCCGATTGGATCAACCTTTTTTTATACGCCTCGTAGGCCGAGCGTAGCGTATCCGGATCTTTGATGCGCAGGTTTTACCGACGGCGGCCATTGCAAGCTGTCGATTCTTCTCGACGAAATTGGCAGATTCCGCCAGCGCCGCAATAATTTTCTGAACGACGGTAGGGCGTTCTAAAGGTTCGCGACGAATTTGTTTGGTTCGGGCTGTCAATTATTTTCCGCGCTGCGGCAAGACATCTTTGAGCTGTTCTCCCGCTTTCCGGATCGCGATTTCGGTGCTTGGCCAGTCCATGCATGGGTCCGTGATGGAACATCCGTATTTAAGCCTCGACAGATCGGCGGGTATAGGCTGGTTGCCGCCCTCGATATTGCTTTCGAGCATCAAGCCGATGATCGAGCGGTTGCCTTCGCGGATCTGGTGCACGCAGTCGGACATGACGAGGGCCTGCAGGTTGTGGTCCTTGAAAGAATTCGCATGTGAGCAGTCGACGACGATATTCGGAGGAAAATTGGCCTTGGCAAGGGCGCGTTCGGCCATGGAAATGCTCACCGTATCGTAATTCGGCCGGTCGCCGCCCCGGAGCACGATATGTCCGTAAGCGTTGCCTCGCGTGCGCACGATTGAAGAGCGGCCTTGCCTGTTGATGCCGAGAAAACTGTGCGGCTGCGCCGCCGACTTGACCCCGTTGATCGCGACTTCCGTATTGCCATCCGTCGCGTTTTTAAAACCGACCGGAGTAGACAAACCGGAAGCCATTTCGCGGTGCGTTTGCGATTCCGAAGTGCGCGCGCCGATGGCAGTCCACGAGATGAGATCGCCGAGATACTGAGGAGCGATGGGATCGAGCGCCTCGGTAGCGGCCGGAAGACCGAGCTCGGTGACCTGCAAGAGAAAGGAGCGTGCTTTCTCCATGCCCTCCTCGATGTGAAAGGAGTCGTCCATGCGAGGATCGTTGATAAAACCCTTCCATCCGAGGGACGTGCGCGGTTTTTCAAAATAAACTCGCATCACAAGAAACAGCGTGTCGCAGACCTCATCGGCCAATTTGCGCAAACGCTGAGCGTAGTCGTAGCCGGCAATTGCGTCATGAATGGAGCAAGGGCCCGTCACAATGAACAGCCGGTGATCCTTCCGGTCAAGGATGCGCTTGATAGTCTCGCGTCCTTCGAAAACGGTTTCGGCAGCTTTCTCGGAAATCGGCACGCGCGCATGGATTTCCTCCGGCGAAGGCATAAGATCCAATGCCGTAATATTTAAATTTTCGAGAAGACGATTGGGCATAGTATACTCTTGTCGTGATTACTTCAGCATAATGCGACAATAGTTCATTCGTAACATGAGCGAGGGATTATTCCTAACCTGGACCCCTGAGAGATTTTATCACTTTACTGCGCGGCAATGTCCACCGTCGAGGGTGGAACCGATTAGCATCTTGCGCTGCGAAACTGTCGCCCTATTCGCATGAGAAGCGTCGTAAGCGGTTCGCCAGCAAAGCGCCGAAGAGCGCAAACAGACTGCCGACGCCTGTGGTTATTGCGCCCAGCGGCAACCAGCCGGTATGCGCCGGCAGCAAAGCCAGGGCAGCAACTTGGCCGAGCCAGACGCCGACATATGTCGCTGCAACTTGCTTGGGTTGCCACCAAGTAACGGCGGTGCCACCCAATACCAGGCTCGCGCTGTAGAAGGGCCAATCTGCATCCCACGGCTCGCGCCGGTCGACTAGCCATGGCGCCGCAAGCCAGACGGCGAAACCCAGGGCAGCAGCGGCTAAGAACGCCTGGATTGCCTCGCGGCTAATTATCTGTTGCGGCATCATCGGTTCCTTCAGAGAATTCTTCGCGCCTTGAAGTTAATAGTCGGCTATCGTTTTCCAAGAGCCTGCCGCATTTTCATCAAACCGCCTTTCCAAACTCAGCTCTCAGGGAATCCGCGAAACACGCCGTCTTCATCCACAGAGTCGGCAATCGACAGGTTATTTTCAATGGACTGAACCCGAGATGGTACGGCGCGGAACTCACGTCCAGAGAGATTGTGCAAGTCTACGATGAGAAGCGGAAAATCTCGCCGTGAGATCGCCGTCCGATCGACGACCATGATGAACGTGTGATTGTAGTCTTCGGGAAGAAGCCCGAGCAATTGATCCTTGGTGATATTCGACGTCATCGAGAAACTCCACGTAAGCGCGAAAATCGCCGACAGGCTCCCGGATTAAATTATTGTGCAGATTGCCTCCCAGGCGGCTTGATCCGAGAAGTCAGCTCGAAGCACCAACGCGTCTTTTGTTTTTGGAATTTGCTTCATACGCTCTTGTAACGGATCCCCTGCCGATTTATCGAATGGAAAGCGATTCGCGTTGACGCACGGTTGTGCGCTCATGTTGTGCTCGCCAGATCGAGAAATTCTGCAGCAAGCTTCGGACCGATTCCTTCATCCTCGTGCTTGAAAAAGACATAAGCATGATCCCATTGCTGCGATAGAATCCGTTTTTTCCAATTCAGGAGATCGGCGCCGCTGTATGCGGAGCGCCGGAGCCGGATATAGCCCCATGTTGCGGTTGCGACCATATTGGCGCTTTCAGTCTCATCCATCTCAGCCGTACAAAGCGCGCAATTGCGCTTTTTGAGACAGCTAAAAACTTCATCGTCAAACCAGGAGGGATGGCGAAATTCGAAAGCCACGACTCTATCCCCGGGCAGAATCGACAAGAAGTTTTGCAGTCTTTCTAAGTCTTTTTTTAAATGGGGAGGAAGTTGAAATAGCATGGCCCCGATCTTCGAGCCCAGCACCGTCGCCACGCGAAAGAGATATTCGACTTCGGACGCGGAGTCGTTGAGGCGTTTTACATGGGTTATCCGCTGGGGAGCCTTAAGCACGAACCGAAACTCGGCCGGCACCTGTTCCGCCCACCCCTGAAGCACGCTTTCTTTCGGTAGCCGGTAAAAAGTGTTGTTAATCTCGACCGCCGGCAGTCGCCCGGCGTAAAACCGCAGCATCTCTTTTGCGGCGAGACGTTCGGGATAAAAGTTTCCCAACCACGCTTTGTAGCTATAACCGCTGGTTCCAACCCACAACTTCATGCGCTTTTTGCCGCTCCTGTTTAAGTTGATCCAATCCAGATTCGTTGTCCTGTTAACGTTGATTAGACAGTACGGCCCATGTCGAAGACAATCTCCTTTGCAATCTTGGCATCGCGCATCTCGAATATGTGAACCAACCGCATTTCAACCTTGCTGCCAAGGGGAAAATGCCAGTAGCCATCCTTGGCAACCTGGAACGTCACGATACTGTCGTCCACGACACGATCTTCGGTAGCGAAGCGCTGAAGAAAACTGAACTTCACGTCACGCATGGACGCAAAGAGCTCCCGGTAATTCTTGGCAACAGCCTCTTTTCCGGAGAACGATCGATTGAGACCATTTGGCGCAGGTGCCTGCCAAACGATATCATCGGTAAACGTTTTGAGCGCCGCTTCGACCTCGTTGAGTGCCTCGCTGTGGAAGTGGCTCTCCACAACCGCCAGGTTCTGTGCTGCGCGATCTTTTTCCATCTTGTTTTCCCTCTCCATCAATTTAATTCGTCACGAGCCGATTCAGGGTGGATTAGTCCGGGTAAATTTTAACTTTGGATCTGGCCATGCCTCGCCTCATGTCTAACGACACTTATACCACAAACCCAATCAACCTATGGCAACCTTGAAACCTGACGTTCGCCTACGGCACGAGCGCCTTGTTCGTTATGTCGCGCGACGCGCATTCTTTGCCCAAAAAAGGGTGGATACGAAAATGGCTGCCGCAGCTAAAAGCGGCCCAACTCCGAGAACACCAACAAGTCCGCAGAGGTTTCCTGCGCTTGCAGAGGAGCAAGCCACCAAAACTGCGACTACTGCCCCAATCACGTATGCCAACGCGCCCACGCCAAGAGCAATGAGCCCATACTGCAACACGGAACGATGTTGCTTGGGCGCGTAACGATACTTAAAGTAATAGATAACAATGGAGACCAGTGCTGCGACAAGCGCTACTGGGCCTATCGATATCAGTGCACTAAGCGCGAAAGTCATTGAATCCTAATGCCTGAGCTAATCGAGCCACGAAGTGATTCCTGATCTTACGCTCGCCCCCGGAGGATGAAAATGGATTTCAGGGGAACCAAACATTTTACTTCTATTCCCGATGAATTCTCAAAGGAGTTGCTTCGGTTTGAAGAATTTTTTAAGCATCAATTACACGAATGGCCGCGACATCAGCCCAAGCTTTGAGCGTTGAGTTGCCAGACGGCGTAGTTCAATGCCGAGGCGAAGCTCACCCACAGCAGATATGGGATAAGCAACACACCGGCGAGCGCCCGCACGCGCCAAAAGGCGATCAGGGTAACAATAATCAAAACCCACAAGAGCAGTATGTCAGCGAACGCTAGCGCACCGCGATGCCAGCCGAAGAACAGCCAACTCCATAGCGCATTCGGAGCAAGCTGGAGCAGAAACAAGGCCAGCGCGCCACGCGCCTCACGAAATCCATCAGCGCGCCAAACCAGCCATGCGGCAATGCCCATCAGGGCGTAAAGCACAGTCCAAACGGGACCGAACCACGATGACGGCGGCGCCCACTCTGGCCGCACGAGTTGCGTGTAAAAAGACCCCGCATTGATTGACGCAACGCCGCCGATCGACGCGGCGATGAATGTGACGGCGAGCCAACCCACGAGACCAAGAATCTGTTTAGTTTTGGAAGCAGGAGCCATAAACGGTCCGTTGGCGTCTAGCATTTTGGATGAGAGGCGCGGCCCCCGGGTCGGTCTCGACCCGAAGCCTAGACAGAGAGTTTTTCATATTCCCAATACTTCTCAAGAAATTCGTTGCGCAGGAAACGCTGTTCCGATTACACGAAACGAACTCCACTTCAGGCCAGGTGCGCACCTAGGGTGCCAAGACACCGTTCGCTTTGACGTAGTTTGCAACCTGCTCGTGCGTGGCAAACCAAACGCCTGGCTTTGATCTCATGTGCGTAATCAGCTGCTCCAGCATCACGATCCGCGAGCGATGCCCAATCAGGTGCGGATGCATCGTCAGAACGTACAGACCGCCTTCTTCGTACGCCACATCGAATTCCGATTGGAAGGTCTGCAGGACCAGCTCGGCTGACGGCAGCCCGTTCGCCGTCCCGCCGAAGTACGAATGATCGTCAAGGATCCACTCGACGGGTAGCTCGATCACACCCGTTGGCTGTTTGTCGAGCAGAATTTCATAGGGATCATCACTCCCCATCAAACTGCTATCATAGAGGAATCCAGCCTCCTTGATCTGCTTCATCGTGTAGCGACTGAACGCCCAGGAAGGAGCGCGATACCCAACCGGCCGCTTGCCGATGACTTTGGTGATGTACTCGATCGACTGCGTGAGAAGCCGCTGCTCCTCTCTCTCATTATCGAGGGCCGGAAGGTGTTCGTGGATCCAACCATGAACGCCGATTTCATGGCGTTGCTTTGCAAGGATATCCCCGATCATCTGAGGGTGAAGCGCGGCGGCAACAGCGGGAATAAAAAAGGAGGCCGGAATCTTGTGCGTGTCCAGTAGTCGCAGGATCCGCGGCAAACCGTCGATCGCGCCGTACTCGCCGCGTGAGAGGTCTCCCGCCCCGAGATTGCCGCGCGATAGCGCGATCGTGGCGTTGTCCACATCAAAGCTGAGCGCCACAGCGACTCTGCTCCGGTTCGGCCACGAGCGCGGCTTCAGGCGACGCCCGGCGCTGACTTTAAAAAACTGCTGCTTCAATTGATCCAAAGAGAGCTTGGTTCCAGGAAGAGGATTCGCGTGGAACTGTCGTGTGACAAACTTCCTGGCGCGATCTCCTGACAGGATCAGTAAAATCACTCCGAAGAGGATTGCCGCGTAGATGCCTTTCTTCATTGTCACCGAATGATTTTCTGTGCTGCGGATGCTATGTCGCCGACCCGTTATCAAAAGTTGAATTATCCATAGCTCAATCTCGTAACCGGCTCCAGCGCCGCCTTATGCTCCACCCGACGCACGTCGAACCAATAATAAATTCGGTTCGGTAGCGACGTTATGCCACCCAGAAAACGGGCCACGACGGATCTTGAAGAAGATTTCGACAAACCCGTATCGATTGAATTCATTGACGCGCTTGCACGTCCCGCGAATCTGCAGGAAACAGGCTCGCTCACGGCGCGTCGCCCGGGGTGCATATTGGATAGATCAGGAATTCCGACAATGCGAACCCGGTCGCCTTTACGAGGGAGCTGGTGTTTCTATTTGACCCGCCGCCGGTTTACAAAACCAACCTAGATAGAGGTATTATTGTCGTTCGGCCTTCAGAGAATAACTGAATCAGAGGTTTTGCCCTAATTCCAATCTTGATTTCTTGGATCCTAGCAGTGGCATGATTCTAATTAGGCTAGGCGTTCGACATGAGCGCCTGACCCGGATTTGCTGGGATCGCTCCGCTCGTCGCCGACGCCCTCCACCGTTGCTAGTAGGGCGTGCCATCCTTGTGCACGAACTTCCACTTGTCGTCGACCAGCAGTGCTTGAAGATCATCGTCGGGGTAGCTGCCTTCGTCTCCGGGGGTACGGTCGCCCACCTCTAAGTAGACGACCTCTTCCGCTGTTTCGTTGACGAGTCGGTGACCATTGCCCGTCCCGGCCTTGAAACCGGCGCACATGCCCGGCGAGAGTTTGGTCCGTCCTTCATCGGTATGTAGGGTCGGATGCCCCCGCAGAATGTAGATGAACTCGTCTTGCTTCGTATGCGCGTGACGCAGTGCTGAGACTGCACTTGGAGCCAGGCGCGTAAGATTGACGCCAAAGTTGGTTAGGCCGAATAGGTCGCCAAGCGGGCGCTTCTCTCTGCCCAACATGCGCGATGCGAAAGGCTCAGGATAGACGGATGGTTTAATTCGTGCCGGCACCTCGGACGCGGTAACAGCGATTGGCTTTGACTTTTCTGACATGCGAACCTCACGAGACTGGAAGATGAGGGCTAACTCCAAGGCTGAGCGGACGAGGCCAGCGAGCGAAAGCGACTGGTCTAAGATCCGTATCAAGCCAGTTAGACCGTTACTCACGCTCAGCGAATGACGTTTGTAACCCCTCGGATGCTGATCCTCTTCAGCCGTTCACGACACCGGTGATCCTCTGATCGAGGATATCGGCAAGACCATCTGCTGAATCGGCGATGATCGCGTCCGGAGTCTTTTTCGATTCACCACAGTGTGCTCCCTGTACACCCCTCCTTCACCGAGCCGCGTCATCCCAAGGTACGGGTAGTCGAGAACCGTCACGTTCTCCGCTTCGAGCACAATGGGGAACCAATCGGGAAACCCATCGAAAGGACTTTCTTTGAGTTCGTCACGCACGATGAGTGTCGCGATTACCCTGACCAAGCCACGACATAAGGCTCACCGTGAGCGGCCTGCAAAAGTGGGCGATGCCCGCCCGAGTAGCGGCTTTACAGTGTTGTTCG
>Ga0209974_10000352_pt1 | contig 15062 bp, 17 predicted proteins | sample InoplaM3SPM_FD_187592 | JGI IMG/M metagenome (GOLD analysis project Ga0209974, IMG submission 187592) | Arabidopsis thaliana rhizosphere microbial communities from the Joint Genome Institute, USA, that affect carbon cycling - Inoculated... | ecosystem: Host-associated > Plants > Roots >...
GCAAGCAGAGCGGCCGCACGCAGGAGATCCAGCGCCTGATCGGCCGTTCGTTGCGCTGCGTGTTCGATTTGCAAAAGCTCGGTGAGCGAACCATCCATCTCGATTGCGACGTGATCCAGGCCGATGGCGGCACCCGCACTGCCGCCATCACCGGTGCGTACGTGGCGGCGCACGATGCCGTGACCTGGCTGCAGCAGCAAGGCAAGCTGGCTGAATCACCGATTCGCGACGCCGTGGCCGCCATCTCGGTGGGCATCGTCGACGGCACGCCCTTGCTCGACCTCGAATACACCGAAGACTCCGCTTGCGACACCGACATGAACGTGGTGATGACAGCGAGCGGCGGTTTTGTGGAGGTGCAGGGCACGGCCGAAGGTGCAGCCTTCTCGCGCCACGAGATGAATGCGCTGCTGGAGCTGGCCGACAAGGGCATTCGCGAACTGGTCGATCTGCAGCGCACTGTGCTTGGGGTCTGAACCATGCGCCTGGTGCTGGCGTCCAACAACGCCAAGAAGTTGGTGGAGCTGCAAACCTTGTTTGCACCGCTGGGCCTGGAACTGGTAACGCAAGGCAGCCTGGGCATTGCCGAGGCTGAAGAGCCCCACATCACCTTCGTCGAGAACGCACTGCTCAAGGCGCGCCATGCGGCGCAACATGCGCGCGCCGCGGCCATTGCCGACGATTCGGGCCTGTGCGTGGACGCACTGGGTGGCGCGCCGGGCGTGTTGTCTGCGCGCTATGCAACCCTCTTCGGCCGAGCCAAGGGCGACGACGAGAACAACCGCGTGCTGCTGGAACAACTCGCCGATCGCGCCGATCGCCGGGCTCGCTTCGTCAGCGCCTTGGTGGCGGTGCGCTCGGCCAACGACCCCGAACCGCTGATCGCCTTCGGCCGCTGGGAAGGCGAGGTGCTGCGCGACCCGCGTGGCGCGGGTGGTTTTGGCTACGACCCGCTGCTGTTCATCCCGTCGCTGAACAGCAGCGTAGCCGAGTTGAGCGCCGAGGTGAAAAACTCTCACAGCCATCGCGCCATTGCGTCGCGCCAGATGCTGGTGCTGATGCGCGAGGTGTGGTGCCTTGGCTGAGATCCTGATCGCGTCGGCGTCGGGTGTTGAGGCTGCACCCGATTTGCTGGCCAGGTACCTGCGCCCTGGTGTGCTCAGCTTGGGTGCGATGCCGCCGCTGTCGCTCTACGTGCACTTGCCCTGGTGCCTGAAGAAGTGCCCTTACTGCGACTTCAACTCGCACGAGCAGCGCGATGGTGTGCCAGAAGCGCGCTACCTCGACGCCCTGCGCGCCGATCTCGAAGCCGCGCTGCCCTTCATCTGGGGCCGGCGTGTGCACAGCATCTTCATCGGTGGCGGCACGCCCAGCCTTTTTTCACCCGCCAGCATCGAGCAGCTGATCACCGACATCCGCGCTCGCCTGCCGCTGGAGCCTGGCTGCGAGATCACGCTCGAAGCCAACCCGGGCACCTTCGAGCGCGACCGTTTTCGTGGCTACCGCGCGGCGGGCGTGACACGACTGTCCATCGGCGTGCAAAGCTTCAACGACGACAAGCTCCAGGCCATCGGCCGCGTGCACGATGCAGCACAGGCGAGGGCCGCTGTCGAAGAAGCCCGCGATGCCTTCGACACCTTCAACCTCGACCTGATGTACGCGCTGCCGGGGCAGACGCCCGATGAGCTGAGCGCCGATCTGCAGCAAGCCCTGGCCTACGCGCCGCCGCACCTGTCGATCTATCACCTGACGATCGAGCCCAACACATTCTTCGCCAAGCACCCGCCCGCGGGTGTGTTGTCCTTGCCCGACGACGACACGGCCTTCGACATGCTGGACGTCATCACCGAGCAGGCTGCTGCCTCGGGCCTGCAGCGCTACGAAGTCTCGGCCTTTGCCCGCCCCGGCCACCGCTGCGTGCATAACCTCAATTACTGGCAGTTCGGCGACTACCTCGGCATCGGTGCCGGCGCCCACAGCAAGCTCAGCTTTCCGCACCGTGTGCTGCGGCAAACGCGCTACCGCGAGCCAGCCAAGTACATGGAGCAGGCGCTCGCCGGCGCGGCGATCTCGCAAGACGAAGAAGTGCCGCGCGATCAGCTTCCGTTCGAGTTCATGCTGAATGCCTTGCGGCTGAAGGAAGGTTTCGAGCTCGCCCGCTTCACCGAGCGCACCGGCCTGCCTCTGACCGTGCTGCGGCGTGCGCTGGATGAAGCCGAAGCCAAGGGCTGGCTCACCCGCGATCTGCAGTGGGCCCAACCCACGGCGCGCGGTTTCGACTTTCTCAGCGACCTGCAGGCTTTGTTCCTGCCCGGCTAGCTTTCTTGCGTGCCGGCTTGGCCGGCGGGTGCAGTGCCTGCATCGACAACTCCAGTTCTTCGTGCAGCCACTGGCGCAGTGCATTGAGCGGCGGCCAGTCGCGCAAGGCCGGCGGGTACACCAGGTGGTAAGGGTGGGCACCGTCGTAGGTGATGGAGAGCGGCGAAAGCTGTACCAGCCGCCCATCGCACAAGGCATCGGCAGCGAGCAGCTCGCGTGCCACGGCCAAGCCCAGGTTCTGCTCGGTCGCCTGCAGCATCAAGCCGACGTCATGGAACACGGCCACCGGCGTGACCCGCGTGCGCAGCCCGGCGGCGGCAAACCAGAGCTCCCACGCCTCGCTGTCGCCCAGCAAGGGCTCGCGGGTCAGCGCTTCGGGCGGCGCCCCCAGCAGCCGGCGTGCGGCCGTGGGTGAACCCACCACAACGAAGGGCATGGGTGCGTCGAACAAGCGCTCCGACGCGAGGCCGGGCCAGGGACCCAGGCCCTGGCGCAGGCCGGCGTGAAAGCCCTCGCGCTGCAGGTCGATGGGCTGCGGTGTGGCGTCGATTTCCAAAGCCAAATCGGGATGGCGCTCACGCCAGCGGCCCATGCGCGGCAGCAGCCAGCGCTGGGCGAACGACGGCAGCATGGTCACGCGCAGGCGCTGCGCCGCACCACCAGCGGCTGCGGCCGCCGCCTGCACGCCGTCGTCGAGCTGGGCGAGCGCTGGTTCCACGCTGCGCAGCAAGGCTTCACCCGCGGCATTGAGCACCACGCGGCGCCCGCGCCGGTCGAACAGCTGAAACCCCAATTGCGCTTCAAGGCCGCGGATCTGCTGGCTCACGGCACTGTGCGTGAGGTGCAGGGATTGCGCGGCGGCACGCAGGTTCTGGGTGGTGGCGACAGCCCGGAAAGCGGGCAGGGCTTGCAGGGGAAGGCGGCTCATTCTGGTAAGAATAGCTTACCAATCAGGGCAGAACAAATCGCTTCCTTGCGGATATCTGGCCTTCTATGCTTACCAGCATGTTCTTTCACTCGGCCCGACGACGCACCATGAACAACGCCAGCTGCTGCCCCGAAGCCACCCTCCCATCCAACCCCGTCGCCCAGCTGTGGCATGCCATGGCTGCACGTTGGGCCAGCCACCTGGAGGATGTGCGCAAGGCACGTGAGTTCGATTTTGTGACCGACCTGAGCGCCGACACCTTGCGCGACATCGGCGCGCCCGAACAATGGATTTCGCGGGCCGCGGGGCGGCGCGAGACGCACCAGCAGCACCTTTGGGAGCTGCGGCAGTGGCGAGACGGCTGAGCAGCGCTCTAGGACTTCTAGACGCGGTTGGTCGACATGCCCGCCGTGCTGCGCAGGCGCTCGACCAGCTTGGGTGCAATGTGCGTCAGCGGCAGCACCTCGTGCGCCGCGCCGGCATTGATGGCCTCGCGCGGCATGCCGAAGACCACGCAGGTGGCTTCGTCCTGCACGTAGTTGTAGCTGCCGGCGTCGCGCAGTTCTTTCATCGCCTTCGCGCCGTCGGCGCCCATGCCGGTGAGCATGATGCCCAGCGCATTGGGGCCCACCACCCGGGCGGCGGATTTGAACAGCACCTCGACCGAGGGTTTGTGGCGGTTCACCGGCTCGCCGTCTTGCACGCGCGCGATGTAGTTGGCGCCACTGCGCTCCACGCTCAGGTGAAAGCCCCCAGGTGCGATATAGGCGTGGCCGGGCAGGATGCGCTCGCCGTCGCGCGCCTCGGCGACACGGATCTTGCACAGCCCGTCCAACCGCGCCGCATAGCTCTTGGTGAAGCCGGGCGGCATGTGCTGCGTGATCACCACTGCCGGGCAATCGGGCGGCAGGTTGACCAGCACTTCCTTGGTGGCTTCGGTGCCGCCGGTGGAGGCGCCGATGAAGATGATCTTTTCAGTGGACAGCCGGCCCAGCGCGCTCACCGGCGCAGCGGGCCGTGCCGCTGCGGCCGGGCTGCCGGCGGGGGTGGGCGCCGGCACATGTGTCTTGCGGATGTGGGCCTTGGCCGCGATGCGAACCTTGTCGGTGATGTCTTCGGCGAGCAGGCGCAGGCCATCGGCCACGCCGATCTTGGGTTTGGCGACGAAGTCGACCGCACCCAGTTCCAGCGCGCGCAGGGTCACGTCGGCACCGCGTTCGGTCAGTGTCGACACCATCACCACCGGCATGGGCCGCAGTCGCATCAGCTTGGAAAGGAAGTCGATGCCGTCCATGCGCGGCATTTCGACGTCGAGCGTGATCACGTCCGGGTTCAGGTTGCGGATCATCTCGCGCGCCACCAGCGGGTCGGCGGCGGCGCCGATGCACTCCATGTCGACCTGCCGGTTGATGATCTCGGTGAGCAGGCTGCGCACCAGTGCCGAGTCGTCCACCACCACTACGCGTGTCTTGGCCATCTTGTTGTCTCTCGTGTTCTCGGTTTCTTGGTGCACTCAGAACAGGTCGACCGAACCACCGCCGGTCGCGGCCGGCACGGCCTTCTGGGCGGCTGCGCGGTCCTGCGCCAGCAAGGCATCGGTGTTGGTGGGCGCCAGGCGCTTGACCATCGCCTTGCCGCTGCCCGGCAGGAAGCACACCTTGCGCGGGTACACGTCGAGCACGTCTTTTGAGACCACCGGAATGCGCTCGGTCTTCAGGTAGTCCATCACGAAGTTGGTGTTGCGCTCGCCCACGTTCATGGTCGTCATGCCGCTCACCACCTGGCCGCCGCCGAAAACCTTGGCTTCCATGGTCGAGCGCTGCGCGCCGCGTTTCATCATCTCGTTGATCAGCAGTTCCATTGCGTACGAGCCGTAGCGGCCCGAATCGCCCGCACCGTCGGGCAGCATGAAGTGATTCATGCCGCCGACCTTGGCGTTGCGGTCGTAAAGACAGGCCGCGATGCACGAGCCGAGCGTGGTCATGATCAGCATGTCTTCTTCGTGCACGAAGTATTCGCCGGGCAGGATCTTCACCGCGTCGTTCTTGAAGTGCGCGTCGTAGAAGAAGAACGAGGCCTCGCCCGGCTTTCGGGCTTGGGCCTTCAAGCGTTCCAGGCGTGAGCCGGCGGCGGGTGTCGAGGGGGCGATCAAGGCCATGGTGTCCCGATGTCGGTGTGGGGGTGGGCTGGCTTGAATGGCTGCGTATGAATGCACGCTCAAACCCGCTCGTAAACCGTCTTGCCGCGCAAACGGAACAGGTCTTTTGACTCGGTGAAATTCTCGGAGTGGCCGACGAACAGCAGGCTCCTGGGTTTCATCACGCCATGGATGCGCTCCAGCACTTTGCGCTGCGTTGGGGCATCGAAATAAATCATCACGTTGCGGCAGAAGACGATGTCGAAGGGCTCGCCCAGCGACCAGCGCGTTTCCATCAGGTTGTGCGTGCGGAATTCGATCAACCGCGCCAACTCGGGTTTGACGCGGATGGAGCCGCTGTTGGCACCCTTGCCGCGTAGAAAGTGGGCACGCAGCCGCTCCGGCGTGAGGCCGCGCGCATCGGCACCGTAGACGCCGCGACTGGCGGTGGACAGCACCTTGGTGTCGATGTCGCTGGCCACGATCTTCACGGAGCCTGTGGCCCCCAGCGCTTCGGTGCAGGTCATGGCGATCGAATACGGTTCTTCGCCGGTGGAGGCGGCGTTGCACCAGATGCGCAGGCTCTGGCCGCTGCGCGATTTCAGGTCTGCCGCCAAAGCATGGAAATGATGCTCTTCTCGAAAGAACGAGGTCAGGTTGGTGGTGAGGCAGTTGACGAATTCCTGCCATTCGGGGTCGGACGCCGCCGTGCTTTCCAGCGATTGCAGGTACTGGCCGAACGAGCGTTGCCCGGTTTCTCGCAAGCGGCGCGACAGGCGGCTGTAGACCATGGCCTGCTTGCCCGCATGCAGGCTGATCCCGGCGTGCTGGTAGATCAGCTGGCGCACGCGGTCGAAATCGGCACCGCTGAAGCCGAATTCCTGCTCTGCGCGGTCGACGCCCACGGCAGTGCGCAGGGCGGCGAGTTCGGCGTGGGATGCGGCAGCACTCATGGTGGTTCCAGGAATCTTGTGTTTGTTGGCGCCCCGCCGATTTGCGGCCGCGCTCTCTGAGGGTTATCGGTGTGAAGTTTGCTGGGCTTTAGGTATGGCGAAGCTCCAAGTAGGCAGGTATTCCTGCTCCAAATCGGGGGGCCGTTCGCCGGGAGGCCGCTGCTAGACTGGGCCGGAGCAATCGACGTGCCGCCCGTGCCCCATCCACCACCCGTGCCAACTGAACACCCTCACCTCAAGCTGGGGGCGGCCTTGCAGTTGCTGGAACATGCCGGGCAGCCCTTGCCCGATCTTGCCGATGTCGGCTCGGCCGCATGGCTGCAGGCGGTGATCGACGCGTTGTGCGACCTCTCCAGCCGCGACCCGCTCACCGACCTGGCCAATCGCCGGCAGTTCGAGCTGGCCTTGGCCCGCGAAGTGGATCGCGTGGCGCGCGCCGGTGAGCCGGCCTTGGTGCTGATCGTCGACATCGACCGCTTCAAGCTCGTCAACGACACCTATGGCCATTCGGCGGGCGATCTGGTCATCCAGTCGGTGGCGAAGTCGCTGATGGAGTGCGTGCGGCCCATGGATACCGTGGCGCGTTTCGGCGGCGAAGAGTTCGCCATCATCCTGCCCAATTGCCCGCCTGCCTTCGGGCAGACCGTGGCCGAGCGCATCCGCCGCAAGGTCGAGTTGCACCCGGTGACCATTGCCCTAAATCAAACGCTGAACATCACCATCAGCCTGGGCGGCGCCTTCGCCCCGCAGTGGGTGCGTTCTTCAGCCACCTTGTGGATCGAGCGGGCCGACCAGCAGCTCTACCGAGCCAAGACCGAAGGCCGCAACCGCACCTGCCTGGAGATGCCGCCGGTGTCGCTGGTCAGTGCCGAAGAAAAAGGCCTGCTGTTCGGCATCTCGCAGTTTCAAGACCTTGAATAAGACATGACCCCCTCCGTGCCATCCACCACGCCATCCGTCGTGCCGCCTTCGGGCCGACGTGCCCGCATCCTGGCCGTGACCAGTGGCAAGGGCGGCGTGGGCAAGACCTTCGTGTCGGCCAACCTGGCTGCCGCGCTGGCACGCCGCGGCGAGCGCGTGCTGGTGCTCGACGCCGACCTGGGCCTGGCCAACCTCGACGTGGTGCTCAACCTCTTTCCCAAGATCACCCTGCACGACGTGTTCACCGGCAAAGCCACGCTCGAAGAAGCCATCTTGCCTGCGCCCGGTGGCTTCTCGGTGCTGCTGGCCGGCTCGGGCCTCGTCGAGTATTCGCGGCTCACGACCGAGGTGCGCGAGCAGTTGCTGAAGATCATCGAGACAGTGGCGCCGCGTTATGACCGTGTTCTGCTCGACACCGGTGCCGGTATTTCCGATGTGGTCTTGTTTGCCGTGTCGCTGGCGACCGAGGTGCTGGTCGTGGCCACGCCCGAGCCCACCTCGCTCACCGATGCCTACGCCACCATCAAGGTGCTGGCCACACAGCAGCAGCGCAGTGCCATTGCCCTGGTGGTGAACCAGGTCAGTCGCAGCGGCGAGGGCCGGGTGATCCGCGGCCAGCTGCAGCAGGTGGTCGACCGTTTTGTCTCGCCTTCGCTTCCCGAGGGCAGCACGCCGGTCAAGCTTGAGTTGTTGGGCGAAATACCCACCGACACCGCGGTGCGCGAAGCCGTTCAAAAACGCCAGCTGCTGCTGGAAATACTGCCCGGCAGCGAAGCAGCCAAGGCGGTCGTGGCCATTGCGGCCAAGCTCGCCACTCCCTGAACCTCCGATTTGACGACCCTGATGACCGACACCACACAACAGACCAGTGCATTTGAGCGAGTAGGCGGCGAGGCCGCCGTTCGCACTCTCATCGATCGTTTTTACGACCTGATGGACCTGGAGCCCGCCTTTGCCGGCATCCGCGCGCTGCACCCAGGGTCGCTCGACAGCTCGCGCGACAAGCTGTTCTGGTTCCTCTGCGGTTGGCTGGGTGGCCCGGCCCACTATGTCGATCGTTTCGGACACCCGTTTCTGCGGGCGCGGCATATGCCTTTCGCCATCGGCGTTGCTGAGCGCGACCAGTGGCTGGCCTGCATGAAGCAGGCGATGGCCGAGCTGGCCATGGACCCGGCGCTGGCAGCGCGCCTGGAGGAGTCTTTTTTCAAGACCGCCGACTGGATGCGCAACCAGCACGGCGCCTGATCAGCCGGCGCCGGCCCGCAGCAGCAGCACCAACGCGCCGTTGCCGCCTTCGGCGGGTCGGGCTTGGACGAAGGCCAGTACCTCCTGTTTCTGTACCAGCCAGCTGTGCACGCGCCCCTTGAGCACGGGCTCGCGGCCCGGCGAACCCAGCCCCTTGCCGTGAACCACCCGCACACAGCGCAGCCCTTGGGCCACTGCGTCACGCACGAAGGCGCCGAGTTGTTCGCGGGCTTCGTCGCGGCGCAGGCCGTGCAGGTCGATCTGTGCCTGGATCGTCCAGCCGCCGCGGCGCAGCTTGCGCACCACGTCCAGGCCGATGTCGGGCCGGCGGTAGAAAAGCGCCTCGTCGGTTTCGAGCAGCGATTCGACGCTGAATTCGTCGGAGATCGTCTCGCGCAAGGCTGCGCGTTCATCGCGCTGGCGTTGCTTCGGTTCGGGCTGCGGTGGTTGCGGTGCCGTGTGGGCTCGCTGTTTGTCGGGCAGCGGCTGCACGTGGCCCACCGTGGTGGCGAATAACTCGCGTTCGCGCTTTTCGCGCAATGCGGCCTCGCGCTCGCGCGCGGCCAGCGCCTCGGCCTCACGCCGCGCCTGCTGCAAGGCGGCCTTCAGGCCGGCCAGGTTGTGCAGCCCGCGCGCTTTCACATCAGCCCCCGCTCCGCGAACGACACCACCTCGGCCTGGCCCACCACCAGATGGTCGAGCACGCGCACGTCGATCAACGCCAGGGCCTTGTTCAGCGTCTGCGTCAGGAACTCGTCGGCCTTGGACGGTTCGGCGGCACCGGACGGGTGGTTGTGCGACAGCAGCACGGCCGCCGCACCCAGATCCAGCGCACGCTTGAGCACTTCGCGCGGGTAGACGCTGGTTTGGGTGAGCGTGCCGCGAAACATTTCTTCGGCGCGGATCAACCGGTTTTGTGCGTCCAAAAAGAGCACCACGAACACTTCGTAGCCGCGCGAGCCGATCTGCAGCCGCAGGTACTCCTTCACCCGTGTGGGCGAGTCGAACACCGGCCGCTGCATCAGCTCTTGCGCGAGAGAGCGGCGCGCCAGCTCCAGCACCGCGCTCATCTCGGCGCGTTTGGCCGGGCCCAGGCCCTTGATGCGTTTCAAGTCGTCGGGCTCGGCCTGCAGCAGGCCGGTCAGCCCACCGAACTCGGTGAGCAGTTGCTGCGCCAGTTGCAGCACCGACGTGCCCTTGAGCCCGGTGCGCAGCAGCAGGGCAATCAGTTCGGCGTCGGCGAGGGCGGCGGGGCCTCGAGTGAGCAGTTTTTCGCGTGGGCGGGCATCGGGAGGAAGGTCTTTGAGCACCATGTATTCGGCCGCGCCAGGCGGGGCACCTAAAATTCGGTCCAGTCTAAGTCCGCGCGCGGTGCGGACTTCTTCAAGGCATAACCGGGAAACTCATTGAACCACGCTGTCAACCACGTGCAGCAGGGATCGTTCCTGACCCTGCACTACCGTTTGAGCGGCCCCGACGGCGCCGACATCATCAACACCTTTGCCGACAAGCCGGCCACGCTGTCGCTGGGCTCGGGCGAACTCGCGCCGGCCATGGAGGCACGCTTGATGGGTCTGGCCGAGGGCACCCGCACCTCGTTTGAGTTGGCCGCCGGCGAAGCCTTCGGCGAGCGCAATCTCGACATGCTGCAGCGGGTGAAGCTCAGCCTGCTGCATGAGCTGGGCGACCCCGACGAGCAGTACGGCCTGGGCGACGTGGTGCAGTTCCCCACTCCAGACGGCCAGGGCGCTTACGCCGGCGTGGTGCGCGAGGTGGGTGGCGACTGGCTGCTGTTCGACTTCAACCACCCGCTCGCCGGTCAGCCGGTGACGTTTGAAGTGCACGTGATCGGGGTGCTGTGATGTCCGCAGTGAACGAGGTGTTGCTGGCCGAGCCGCGCGGCTTCTGCGCGGGGGTCGACCGCGCGATCGAGATCGTCGAGCGTGCGCTTGCCAAGTTCGGCGCACCGATCTACGTGCGCCACGAGATCGTGCACAACACCTACGTGGTCAACGACCTCAAGGCCAAGGGCGCGATCTTCATCGAAGACCTGGCCGACGTGCCGCCCGGCGCCACGCTGGTGTTCAGCGCGCACGGCGTGTCGCAGGCTGTGCGCAAAGAGGCCGACCAGCGCGGCTTCAGCGTGTTCGACGCCACCTGCCCGCTGGTGACCAAGGTGCACGTCGAGGTGGCCAAGCTGCACAAGGAGGGTTACGACTTCATCATGATCGGCCACAAGGGCCACCCCGAGGTCGAGGGCACCATGGGCCAGTTGACCGAAGGCATCTACCTGGTGGAAGACGTGGCCGACGTGGGGCGTGTGCAGGTGGCGCAGGCCGACAAGCTGGCCGTGGTGACGCAGACCACGCTGTCGGTGGACGACGCGGCGGAGATTCTGGCCGCAGTGAAGCAGCGCTTTCCGAACGTGCGCGAGCCCAAGCAGCAAGACATCTGCTACGCCACGCAGAACCGGCAAGACGCCGTCAAGGTGCTGGCGCCGCAGGTCGACGTGCTGATCGTCGTGGGCAGCCCCACCAGCTCCAACAGCAACCGCCTGCGCGAGCTGGGCGAACGCCTGGGTGCACAGGCTCACATGGTTGACCAGCCCGAAGACCTGAAGCCTGAGTGGTTCGAAGGCAAGCGCCGCGTGGGCCTCACCGCTGGCGCCTCGGCGCCCGACATCCTGGTGCAGCAGGTCATCACCCAGCTCAAGGCACTGGGCGCGGTGTCGGTTCGCACCATGCCGGGGGTGGAAGAAACCGTGCACTTCCCTTTGCCCAAAGGCTTGAAGTAACGGGTCGAAAGAGCGGCTTCTACAATCCCTGACCATGCTTGATATCACCCTGCTGCGCAAGGACTTGGCGAGCGTCATCGCCACCCTGGAAAAGCGCAAGACACCCCAGCCCTTCCTCGACGTGACCCGGTTCCAGTCGCTGGAATCCGAACGCAAGACCCTGCAGACGCGTACCGAAGAACTGCAGGCCAGGCGCAACAGCCTGTCCAAGCAGATCGGCCACCTCAAGGCCAAGGGCGAAGACACCGCCGCCGTGATGGCTGAGGTGGGCGGCCTGGCCGACGAGCTCAAGTCTTCGGCCGAGCGGCTGGAGGCCATCCAGGCCGAGCTCTCGCAAATGCTGATGAGCGTGCCCAACCTGCCGCATGCAAGTGTGCCGGTGGGGGGCGATGAAAGCGGCAACGTGGAGCTGCACCGCTGGGGAACACCACGGGCGTTCGACTTCCCCGTCAAGGACCATGTCGACCTGGGCGCCCCGCTCGGCCTTGATTTCGACACCGGCGCCAAGCTCTCGGGCTCGCGCTTCAGTTTCTTGCGCGGCCCGGTGGCCAGGCTGCACCGCGCGCTTGCGCAGTTCATGCTGGACGTGCAGACGCAAGCGCATGGCTACACCGAGTGCTACACGCCCTACATCGTCAACCGCGAGGTGCTCGAAGGCACGGGGCAGCTGCCCAAGTTCGAGGAAGACATGTTCTGGGTCAGCCGTGGCGGCGATGAAACGCAGGCCGTGCAGTACCTGATCTCGACCTCGGAAATTTCACTGACCAACAGCGTTCGCGACAGCGTGCTCGCCGCCGACACGCTTCCGATCAAGCTCACCGCCCACAGCCCGTGCTTTCGCAGCGAGGCCGGCAGTGCAGGGCGCGACACGCGCGGCATGATCCGCCAGCACCAGTTCGACAAGGTCGAGATGGTGCAGATCGTGCACCCCGACACGAGCTACGAAGCGCTCGAAGAAATGCGTGGCCATGCCGAAGCTGTTTTGCAGAAGCTGGGCCTGCCTTACCGAGTGGTCACCTTGTGCAGTGGCGATATGGGTTTCGGATCGACCAAGACCTACGACCTCGAGGTCTGGCTGCCGGCGCAGAACACCTACCGCGAGATCAGCTCGGTCTCCAATTGCGAGGCTTTCCAGGCGCGGCGCATGCAGGCGCGCTTCAAGAACGCGCAAGGCAAGAACGAGCTGGTGCACACGCTCAACGGTTCGGGCCTGGCGGTGGGCCGCACGCTGGTGGCCGTGCTCGAGAACGGCCAGAACGCCGACGGCTCGATCACCGTGCCCGAAGTGTTGCGTCCTTATCTGGGTGGCCAGGCGGTGTTGAAAGCCTGAGCTAGAATCTGCGGCTCGGCACAGACCCGCCGACGCCCCAACGAATACCGGAGAGGTGGCAGAGTGGTCGAATGTACCTGACTCGAAATCAGGCGTACCGCAAGGTACCGAGGGTTCGAATCCCTCCCTCTCCTCCAAGTGAACAAGCCCGCCTCGTGCGGGCTTTTTTACGTCTGAATCGCCGGGTAGTCAGCGCTGGCGCATCGCCCTTGTAGGACTTTTCCTTTTCCGGTGACAGAGGCCTGTTGCACACCGCCCGTTGTTCGTACGCTTGCGGTACGCGCTCGCGAGTCGCCCTGCGTCCCTCAAGCCGGAGAAGCCATGAAATCCGCTCCGCAGTTCATCGTCGGCTTGACAGTCTGCTTTGCACTCGGAGCGGGGTTGCTCCTCGCAGCGGAAGATCGCGCGCCGTTCGACCCGCAGCATTCAATGCTCTCGGTGCTGGTCGAACAGGTGGAACGGGCCGTTTCTGCGTCCAGCCCCGGCACTTCAAGGCGAGGCGCTTCAGCCAGGGAGGCAGCCCTCGGCGCCAGCCGGGCTGACGTACCGGCGGCGAGGGTCTCCAAGCCGTAGAAAAAGGCGTCGTGTCAGAGCACCGCCGTGCGGATGCGCTCGGTGATGTCAATGAGCATGGCCTCCAGATCCTCGGGCTCGAAGGGCTTCAGAAGCGAGCGGACATTGGGGCCGAACTGGCGAACGGCGCTACCGAACTCGTAACCGGAGCAGAGCACCACCCACCGGTCCGGCTTGCTGGCCAGCAAGTGGCGGGCGAGGTCGGTCCCGGACATGCCAGGGAGGCTGACGTCGGTGATGACGACGTCGAACTCGCGTTGGGAAAGCACCGCCAGCGCTTCTTCGGCGGTGGCAACGCTGCTGATGTCTCGCCCTGGCCCCTCCAGCAGCATGCTGATGGTGGTGCGCAGGTCATCGCTGTCCTCTATATAGAGAATGGTGACGGGCGTCAAAAGGGGCTCCAGCTCCAGCGAAAAAACATCAAAAAAAGTCTACGCTCATGTGCGGCGGCTGTTGCTCCGTCCGCACTTCTTGCCAGCATGCATTGCGTGCAATGCGGCCGCTTCCGGGCGGTGTTTTTGCGATGTAGGTCGTTTCCTACAGCATATGTCGGAATCGTCCTTCAAGGGCCCGCGATGCAAAGGTCATACGCTTTCTCAGCCGCAAATACCAGTGCAGGTCGATCTCTGTTCTGGGCCACGCCGGATGAAGGCGTGGCGTCCATTCCTGTGTTTTTTCGCATTCCGTTCATCGATTCGCTCGCGAGCGGCATCTGCGCTTGTGTCGGCTTCACATGAAGGCCACTGCAATGAGAGTCATCGAAGACGCGGCAATTGCCGTACCCGAGCGCGAAATGGCCAGCCTGCTGGCTGCCCTGACGCAACTGCGGCGAGGCGACGCCAGCGTCAGGCTTCCGTTGCACTGGGAGGGTCTGGCCGGCAGGGTGGCCGATGTTTTCAACGACCTGGTGGAGCAGAACGCCGCAATGGCCGCCGAACTGGGGCGGCTGCGACAGGTTGTCGGCAAGGAAGGCAAGCTCAAGCAGCGCGCCTCGCTCAGAGAAACACGGGGGTTCTGGGGCGACTCCATCGTCTCCATCAATGCACTGATCGACGACCTCGTTCACCCTACCAGCGAAGTGGCGCGGGTGATCGGTGCCGTGGCACAGGGCGATCTGAGCAAGAGCATGGCGCTCGAAGTGGAGGGGCGTGAGCTCGAAGGCGAATTCCTGCGTACCGCCAGGACCATCAACAAGATGGTGGAGCAGCTCGGCAACTTCTCCGCCGAAGTGACGCGCGTGGCACGCGAAGTGGGCACCGAAGGCAAGCTCGGCGGCCAGGCCAAGGTGAAGGGTGTGGCGGGCACCTGGAAGGACCTGACCGACTCGGTGAACTCCATGGCCGGCAACCTCACGGCCCAGGTGCGCAACATCGCCGACGTGACGAAGGCGGTTGCGGCGGGCGACTTGTCCAAGAAGATCACCGTGGACGTGAAGGGCGAAATCCTGGAGCTGAAGAACACGATCAACGTGATGGTGGACCAGCTCTCGTCCTTCGCCTCGGAGGTGACGCGCGTGGCGCGGGAGGTGGGCACCGAGGGCAAGCTCGGAGGCCAGGCGGAGGTCAAGGGCGTCGCCGGGACGTGGAAGGACCTCACCGACAGCGTCAATTCCATGGCGGGGAACCTCACCGGGCAGGTGCGCAACATTGCCGAGGTGACGACCGCTGTCGCCGCCGGCGACCTCTCGAAGAAGATCACCGTCGAGGTGAAGGGCGAGATTCTCGAGGTGAAGAACACGGTCAACACCATGGTGGACCAGCTGCGGTCCTTTGCCGCGGAGGTCACCCGGGTCGCGCGCGAGGTGGGCACCGAAGGCAAGCTGGGCGGCCAGGCCGACGTCCGGGACGTGGCGGGCACGTGGA
>Ga0209974_10000353_pt1 | contig 15053 bp, 9 predicted proteins | sample InoplaM3SPM_FD_187592 | JGI IMG/M metagenome (GOLD analysis project Ga0209974, IMG submission 187592) | Arabidopsis thaliana rhizosphere microbial communities from the Joint Genome Institute, USA, that affect carbon cycling - Inoculated... | ecosystem: Host-associated > Plants > Roots >...
AGTGTTGATGAGCATGGCGCTCGCTTCGCCACGGCCGAGTTCGCGGTATAGCCGCGTCTCCTTCCAGGCGTGCTCCATGTGGTGACCGGGGAATGTCTCATGGGCCATCGTGCCGGCCAGCTGATCCGCACGCATCGGCAGATCGGTGTTGACCTCGACACGCGACTTCAGGTTGCCGTCATACCAGTTGTAGGCTGCCCATGGCTGGTCGCTGACCATGCTGACCGTCAGCTCCTGGCCGTCGGGCAAGGGCCATCGTGCCGCCGCCTCGGCCTGCAAATCGGCGGCGACCCAGTCGATGAGCTCGGGTAGCCGATCCGCCGGCAGGGTCAACCGATGCTCTCTTTCGGCCAATCGGTCGCGCAGGTCGCCGGCGCCGGGTAGAAGCTCTTCGAGCTCTGTCCGTGTTCGGGCATAGTCCTCCGGCGGCGTGGCTTCCGGCACTGCGTCGAAACAGCGTTCGACCTCGGTGAGATATGGCAGCTCCTCGCCGGCGAGCCTGCGCGCAATGGTCTCCAGGCCGAGCAGCTGGCGATCGAGCCACAGCGCGCGCTGCTCGTCGTCTGTCTCGCCGCTCAGTCGGTTGCGCAGCGCGGCCGTGCGACGAGCCAGCGCGTCCGCGTCCGCGTTGCCGCTCTTCGCTTCTTCGCGCAATTCCGGCGGCCCGTAGTACGAGTCGACGATGCCGTGCTCGATCTCGTCGATCGCCAGCGCGATCAACAGGTATTCCCGGGCGATGTCATCCATCACGCTACCCCTTCGCTCTTCGCGTCGACCAGTCGTGCGCGCAGACGCTGGAGCTGCTCGCTGGTCATGCCGCCGTCGAGCAGGTAGCGCTCGGCGCCGCCGTAGCGGTGGCGCAGATAGGCGAGCGTGTCGAGCATCGCCTCGCGGCTCGGGTTGCCGAGTCGCATTAACCGTTCCCGTTCCTCTTCGTCAGTGACACCGATCTCCTTAAGCCACTCATTCATGATCTGGTCCAGTACCAGCTGGGTGAGCGCGTAGTCATCTGCGATGTCCTCGTCGCTCACCCCGACCGCGGCCAGTGCCAGTGCCATGACCATGCCGGTGCGGTCCTTGCCGGCGTGACAGTGCACCAGGACCCCGCCGGGCGGCGCATCGGCGATCGCGCCGACGATGCCGGCAATGCCGGGCTGGTTGTAGTCGAGATCGGCGCGGTTGAGCTCCTCGCGGCTCTGGGCGTCGCGATAGACCGCGTGCACGTGCTCCAGCCTCTCGGGTTTCAACCCGGTTCGGAACGGCCTGTTCAGATAGCCGACAGTGCCGTCGCCCTTGATCGGGTAGCGGTCCCACTCATCGGCGGCCTCGTCTGGACCGCGGACGTCGATCACGGTCCGCACGCCATGTTCGGTCAGCGCGGCCACGCCAGCGGGCGTGAGGCCGTTCAGCACGTCAGAGCGAACCAGCGCTCCGTCCCGCACGACGCCACCGCCGGCGCGTAAGCCGCCGGTGTCGCGCGCGTTGATCGTGCCCTCCCACTCGAGATGGCGGGGGTGGAGCTTGGAACTGGTCAAGCTCCGTGACAGCGCTTGTATTTCTTGCCGCTGCCGCAATAGCAGAGGTCGTTACGTCCAAGCTTGGGCCCGGCGGCCGCCTTGGGGTTGACGCCACGCGCCGCCCCGGCCGCTGCGACCTGCTCGCCTGCCGAATACTGCAGCTCGCCCCGCCGCTCACCCTTGAGAGCAGTCAGCGCGACGCCCGGCGCGACACCCGCCGCGGCGCCCACCCGGGCCGGAGCCGCGCCGGAGCCTGACGCGTCCTCGGCGTGGAAGGTGCCATCGGAGTGGACGTGGCCGCCATCGACCGGCGTGATCGTGTCCGCCGACGATCCGTTGCCGTCGGTCCCGGTCGAGTTGAACTGCGCGGGGACAGGCATCGGGAACGTCTGCGCCGGCGCCTGCTGCGTCACCTGGACGCGGAAGATGGTGTTCGCGACCTGGCGGCTGATGAAGCCGCGCAGCTCCTCGTACAGCTTGAAGGCCTCGCGCTTGAACTCGTTCAGCGGATCTGTACCGCCGTAGCCGCGCAGGCCGATGCCGCGCCGCATGTCGTCGAGCTCGGTCAGGTGGTCGACCCACAGCGAATCGATGGAACGCAGGAGAACGAGGCGCTCCACCTGCGCCCACACCTCGGGGCCGAGCTGCCGCTCGCGCTCCTCGAGGGTGCGATCGACCGCCTCACGCAGGTGCTCGAGCAGGCTCTCGCGCTCGCTGAACTCCGCCAGCGCGTCGCCATCGAGGTCGTCGCCAGCGAGGCCCATCTGGGCGATCTCGCGGGCCAGACCGTCGTAATCCCAGTCCTGCTCCGGCCCGGCCATGTGGCCATCGACGAGCGCCTCGATCTCCGTCTCCACGAAATTGCGGACAGTCTCGGTCAGGTCCTCGTTGTTGAGCACCTTGTCGCGCTCGGCGTAGATCGTCTCGCGCTGCTTGTTGATCACGTCGTCGTACTCGACGACGCGCTTGCGGATGTCGAAGTTGTAGCCCTCGACCCGGGTCTGGGCGCTCTCGATGGTGCGCGACACCAGGCCGTGCTCGAGCGACACGTCGCCCTGGAGGCCCATGCGCTCCATCAGGCCGGTCACCCGCTCCGAGGCGAAGCGCTTCATGAGGCTGTCCTCGAGCGACAGGTAGAAGCGCGACGAGCCCGGGTCACCCTGGCGGCCGGCGCGGCCGCGCAGCTGGTTGTCGATGCGCCGCGCCTCGTGACGCTCCGTGCCGATGATGTGCAGACCGCCCGCAGCAACGACCTTCTCGTGATCCTCGGCCGTCGCCGCCCTGGCCTTGGCGAGCGCCTGCTCATAGACCTCGGGCGGTGCCTCGGCCGGGTTGATGCCCTGGCGATGGAGTTCAGTCGAGACGATGCCCGCGGGATTGCCGCCGAGCAGGATGTCCGTGCCACGGCCGGCCATGTTCGTCGCGATGGTCACCGCGCCCGATCGGCCCGCCTGGGCGACGATCGGCGCCTCCTTCTCGTGGAACTTGGCGTTGAGCACCTCGTGCTTGATGCCACGCCGCTTGAGCATCTCCGAGAGCACCTCGCTCTTCTCGACGCTGGTCGTGCCGACGAGCACCGGCCGGCCCGCGGTCGTCATCTCCTCGACCTCGTCGATGAGCGCGTTGAACTTGGCGTCTTCGCTGCGGTAGACGACGTCAGTGTGGTCTTCGCGGATCATCGGCCGGTGGGTTGGCACCGCGACCACCTCGAGGCCGTAGATCTTGTAGAACTCCTCGTGCTCAGTCATCGCGGTGCCGGTCATGCCCGACAGCTTCTCGTAGAGCCGGAAGTAGTTCTGGAAGGTGATCGTGGCGAGCGTGACCGACTCGCGCTGGACGCGCAGCCCCTCCTTGGCCTCGATTGCCTGGTGCAGACCTTCCGACCAGCGCCGCCCGGGCATCTTGCGGCCGGTGAACTCGTCGACGATCACGATCTCGCCGTTCTCGACGATGTAGTCGCGGTCGCGCTGGTAGAGCGCGTGGGCGCGCAGTGCCTGCTCGAAGTGGCGCGCCAGGCGTGGGTCGGTGTCAAAGAGATTGTCGATCTTGAGCAGCCGCTCGATCTTGGCGATGCCCTCTTCGGTGGGGGCGACGGCCTTCTCCTTGAGATCGATGAAGAAGTCGCCGCCCTCCTCGGCACCTTCGGGTCGCTTCTGGAGGCGCGGCACGAGACGCGCGAACTGGTAGTAGAGGTCCTCCGATTCGGCGGCCTGGCCGCTGATGATGAGCGGTGTCCGCGCCTCGTCGATGAGGATGTTGTCGACCTCGTCGACGATGCCGAAGTAGCGCCCCCGCTGTACGCGCTGCTCGAGCTCGGTGACCATGTTGTCGCGCAGGTAATCGAAGCCGAACTCGTTGTTCGTGCCGTAGGTGACGTCGGCCGCGTAGGCCTCGCGCCGCTCTACCGGGCGCAGGTTCAGAAGGCGCTCATCAGTGCCCCGATGCTCGGGGTCGTACAGGTATGCCGTCTCGTGCTGAATAACGCCCACCGACAGGCCCAGGCCGTCGAAGATGGGACCCATCCATTGCGGGTCGCGCTTGGCGAGATAGTCGTTGACCGTGACCACGTGAACGCCGCGGCCGGACATGGCGTTGAGCGCTGCAGCCAGCGGCGCGACGAGGGTCTTGCCCTCGCCGGTCTTCATCTCGGCGATCTTGCCCTGGTGCAGGACCATGCCGCCGATCAGCTGGACGTCGAAATGACGCATGCCAAGCTTGCGCTGGCTGACCTCACGCGCCGCCGCGAACACCTCGGGCAACGCCTCGTCCAGTACCGCCTGGAGATGCTTGACGTCGGCCTTCTCGCGCGCTCGCCGCAATTCGCGTCGGCGCTCCGATGAGCTCGCCTTGAGCTCCTCGTCGGACGGCTCGCTCGGGGCGCCTTCTTCGCGGATCTGATCGCGCAGCTCGATCATCCGCGCGCGGATCTCGGCGTCGCTCAGCGCCTGGAACTCGGGTTCGAGGGTATTGATCTCGTCGACCAGTGGCTGGAGCTTGCGCACCTCGCGCCCATTGCCATCCAGAAACCGGGAAAACAGGTTCGGCATGAGACCGCCAAGTATAGGTTGGCTGACCTGTGAGCCCCCTTTGGCGCCCGGTCGGCTAGCGGTTCGAGTCGCTCCCGTTGCGTCGCTCGCGGGTCCTCTCAGTGCGGTCCATCGCGATCAGGTCGAGCTTGCTCTCAATCTCCTGGAAGCGCTTGCTGATCGAGGACAGGACCATGCCGACGCCGCCCAGCAGGATGCCCACGACCTCCAGCACCGCGGCCAGCACGGCCGACGGCAGACGCGGCACGAGACCCGTCTGCGCGTACTCGATCACGACCCCAATACCCGGGATCAGGCCCAGGATCATGAAGATCAGCCCCAGGCCGCCGAAGAACGTCAGCGGCTTGTAGTCGCGGAACAGCAACACGATCGTCCAGGCGATGCGCGCGCCGTCGCGGAAGACCTTGATCTTGCTCGCGCTGCCCTTGGGCCGCGAGCGCAGGTCGATCGGCAGCTCGACGATGCGCATGCTGCGCTCGACCGTCTTGACCGTCAGCTCGGCCTCGATCTCGAAGCCCGACGCCGCGATGGGCACGGTGCGCACCAGCTGGCGCGACATGACGCGCAGCCCGGACAGGATGTCGGTCAGCCGGACACGCAGCAGGAAGCGCACCAGCGCCGCGTACATCCTGTTGCCAAAGCGATTCAGGAAGTGGAACTGGCTGTTCGTGCCTTCCATCGTGCGCGAGCCGACGGTCATGTCGGCCCGGCCGGCGCTGATCGGTGCCAGCAGGTCGTGCACCGCCTCCGCCGGGTAGGTGTCGTCGCCATCGACCATCACGTACGCGTCGGCGTCGATCGAGCGGAAAGCTGTGCGCACGGCAAAACCCTTGCCCCGCCGTGTTTCGGTCAGCACCTGCGCGCCGTGCTCTAGCGCGACCGTGGCGGTGGCGTCGGTTGAGTCGTTGTCGATCACCCAGATCTGCGACTCGGGCAGCTCGCGCCGGAAGTCGTCGATGACCTGGCCGATCGTCTGCGCCTCGTTGAGGCAGGGAATGATGACCGCGACTCCGCTGCCTGTGGAACGGACGGCCACCGGCTGCGTCTGAGGCTGGGTCATGCGCTCACTGCGCCCGCGGGTCGGCCAGCGATGGCCGGGCGGCCCGTCTCAGATAAATGCATGGCGCATCGATAGGCTGCGCAGAGACACGGTGCAATAGTCCGGAAGTATAGGTAGGCGATTTGTCTGGTTACGAGTCGTGCGGCTGATCTGCCACACTCGGCGTATTCCATGAGCAGCACGTCCGTCACCATGGCTGCGGAAACTCCGTCGACGCCGGTCGTCGTGCGGAGCGAGCGTGCGCGCGTGTTCGGCGCGTCGCTGGCGGTCTTTGTTTTCACGTTCCTCGTGTACTACTTGACTGGTCCGGTCAACACGCCGTACGACTTCCAGCTGTCGCAGGCCAACAACATCATCCACGGCCACCTGGACATGACGGCCGAGTACACGCACAACCTCAACATCCTCGAGCGCGTCCTGTACGACGGCCAGGGCTTCTGCCTGCCGATCAACGACCCGCGCGGCCCGGAGATCGACGCGCTGATCCCGAACGCGCGGTTCAGTGCCGACTGCAAGCACTACATGCAGCACTCGCTGGGGCCGGCATTCCTGCTCATACCGCTCGTCCTGATCTTCGGCATGACCGTCAGCCAGGTGCTGGTCTCTGCGCTCGTCGGCGCGGCGGGAGCCGTGGTCGTCTTTGCCATCACGCGCCACTTCAGCAGCTCGCTCCGGACCCAGCTGGCGCTGACCGTCCTGGCGGTCTTCGGCACGCAGATCTGGTTCAGCTCCGCCGACGGCAGCGTGTGGCATTTCGCCCACGCGACCGCCGTGTTCTTCGTGTTCAGCGGCATCTACTTCACGGTCGTGCGCCGCAACCCGCTGCTCGCCGGGGCGATGTTCGGCGCGGCCTTCATGTGCCGGCCCTCGACCATCATCGGCGGCATGTTCGCGATCGTCGCGTTCTCGGACATGTGGCTGCCCGCCGCAACCGAGGCCGGTCGCTCCATCGTGCGGCGCATCAGGTTGCGGCCGCTGGTTGCGCTGGCGGTCGGCGTGGCACCCTTCATCGTGCTCAACTCGCTCGTCAACTACCTGCGCTTCGGCAGCCCGTTCGAGTCGGGCTACAGCTATGGCGAGCAGGTCTACCAGGACAACCTGACCTGGGTCTACGTGCACGGGTTGTTCAGCCCGCAGTACTGGTCGCGCCACGTGGCGATCGTGTTCGAGCAGATGCCCATCTTCTCGCAGGACCCGCCATTCATCCGGCCGTCCTGGGCGGGTCAGGCGATGTGGGCGGTGTCGCCAGCGCTACTGCTCGGCCTTTTCGTGCACCTGCGCAAATGGGTCTGGCCGGCGCGCCTGGCAGCGTTCGCCATCGCCCTTTCGGGTTCGGTTCTGATCATCGGCGCCGCGAGCGCGCAGCTGGGCATGAACCCTTGGACGCCGGCCAGCGTGCCCTTTGCTCTGCACCTGTGGCCGTTCTGGATCGTGATCGGTCTCGCGATCGTCCTGTCAATCGCCAACCGCGACCGGCTCGTCGTCGCCTGCTGGGCGGCCATCGTGCCCATCGTGCTCTTCAACTGGATGTTCGCCGCAACTGGCTGGGCGCAGTTCGGCTACCGCTACGGGCTTGACTTCGTGCCGTTCCTGTTCCTGCTCGCGGTGATCATGGTCACGCGCGGGACCAGGCTGACGCGCTACCAGATCGTGCTGATCGGCGCGTCCGTCCTGATCAACCTGTGGGGTGTGCTGTGGATCCTGAAGTTCGCGATTGCACCGGGCGGCCCGCTCAACGGCTGGACCTGGGTCAGCTACTGATCTAGCTGATCGCTCCCCAAAAGCCGGTGCCGTAGCCGACCACGAGCACCACGAAGGTCAACACGGCGAGGACCACCCAGAAGGCGACAGCCATGCGCGTGCTTGTCGGGGCGAGCTCCGGGTTTGACAGCTCGGCCGGTTTCCAGCGCCGCGAGACCAGGCGGCTGCGCCACGTGCGCTGCTCGACCGGGCTGGGCTCGAGGCCGTCGGGTGTGGGCCTGTAGAGCTTCAGGCTCATGAGTTGGCACTCACCTTGGCGCCATCATGCAGCGCCTGTGACTCGCCCGCCATTGGAGCGGGGTCGTCGCCGCCGCGCGGCGTCTCCTCGTCCCACAGGATCATCTCCTGGACGAGCGACATGTCGCTGCTGAACAGCGCGCCCACCGACTCGCCGCGATGGATGCGCCTGATCGCCTCGCCGATGAGCGGCGCGACGCTCAGGACCCGGATCAGCGGCAACTGCTTGGCCGCGGGCAGGGGCACGGTGTCGGTGATGACGACCTCGGTGATCTCCGAATTCCGCAGCCGGTCGGTCGCCGGGTCGGACAGCACGCCGTGCGTGGCGCAGGCGTAGATGTCGGTCACGCCTTCGCGGATCAAGGCCCGCTCGATCTCCATCATGGTGCTCGCGGTGTCGATCTCGTCATCGACGATGATCGCGCGCTTGCCCTTGACCTCGCCGATGACGTTCAACAGCTCGGCCGTACCGCGGTTGTCGGGGCGGCGCTTCTCGATGATGGCCAGGGGCGCGTCGAGGATCTCGGCGAAGGCTCGAGCGCGCTTGGCGAAGCCGAGGTCGGTGACCACGACCAGGTCCTCGAGGTTCAGCTTCTTGAAGTGGCTCGACAGCATATGGACCGCGGTCAGCTCGTCGACGGGGATCGAGAAGAAGCCCTGGATCTGGCCCTGGTGGAGGTCCATCGTCAGCACCCGATCGGCGCCGGCGACGCTGATCATGTCGGCCACGAGGCGCGCGGTGATGGGCACGCGCGGCTGGTCCTTCTTATCTGAGCGGCCATACGCGTAGTACGGGATGACCGCCGTGATCCGCCCGGCGCTCGCGCGTTTGAAGGCGTCGATCATGATCAGCAGCTCCATGATCGACTTCTGGACGGGGCTGTTGGTCGACTGGACGATGAACACGTCGCGGTCGCGCGCGTTGTCCTCGATCTTGACGAAGATGTTCTCGTTGGGGAACTCGAACACCTGCGCGTGGCCCAGTTCCCGACCCAGGTAGCGCGCGATCTTGCGCGCCAGCTCAGGATTGGAGTTGCCTGTGTAGAGGTCGTATTGGTCGCTGTAGACGGTCGCGGCACGGCCGCCGAATGCGCTCACGGGGACCCTCCAGCCGGGTCGTCATTGTCAGGCATGGGTTCCGCGTCCGCCAGCCCTGGTTCCACCGTATCGCGGGTTTCCGCGCGGAAGACGGCGATGCCGGCCACGATGTCACCCTCGTTCAGGCGCATCACGATCACGCCGCGCGCCCCGCTGCCGTAGCGGTTGACGCTCTTCACGTCGGTGCGCACCACCTGGCCCTCGCGGCTGATCAGCAGCAGCTCCTCGTCCTTTTCGTCGACGAGCTGCACGGCGGCGACCTTGCCGGTCTTGGCGCCCTCGATGGGTATGAGCATCACGCCCTGCCCGCCGCGGTGCTTGCGCCGGAACTCGGCCATCGAGACGCGCTTGCCGTAGCCAGTCTCGGTCAAGACCAGCACATCGTTGCCGGGCTTGATCACGCCCATGTTCACGACCTGGTCGCCGGCGCGCGCGAGGCGGATACCGATCACGCCTGCGGCATCGCGGCCCATGGGCCGCACCTCCTTCTCGTTGAAGCGGCCGATCTTGCCCTGAGCGGACGCGATCAGGATGTCGTCCGAGCCGGACGACACGGCAACCCAGGCGAGCTCGTCCTTGTCGGCCACGGTGATCGCGCGGATGCCGGTCGAGCGAACGCGCTCGAACTGCTCGATGGGCGTCTTCTTGATCATGCCCTTGCGGGTTGCCATGACCAGGTTGTCGCCCTTCTCGAAGTTGGGGATGGTGATGATGGCGAGGACGCGCTCACTGGGTGGTTCGAGCTGCACGCCCTCGAGATTCACGACGGGTATGCCCTTGCTCGTCCGCTCGGTCGGCGCCGGGATCGCGTGGACCTTGGAGCTGAACACGCGGCCCTGGTTGGTGAAGAACAGCACCCAGTCGTGGGTCCCGGCGACCAGCAGATGCTCGACCGCGTCCTCCTCCACGGTGCGCGCGCCGATGATGCCCTTGCCACCACGGATCTGGCGCCGGTACGTGGCCAGCGGCTGGCGCTTGATGTAGCCGCGCTTCGAAACGGTCACGACGACGTCTTCGTCGGCGATGAGGTCCTCGTCGGTCAGCTCGCGGTCGGCATCTTCCTGGACGCGCGTCTTGCGCTCGCCGGAGTACTTGGCCGCCATCTCGCGCAGCTCGTCCTTGATGATCGCCAGGACGCGCGCCGGGTTGGCCAGGATGTCCTCGAGCTCGGCCATGAGCTTGATCGTGGCGAGATACTCGTCCTCGATCTTCTTGCGCTCGAGCGCGGCCAGGCGGCGCAGCTGCATCTCGAGGATCGCGTTGGCCTGGATCTCGGTCAGCTCGAAGCGGCCCATCAGGTTGGCGCGCGCCGTGTCGACGTCGGCCGACTCGCGGATCGTCTTGATGACCGCGTCAAGGTGGTCGAGGGCGATCTTGAGACCCTCGAGGATGTGCGCCCGATCGCGCGCCCGGCCCAGGTCGAACTCGGTCCGCCGCCGCACCACCTCGCGCCGCCAGTCGATGTGGTGCTGCAGCACGCCCTTGAGCGGCAGCGTCTGCGGCTGGCCGTCGACGAGGGCCAGCATGTTCATGTTGTACGCGAGCTTCAGCGCGGTGTGCTTGAACAGGTTGTTGAGCACCTTGCGCGGTGCGGCGTCGCGCTTGCATTCGATGACCAGGCGCATGCCGTCGCGGTCCGATTCATCGCGAATATCGGCGATGCCCTCGACCTTCTTCTGCTGCACCAGGTCGGCGATCTTCTCGGCCAGGTTGGCCTTGTTGACCTGGAAGGGCAGCTCGGTCACGACGATCGCCATGCGCTGCTGGCGCGTCTCCTCGAATGACACGGTGGCCTGCATGACGATCCGACCCCGGCCGTGGGCGTACATCTCGCGGATCGCGTCGAACTCCTCGACCTGGCCGGTCAGGCTGTTGCGCCGCGTGTCGCGCCGGAAGATCGTGGCGCCGGTCGGGAAGTCAGGGCCCTTGACGATGCCGCACAGCTCGTCGTTGGTGAGGCTCGGGTTCTCGATGAGCGCGATCGTCGCTTCGGCGACCTCGCCCAGGTTGTGTGGCGGGATATTGGTCGCCATGCCCACGGCGATGCCGGCCGAGCCGTTCACGAGCAGGTTGGGCAGCTTGGCCGGCAACACGCTCGGCTGCTGGCGCGTGCCGTCGTAGTTCTCGACGAAGTCGACCGTCTGCTTGTCGATGTCGGCCAGCACCTCGGCGGCGATCGCCGTCATTCGCGCCTCGGTATAGCGCATGGCCGCCGGTGGGTCGCCGTCGACCGAGCCGAAGTTGCCCTGGCCGTCGATGAGCGGGTATCTCAGTGAGAAGGTCTGGGCGAGTCGGACCAGGGCGTCGTACAGCGCGACGTCGCCGTGCGGGTGGTACTTGCCCATAACCTCGCCGACGATCGCGGCGCACTTGCGGTAGCTCGCCGCGGATGTGAGCCCCATCTCGTGCATCGTGTAGAGGATCCGCCGATGGACGGGCTTAAGGCCGTCGCGTACGTCGGGCAGCGCACGGCTGACGATGACGCTCATCGCGTAGTCGAGGTACGAGACGCGCAGCTCGTCCTCGATCCGAATCGGGACTACGCGTCCGGCTTCGTCGGTCATCGCTGGCGCACGCCCTGCTGGTCGAGAGCCGCGTCGGCCAGGCGCTCATAGCCGACGAAGCCGCGCGCGGTCGCCGCCGCCTCGCTCGTGGAAGGCCTGCGGCCGTCACGGCGCACGCCCTCTAGCCGGGCGCGGATCTCCGCCGCGAACGGGCCGTCGCAGTGGGGTGAGGTGAGGGCGTCGCGCAACACCCATGCCTTGTGGCCATCGTTGTTGCGCTGCGCGTCCTCGGCTTCGGCGCGGATCAGCTCACGCACGCCATTGGGATCGACCTCAAACCATGAGCGCAGCGCCCATGAGAGCGCCTTCTGGACATCCGGCTCCGCGTCGCCCAGCAACGAGGTGATCAACGTAAGACCCGGCGTAGTCGCCAGCCGTGGACGCTCAGTGCTCGTCAGCTCGTGCGGCAGCTGGGCAACGGTCGCACCGACCAGCCGGCGCTCCCACTTGCTCGCCGCATAGACCAGCTGCTCCAGCTCCGCCCAGCGATAGTGCTCGCGCATGATGCCCGCGGCGTAGAGCGCGGCCAGCGAGTCGACGCTTATCCATTCGTGCGCGGCGTGGGCTAGCTTGCGCATGAGCTGCCAGGTGCGCTCGGGGTCGCTCTGAAGCGAGCGCAGCAGGCAGGTGTGGGCCACGATCGTGAACTCGCGCTCGGGCTCGATCACCAGGCGCTCGGCCAGCCACAGAGCGCTCGCGTCTGAACCCTGCTTGAGGCTCGCCCTCAGCTGTCGGGCGATCGCCGCGAGAAGCGGGTTGCGAACGCCGAACACCGCGCCTGTGCCGGGCGCGACGCGCGCCTGCTCGGCACGGTACGGCTCGTCGGCGAGGCGGGCCAGGCCATCGCGTGCGACGGCCACGAACTCCTCGGGTTGATCGACCAGCTCGCCCAGCGCCTCGCCCAGGCCGCGTGCCTGCGGCAGCCGCTCGGCAACGAGCACCTGGGCACGCGCCGTAACCTCAGACGTCAAGGTTCTGGACCTGGCGCGCGCGCGCCTTGATGAAGTCGCGCCGCGGCTCGACCTTCTCGCCCATCAGCGTGCTGAAGATCCGGTCGGCCTCGGCAGCGTCCACGACGTCGGCCCGCAGGAGCGTCCGCGTGGCGGGGCTCATGGTCGTCTCCCAGAGCTGCTCGGCGTTCATCTCGCCCAGGCCCTTGAAGCGCTGGATGGTCAGGTTCTTGGCCTTGAACTCCTTGACGACGCGCTCGCGGTCAGCCTCGTCCTTCGCGTAGCGTGTGACCTTGCCCGTGCTGACGCGGAACAACGGCGGCTGGGCGATGTACAGGTGGCCACCCTCGATGACCTCGGGCATGTGACGGTAGAAGAAGGTCATCAGCAAGGTGCGGATGTGCGCGCCGTCCACGTCCGCGTCGGCCAGCAGGATGATCTTGTGGTAGCGCAGCTTGGCGATGTCGAACGTCTCGCCGATGCCCGCGCCCAGGGCAATGATCAGCGGCCGGATCTTCTCGCTCGACAGCACCCTGTCGATGCGTGCCTTCTCGACGTTGAGCATCTTGCCGAACATGGGCAGCACGGCCTGGAAGTGGCGGTCGCGGCCCTGCTTGGCCGAGCCTCCGGCCGAGTCACCCTCGACGATGAAGAGCTCGCTCCGTGCCGGGTCACGCTCCTGGCAGTCGGCCAGCTTGCCCGGCAGCGCGCTGCCCTCCAGGGCCGACTTGCGGATGACCAGGTCGCGCGCTTTGCGCGCGGCGTCACGCGCGCGCGCCGCAAGCAACGACTTCTCGATGATGCGTCGCGCGTCCTGCGGGTTCTCCTCGAGGTACTGGTTGATGCCTTCGGCGACGGCGGCCTGGACCTGGCCCTTGACCTCGGCGTTGCCGAGCTTGGCCTTGGTCTGGCCCTCGAACTGGGGGTCGGTCAGCTTGACGCTGATGACAGCGGTCAGGCCCTCGCGCACGTCATCGCCCGACAGGTTCGCGTCGCTGTCCTTGAGGATCGCGTTCTTGCGTGCGTACTCGTTTAGCGACGAGGTCAGCGCCGCGCGGAAGCCGGTCACATGCGTGCCGCCGTCGACCGTGTTGATGTTGTTGGCGAACGCGAACACGCTCTCGGCGTAGCCGTCGTTGTACTGGATCGCGACCTCGACCTGCGTCGAGCCATCGCGCCGCTCGGCATAGATGGGCCGCGGATGGAGCACGTCGCGGCCGCGGTTGAGATGGCGTACGAACGAGACGAGGCCACCCTCGAAGTAGAAGCTCTTCTCCCGGGCGGGCGTCGGCCGCTCATCGACGAACTTGATCCACAGGCCCTTGTTGAGATAGGCCGACTCGCGCAAGCGCTGCTCGACCGTCTCGAAGCTCCAGTCGAGCGTCTCGAAGACGAGCGCGTCAGGCTTGAAAGCGGTCATGGTGCCGTGGCTGCCGTTGCTGGGGCGGACCGCGTGGACCGCGTTGGCCGGCTTGCCGCGTTCGTAATCCTGGCGCCAGACCTTCTCGCCGAAGGCCGATTCGACGTACAGCCACTCCGACAGGGCGTTGACCACGCTCACGCCCACGCCGTGCAGGCCGCCCGACACCTTGTAGCCGCCACCACCAAACTTGCCGCCGGCGTGGAGGACGGTGTGGACGACCTCGAGCGCATCGCGGCCGGTCTGTTTCTGCTTGCCCACCGGCACCCCGCGGCCGTTGTCGCGGTTGACGACGCTGCCGTCGGGCTTGATGGTCAGCTCGATCAGCGTGGCATGGCCGGCCATGGCCTCGTCGATCGAGTTGTCGACGACCTCCCAGATCAGGTGATGCAGGCCGCGCCCGTCGGTCGAGCCGATGTACATGCCGGGCCGCTTCCTGACCGCCTCGAGGCCCTCCAGGACCTGGATGCTCTCGGCGGTATATGAGCCGTCGGCGGCGCCCTTCGCCTTGCGGCCGTTGCCGGAGCTCCCTCGCGCGGCCGGCTTGGTGAGCTGCTCGGTCACGCTGCGCCGCCGGTGAGCCGCTCGTACAGCCGCTCGAGCTCTTCCTGGGTGTAGTACTCGATCGTGATCTTGCCCCCCTTGCGGCTGGTAGTGAGCGTGACCTTGGTTGCGAGCGCCTCGCGCAGCCCGCGCTCCAGCCGCTCGAGATCGGCGGGACGCGCTGACGCGGAGCGCTGGGACTTGGGCGAGCCCTTAATCGAACGGCGTACGAGTTCCTCGGTCTGCCGCACCGATAGGCCAGAGGAGAGTACCTGAGAAAGAGTCTTGGCCTGCAGGTCGGCGTCCGACAGCCCGGCCAGCGCACGGGCATGGCCCTCGGTGATCTGACCCGTGGTCAGCGCGGCCTGGACGCGCTCGTCGAGGTCAAGCAGGCGCAACGTGTTGGCCACGGCGGATCGTGACCGGCCGACGCGCGCCCCGACGTCTTCGTGGGTCAGGCCGAACTCGTCGACGAGACGCCGGAAGGCCCCTGCCTCCTCGAGCGCATTGAGGTCGGAGCGCTGCAGGTTCTCGATCAGTGCCCAGGCCAGCTGGGCGCCCTCATCGGCGCTGCGCACGAGCGCCGGGATGCGCTCTAGTCCCGCCATCTGCGCGGCGCGCAGGCGGCGCTCGCCGGCGATCAGCTGATAGCCCTCGGCGCTGGGCGTCACCAGGATGGGCTGGAGCACGCCGTGCTCGGCGATGCTCGCGGCCAGCTCGGCCAGGTCAGCCTGCTCGACGCCCTTGCGCGGTTGGTACGGGTTGTGCCGGATGGCCGAGATGGGCAACTCGACCGACGCAGCGGGCTCGTCGCGCTGCGGGATGAGTGCGGCGAGGCCGCGGCCCAGGCGATCGA
>Ga0209974_10000354_pt1 | contig 15020 bp, 14 predicted proteins | sample InoplaM3SPM_FD_187592 | JGI IMG/M metagenome (GOLD analysis project Ga0209974, IMG submission 187592) | Arabidopsis thaliana rhizosphere microbial communities from the Joint Genome Institute, USA, that affect carbon cycling - Inoculated... | ecosystem: Host-associated > Plants > Roots >...
CCTTTTCTCGTCCCGAGTCTATTTCCGCTTGCTTGGTTATCCTTTGTTCCGCTTTTTTGGGCGATAGACCATGCGGGAACCACGCGCCGCGCTGTGCTTTACGGCTGGTTGATGGGTTTGGGCGCCCATCTGATGGGATTTTATTGGCTCGTATACACGATCAGCGCCTTCGGCGGTTTTCCTTACGCTGTAAGCGTGCTTGTTTTTATTGTCTATGCTGCATTGCAGGCGATTCAGATGGCGCTGTTGGCGCTGCTGATTCGAAGCGCCGGCTTCGGTCCGCTACGAATTTTTCCACCGCTTTTCTGGGTGCCGCTCGAGTTTTTGTTTCCGCTCTTGTTTCCCTGGCACGTTGCCAACTCGCAGGTCGCGTTTTCGTTATTCACTCAAACTGCCGATCTTGTCGGCCCTTATGGCGCGAGTTTTATAGTCATGTGGACTAACGCGGCGATTTATCATGCCTGGATCGCGCGCAAAGACGGAGGATTGCGCCGTTATTTGCCGCTCACATACGCGACACTCGCCACGCTTGGTGCGCTGATCTACGGAACCGTGCGACTTCAGAGCGTGGATCAAGAGATGGCGGCTGCGCGAAAATTATCCATAGGGGCGGTGCAAGGCAATATCGATATCGATCTGAAATGGAACCCGGCTCTGGCGCAGAAAAATCTCGCCAAACACCGGGAGCTTACCAATGCATTGGACGCGGTCCCTCTGGTGATCTGGCCCGAGTCGGCGATCGAAGCCTTCATACCCGAAGACCTGCAAATATTGCCATCGGAGTTCCTGCCGACTTTTAAATCCGGCCAGAGTTTCCTTATTTTCGGCGCGAAAAGTTACCGTGGTAAGCCGGGCGAACCCAAAATTAAAATGTTCAACACGGCGTTCTTCACCGATGCCAAAGGGCGCATCCTTGCTCACTATCACAAACAAGTCTTGCTCGCGTTCGGCGAGTATCTGCCGTTTTCAAGGATTCTTTCGTTATTGCCCGCGATGCCGTTTGCCGACGGTTTCACGCCGGGCGCAGGTCCCGTGGTGTTTCATATGCAAAGCGGAATTCGCATTGCGCCGCTGATTTGCTACGAAGACTTGATGCCCGAATTGTCCCGTAAGTTTGTCAGCGAAACACGTTCGAATCTTCTTGTGAATCTCACTAATGACGCGTGGTACGGCCGCTCGGTGGGCCCATGGCAACACCTGTGGCTTTCGCAGTCCCGCGCGATAGAAACCCGGCGCAGCCTTCTGCGCGTGACCAACACCGGTGTGACTTCATTGATCAACGCCAAAGGCGAGCTGGTCAAGAGTTTGCCGTTGTTCACCGCGGCAGACATGCAAATCGAGGTGGAAATACTCAACGGCGAAACTTACTACGTCCGCTTCGGCGACTGGTTCGCATGGGCGCTGACCGCGATCTCCATCGCAATTGTCTTATTTAGCTTGAAGAAATTCCACAACCGGTTGGACAAGCTGCGCAGCAAATATTCCGGCAACTGAAAAAACGGCTTTTGTCGTTTGAGCTCAAGCCGTCCAAGCACTGCGCTCCGTTGGAATTTTTCAAGCCGTGAAAAAAATTCCGCGCCTGCTCGATTGCAGTTGTTGTGAGGAACGGTTTTCCGGGAGCAAGGTCGCCTGACACGATCATCTTTCAGTTCAACGACCGAGGCGCCTGCCGTTACAAGTGGGCGGCTTTATCGGGCGGATCAAATCGGACTCAGCGACGAGCTCGCCGTAAACGAAAGACGCCGAACCCGCAAAGCTGAGTCAAAATCGAGAGCAGAGACACCAGGCTCCCGTCCCAGACCCGACCGCGTACTTTCCAAAATCGCGTCCGGCATTCACGGCATCGGAACGGGTTGATGCCAACGAAGCTCATCGCGACTTCATTCAAATTTCTCCGATGGGCCAATCGGCAGTTACTGCTCTTGCATTCGGGGCATATGCCCCCCTCATAGTAGCTGACCACGACTTCGAAGCTAACTCGCGGAAATATGCGGGTCAAGGTACGCGAGATCGAATCAACCACAGAGTTAGCGGATTTCGCAAATACCATGACAAAGTGCCACATAGCGCGCCAATCGCGTCGATCAGCACATCAACAGCCTGAGCGTTGCGGCTGGCGAGGAATGACTGATGCCATTCGTCACTGATGGCGTAAAGCGCTGCTACCGCGACGCTCCACAGCATGTAGCGATTCGCTAAAGATCGAGCCGAAGATCTGCCGAGCAGAGCGCGCATCAGCAGGATGCCGAGAATAAAGTATTCGGTCCAGTGAGCCAGCTTACGAATCAGAAAGCGGATCGCGGCTGGGCCAAGTGCTGCGGTATGCGCAGAAGAAAAGGCATCGGTCGACAGGGTGAAGATGATAAGCATCCATAAGAAAACGGCCAGCCACCGCGTAATCACGCGTTTAGGAGTTTCGCGATCGAGGCGCAAGACGGATTTTCGTACTGCCATGTTCAAGTTAAGATGGTTTCCAGTTTAGAGAACGCATAGCTTCACAAAGGAGGAAACGATCTCTATCGGAATTTCACCGCCGAAAACTCAGCGAAGCAAACAAAAGATCGGAACAATCAATCGCAAAGAACGCAAAGTGACGAAAATTTTAGGACGTATAGTACACTGTCACGCTCTGTCACCGCGCAGATTCAGAAAGTTGCGCAGCCGCGTGACAGCGCAAAGCACAATTGGAGTCATCATGCAGTGTCGGATACTCACTTCGGAACAAACACCAGGAAATACTGGTAGGGAAGGAAGCTATGTTCCTTGGCGAGCCGGAATCCGTTGCTTTCCATCTGCTTGATCAAATCTTTGCGGGCGATCTTCATTTCCATCGGTGGACCGAACGGCAGTTCTTTTTTTTGAAAATCGATCATGATGACCTGGCCGCCCGGCTTTAGCACCTTCTTTATCATTCCCAGATATTTCGACGGGTTCTCGACGTGGTGCCACACGTCGCAGATAAAAAACCGGTTGACCGATTGCTCGGGCAACAGCGGATCGTCCGGATCGGCGAGGACGGAGACCACGTTAGTTGTTTTCAGATCGCGGATGCGCCGGTTAAGGTGCAGGATCATATCGGGACTCACATCCACGGCGTAAACTTTTCCTTCGGGGCCGAGATGATGTGCAATAGGGAACGTGAAATAGCCGGAACCCGCGCCAATATCTGCGATGACTTCACCGGGTTTCAGACTCAGCGCTGTCAGCACCTCGTGCGGTTTCTGGTAGGCATCGCGCTGGGGATCTTCCAGAGCGCCAATGTAGGCCTTCGGATCATTGTGCAGCCGATGCATCTGGCTTGCATCACGGCTGACGGCATCTTGCGCTGTGAGATTTGCGGGGAATAAGGCCAATGCGGCCAGTATAATGATCAGCAACACACGTTTCTCCTCTCGGTCGTCTGCCGTAAATCATAAACGCTATCATATTTTCTGCTCATTCCAATTCGACGGCCGATCCACGGATCTCCGCCATTTAAGTTGCCTGCCCGCTTATTTCCCTGTAATGCTATGCGCTATGGCGCAGACTGAACTCAAACGTCAAATCGGACTGTTCGATGCGGTGATGTTGATTTCCGGCGATATGATCGGCACCGGTATCTTCATTTCTACGGGTGTCATCGCTGAGACACTGCCCTCGCCTGGCGGGGTGCTGCTGGTCTGGGTTTTTGGCGGTCTATTGGCTTTGACCGGTGCGCTCAGTTGTGCGGAGTTATCGGCGAGCATGCCGTATGCCGGCGGGGACTACAATTATATCAGAGAGGCGTATGGAAAATTAATGGGGTTTCTCTCGGGCTGGTCATCGTTCCTGGTGACATTTTCCGGAGCGATTGCGTTTCTCGCCGTGACTTTCAACGGCTTCATGTCGTTCTTCTTCCCGGTTCTGGGCTCAGAAACAGCTTATTTCTCGGCTGAGATTCTGGGTCATGCTATCAAGGTCACCGCCGGCACGGTTTTTTCCGTCATCATTGTCTTCCTCATCTCGGCTTTGCATTGCATCGGAGTCCGGCAGGGAACGATGATGCAAAACTTTTTATCGATTCTTAAGATCGGCGCGCTGGTCGGTATCATTCTACTAGCTCTTTTTATCGGCAAAGGCGACACGGTCCATTTCACGCCGTTTTTGGACTGGGCAAAAATCGGCAACTTCAGTATTTTCGCCGCCGCCTTCATCCCGGTAATCTTTGCCTACTCGGGCTGGAACGCAGTCATCTATATCGCCGGCGAAGTAAAAGAGCCGGAGCGCAATCTGCCGCGCGCTTTGCTCTGGGCCAATTTGATTGTCATCGGCCTCTATCTTGCGATCAACGTCGTGTACATTTACGCTGTGCCCGTCACCGGGATGAAGGGCGCCCTCAGAGTTTCCGAAGTGGCGACCACGGCTCTATTCGGTTATCAAACGTCCGCGTGGATCACCGCAATCATCACGGTATCGATTCTCGGCGCGCTGAATGTCGTAACCATGTTGGGGCCGCGGATCTATTACGCGATGGCGCGCGACGGGGTTTTTTTTCGGAAGCTCAACTATGTTCATCCGAGGCTCGGCACGCCGGTTCCTGCCATCGTGCTGCAAGCGATCTGGGCATCATTGCTAATTCTTACCGGCACTTTCGGGACCTTGTTTACGTATGTGAGCGTCATCATCACACTCTTTTCCGCGCTAACGGTCGGCTCGGTGATCGTGCTGCGATACAAGCGGCCCGATTTGCACCGGCCTTACAGGCTGTGGGGTTATCCAATTGTACCGATTTTATTTATCGCGGCGCATCTCTGGATTATCTGGGGATCCGTAACCGAAAAGCCTTTCGAATCTTTGGTCGGCTTATTTATCGTTTGCCTCGGCATACCCGCTTATCTTATCTGGCAGAGTCGGCTACAAACGTAGTAGGTCCAAGGACGGAGCGCGCCAGGCGCGAACGTTTGTTTGTTGTAGTCTCGCGGCGCACAAAATGGTTCGAATTACCAAAGTCTACACTCGCAGAGGCGATAACGGAGAAACCGCCCTCGTCGGCGGCAAGCGGGTCGCTAAGCATTCGCCGCGCGTCGAAGCGTACGGCGCGATCGACGAGCTAAATTCGGTCGTCGGAATCGCGCGGGTCTTCAATGAAGAAAGTCTCGAGGCCGGCGAGGCGCACCGGTTCTTAGACGAGGTGCTCTGCCGGATTCAAGACGAGCTTTTCGATGTCGGGAGCGAGCTGGCAACGCCGTCCGAGTTTGTCCAAGACGGCATGTACCGGGTTAGCCAAAGCGAAGTCGATCGGCTTGAGAAGCTGATCGACAAGTGCCAGGAAGATCTCGAACCGCTCAACTCTTTTATCCTACCCGGCGGCGGGCGAGTCGGGGCGTACTTGCATCAATGCCGCACAGTCTGCCGCCGCGCGGAGCGGGAAATCACGCGTTTATCGCGGGAGGAAGAAATTAATAAGAATCTCATCAAGTACGTCAACCGATTGAGCGATCTCTTTTTCGTGCTGTCGCGCTGGATCTCCAAACAGACCGGCGAACGAGAATATCTCTGGCAGCGGGGACTGCAACAAAAACCGCGCAAGGGCTAAGACCGTTTTAGATTTTCGATTTTGGATTTGGATTAGGGAATAGAACGCAATCAAGAAAGGTATTTCGATAAAATTAAAGTTCGCTTGACTCGTTGTCAGTTCGAGCGGCAGCGAGAATTCTTTCTTCAGTTGCAGGATTCGCGTTTTCCAACGGAACCAGTAACTCAAATATTAAGGGTTGTTGCAATCAATCGAAAATACGAAATCTAAAATCGAAAATTAGCTGGAGGGGCTTTTCATGGGTTTATTGGATGGGAAGAAGGCGGCGATTTTCGGCGTAGCCAACGAGCGCAGCATTGCGTGGGCGATCTCCGAAGCGTTTCACGCGGAAGGTGCCGAGCTCGCCTTCACTTTTGCCGGTGAAATGTTGGAGAAGCGGGTGCGGCCGCTGGCCGAGAGCATCGGCGCCAGAATAATCCTCCCGTGCGACGTCACCAAGGACGAAGAGGTCGAAAGAGTGTTCGCCACGCTCAAGCAAGAGTGGGGCGGCTTGGATATCCTGATACATGCCATCGCTTTCGCCAACAAAGAGGATTTGTCGAATCCGTACGCACAGACGAGCCGCGCCGGATTTCATCTCGCCTTAGATGTGAGCGCTTATTCCTTGGTAGCGTTGGCGCAGAGGGCGGCGCCGCTGATGGAGGGGCGCAACGGATCGATCGTGACATTGACATATATGGGCTCGGAGAAAGTCATCCCGAATTACAACGTAATGGGAGTGGCAAAGGCGGCTCTCGAGGCGAGCGTTCGTTACCTGGCGCACGATCTCGGGCCAAAAGGCATCCGGGTCAATGCGATCTCCGCGGGACCGTTGCGGACTTTAGCGGCGGCGGGAATCGCCGACTTTAAATCCATGCTGCATCACGTCGCCGAGCGCGCGCCGCTCAAACGCAACATTGACGCAGAAGAGGTTGGCAAGACCGCACTGTTTCTCTGCAGCGGCTGGGGCAGCGCCGTTACCGGAGAAGTACTGCATGTCGATGCGGGATACAATATTATGGGAATGTAAACGGAACCGGTGTAATGGAGTTCTGCTCCGAACGCGCGCAATACTTCAGTACTCCAACACTCCAGCTCGAGGCATGCATGGCCATTAAAGAAGTTACCCCGCAACAGGCTCACGATTTGCTGACTGCACATTCTGACGCCGTTTACATTGACGTGCGCACCGAGCGCGAGTTTGCCAATGGCCATCCTGCGGGAGCTGTGAATATTCCCGTAGCTTTTTCCGATCCGGCGCGCGGCATGATGATGAATAACGATTTTGTCAAAGTCGTCGAAGCGCATTTTCCGCGCGACAAAAAGATTATCGTCGGTTGCCAGGCAGGACCGCGCGCGAACGCCGCTACGGGATTGCTGCAACAGGCCGGCTTTCAGGATATTTCCAACATGCTAGGCGGCTTTGGCGGTATGCGCGACCAAATGGGAAATGTGAAAGCGCCTGGTTGGGCGGCCTCAGGGTTGCCGGTCAGCAATGATAATGGTGAAGGGGTGAGCTACGCTTCACTCAAATTAAAAATTGAAAGTTGAGAATTGATAATGGGAGAGCCTGGAACTGTTGTGGGCGAGTCCGGTCATTTTTAATTTTCAATTTTGCATTTTTAGTTAGTGACTATGCTTTACTTCAAGCAGATCGAAATCGGGCCGATGCAGAATTACGTTTATCTCATCGGTTCAATGGAAACGCGCAAGGTTGCGGTGGTCGACGCCGCCTGGGAGATCGACACGATCCTCAAGATTGCGGCGCAAGATGATGTCGAAGTGACCCATGCTTTCGTTACCCACACGCATCCCGATCACGTCGGCGGCCGTTTCTCAGGAATCGAAATTCCCGGAGTGAATGAGCTCCTGAGTAAGTGCAAGCTCAAAGTGGTCGTGCACAGAGCCGAAGCGGACGCGCTCAAAGGACTGGGGTCATCGGACGTCATTAAGGCGGAGAGCGGTGACAAGATCGACGTCGGCGGTGTCGAGATTCAATTACTGCACACGCCCGGCCATACGCCGGGTTCTCAATGTTTTCTCGTCGACGGCCGGATCGTCTCGGGCGATACGCTGTTCATCGACGCCTGCGGCCGAGTGGATTTTCCCGGCGGCAACGCGGAGCAGATGTATTACAGCCTGACGCAGAAACTGATGGCGTTACCCGATGACACGATTCTTTTCCCCGGGCACAATTACGCTGCGAAGCCGCACGCGACATTAGGCGAACAAAAGAAGACCAATCCTTACCTACGGTTCACGTCACTGAGGCAGTTTTTGGCGGCTATGGGGTATCGCTAGCCGCTGTACGCTTAACCAATCCAAATATATTTCGATTCCGGTTGCGGTTCAGTTAGCTTTTGCGATAGGGAAAGATTCCTCGCTTTCACTCGGAATGACAAAAGTAACTGTCTGTCATCTCGAACGAGGTGAGAGATCTTTCTCTAAATGAGCCATTGCCCAGTTTCCAGATGACATGCCGGGAGCTCGGTTTGAGATTCGGAATGTGAAATTTTAGATCCGAGGCAGGCCCGCTAAGGTTTCCCTGCATACTTATTCGTCCATAGCACGCCTTCTTTGGCCGACGGCGCTTTGGCGCGATCCTTGATGATGCCAGCGCCTATGGAAAAATCGAGCACCTTCTGCCAACCCTCTTGATTCATGTTGCCCCAGGTAGGCATCGCGGGGGCGATCATGGAGTACGCCAGGTCGAAGACCTTGTCGTCCAACTTCGATTTATTGGAAAAACGATGGGCCCGCAGTGCCGCCTTGAACGCGCTCGGGTCAGAATGGTAGAGCGCGCCAGCGCGGGAAATGGCGCGTGATGTCGCGGTTGCGAGCGCTGCGTTCTGGTCGGCCCAATCGGGCCGCGCCATTAGAACCTCATAGGGATAGTTGGTAAGCTCCGCCACTTCACCGAGACCGAGCGGCAGCAGCACGTAGCCTTTGCCGGCGGCTTCGGTCACTTCGGCGGACGGCGGCGACTGTGCCAACGCATCAATGACGTTGTTCATGAGTGCGGCGGGGAGTTCGGTACCGCCCAGGTAGGCGAACTTGAGTTTACCCGGATCGCCTTTCACCTTCGGCACAAGGAACTTAAAAATCTGTTCCGAAACCGCGCCGGGACTGGTGGCGCCGATCGTTCCAAGCTCGGTCAGCACTTTGATGCGGTCGTTGAGCGGGCTTTTGCGCGTGACCTTGAATTTGTCCGTGATCGCTTTGCGCACGGCAATGCTCAGCGTCAGATTGCGGTTATGCGCCTGGATCGCGATCAAAGGGGCGCCTTCGACTTGCGCCAGCACGAGTCCCTCGGAGCTCGACGCGCAAAAGTGCGCCGAGCGCCCGACCACGGCGTTTTGGCACGGCGCGCCGCCGCCCGCCGGAGTGATTTTAGCGCGCACGCCCTCTTGCTCGAAATACTTCAGTTGCTCGGCGACCCAGAGAGCGGAAAACGCCATGTTCGATACGGCGGTGAGAATGTTGACCTCGCCGAGTTCTTTCTGTTGCGCTTCACTCCTCGGCGTCACTAACGTGACAGCCAAGAGCGCAGCGAGAAAAATCGAACAGACATTTTGTCGGCGTTTTTTCTTGAGCCTCATGCGTGTTCCTTCTCTTCGTTAAATCCCGGCGCGTTCGCGCTACCGTCCCGGCATGTCTAAGGTTTGCCTACGTACTTATTGGTCCAGAGCACACCTTCTTTATTCGAAGGAGCTTTCGCGAGATCCTTGACAATACCCGCGCCCGTGGCAAAGTTTATAACCTTTTGCCATCCCGCCGCGCTCATGGTTCCCCAGCGCGGCATGGCGCCAGCCACCATGTTGTAAGAAAGATTAAAAACGCTCTCGTCCAATTTAGCGCCGAGCCGGTGACTGCGCAGCGCTGCTTTCGCCTCTTCGGGCTTGCTGTGGAACAGCGCGCCGCCCCGCGAGATCGCCCGCGATACCGCCATAGCAATCTTCGGATTCGCCTCAACGTAGTCCGGACGCACCATGAGAACTTCATAAGGATAATCTGTCAATTCCGGGATTTCTCCCTTTCCCAGCGGGATCAGAACGTAGCCTTTGCCGCTAGCTTCGGCGATTTCGGCGGAAGGAGGAGAAAGCGCGTAGGCGTCGATGACGTTGTTCATCAGCGACGCGGGAAGTTCCGGCGCGCCAATATAAACGAACTTAATTATAGTCCCAATCCCGCCAGCTTTTTTCACCAGAAATTTTATAACCTGTTCGGAGGCCGCTCCCGGTCCGGTTGCACCGATGGTGCCGAGCTGTGTGAGAGCGTTCAACCTTGCCTGGATTGGGCTTTCACGGGTCAGACCGAGCTTGTCTACGATCGCCTTGCGCAACACGACGCCCAACGTCATGGTGCGGTTGTGCGCTTGAATTGCTATTGCCGGCGCGCCTTCTACCCGCGCCAGCACCAGTCCCTCCGAGGTCGACGCGCAGAAATTTGTCGAGCGGCCGACCACCGCGTTCAAGCAGACCGAGCCGCTCGGCGCGGGCGTGATTTTCATCCGCACGCCTTCCTGCTCGAAATATTTGAGCTGCTCTGCGACCCAGATCGCCGCGAAGGCGAAATTGGGTACGGCGGTCAGCATGGTAACTTCCGGCATTTCTTTTTGTTGGGCTTGCGCTCGCGGGGTGGCAGCGACCAACAGCGCAAAAACGATTGCCGCGATCACGGTCAGTGAAAATGTCATGGGCCGTTTCATCATGAGGTCCCCCTTTGTTTCAACCCTGGATTCGGACGTGCTCTTTTTGTGTTTGCCAGCGCAGTGCCCTGCGCTCGATCAGCTCCGCGATTCTATCCATGATGATGACCATAACCATCAGGACAATGATGCCGACGAACACATCGGCCGTTCTGAATATGCCCGCCGACATTCGAATGAAAAAGCCCACCCCTTCGGTAGCAGCGACGAATTCGCCGACGATGGCGCCGATGACCGCGAAGGGAATACTCGTGCGGATGCCGGTAAAGACATACGGCGAGATCGCGGGAAAGATCACTTTGAATGTCAACTTCCAACCTTTGACGCCCATCAGGTTTGCGAGATCGACGTATTCCTCATCCATCTGCCGCATGCCGGTATAGGTGTTGAAAAAATTAAGAAAGAAAGTCAACAAAAACACTACGCCGACCTTAGACCATAGACCGATGCCCAGCCAGACGATAAAAAGCGGCGCAAGCGCGGTGCGAGGAATACCGTTCAGCGCGATAATTATTGGCTCGAAGATATCGGCGAGAAGCCGGCTTCGGCCGAACGCGTAACCAAGCGCAATGCCCGCGATCGCGCCAATGGGAAAGCCAATGGCGATCTCGACGAGGGTTACCCAGCTGTGCTGGAGAAGATCCCCCTCGCGAAAACCATCGATCAGCGAGGTGAAAATTCGACTTGGGCTGCTGATCAGGAAAGGCTCGATCCAGCGGCCCGAGGCGACTTCCCAGAGCGCAAAGAAACCGACAACGATGGCGAGACGCACGAAGGTGATGCCCATCGTGCCCATGGATCTAGCGGTCGCTCCGGAGGCGGTTGCCGAGACTCTCGAAGGCGCGCGAGATTGCTGTTGGCTTATTTGATCGGGCATAGAATCTGTTTACTAATGCGCGCCGATATTGAGCTCGTGGCGAAAGATATTCCACAAGCGTCCGTAGGCGTCGTCGAAACCTTCCTGACGATGAATCTCAAAAATATTTCTCGGCCGGGTCATGGGAACTTTGATGATGTCTTTGATTTTGCCGGGGCGGTGCGTCATGACGACGACATAGTCGCCGAGGGCCACAGCTTCGACAAGGTCGTGCGTGACAAAGACAATGGTCTGGCGCTGCTGTTCCCAGATCTTCAGAAGCTCGTCCTGCAGCACCATGCGGGTCTGGGCGTCCAAAGGACCGAACGGCTCGTCCATGAGGATCACCGGCGGCTCGTAGGCGAGCGCGCGCACAATCGATGCTCGTTTGCTCATGCCGCCGGAGAGTTGGCCCGGATAATATTTCTCGAAGCCGTCGAGCCCAGCCAGTTTGATGAATTGACTGATTTGCCGCTGCCGATCGGCGCGTGAATATCGTTTTGAGTCCAGCCCAAAACCGACGTTTTCTTCCACCGTGAGCCAGGGAAACAGCTTGCTTTCCTGTGGCACGTAACCGACTTTGGTGTTCAGACCGCAGACTTCTTCGCCCTGAAATACTATCCTGCCCGCAGAGCATGGCGAAAAACCGGCGATCAGCTTGAGCAATGTGGACTTGCCGCAGCCGCTCGGTCCTACGACCGTGATAAATTCGCCGGACCGAATGTTCAAATCGATATTGAGAAGAGCCTCGAGGTTTTCTTTGCCCGGTGTCTGGAACAGCTTTGATACATTTTCAACACAGATGACGGTTTCGGCTTGGTTTTGTGCCGATGCGGAAGGAGCCTGTGCGAGATCCGGCATGAGATGCTTGCGTACCTTTGGAGCGGTATTTATCGATTTGAATCCAGTGTGTCAACCATAATACGACTTTTGTCGTGGTAACTGGGCAAGACAGAAGCCGGCCGTCGGAAAAGCTCCTGGCGAAGCGTCTGCTAAGCGGTCGGCCAAAAAAAATCGTTAGCGTTTTGACTGTTCCTTAAATGTCCCGGTATGTGGCGCAATTAATCTGCGCGGAGGCTAACAGGGGAATTGTTGCTTTTGCTTCGCGCCATCGCTAACGTGGCGCGAACAACTTGTATCGGAGGCACAGATGAAGATTCTCAGCGAGACGGTCATCAAGAGCAATACTGGAGTTACATTTGAAGTCAAAAAGGGTCAGATCATTCGCGTGATCGGCGAGTCCACTGCCGATTACGTCGTATTCAACTTGCGCAATGTCAAAGAGCGGTTCGACCAGGCGCGAACGAAGGTCGATCAGGGGAAAATTTACGTCACTACGGGTGACGTGCTGATCTCAAAGTTCAATAACGTGATGCAAACGATCGTGAAAGACACCTACCGCGGCACCCACGACATGGAAAAAGGCATGTGCAGCACGTCTTTCTACAAGAAATGGGGCGATGAGATCTTCAAAATATACGGCGGCGTCTGGAAAAGATTAGGAAGAAAAAAAGTGGTCGCTCCGAAACACGGCTGTTGGGAAAATCTCGCGCAAGCTTTGAAGCCGCACGGCGTCCTAAAGGAAGACGTGCCGAGCCCGCTCAACATTTTTCAAACCATGGTGATCAACGCCAGGACCGGCAGCATGCGTTATTCGATGACCCGGCCGCGGCCCGGCGGCGACATGATGGATCTGCGCTCGGAAATGGATTGTCTGGTAGGCATCAGCGCTTGTCCGGAGGGTGGACGCGGGAAAGACCTGCGGGTGGTGATCTACAAAAACTAATCGGTTCAAATCGTTCAAGACGTTCAAATCGTTCAAGCCTCCTCCTTCATCCTCCCCCGCGGCCGCGGGGGAGGAAAGAGGTGGGGGATTGAACGGAGCGCAGCGGTTGAACGGCTTGAACGTTTGAACGGTTTTTATTTATACAGTTTGTCGAAGAATCCGCTCGACTCCAGCTCTTTGAGAAAACTGAGGTCGGTAAAGTCGGAAGGTTTTGCCTGTGCGGCTTTCGGGTTTTTGATCTTCAGTTGGTCAAGATAGAGCTGAATCCCGGGCTCGGTGGGGTAAGGAACTTTGAGCGTCAGTTTGGCAACGATTTCGTTATAGGCTTCTTCGACGGATTTTTGGTCTTTGATAGCAAGATATTTTTGCAGAATCCTTTGCGCACCCTTGGGATTCGTCAAATTGTAGTGGCCGGCCTCGACGTATGCCCTGAGAAAGCGGCGCACCGTGTCGGGCTTTTTCTTGATGTAATCCCGCGTGGTGGCCACGCCGTTTTGCTGCCATTCGACATCGAGCTTGGTGAAATCCAACAAGGCGCGCAAGCCGATCTCTTTCGCTTTTAGTGTTTCCGGCGCCTGTAGAAGGGTAGCTTGCAACGCGTTGCTCTGCATGGCCGCGAGCCGGGCAGGAATCGAGCCGGCTTGTACGTACGTCACCTCGCTCTCCTTTATTCCAAGTTTGTTAAAGACGGTGATCGCCGCGGCATTGTCCGCGCCGCCGATACGGCTCACGCCGAATTTCTTGCCTCTAAGATCTTCGACTCGTTTGATCTCATCGGTGACGAAAAGTACGTAGGGAAAGCGATTGGCGCCGCCCGCAACCAGGACGGCACCGGATCCTTGGAGGTTGCTGGCGACTACCGCGGAGGCGCCGGCGTGGACAATCGGCGTTTCTCCGGAAACCAGGGCGCTGACTGCGAGCGGCGCGCCGACGAGCAGCACCAAATCGACGTCGAGACCCTGCTTGCCGTAAAACCCCATCTCTTTCGCGGTCCAGATAGAGGCCTGAGTCGGAGCGATCACCGTGTAGGCGACGCGCAGTTTTTCAAGCGTTTGCCCGCGAGCCATGGCATGATTCATCGCGAGCAGAAACAACAACAGGCAAAGGGGGAAAACCATTTGTCGATAGGCTCCGCTTTTCATCATTCCTCTCCTGGTTTTTGATTTGAGCGATGCGGATTCGATTCGGCGAACCGCTTCCGCTCGGACGCTCACAAAGGCTGGCAGCCAATATCACATGCTTTTGCGCGCGGGACAATCTAATTGCAGCGGATCGACAGCGTTATTCGAGATCATTGCGGCGCTGAGCGCCACGGGATCAAACGCCGATCCAAGTATTGGATTAATGTCAGCAAAGCGACGGCGAGCAACACGATCGTGAGAATGGTCGCGAATAACGCGCTCGAGTTGAAGGACGCACTGAAAGTCATCAGCATGGCGCCGAAACCGACCACCGCCAGAATCATTTCGCCGGTGACCATGCCGAGCACGGCTCGACCCATACCGAGACGAATGCCGGCCAAGATCATCGGCATGGCGGCGGGAAGGATCACCTTGAGAAACAATTCACCTTCACGCGCGCCGAAGGAGCGCGCCATCTCCGTCAAAGTTGGATCGACGTTGCGGACGCCGGCCGCGGTGTTGATTGCGATAATTACGAACGCGAAAAGAAAAACGATCCAAACACGGGAAAGGAGGCCCAAACCGAAAGCGATCACCAAAAATGGGATGAACGAAATCATCGGCACGGCGAGCAGCGCGGTCATGTAAACGTCCAAAAACGATTCGAGCCGCCGGTAGCGGCCCATCAAAAGGCCGAGGGGCACGCCGAACAGCACCGAAATAAAAAAACCGATGAACAGAGCTTGAAAACTTACAGCGACGGCCTGGAAGAGCTGGCCCGTGACGAGCAGCTCAACCCAAACCGTGATGACTTTGGAAAAAGGCGGCAGCAGATGGGCATTGCCCGCGCGCCCGGCGATCTCCCAGATGGCGGCAAGCGTGAGGAGCGAGATAATTCTGAGTCTGCTCGCCTTCATTCCGCTATTTACGACCGATTTTTTTGAGCACCTTGTCCAGAGGAGCGGTGTCAAAGGCCTGTTTGAAACTTACGGCGTCTTTCTTGAGCAGCCCTGATT
>Ga0209974_10000357_pt1 | contig 14980 bp, 19 predicted proteins | sample InoplaM3SPM_FD_187592 | JGI IMG/M metagenome (GOLD analysis project Ga0209974, IMG submission 187592) | Arabidopsis thaliana rhizosphere microbial communities from the Joint Genome Institute, USA, that affect carbon cycling - Inoculated... | ecosystem: Host-associated > Plants > Roots >...
CCGTTCCTCACACATAACGGGTAACGATATACCATACCTATTGGTACCCTCGTCGCGAAACAATCCTTGACACCTGTTTGGGAGACGCCCTAGCCTTGTGGCGGAGTAGTTCATCCAAGGGAGACCTGATGGACCGCTGCCGTCATCACCGCTTTCCCGTACACTTTCACGCGTGTTCGACGAGTGAAAGATGAAAAATAGACTTGAACTCCAAGGAGCCAACATGACGACGCGCTTTCCCGTTTGGTTTGTGGTACTGATCGTATGCGTCCTTGCGGCCTGCTCGGATCAGCGGCCCCGACCTGACACTCTGCCCGTAGATCACATTCAACAGACAGAGAGACTTCTCGAAAACGCTGAAAGTGCATCTCCTGAAGACAAATACAATCTCGGTATGCGCTACGAAAGAGGAACCGCCGTGCCGCAGAATTATCGAGAAGCCGCCCGCTGGTATCGCCTCTCTGCGATGCACGCGTATCCCGACGCGCAATACAAACTGTGCGAGATGTCCGAGCATGGGCGAGGCGTGCCTCAGGACTATCAAGAGGCATTACGTTGGTGCGGGCTCGCCGCCGATCAGGGGCACGGGCCTGCGATGTTTATGCTTGGACGTCTTTACCATACCGGGCATGGCGTCCCTCGGGATGTTGTGCGAGCGCATATGTGGTACAACCTGTCGTCAGCCTATGGATATGAAGAGGGGAAGAGATGGCGTGACCGGCTTGCTGCTGATGATGATTCTTTGCAGATGACTCGCGAACAAATTGCCGAGGCGCAGAAGTTGGCGCGTGAATGGAATGTGAAAATGAAGGCTGCGGGCCACTCGGGCCACTAAACCGGACTCGGTGTGCCCTCTTCACGACATGGAAGGCTCGATAGTAAGAACTGTCAATTGCCTTCCTGTGATGTTTTCGCCGTAGACGTGCGCTTTATACGACTAGTTGGTGAAAAAACAACATAGTCGCCGTGGGGGATTGTGAAGTCAAAGGTGGTTATCAGTATTTCTCTTCATCTCATCCATGGCACTGCACTTGCTAAGTAGTTCCTTAATTCGTTCTAATTTTATACCAATACGGAGGCTCTCATGTATCAGTTTCGAGGAGAGGACATGGCCTTGCAGGCGGCAATGCTTCTGGCGGTCTACGAGAGAACGCCAGTAATGGTGATGGCTCGCGGTAGTATGGACCTGTTTAGCATTGGTCCAACCAATAATGCAGCCGTTCATAATGCCGGTCGACACATCGCTACCGTCTACCGTCCCGGACAGGTCCACTACATAGGATTAGCATGATGCTCGTGTCCTTCCTTCTCTCAACTGTGACAAAAGAAGACACGCCAACACGCATACGAGCCGCCACACTATTCTGCATTCTTTTTACCAGCTCTGTGTTGTATTTTGCTCCACGAGTCGTTTCTGCTTCCAACATGGAAGATACGTCACGCCATTTATATGATCGAGTGATGGAAGAGTTGAAACAGGGAGATTATGAAGCGGCATTGGCTGGCTTTAAGTTCTTCATAGCCTTGCATCCGAAAGCAACCTTGACGGCGAACGCACAATACTGGATTGGCGAATGCCAATACCGGCTAGGTCGTTATGAAGACGCCCTCAGGTCTTTTTCGAATGTCGGATCGTACGATCCAGTAAGTCAAAAGCGGGCTGCGTCAGCGTTTAAGATCGGCCAGACCTACTCGATGCTTGGCGATTATTATAGAGCCCGCCTGGCATTCGAGGAGGTAATTGATCATTATCCAGGTGGAGCAGAAGCCGAACTCGCCCGCAAGGCGATTCAGGGCATTATCCCGAAGATTGGCTCGAAGCCTCCGCATCCCGTGAAACAGGTCAGCAACAACAATACGATGAGGTGATGATGATTAGATGGCAGTATTGATAGAGTAGCCGGGGCGGCGCCTACTCTCGGGTACCAGTGAAAGGGAATTACATCTATCGCGATGTCGCTAACTGCATAAGGCTTTTCCGATACTCCTCTGTCGCCTCTTCAGCCTGACCTACGCAAGGACACGCTCTCTTACTGAGACCGGCTATATCTCTTAATAGGACTTTGTTATGCTCTCGCTTCACCAAATCCTGCTTTTCAAATTCCTTCAGGAAGGCGTCAACCTCGTTGCGGTGTTGGCCCACTTGCCCTGCCAGGAAATCTACGCTGAAGGGAAATGCCTCCAATCCCGTGCGATGGGCGTGTGCCACAAGCCAACGGGCTAATCGCTGCTCTCCTGAATGAAACTGACTGCAACTTGTGGATGTTACCGCATGTCTGAGGAGCAATAAATTGTAACGAATGAGCGCTTCTCTCAAGAAGTGAAGGCGGTCAAAGTTCTGCTTAAGGACGAAGGCTGGCAGACGTAGCGCTGCACCGCTGACTTGAATCATGGCGGTGGAGGCGGACGTTTCACTCCCTTGGGCCACGCATGAGCCACTGCAACCATCTTTGCCTGTAACGGTCACATCAACGGTATGCCCGTTTTCGTCTCTCCCTGTAAAACTAATGGCTGCATCTATAGGGAAGTAGAGAAATCGTACAGGTTGTTTCGCTTCCTCAATGATATCTCCCATGTGAAGTTGTGTCACCTCAACATGTGGTCGGAATAACTCCAGCTCCTCTTCTGGAACAAGGGACAGTATGTAGTTATTGCGTATTTCCTCGCCAGGTGAGATCGACATTTTGCCCTCTTCTCTTACGCAGGCATACTACCGCATGAGTCAAGCCCGCTGTACTAGAGAAAATCCTGGTCAAGGCCAGCATGCAGGTCAACATTCATCTATTTTAGACCACACGTCGAAGAATCATTCGCAATTTAGTCATCCCCAAGGTCAATTCCCAGTACCGCGTCCACGTCTCCAGGTCTTAGAGTAAATAACACACCAAATGGAGGAGAAAATATGTGGCGCGCCTTTTTGGTCGGCTTGAGCATTGTCTTTATGGCACCCTCAATCGGGTCAGCAGTGGATCTCAAAGTCGTAGATAAGAATTGTTGGATTGAGATTTTCGATGACAACGAATTTGATGAGGACGATCCGCATGTCAAGATCCAAGGCCCCGCAGAGTACGCCACCTTGAAAGATGTCTATGGGCGGAATTGGAACAATGACATTGAGAGCGTGATTGTGGGCTCCAATGCGACAGTGCATGCCTGGATGAATACAGACTTTAAGGGGCCGGAACTTACCTTGACCCCCGGCCAACGTGTGCCCAAACTTTCGAAACTCGAAATGTCAAATACCATTGAATCCATGAAAATTACCTGTGGACCATAACCGATTGCTTTGTAGTAGTCCTCGCCCGGGACTTTCAATTCTGCGTTTGACGCCGGTGTGATTCATGCCCCGTGAAGGGCTCAAGTTTCCGTACATACTCTGCCGACATTGTCTTTATCGCCTCGGCGTAAGGAGCGAAGACCCAGACGAGCGTTTCCTCATAGAACCGAGAGGATTATATCGAGGCAACGGAATGTAAGAGGTTCTGGAAAGGAAGAGCCACTCAGGTAAGTATCGGAGCTCGCACTATGTTTCGGGGGGATTCCAGTTGTGATCCTTAGCTGGTAAGGCGATCACCTGCTGCCAGTACTCTCTGTATCGCGGGATACAAGTCGTCCGTTGCATCTTCCTTCTTCAATAATGCTTCAAACGCGCGCACTCGCTTCATGGCATATATATTGTACTCTTGTGTGTGGGCAGAGCATCCAACCACGAGAACATCGGGATATCGGGCCTTAATCAATCGAGCTGCCGTGATTCCGTCCATTTTCTTCATACTGATGTCCATTACCACTACGGTCGGCCGGAGGTTTCCAACACTCGTAACGGCCTCGTCGCCATCGCTCGCTTCACCCACCACTTCAATGTTGGAATAGGGTTTAAGGATACTGGTCAACGTTTGACGAACACGCACGTCGTCATCGACGAGAAGCACTCGTATCTGATTGGCACTGGCCATTTGGGGGACAAGATATAATCGGATATTAGCGATTTGTCTATCAGCGTTCGCCTACATCTTGTACTTGTCACCGGGATAAAATTTTAGAGTCCGTCTAGGCCGCCATTGGCAGCTAAGACGACACGAAAGGGGGGAGAGATGAAGGTTGAACACTTGTTTCAGGTGGTGGTTGCTGAAATAGCCTTTCACGAAATACTCGTTCATGCGCTAACCGCATTCATTGTTAAGCGTATGAACGTGTCTGGCGAGGAAATAGAAACGTTCGTTGAGAACTATCAAACTGACAAGCGTCAGGCTTGTGTCGAATCTGTTCATAGGAGATTGCAGCGACGGATCAATGAGCTTGCTGCTTCTTCGGAAGCACAATGATGAAGGCCTCGAAGCGATGGTCTTCGACGAAGGTCTTCGACGAATGCCTCCCCGCCTCGGCCAACTTCCCGGATTACACGGCTTGGAGTTTCTGGATGAAATACTCGTAACAGGCTGGGCAGTAGTCGTGCCGAAGACGGCAGGTTACGGGATCAATCCCCGTTGCGTCACGATAGGCTTTTTTGGTGAGCCATCCGCCCATATCGTCATGGACGAGCCGACATCTCGTACAAATCTTCAGCTCGGGTGGATCTTGTAATGTGGACATCTCTTCGCCTCATAGGATGCGATGAAAGCGGATAACCTTATCGTCAAGCGGCGATGGCCAATCGTGGTGTGTCACCGCCATACCATCGGCGACTGCAACTACGACAGACCAGCAATTCCACACGGATGCCACTGTGCATGTCGATTGCACTCTGAGGCAACAAGCTGCCGCCGCATCTCCAACACTTCTGCGGTTCTTTTTGCTCCATTGTGAAAGGGTACCCAATATGCGTATGGTCCACTATCCGTAAAAACCCGCGAGGCGGAACAGGGAGTGCCGCTTCCCTGTAATTGCGCTAGGGTACGTGGCGTGAGCGATTGCTGTGATCAGAAGGAGCGAGACGCAGACTCCGAAAGTAAGAATGAAAAACTTGATCGTGCGCTAGACCGGAATCTTTGACGGCAAGCGTGTAGGTCACATCCTGAACGTGATGAGGTCAGTACCTCGGGAAAAGGTGTGAGCATCTTCGTCGTGGCTCCAACCTGCCTGGCTGCCTCCCCCTTTCAGGTGGACCCAATCCCTACCTTTGGGGAAGGCATTTGATTCGTCACCTGCTAGGCTTGACTTGACGAGCTTGTAACCCCCGTGGATACCACCATGGTCTTTCGACGAAGCTGGTTTCCGCTTTCACTCGCACTTACCGGCTGTCTCTGGGGATGCAGCACGGTGCCTCCGCCACTACCACCAGTCCAGGACTCCCTTTCTTTCCCTCTCTTCGTCCCAACGGTAGAAGACGCTAGACGTATCGTCACGTTGGCAAATGACCTGGACAACCGCGCGCTGTCCTGTCGTGAAGCCTTGACCTGTGAACAGGTGCAGTTCGGCAGGGGGCTCGTCAGTCTTTTTGAAAGTCAGGAAGCTGCCCGCGCATCCTTCCGTCGGGTGATCGAGGACAACCCGTCGAGTCCGTTGGCCGGCTCCAGCATGCTATGGCTGCAGCTCATTGAAGACACAGCAACCGAGTCAGCCACTCAAGGCCCCCAGAAGCCCTCACTTTATCTTATGGGGCAGCTTGTTCGCGATTGGATGGCCCGTGAGTTGGCGGAAGATACGAAACAGCGGCTAAGCCTTCTCACGACTCAGAAGGCGAGGGTCGAAACGGCAGAGACGGTGCAGGCGTTGCAAAAGCAAGTAAAGGAGCGGGATCGGCACATTGCCACGCTCGAGTCCAAGCTGGAAGCTCTCAAGATCATTGATCAGGATCATGAGAGGAGAAAACGAATCATCAAGCTTCCTGCGACATTGCCGTAGCCTTGCTACTGCCATATTCATCAGGAGGGTGCATTGCCAAACCCGTCAGGAGCGAGGAGACACATGAAGGAGCGTTACAGAATGCGTGTTCCACTAAGAGCCTGGGTCATGTTTTCCAATGACGGACACTGTGGCCAGGGCCGTGTGCTGGATTTCACAGCTCCGGGCTGTCAGATCGAAAGCAGCGAGAAAATATTGAGGGGGGAATACCTGGAACTCCGGATTTTGCTGCCCGGCCAGACGTCGCTATTCACCGTCGGGTTAGCGGCTGTCCGATGGACGAAAGGAACCAGATTCGGTACAGAGTTCATTCGGATGGATAAATCAGAACAACGGACGCTTGATTCCTTCATGGCTCAACATCTTCCGCCGTCAACGTCGATAGACAATTGAGGCTCATGGAAGAAAAGGCAGGTGCAACCATGCGTATGTCTTCCTTGGCAACGATGCTTCTCCAGATGAGCGGAGCTGCCTTAGTGATCATTTTTATCGAGCGATATATGGGCTAGTTCGACATGCCACGTGAAGAAGGCTAGTGCCATTCGCGATCGTAATCCCCAAGGTCAATTCCCAGTACCCCGTCCAGCTCTCCAGTCTTAGAGTGAATTACACATCAATAGGAGGAGAACATATGTGGCGCGCTTTCTTGCTCAGCCTGGGCCTCGTTTTCATGGGACCCTCAATAGGGTCAGCGGTAGAGCTTGAAGTCGTAGATAAGAACTGTTGGATTGAGATATTCGATGACGATGAATTTGATGAGGACGATCCGCATGTCAAGATTCAAGGCCCCGCAGACTACGCCAGCCTGAAAGATGTGTATGGGCGGAACTGGAACAATGATATTGAAAGCGTGATTGTGGGCACCAATGCGAAAGTGCAAGTGTGGATGAATAAAGATTTTACGGGGCCTGAGCTTACCTTGACCCCCGGCCAACGCGTGCCCAAACTTTCGAAACTCAAAATGTCGAATACGATTGAATCCATGAAAATTACCTGTGGACCTTAACCAAGGCTCCATTGATTGCCCGAGGTGCTTGGACAAGACGGGGTTCTCCGCTACAAGGTGCGTAGCCGAGGCAGAGGCAGCGTTGCATAAAATGCTTTAGCAGCTTTGAGCACGCGCAGCATGACTTGGTGCGTCAGAGGGCTTGGGCGTGCTGTCCTTTGTGTGCGGGAAGATGGAAGTCACGCCGCCTTAAGGGGCGGACCTTGCCATATCAGATAGGGAGGCTTTTTCATCCGTTCAATCGCACGCGGGTAGAGTTGGATGGCATGCCCGTAGGCGTGTTCCTGAGCACTGAGACAGGTTGACGCTTCGAGGTGACTTGAGACCATCTGAAAAGACGCACTATCGTCAGGCGCGATGATGGCCGTGTACAGCGCACAGGAAAACTCGCCTTGTCTGGAACACTGGGTGCTAATGACTAGATGCGAGCCATCAGGGAAGGTGATTAGAGGGTCCAGATTAGTGCGACTCATAGGCCTTATGCTTATGCCATACGATGCGGGCAGTGACAACATATCCGTACATTCCAGCCAACTCGCCTCGTAACGACCGCTGACATCGTCGATGACTCTCTCTCCGAGCGCAGCATTCGTCATCATCTGGTGACAAAGCCTTGATGGCGGGTCAAACACGCAGCCGGAGAAGATTGACACCGGATATAGTCTCCGTGCCAGAAAACGGCCATTCCAACCCAATCTCGTCATTCCGTCTGCATATCACAGTGCTAAGCCCGCGCTGATCATATCGCCATGGGGCCGGCAGTGGACTTGCTTTATTTGCCCGTACGGAGGCGCTAATGGAAAGAGACGAAGAAGGTGCATTCGTACGTGCATATGGAGAATCGTTGGCCCTGGTTCGGCTACATCACCAATTGCTTCAACTCTCGCCATACGATGCGATGTCCCGAGAAGCCTGGTTTGATGCCGCCACAGCCCTTCTGGCAACCGCAGCGAACCCTTCAGAAGGAGCGGGTTGGTTGATGACGTTGGCATGGGCTTATAAAAAACACCTGGGGCAAGGTCTTCCCGTCTCCATTATTATCGGCAAACTCCTCGGAAAAAGAGATAAGCTTCAGGAATTCACGCTTCGAGGATGAGGTCTTAACCGCGACGTGCCGCCTCGATTACAGCGATATCGATCTTTTTCATCTCCATCATCGCATCGAACGCGCGCTTGGCGGCAGCGGGATCGGGATCAGTTATGGCGTTCGTCAGAGCCACCGGCGTAATCTGCCACGACACGCCCCATTTGTCCTTGCACCAGCCGCACGCACTCTCTTCACCGCCGTTGCCCACGATCGCGTTCCAGTAACGATCGGTTTCAGCCTGGTCGACGGTTGCCACTTGAAACGAGAATGCTTCGTTGTGCTTGAACGCAGGTCCACCATTGAGCCCGAGACAGGGAATCCCCAAGACAATAAACTCGACCGTCAACACATCGCCTTTCTTGCCCGAGGGAAAATCACCCGGTGCCGTGTGCACCGCGCCAACGGATGAATCGGGGAAGATCTTGGCGTAAAACCGCGCTGCGTCCTCGGCGTCTCTATCGTACCAAAGACAAACCGTATTCTTTGCCGGCTTGGTCATGTCACTTCTCCTTCGTGATGAGCCGCCCGACGACGCAGGAAAAGAAGCGATCGCAGTCGGACGTTAGCTTGGGGATCGATTGCATCATGCATACTCTAGCTGCTCCTTAGAACCTGAACCAGAAAGGCAACCACCAGGACAGTTACACCACAAGGTCAGGAAACATCAACTGGGGTTTTGTCACTATCGGTCCGGCAATAGTTTGGAGCAGTTGGGCGATGCGGATCGTGTCCCTTTTGAAGAGCCGTCACTCATCGGGCCATTCAACCGGTGCAACCACGCAGGAGGCGCACTTGCCTGATCTCACTTAGAGCGTGACTGTGGACGGGTTGAATCAGGGCGACGTGGCCGCATAGTGGATGGCCCGGCTTCGGGTCCGAGACCCTCAGACCCGGGACCGATCGAAGGTGACAAAGGAAGGTATGCCTCGCCGAGGTCAGGACTCCGCGGTGGAACGTTTGATTTTGGCTCCGACCTCTCAGAAAAGCGATGACGGTGGTCCTCCCCTAAAATGGTTCCCGTTCCTTCCGCCGTTTCCCGCGTAGGTAATCGGTCCGAGCGCACGTTGCCCGTGATGACACTCCGTGCCAAAGCTTCGGCCCCGGTTAGCTCGTCGCTGTACACGTCCGTCTGATATTCCTCGGTGTCGGCCTTGGCTAGCGACGACCATACCGATTGACCAGACTCGGTTACTCTGATTTTTGTGAATGTTGAGAGGCCAGGCCGGATAGGATGATCTCGGATTTCATCCGCCGCTAACGCGATGCGGACTGGCACACGCTCGGTAATATGAATGAAATTGCCAGTAGAATTATCTGGCGGAAGTAGGGCGAACGGACTTCCGGTTCCCGGGACTAACCCTTCCACCGTGCCGTGAAACAAAAGTTTATCGCCATAGAGATCAACACGGATTTCGGCCGGCTGTCCCGGACGGACGTGTTCGAGTTCGGTCTCCCGGAGATTCGCTTCCACCCAAAGATGGTCTAACGGCACAATGGTAATCAGATTCGTGCCCGGTCTGACGCGATCTCCCACTTGCGCCTTGCGCTTTGCAACATAGCCAGAGGCGGGGGCACGAATCTGCTGCCGAGCATATTCAAGATGTGCATCAATGAATTCATGCTTCGCAAGCTCGACCGCCGGGTGTTCCATCACAGTTGTCCCGCCAATTTGTGCGTCCAGCGTATCGTACTCAGCTTGAGTCTCTCGCACCTCCGCCTCAAGTGCTTGGAGTTGATCCAGCGCATTCTGCAGGACTTGTTTCGAGACTGCACCGCTGGGGGAAGCTTTTTTGTAGCGGTCCACATCGTGCCGGACCACGTCCAACCGTGCCCTTCGGGCTGTCAATTTTTCTGTGAGCTGCCGTTGCGTAAGGAACAACGCGTTAATGCGACGGACGCTCTCTCCGAGCCGTCCACGTGCCCGCCCCAACGCGGCATAGGCCTCATGTTCATCGAGCCGGATGATCACGTCGCCGCGGTGAACGAACTGGGTTTCCTCGACAAGAACTTGCGTAATGATGCCTGTCGCTTGAGCTGTGACCGGAACGAGGTTTCCCGTCACATATGCGTTATCTGTTCGAATCCAATGTCGACCTGTTGTCCACCAATACACGGCGTACCCCAGCCCTAGAAGCAACATCACGACCAGCACCATCAGCAGGCGGCGATTCCGCTGTGCATGGAGCGACCCTTCATACAGATGCGGAGCTGGGGGCGGAACGGAATGGGTGGTGCTCATCGTTAGCTTTCGTATTGCGCCGGTCTCTTTGCAAGATCTGGATTATGGTATCCACCGCCCAATGCTTCGATCAGATCTACCGCGGCAACCAGTCGGTCACTCTCCAAAGCGCGAAGCGTGTATTCCTGTTCAAGGAGGGGATAGCGATGGCGTAAGGCCTCCCGGTCATCATCTAAACCAGTGGCTACACGTACTTTTGACAAATGCCAGTCTTGATTGAGGGACGTGACCAATCGTTGATGCGATTCGAGCATGTCGTTGGTTGCTTTCCAGGCGCTCAGACTATCAGCCACTTCCCGTAACGCATCCAGCAATGTCTCGTTGTACAGTTCTACAGCCGCGTCATACTCGGCTCGATGCACGGACAACTCGCCACGTAAACGGCCGCCTTCAAAAATCGGAAGCCGAATTCCCGGTGCGATGCCATAGGAAAAGCTCTGGCCGGAAAATAAGAGGTTCGCGAGCTGATCCGCCCCTTTTGTAAGCGTCAAGGCGTTGAACCCAACAAAAGCCGTCAAATCGATTGTCGGATAAAATTCAGCCTTCGCGGCTTTCACAAGTCGAGCAGCCGAGTCCGCTCGATAGAGCGATGCGGCGAGATCAGGGCGGTGGACCAGTAGGCCCATGGACAGGTGTTCTGGGATCGGCACCTCGCTGAGTCCAGCGGTAGAGGACTTGGCAAACAGGTTCTGTACATCGTCCGGCCCTTTACCGGTAAGGCGTGCGACCAAATGACGTTGGACATCCAGCTGATCACGCACGCCAGCACGCCGTTTTACGGCAGCTTCGTAGTCGGCAACGGCTTGTTTCACTGCGAGATCATTATCAAGTCCGAGCTTATAGCGGGTTTCCGCGAGACGGCGAAGATGATCCCGCACGTCCACAATGGAGGCGGCGAGTTCCAACTGCCGATGTAAGGCCTGACCACGGAGGTATGCACGGGCAATGCCGGTGCTAAGTCGCAGGTGAACTTCGGCCTTTTCCGCTTCCTCGGCCGCGGCTTGTCCGAGGGCACTTTCCAGCCTCGCTCGATTCTTACCCCAGAAATCGAACTCGTATCGAAAACTCAGCGGGTTCACTATCCCAAGGAGAATCCGCGCACCACCTACCTCCGGATTTAATGCCGCAAAGACGCCGTGCTGAGAAATCCGCTCATAGGTTAGCGACGCGTCTGCCTCTAAGAACGGCAGAAGACGGGCTCCTTCCACTCGAACCAACCCTCGTGCTTCGCGTAATCGCGCGGCGGCTCGTTTGAGGCCCGGGTTCTCCTTCAGGGCCGTTTCGACAAGCTGATTCAGTTCAGGGTTACCAAAGAGCTCCCACCAGTGATCCACCGGCCAGTTCTGCAACCGGCTGGTCACTTCGGCGAGCGTCTCTTTGAGTTCTGGCGGTTCGATGTAAGTCGCCGGAGTGTCGCCTTTCGGGATCCAGGCACATCCCGAGACCATCCAAAAGACCACCCACGACACATGTTGTAGCAACTGTCTTGTTATCAACGCGCGCTTCATGGTTGTTCCATTAACTCTTCAGCCTGCCATGCTTGTACAGCATTGGGTTCTGTCCAGGCCGGTACCCGGCTGCTTCGTGCAAACCAAACCAGCACTGCAACACCTAGACAGAGATAGCTGGACAAGATAAAGGCATCGTTCAAGGCCAGAATGCCGGCGTGTTGCTTCATGAGCAGTTGTAGATGCCGCTCCGTTACAGCACGATCGAACCCGACAGCCTGTAGGTTGTCCACGATTTGGTTCCACGCATCGTAGGATGCCGATATCCGACCCCCAAAGTGATCGCTAAGAGCTAATTGATGGAACGGAATCCGGCGGAACACGACCACGCTTTGCCAGGTAATCCCTATGGCACCGGCAGCAAGACGAAACAGATTTGCGACCTCCGCGGCGCTCATCATTTCCTCGCCTGAAAGCCCGTGTAACGTCAAGACTGTCAGCGGTGTGAAAAATGACCCTAGAAAGACACCTTCAAGGACCATGGGCCAGAAGATCTGATCATAGGATTGAGGATCATCGAAAAGCCCAATCCAGTAAAACGTCGTGGCAAAGCCAACGGCATTGAAGCAAGCGAGCATACGAACGTCGAGGCGCTTCGCGACTTCATGCATGATGGTAATCAGCGGTACGCCAAATAGCAGCATGGGCAAGAATGCCAAGCCAGCAAGCGTCGAGGAGTAGCCTAATAGCGTTTGCAGTTGCACCACAAACAGCGCAAGAAGCCCTTGGATGGATAAAAATCCGAGGGTCAAAGAGACTAACCCAACGGTGAAGTTGCGATGCAGGAACAGCCGTACGTTCACTGCTGGTCGTTCCTCCCCCAATTCCCAAATAATCCAGACCGGAATGGCTGCGACAACGACGACCAAGGTCACTTGGATGACTGAAGAATCGAACCAATCGAAATCATTGCCGAGGTTAAAGATGGTTTGGATGCCGGCGAAGATGAGCGCCAACAAGGCAAACCCCACACAATCAAACCGTTCGCTCTGCGAGACGACGCCGTGATGGGGCAGAAGTATGGCGGACACGCTGGCAATCAGCAGTGCACACGGAATATTTAGGGCGAACAGCCCGCGCCAGCCCAGTTCATCGGCGACCCAGCCTCCAGTAGCGAGACCAGCGGTAAAAGGCATCAATGTGAACAGGCCCCACATGGCGAGCCCTAACGATTTCAAGCGATCAGGATAGGCCTTCAAAAGAAGGGACTGCCCCAGCGGCAGGGTCAGTCCTCCAGCGAGGCCCAGGAGGACACGAGCGGGGAGAAACGTGCTGATTTCGCTGCCCAACAAGCACAGACCCGAAGCCAGGGCATACGCGATAAATGAGACAACGAAGACGCGAGTCTCCCCAAAACGGGACGATAACCAGCGAGCAAGAGGAAATGCGAGAGCCAAAGCAATCATGAAATCCGTCTGAGCCCAGGTGCCAAAACTCGGCAGCACGCCTCCGAGATTACCTGCCGCATGGGGAAGAAGTGCGACATAGGACCCTGCATTGAACAGCACCACCATATGAGCGAGGCCGATCACCACGTTCAAAACGAGGAATTGAAAACCTTTAAGATGGTGCTGCGATTCGGTCATGGCAGTTCTATCTACTCTCCAAGTGCCGGAACAGTTTCAGTCTTGTCGGCGCGGGTTCTTCTGCGAACGACAAGTGCGCGGACGCCGCCGAATGACGACGGGTGAGTTGGTGATATTAAGGAGCAAGGTTGAGGCCACGCTTCCAGTGTCAGACGCAACGGAAAAGGCCATGGGAAAACGTCATCATAAGATGAAGTGAAATCAAGCCATAGTGCGATTCGTGAGCCAATTCCCAGTTGTGGGCTTGCGAGATGTGAAATCACGAACTGCGCGGGCTGTGCGGATACGCTCTTTAGAGTGACCGAGCGGCCTATCTACGATTCTCTTGGTTTTGGTCTAGGAGTTTGAGCGGGGGGGTTGCACCAGTGTGCCCAGCCATCATGCAGCATTCCGGCCATCCATGGAAAAGTTCACCCTCAGAGGCGTGATCGAAAGACCAGCGAGAGAAACGTGAAAACGACGAGGTGTTAACGCGAAAGTGCCCCGTGCACGGTAGACATATATGCGTGACAGACCGTGTTCATCGGCGCATAGTTGAACGGTACTGACGGCCAATCAGTAATTGTCTTCAACACAGGGGGACATATGGTCGTGAACGAGAAGGCATGGAACGGTCGTTGCGTCCCCCGCATTCCTCTTCAGGCCTCGATCAATTATCTCACCCCTGAGCGGCTAGGCAAGGGCATGGTCATTGATGTCTCACGAGAAGGGCTTCGAATCGAAAGCCACGATCCCGTTCATATCGGTATGCGACTGGCGCTGGTCCTCTACCTTTCTAAAGATCAAGAGCCGGTCATGATCGAAGATGCCACAGTACAGTGGACTATCGGAACACACTTCGGCGTAAAGTTTGTCAAACGGAGTACGAACGCCGAATCCAGGCTCAACGACTTTTTTTGGACTGGAATCCAGGAAAAATGCGACTCTTTAGTGGATCTCATGACGGAGGCGCTCAAGACGTCGCATCTGACCGAGCGTCTTGATACCCAAGCCCCGCCTCCTGAAGACGTCCAGCGCGATCTGATTCGTCGGACGCTGGAAGCATGCCGATGGGTCATCGGGGGCGCGTCCGGAGCTGCCCTAAAGCTAGGTATGAAACGCACCTCTCTTCAATACAGAATGAAGAAATTAGGCATTACCCGAAGTACACCCCCCGAAAAGTAGTTTTGAAATGTTGAATTCCTAAACCGCGGGTCACTGACATCCATCAGAGGCCGCAATCTTCTCAACGAAGTATCGGAATGCGGGCTGGCAAGGGGAGGGTATGCCGATCCGCGACTCACTTCGGCATGGTCAGCTCGTCCTGGGCCACGTGACCTCTCATAGACTTCTCAATGATATTCTGTTCAATTTCCTTCGCGATGACTCGGGCGACCTGGTCTGCTGACAAGGCGCCCATGGGAAGCCCATTCGTCTCACCATAGAAGGGATCATCCGGCATCGCCACCCGGTAGGTATTCACTAAGATCGTGGCCGGTTGAATCGTGCGACCTGCTTCCCCAACTACCACGGTCTTGGGCACCACACGGGTACGTGTGGCCCAATCACGTTGATCAATCTTTACAAAGGCGACGTTCCAGATAGTTCCGTTCAATAAACAGCGTACCGCTTTCGGCGTGTGCGCTATGAACCATGGATCGTGCACGATTTTTTGTAAGGCCTCGCGGACCCGAATATCGTACAACTTTGTGGTGGAATCTGGCTGCGCCA
>Ga0209974_10000358_pt1 | contig 14974 bp, 16 predicted proteins | sample InoplaM3SPM_FD_187592 | JGI IMG/M metagenome (GOLD analysis project Ga0209974, IMG submission 187592) | Arabidopsis thaliana rhizosphere microbial communities from the Joint Genome Institute, USA, that affect carbon cycling - Inoculated... | ecosystem: Host-associated > Plants > Roots >...
CCGTCCGCGGCGGGTCGGAGCAGGTCGGTCAGCAGGCCCGGGTCGTCGATATCGGGGTCGGCCCAGATGGGCCATTCCGAAGGCTCGAGGATGACCGGCATCCGGTCATGCAGCTGGGCCACCACGCCGTTGGCCCGCGTCGTGACGACGGCCGCGCTCAGCACCCAGTCACCTGTGGCGGGATCCTTCCATGGCGCCCACACACCGGCGAAGGCGAGCGGTCGATCGTCCGCGGCATGGATCAGGAACGGCTGCTTGCGTTTGCTGCCCGGCTCGCGCCGCCATTCGTAGAAGCCGTCGGCAGGGACGATGCAGCGCCGCCGGGCGAACGATGTGCGGAACGCCGGCGTGGTCGCGATCGTCTCGGCGCGCGCGTTGATCAGGCGATTCCCGGCGCCGACATTCTTCGCGTATGACGGCACGAGGCCCCAGCGGTGGAGCTCGACGAAGCGACCGTCCTCGCGCTGGACGACGACCTCGATCGGCTGGGTCGGCGCGACGTTGTAGCGCGGCCCCAGGTCCGCGAAAGCTCCAGGATCGCGCACCTCGGCATCGAAGATCAACGCGACATCGGACACGTCGGTGCGCATGGTCATACGGCCACACATGGCCCGATCCTAGCGGCCGCTAGTCTTCGAGCCGTGACCGAACCGGCCGTGGCCACCCAGGGGCTGAAGCAGCACTGGTTGCTCGATCCGGATGTCACGTACCTCAACCACGGCGCGTTCGGCGCGTGCCCGCAGCCCGTGTTGCGCATCCAGGATGAGTGGCGGGCCAGGATGGAAAGGCAGCCCGTCCAGTTCCACGACGTCGAGCTCGAAGGCCACCTTGCGCGTGCCCGTGAGCGGCTCGGCGAATTCCTCCACGCTCAGGCTTCCGACCTGGCATTCGTGCCCAACGCCACCACCGGCGTGAACACGGTCCTGGCCGCGCTCGAATTCGGGCCCGGCGACGAGATCCTGACGACCGACCACGAGTACAACGCGTGCCTCAACGCTGCGCGACGGGTCGCCGCAAGGCACGGCGCGACGGTGGTCGTGGCGGCGCTGCCATTCCCGACGACCTCCCCGGATGAGATGGCGAGTGCGCTGCTCGAGCGCGTGACGGCGCGCACGCGTCTCGTATTGATCAGCCACGTGACCAGTCCGACCGGCATCCGTCTGCCGGTCGAGCGGCTGGTGCCCGAGCTCGCACAACGTGGCATCGACACACTGGTCGACGGCGCCCACGCGCCGGGCATGTTGCCGCTCGATCTCGACTCGCTGGGCGCGGCCTACTACACGGGCAACTGTCACAAGTGGCTGTGCGCGCCGAAGGGCGCGGGCTTTCTGCACGTGCGCCGCGATCGGCAGGCGCTGATCCACCCGCTGGTGACGTCGCACGGCGCAAACTCGCCGCGCGCCGACGAGTCGCTCTTCCGCCTCGAGTTCGACTGGACGGGAACATCCGATCCGACCGCCTACCTGTCGATCCCGGCCGCCCTCGACTTCATCGGCAGCCTCCTGCCCGGTGGCTGGCCAGACGTGCTGCGCCACAATCACGAGCTGGTCGTCGCCGGTCGGCAAAAGCTCATGGCAGCGGTTGGCGGACAGCCGCTCGCGCCGGAGGCGATGCTCGGCTCCCTGGCGGCAATCGACCTGCCTGACGCAATCGCACCGACGCCCATTCCCCCGGCCGCCCACGCAGACCCGCACGCGACCTACCCATCCGATCCGTTGCGCGACGCCCTGAGCGACGAGGACGGGATCGAGGTGCCGGTCTTCTCCTGGCCGCATACCCCAGCCGACTCAGCGCCTCGCCGCCGGCTGCTGCGCATCAGCGCCCAGCTCTACAACGAGGCGGGCGACTACGATCGCCTCGCGTCAGCCCTGGTCGCGCGTCTCCCGGGCTGAGCAGCCCAACGCCGGACCAAGCGCGGACGCGTCGAACCAGATCTTGTACTCGCCGTGCGGCGCAATCGTGGCGACGAGACCGTCGATGTCGCGTCGCTCTTCCGCAATTGAGTGGCGCACCCACAGGCGCTTGATGGCGCGCAGCTCTGCCGTGTCGAATCGGCGGCCCAGGCGGGCGTTCGCTGTGGCGCTCATTTGATGACTTCTATATAACCGCCGCCGACCGGACCGGGGTACGATTGCCCCGCCTTGTACGCATAGGAGAGTTCAAGTGCGTTTTACCTTTGGACTGATCGGTTCCATCGCGCTGGCGATGGCGATTATCGGTTGCAGCTCGGCGCCCGCCAGCCCGACGCTGGCACCCGGCCAGACCGCGACGCCGGCTCCAGCAACCCTGGTCCCCGGCGCAACCGCCACTCCCGCCGGCGCGGTGTTCACCGGCCACGAGTGCGACGCCGTGCCGACGTTCTCCATCAGCAATCCCACTGAGCCCAGCTTCCCGCCGGACGCCGTGGCTGAAAGCCACTTCCCAGCGATGATCGACGGCCAGCCGGTGACCGACGTCAAGTCGCAGCAGTGGCTGTACTTCCTGTGTTACCTGGGCGGCCAGGCATCGTTCGAACAGGCGGCTGGCCAATCGGGCGGTGTCAACCTGGCAACGTCGAGCTTCGCCCAGGCTGAGGCGACTGTCGACGGGGAGTCCGTGGATCTGACCGCCTGGCGTACCCCGGGCACTGACGCGAACGCGCTGGTCCAGTACCTGTCCCTATTGGCGGCCCAATCGGGCGCGGACATTACGGTGGCCAACGTCCAGCAGACCAACATCGCCGGCAAGGACGTCTACACGTGGACCGACCCCGACGACGGCACCTTGAGCTTCGCCTATCCGGCGGGCGACACCCTGATCTTCTTCGACGGTGTCACCGAATCGCAGGCGAACAAGATCCTGGCGGCGCTGCCCTAAGGCTGATCTCGCGGCTCCCCGGGCAGTTTTCACAGCGCGTCCTGTTCGGGGCTGGTCGAAACGACCAGCCCCGTTGCCTGTGGCCTGGGGGGTGTGACTTTCTCAGGGTCGCGGACGCCTGGAACCAGGATGAGGAGGATCGTTATGACCGCGCCCAGGAGCGCGCCGTAGACCATCGTGGTCCCCGGGCCCAGCAGGTCCGAAGCTGGCCCGGTCAACGCATACGACAGCGGCACAAGGCCAATCGACACGAGCCAGTCAACGGACGACACGCGGCCGAGCAGGTTGCGCGGCACGAGCTGCTGGAGCATCGTCGTCCAGATGACCTGGCCCAGCTCGAACATCGAGTGCGAGAAAGCCGCCACGAGGAGCGCCTGCCACAGCGAATCCATCACGCCGTAGATCGCCATCACACCGATGCCCAGCGTCCACGAGACGTACATCGCGGTGACGCGCCGGCGCGGCAGGCCCAGCTGGCCAATGGCCACGGCCATCAGGATCGAGCCCACTCCGCCTACGGCAAAGATCGTGCCCAGCGCCTCCGGACCAAGGCCCAGGCGATTCTTGACCAGGAATGGCACCAGCACCTGGACCGGCCCGATGAAGACGAGCAGGCTGAACATTGCTGACAGCAGCGTCGCCCAGATCCACGGCCGGCCGCGCACATAGCTCAAGCCCTCGCCAATGTCGTGCACCGTCTGGCGAACACCCAGGTCCGCTTTCGCGCGCAGCTGGGGGCGAGCCCTGATGGCGTACACCGCCGCGGCAGACACGAGGAAAGTCAGTGCGTCGATGACGAATGCCTGGCCCGGGCCAAAGATCGCGATCATGAAACCGGCGAGCGCCGGGCCGATGATGCTGACCATCAGCCGTCGCAGGACTCCGCTGATGGCGTTCGCCTGGGGCAGCTTGTCCTCGGACAGCAGGTCGGGCACGATCGCGGTCGCGGCCGGGTTGAAGAACGCGTCACCAAACCCGACGATCGCCAGCATCGCGGCCATGTGCCACAGCTCCAGCACACCGGCCATCGACAGGACGCCCATCGCGCCGATGGCCAGCCCGCGCAGCAGGTCCGCACCGATCATCAACCGGCGCCGGTCGTAGCGATCGGAGAACGTCCCGCCGATGAGAATGAAGATGACCAGCGGCAGGGTGGCAGCCACGCCGACGAACGACATAGCCGTGGGCACGTTGCTGATCTGGTAGACCTGCCACGCCAGTGCTACGTGGAAGAAGCCGTCGCCGATCAGCGATACCGCGCTGCCGCCGGTGAGCAGCGCAAAGTCGCGCTCGCGCAGTGGCTGGAGGATGCGCACGCGCTTCAAACGGCCGATTGGACCCACGAGGCCGACTCTAGCGAAGGTGGCCGGCCGGGGCTGTCATGTCCGTGACTACACTCCCTCCCTGATGGACGGACACCCGTGGGCGCTGTACGACCTGCGCATCTGGACTGAGCGCCTCGAGCTGCGCCTGCCCACCGAAGACGAGCTCTATCAGCTGCTTGATCTTGCGCGGAGTGGCATCCACGAACCTGGCGATATGCCCTTTGGCTTCGCCTGGACCGATCAGCCCAGCCCGCAGCTCGAGCGCTCGTTCATGCAGTACCACTGGAGCACGCGCGCCAACTGGTCGCCTGGCAAGTGGATACTCGACCTGGGGGTTTGGTCTGACGGCCAGCTCATGGGCACCCAGGGCATCGACGCTGAGAACTTTGGCGTCCTGCGCCAGGTCTCGACCGGCTCATGGCTGGCCCGTCAATTCCAGGGGCGGGGAGTGGGCAAGGAGATGCGCCAGGCAGTGCTCGGCTTCGCGTTTGACCACCTGGGCGCGGTGTGGGCGAAGTCAGGCAGTTTTCGCGATAACCCTGCTTCGGCGGCGGTGTCGCGCGCGGTCGGTTACGGGGAGGACGGGATCGAGATCCTCGCCCCGCGCGGTGAGCCACGCGAGCTCGTCCGCTGGCGGATGCACGTCGATCAGTGGCGTGCGCAAGAGCGACCGCACATCGAGGTCGCCGGCCTCGAGCGCTGCTGGGACATGTTCGGCGCCGGCTAGTCGCTGAGTTGGGCGCCTCATGAGGATCAGGCTTGCGCGTCTCGCGGCCGTGGTTGTGCTCGTTCTGGCGATGGCCATTACGCCGCTCAGCGTCGTGTTGTCAGCGGGCCGTTTCGAGACCTGGCTGCCCAGCTGGGACATGTCTGGCCGCGCCAGCGCGCGCGTGGTTCTCGACGATCAGACCGGAATGGTGCGTGCCATCTCGCCCGCCGGTCCCGCGGCAGGTCCGGGCGATTTGGACACCGTAGTCAACCCGGGCGGCAATCGATGGGTCCTCGTGGTGACGTGGGGTGACAGCTCGTGTGTCCGCGACGCACACCTTGGCCTGCGACCGTCCGACGGTGGCTACGTGCTTGATCAGCGCACCACCGCACGGAGTTGCGGCTTCCTGGATCTGCGCGGTTACTCGATCGCGATCAACCTCTGGTCGCCGGTCGACGCCAATTCGGTGACGTTCGAACGGCTCGACTAGGCCATTGCCTGGTCTAAGTCAAATCCCCGTAGCGTTAGGCACCAGCATCCGGGCTACCCGGCCGGTTCGTCCCTCTAACTCAACGCCTGGGCTCGAGCTAGACACGAGCCGCGGCCGTGCGACTGCGTAGTGCTACCCGGGTTTGAATTGGACCCGTGACGCCAACTTTGCAGGCTCTGGATCGGGTGTGACACACAAGCTGTCACAGGGCTGGCCGACATTGCTCGCATGGAGCGTGGCGAATCGACGATTGAGTTCAGCCTTCGGACCGGAGACGGGCCAGTGCTGAGCGTGCGGATGCGCCGGTTGTCGCTGGGCTGGGCTGCCGACGTCGCTGGTGTCGGTGCCGGGCCTGGTGTCGGCCGTACTGCCCGTCAGGCGTTGACCGCCGCGCTCCTGCCACTCGGCGACGAGCAGACGCGGACGCTTTTGGCGGACCTCGGCCTGCTCGAGCCGAGCGTGGCCGTGCTTGTCCTGGAGCGGGCGCAGACGGCCTAGTCCTGCCGCTGCGCGATCAGCGCCAGGTGGATTCAGCGCGCCGTGGGGCTCGAGCTGGCGCGGCGGCGGGCGAGGAACTGGCCGGTGACTGACTCCTTGCCGCGGGCCAGCTGCGCCGGCGGACCTTCGAAGATCACACGACCCCCATCGTGGCCGGCGCCGGGGCCCAGGTCGATCACCCAGTCGGCGCGCGCGATCACATCGAGGTTGTGCTCGATGACGATCACCGACTTGCCCGCGTCGACAAGGCGATCCAGCAGCCCGACCAGGTTCTCGACATCCTGCATGTGCAGTCCGGTAGTGGGCTCGTCGAGGACGTAGACCTGCGTGTCGGACGACATTTCGATCGCCAGCTTGAGGCGCTGGCGCTCGCCGCCCGACAGCGTGTTCAGCTCCTGGCCAAGGGAGATGTAGCCCAGGCCGACATCGACCAGGCGGTCGAGCATCACCCGGGCCGGTTTCTCGATGGTGAAGAAGGCCTGCGCCTCCTCGACGGACATCCGCAGGCAGTCGACGATGCTCCTGTCGCGCAGCTTGTAACCCAGCACCTCGTCGGTGAAGCGCCGGCCCTCGCACACCTCGCACACGCTTGCGACTGTGGCCATGAAGCCGAGGTCGGTGTAGATCATGCCCAGGCCGTTGCACGCGGGGCACGCTCCCTCCGAGTTGGCGCTGAACAGTGATTCCTTGACGCCGTTCGCCTTGGCGAACGCCTTGCGGATGGGATCGAGGATGCCCGTGTACGTGGCCGGGTTTGACCGGCGCGAGCCCTTGATGGCGGATTGATCGATGACGGTCACCGATGGCTCGGTCCGGGGCATGCAGCCGTGGATGAGCGAGCTCTTGCCGGAGCCGGCCACACCAGTGACTGCGACCAGGACGCCGAGCGGCACTTCGACGCTCACGTCCTTGAGGTTGTGCAACTTGGCGTGGCGGATGGCGATCGAGCCGCTCGGCTTGCGTGGCGTCTGCTTCAGCTCCTGCCGCGCCTCAAGGTGATGGCCTGTGGCTGTGTCGGCTTTGACGAGCCCGCTGATGCTGCCTTCGTACACCACGGTTCCGCCGTGCGGCCCAGCGCCCGGTCCCATGTCGACGACGTGATCGGCGATCCGGATCACCTCGGGGTCATGCTCCACGACTAGCACCGTGTTGCCCTTGGCGCGCAGGCTGCGCAGCAGCGAGTTCATGCGTTCGACGTCATGCGCATGCAGTCCGATCGTCGGCTCATCGAAGACGTAGGTGACATCGGTCAGCGCCGAACCAAGGTGGCGGATCATGCGCGTCCGCTGCGACTCGCCGCCGGACAGCGTTCCAGACGCGCGGTCGAGCGAGAGGTAGCCCAGGCCGATCTCGACGAAGGCGTCGAAGAGGTGCTGCAGATTGGCCAGCAGCGGTGCGACGCTCGGCTCCTCGAGCGCGCGGATCCAGTCGGCGAGATCGCTGATCTGCATCGCACACGCGTCGGCGATGCTGATGCCCTTGATCTTGGCCGACCGCGCCGCGGTACTCAGTCGCGTGCCGCCGCACTCGGGGCAGGCGGTGAAGGTCACGGCGCGCTCGACGAACGACCGGATGTGCGGCTGGAGCGCCTCGACATCTTTGCTGAGCATCGACTTCTGGATCTTTGGCACGAGACCTTCGTAAGTCAGGTTGATGCCCTCGAGCCGGACCTTGCGCGGCCCTCCGTAGAGGAAGTCCTGGCGCTGCTTGGCGGTGAACTTGGTGATGGGTGTCTCGAGCGGAACCACGCCGCCGAAGATGCGCACGGCCCAGCCATCCGCGGTGTAGCCGGGAATCTTCAGGGCACCGCCGGCGAGCGACTTGCTCTCATCGAAGAGCTGCGCGAGGTCGATGTCGTTGACGACGCCCATCCCTTCGCAGCGCGGGCACATGCCGCCCTGGATGCTGAACGACTTGCGGACCGTTTCACCGCTGCCGCGCTCGACCTTGATGGCGCCGGCGCCCGACACGCTGGGCGTGTTGAAGGAGAAGGCCTGTGGGCCACCGATGTGCGGCTTGGCCAGCCTGCTCCACAGGACTCGCAGTAGGGCATTGGCATCCGTGACCGTGCCAACGGTCGAGCGGACGTTTGCGCCCATGCGCTCCTGGTCGATGGCGATGACCGTGGTCAGACCATCGAGCGAGTCCACGTCCGGTCGCGCGAGCGTGGGCATGAACGTCTGCACGAACGAGCTGTAGGTCTCGTTGATCAGGCGCTGCGATTCGGCGGCGATAGTGTCGAAGACGAGCGAGCTCTTGCCGCTCCCTGAAACGCCCGTGAAGACAGTCAGCTGGCGCTTGGGGATGTCGAGGCTGATGTCGCGCAGGTTGTTCTCGCGCGCGCCACGAACCTCGATCGCTCCCCAGTCGTGCGCCGGGACGCTAGCCAATGGCCTTCCTGACCAGGGCGGCGATCTTCTTCTCATCCGCGGCGGTGAGCTTGGTGAGCGCGTACGCCGTGGGCCACATGCTGCCCTCGTCGAGGCTCGCCTCCTGATCGAAGCCGAACGTGGCGTAGCGCGCCTTGAACTTGTCCGCGGCCTGGAAGAAGCAGACGACCTTGCCGTTGCGCTTGTAGGCCGGCATCCCGTACCAGGTGCTGGGGAACAGGTCGGGTGCGTTCTCGGAGACGATGGCGTGGATGCGCTCCGCGATGACGCGATCGGAAGCGGGCATCTCGGCGATCTTCGTCAGGAGATCCTTGAGGCCGGCGTCGCGGTCGCCGGCCTGCTTGGCCTGCGCCTTGCGTTCGCGAATGGTCTCGCGCAGAGCGGCCTTTTCCGCTGCGCTCATGACGTCGGCAGACGTTTGACTTGTGGTCGGCTTCTTGGCTGTCTTGGCGGGCATTGCTCGCTCCCTATTTCTGCTGCAGGATCCGGATGGGGTTGCCGAAGGGGTCGCGGAGGCCCATGTCGGTACCGTAGAAGTGATCGGTCGGCTCCTGGGTGAAGTCGGTGACGCCGCGCTCCTTGAGCGTCTCGAACAGGGCACGGGCATCGTCGGTGATGAAAACGAGCCCGCCCAGGGCGCCCTTGGTGATGAGGTTGCGCAGCTGCTCGGCCGTCGCGTCGTCGTGCAGTGGCGCGCCCGGCGCCTCAAGTGAGACCTCGGTCGTGCCATTCTCGCCAGGAACCCGGATCGTCAGCCAGCGGTACTCGCCCTGCTTGACGTCGCTGCCCTTCTCGAGGCCGAGCTTGTTGACGTAGAAGTCGAGCGCCTCGTCCTTGTCGAGGACGTAGATCGACGCGACGTTCAGCCTGGTGATCATTCCCTGGTTCTCCTGCGCGGTCTTCAACATGTCGCGGTCACGCTACAGCGGCAGTGGGTTCGGATGCTTCTCCAAAACTGCTCAATCGCTTGGCCGGCGGGGTCGCAGGCTGGTGCGAGGCACCGAGCGGGCGCATCGCCATCATCTGGATGCAGGCCGGCGCGAGCATCGGCCCGTTCTGCGCGCGGTACCCAGAAGGCGGCACGCCGACGATCTCGCGGAATGTCCGGCTGAAGGTGCCTAGGCTGTTGAAGCCCACGTCGAGGCAAATGGCGGTGATGTCCCGGTCGGTCTCGCGCAGCAGGAACATCGAGCGTTCGACGCGGCGCCGCTGAAGGTAGTGGTGCGGCGTTTCGCCGAAGACGGTGCGAAACGAGCGGCTGAAGTGCGCGGCGGTCATGTGCGCGACCGCGGCCACCGCGGCCACGTTGAGCGGCTCGGCGTAGGCGCGATCCATCGCGTCGCGGGCGCGCAACAGGCGCCGGTTGAGCTCCTCGGTCTCGCGGCTCACGCCTACAAGGTACGGGAAGTGCCCCGTTGACTGTTCGCGGCGGAATTCCGATAATCTTACTCAGAATTAAAGAACGGAGCCCTATGACACTCAATCAGCGCCAGATGGTCGACAACGACCGGTCGCGCTTCGACTTCAAGGACGAGATCGTCTACCTGACTCAGACCAAGCGCGGCCTGACGCGCGAGACGGTCGAGGAGATCAGCGCGATCAAGGAAGAGCCCGACTGGATGCTCCAGTTCCGGCTGCGCGCCTACGAGCACTTCCTCAAGCGGCCCATGCCGATGTGGACGGACGGGCTCGATCGCATCGACTTCGACAAGATCATGTATTACCGCAAGCCGTCGGAGCGGGAAGAGAAGTCGTGGGAGGACGTCCCCGACCAGATTAAGGCGACGTTCGAGCGCCTGGGCATCCCGGAGGCCGAGCGCAAGTTCCTGGCGGGTGTCGGCGCCCAGTACGACAGCGAGGTCGTCTACCACTCAGTCAAGGAAGAGCTGTCGAAGATCGGCGTCGTCTTCATGGGCACCGACCAGGCGCTCAAGGAATACCCGGACATCTTCAAGAAGTACTTCGCCACGGTCGTGCCGCCGGAGGACAACAAGTTCTCGGCGCTCAACAGCGCCGTCTGGTCGGGCGGCTCTTTCGTGTACGTGCCCAAGGGCGTCGAGGTGCCGCTGCCGCTGCAGGCGTACTTCCGCATCAATGGCGAGAACACGGGCCAGTTCGAGCGCACGCTCATCGTCGTCGATGAAGGCGCCAAGGTGCACTACATCGAGGGCTGCACCGCCCCGATCTACGCCACTGATTCGCTCCACGTGGCGGTGGTCGAGGTCATAGCCCTGGCCAATTCGAACGTGCGCTACACCACCATCCAGAACTGGTCCAACGACGTCTACAACCTCGTCACCAAGCGCGCCCACGCGTACGAGAACTCGCGCGTCGAGTGGATCGATGCCAATACCGGATCGCGCAAGACCGTCAAGTACCCGAGCATCTACCTGCGCGGCCGGGGTGCCAGCGCGGACATCATCAGCGTCGCGGTCGCCGGCAAGGGCCAGCACCAGGACACCGGCGCAAAGGCGATCCACCTCGCTCCGGACACCAAGTCGCGCATCGTTTCGAAGTCGGTCAGCAAGGACGGCGGCCGGGCAACGTACCGCGGCCAGCTCAAGGTCGCGCCCGGCGCGACCGGAGTCGTGGCCAGCGTCCGTTGTGACGCGCTCATGCTCGACGACGAGAGTCGCAGCGACACCTACCCGTACATCGATATCCAGGAAGACGACACGACCATGACCCACGAGGCGACCGTGGGCAAGATCAGCCAGGACCAGATCTTCTACCTGATGAGCCGCGGCCTGACTGAGAACGAGGCGCAGAACCTCGTCGTCCAGGGCTTCCTCGAGGTGTTCACCAAGGAGCTGCCGATGGAGTACGCCATCGAGTTCAACCGCCTGGTGAAGTTGGAGATGGAAGGGGCGCTCGGGTAACGGCTCACGCCGTTCCTAATCAGTCAATGGCCGACGCCCTCAAGCTCCGGTTCGCCGACGAGGCGACCGTCAACCGGATAGCCGATCTCCACGAGGAGCCCGATTGGATGCGGGCCGACCGCCACGCCGCGTTGAAGCTCTTCAACGAGCTGCCGCTCGAAGCCAACCCGCTGTTCACCCTGTACGTCGACCTGCGCCAGGCCAAGCTCGACACGATCGAGCCGTACCTCGAGACCGGCGACGCGCCGGAAGTCTCGAACGTCGTCCCCGAGGGCGCGACCGCGCTCATCGAGATTGCCGATGACCGCGTCGTGGCGCGCGCGCTCAGCCCGGACGCGGGGCGGGCCGGCGTGGTGGTCGACACGCTTACTCACGGCCTGGCGGAGCATCCGCAGCTCGCCCAGAGTGTCCGCGCGATGATCGAGGGTGGAGCATCACTGCCCGATGACGACAAGCTGGCTCAAGCGGCGCGCGCGCTGGCGCCCATGGGCGTGCTCGTCCACGTGCCGCGCGGCGTCGTCTTGGACGACCCCATTGTCGTGCGCTGGGGCGCGGGCACGCCGGGCCGCGGCCTCATCTCGCGCACCCTCGTCGACATCGGCGAGAACGCCCAGGTGAAGGTGCTCGAGGAACAGGTCGCGACCGAGGCGCACGCGACCGCGGACGACGGCCAGAGCCTGTGGTGGGGGACGAGCGAGGTCCGTCTGGGTCAGGGCGCGAACCTGTCGTTCGGCGCTCAGCAGGACTTCGGCCCGAACACGCTCGCCTTCGTCAACCGCCACGCGACGCTCGGCCGCGACGCGCACCTGCGCTGGGCGCTGGCGTCAGTCGGCGCGGCCATTCACAAGTCGCGCATCGATAACCGCCTCGTCGGCCGCGGTTCAAGCGTCAGCCAGGTCGAGATCGGCTTCGGGGATGGTCGCCAGCTGTTCGATCTGACCAGCTACACGCGCCACATCGGCGAGGACACCACGGGCGACCTGCTCAGCAAGGGCGTGTTCCTGGACCGGGCACGCGGCTACTTCAAAGGCATGATCACGATCGAGAGGAGCGCCAAAGGCACCGATTCGTTCCTGGGCGAGTTCGCCATGCTCCTTACCAAGGCGGCGCGCAGCGTGACCATCCCCAGTCTCGAGATCGACCAGCCCGACGTGCGGCGCGCGAGCCATTCGAGCTCCGTCGGGCCGATCGACGAGAGCGAGATCTTCTACCTGATGAGCCGCGGCATCCCGCGCGAGCTGGCGCGGAAGTTCATCGTGCTCGGCTTTCTCGAGCCAGTCGTGGCGCGCATCCCGCTCGAGCAGGCGCGGGAGCGTTTGCGCCGGCTGCTCGACGCGAAGTGGCCGTCGACGAGCGGAGAGGTCGCGGCGTGATCCCCGCCGTGCGCCGCGTCCCGGTTGCGCGGCTCGACGACCTGGCGCCGGGGACAATGCTCATGGTCCAGGTCGACGGCACGGACATACTGCTCGTCAACCTCAACGGCGACATCCGCGCCACGCAGGGCGTCTGCTCGCACGAGTACTTCGAGCTCGACAAGGGCTTCCTGACCGGTGACACGCTGACCTGCGCGTTGCACCTGTCGCGCTTCGACCTGTTCAGCGGCGAGGCGCTCGATCCGCCGGCTGAGCTGCCGCTCCAGACCTATCCGGCGTCTGTCGAGGATGGCGAGATCGTGCTCGAGCTGCCTGAGGGCCCCATCCCCGTCAACGACTAGCGCGTCTCTGGCGCGCTCGACCTTCGAGGCAGCCCGTTACATCGTGATCGCCGCGCGGCCCGGCGTTGCCCGCGAGTTGAGCGGCCGGCGGCCAGACGAGCTCGGTTCGCAGTGACAGATACCTGCCCGTTCGTCGCCCGAGCACTGTGAACGTATAACCGTTGGGCACCAGCGTGTAGCGAACAGGCAGCTCGGCAAGCGGTCGCACCTGCACCACGAGCAACTCAACCTGGGCGCCGTGCGAACCCAGCACCGGCTCCAAGGGCACCTCCCACGCGCCGAACTGCTCGAACAGACTCAGGCCGCCGGCATCACGTTGCCAGCCAAGCTCGATCCCGAGCGTCGGCCCAACGGCGGCTGTTTCGATCTTCAGGGTTGCCACGTGTGCATCCGCGCCACTCGGTTCGAGAACAGCGCGCAGCCGGCCGCCGGTGATATTCATCGCGACCGCAAATCGGTCGGGCACGAATGGGGCCGGCCGGGGCACGAGCGGGTTGCACGATGGGATCGGAGTCGGATCCAAGGTTGGCGCAGCCGCGATGGGCATGTTTGTCGGCGAGGGAGACGTTTGAGTTGGCGGTCGATTGACGACCACGAAGGCGACGATCACCAGCAGTAGGCCACACATGAGCGCGATCCCCCGACGGGCGGCCTGGCCCGATGAGACGCGCGTCATCGTCATCTCCGGCGGCGGATCGCCCGGCAGCTGATTGGTCACCGCTGGAGCACCTGCCCGGCGTCAATTTCCTCGGCCCGCTGCCTTATGGCGTCGGCGAACACGACATCTGCCAGGCCAACGCCGAGATGGTTCACCAGGGCGGGTAGTCGGTGGTTGGCCAGGTTCGGCCCAATCGGCTGGCCCGCGGCCTGGGCGTCGAGCAGCTCGCCCAGGGTCGCGGTCGGCTCGGGATAACCATCGAAATGGCCCGCGTCGCGATATGCCAGGAACTGGGCGCGATCGTCGACCACGAACGTGCCCACGGCGCGTGCCAGCGCGGCCGAAGCGTAGGTAGCGAAATCAATCGATACGGTGAGCGTGCCGTCGGCCAGCCAATTGGGCGTCAGCACCTGGTTCGCGGCCCCAATTGGCGCCATGGTGATGACAACGTGTGCCTGAGCCGCAACCTGCTTCGCCTCGTCCGTGGTCCCGGCGGTCACGATCTCGGCGCCGGGCAGGAGCGCGCGGACGACCTCTCGATGGACCTGACCCTGCACGCCGCCGGCGCCGATCAGCGCAACTCGCTGGACATCGCGCGGCGCGAGCAGGCGCAACGCAACACCGCTCACGGCCGCCGTGCGGACCGCCGTTATCCGCGCGGCATCCATGACCCAGGTTGGCACACCGGTGGCGGGATCGTTGAGCACCATCAGGCCGCTGATCGTTGGCAGGCCGCGGCCCCGGTTTCCGGGGAAGGCGGCGATCCATTTGAGCCCGACCAGATCGGAGTCGCGCAACCACGCAGGCATCGCATGCAGCAGCGCCCCGGGTCGCGGATGGACACCGATCTTGGGCGGCATCTCCGCGCTGCCGTGCGCCAGGGCACGCAGTGCCTGGGCGGCAAGGTCGAGCCGGGCGTCGATGTTGGGCAGGCACGCCTCGAGCTCACCTGCCGACAGGTAGCGCAGCGGGGGCATTGATCCGGCCATGGTGCGCGTCAGGTTAGGCCTTCCGGCAGGCCAAACGGAGCCAGTCGCCTACGGGCACAGCGAGGGTCGCATCGCTAACCTTGAGCGTGCGATGACAAGCCCCACCCTCCAGCTGACTGCCGATGAACGCGCGCGCAGCCTGGCCAACCTCAAGCTCGAGCGCGACGCGATCGCGCTGTACGACAGCCTGGCCACGATCGAGAAGAACCCCGATCGCGCGGCTGTCTTCGAGCGCATCGCCAAGAACGAGCGCCGCCACGCCGAGATCTGGGCGTCGCGGCTCGAGCAGGCCGGCGCGACCGTGCCCCCGATCTCCGGCCCAAGGCCGCGGGTGCGTCTCGTGATCTTGCTCGCGCGGCTGTTCGGGCCGGAGCGCGTGGCCGACCTGGTGCGCGGCCTGGAGGGCGACGAGGAGGAGGCGTACGCGAGCCAGATGACGCCCGAGACCGAAGCGATCGCCGCCGAC
>Ga0209974_10000360_pt1 | contig 14956 bp, 13 predicted proteins | sample InoplaM3SPM_FD_187592 | JGI IMG/M metagenome (GOLD analysis project Ga0209974, IMG submission 187592) | Arabidopsis thaliana rhizosphere microbial communities from the Joint Genome Institute, USA, that affect carbon cycling - Inoculated... | ecosystem: Host-associated > Plants > Roots >...
GAGGGTGGCGTGGCCACCGCGTGCTGGGAGCTGGCGCAGGCCGCCGACGTGGGCGTGCGCGTCGATCGCGAGCGCATCCCGGTATTGCACGAAGGCCGCGCGCTCTGCGAGGCGTTCGGGCTCGATCCGCTCGGCACCATCGCGTCGGGCTCGCTGCTGCTCGCGGTGGCCGCGTCCGATGCCGAGCGCGTGGCCGAGGCCTGCCGCAGCGTCGGCGTCGACTGCACGGCCATCGGGCGTGTGACCGAGGCCTCGCAGGGCGTGAGCCTCACGTCCGGCGGCCACCCGCGCCCCATGCCCACATTCCCCCAGGACGAGATCACTCGCCTCTTCGCGGAGAGCTAAGAATGCCCCAGATCGGCTACGCGCACCGCCAGGCCCCGATGGGCCGACGCGGCATGGTCGCCTCGTGTCACCCGCTGGCCTCGCTGGCCGGGGTAGAGGTGCTGAAGTCGGGCGGCAACGTGGTGGACGCCGCCATCGCCACCAACGCGGTGCTCGCGGTCACCCAGCCGAACTTCTGCGGCGTGGGCGGCGACATCTTCTGCCTCTACCACGAGGCGGCCACCCGGCGCGTGCACTACCTGAGCGGCGCGGGGTGCTCGGGCTCGCGCGCGAGCCTCGCCGAGCTCAACCGGCGCCGGCTGAAGGCGGTGCCCAACATCGGGCCCGGCTCCGTCTCGGTGCCCGGGGCGACCCGCGGCTGGCGCATGCTGCTCGACCGCTTCGGCACGCGGCCGCTCGCCAGCCTGCTCGAGCCGGCCATTCACTACGCGGGGGAGGGGTTCCCGCTGTCGGACGTGGTCGCGCAGGCCATTCGCGAGAAGGCGCCGATGGTGGACGATCCGGAGTGGCATCGCGTGATCGCCCTCGACGGCCGCTTCCCGAAGACGGGCGACTGCTATCGGCAGCCCGATCTGGCGCGCACGCTGACCGAGCTGGGGCAGGAGCCGGAGCTGTTCTACAAGGGACGCGTCGCGCGCTCGATCGCCCAGCGGATGCAGGCCGAGGGCTTTCTCACCGCAGATGATCTGGCCACCCACGAGGGCGCGTGGGGCGAGCCGATCTCCTCGACCTATCGCGGCTACACCATCTACGAGACGCCGCCGCCCACGCAGGGCCTGGCCGCGCTGCTCACCCTGAATCTGCTGGAGGCCTTCGACCTCGGCCGCTACGAGTTCCACTCGCCCGAGCACCTGCACCTGCTGATCGAGATGACCAAGCTGGCCTACGCCGATCGCGACCGCTGGGTGGCCGATCCGTTGCACGAGCGCGTGCCGGTCGAGACGCTCATCGGCAAGGCGTACGCGGAGCGGCGCCGTCTGGCCTTCGATCCCGGGAAGGCGCAGTGGCACAAGTGGGGCGAGATCGACGGCGACACCACCGGCTTCGTGGTGGCGGACGGGCAGGGCAACGTGATGAGCGTCATCCAGAGCCTCTACAAGTCCTTCGGCTCGGCGGTGGTGGCGCCCGGCACCGGGGTGGTGCTGCAGAACCGCGGGGCCTACTTCAATACCGATCCGGGGCATCCGAACTGCTTCGGACCCGGCAAGCGCCCCTTCCACACCCTGATCGCGTGCATGGTCACGCGGGGCGATCAGCCGGTGCTCGGCTACTCGAACATGGGCGGCGACGGCCAGGCCATGTTCCACACCCAGTCGCTCACCAACGCGCTCGACTTCGGCATGGAGATCCAGGAGGCCATCGAGCGGCCGCGCTTCGTCGCCGGGCCCATCGATCCGGGTGACGTCGTCGACCAGGTGCGCATCGAGAGCCGCGTGCCCGAAGCAGTTCGCGACGCGCTGACCCGGAAGGGCCACCAGATCACGCCGGTGTCGGACTGGTTCATGCGCATGGGCCACGCCCACGGGATCACGCTCGACCACGGGACGCTGCGCGGCGGGGCCGATCCCCGGGGCGACGGCGCGGCGATCGGCTTCTGATGCGCTCGATTCTCGCGCTGGTCGTCTTTCTCGCGCTGCCGATCGCGTGGCCCCCGTCGGCGCCGGCCGAGGAGTGGGGCGGCATCGAGCCCGGGGTGACCATCGCCGACGCCGTGCGCGCCCGATACGGAGCGCCCACCAAGGAATCCCGGTCGAAGGTCGAGGGCTACGATACGTCGCAGTGGGTCTACGAGGGGGCGCAGGCGCCGGGCGGTATCCAGCGGATGACGATCGAGTACGGGCTGCTCACCCCGCAGGGCTACAAGCCGACGGTGGTCCGGGTCGTCCGCCTCGAGCCCAAGTCCATGGTCTTCGGCAAGAACACGATCGTGCAGGGGTTCGGGGTCCCCGACAACGTGGTCAGCCAGAACGACCAGGAAACCTACTTCTACAAGTCGGGGCTCATCGTGACCTTCAACAAGGAGGACACGGAGGCGGTCATCCTCAATTTCATGCCGCCTCAACCCGACCGGCCGCCTGCGTCAGCCGCGCCGAAGCGCTAGCCTGGCCCGCCCGGACCGCGATGATCGATCAGTTGATGGCGCTGGACCCGGGCGGCCGGGGCATCGCCGCGTTCTTCGTGCGCGGAGGCGCCACCGCGGCGGCCCAGGCGCTGCGGAAGAGCCGCCGCGTGCTGCTCACCACCGGCTTCGCGGTCGGCCCGGGACTGCCCGAGACGGACGGTCCGCCGGGTACCGCGTGCCTCGGACGCGCGCTGCGCACGCTCGGCGCGCAGGTGGGCTACATCACCGACGCGGTCGCGGTCCCGCCGCTGCAGGCGGCGTTGAAGGTGCTGGGCGAGCCGGCGACGGTCGAGACCTTTCACGTGCCGCACCGCCAAGGCCCCGGCGCGGCGCGCGAGATCGCGCGGCGGCTCCTCGCCGAGCAGAAGCCCACGCACCTGGTGGCGATCGAGCGGCCCGGCCGCGCCCGTGACGGACACTACCGCAGCGCCCGCGGCCGCTCGCTGACGGAGTGGAACGGCCCGCTCGACGAATTGTTCCTGGCCGCGCCCCGCCGGGTGGTCACGATCGGAGTCGGGGACGGCGGCAACGAGGTCGGCATGGGCGCGGTCCGCAGTCGCGTCGCGCGCGCCGGCGGCGTCTTCCCGCAGATCGCCTCGGTCGTCGCCGTGAAGCATCTGGTGGTCGCCGGCGTGTCCAACTGGGGCGCCTACGGCATCGTGGCCGAGCTGGCCCGCCTGGCCGGCCGTCCGCTACTGCACACCGGCGAGGAGGAGCAGGCGATGGTCCAGGCGTGCGTGGACGCGGGCGCGGTCGACGGCCTCACCCTTCGCCCCGAGCCCACGGTCGACGGCTTGCCTTTGCCCGCCCATGTCGGCATGCTTGAGCTGCTGCGAGTGCTGGAATCACCTCGTCATACCGGAGGCCCGAGCAAATGAGCGCTGCCCAGTCCGTGATCGAGACCTACAAGGCCATGCATCCCCGGTCGTCCGCGCTCTACGAGCGCGCGCGGGCCATCATCCCGGGCGGGGTCACCCACGACGGCCGGCACATGAAGCCGTTTCCGGTGTACGTCGACCGGGCGCTGGGGTCGCACAAGTGGGACGTGGACGGGCACGAGTACATCGACTACTGGATGGGCCACGGGGCGCTGTTCCTCGGGCATTGCCACCCGGCGGTGGTGAAGGCCATCCAGGATCAGGCCGCGCGCGGCACTCACCTCGGAGCCAGTCACGAGCTCGAGGTGCGCTGGGCCGAGCTGATCGGCAAGCTGATTCCCTCCGCCGAGATGGTGCGCTTCGCGATGTCCGGCACCGAGGCCACGCATCTGGCCCTCCGGATCGCGCGCGCCTTCACCGGGCGGAACAAGGTCGTGAAGTTCCAGGGCCACTTCCACGGCTGGCACGACGGGGTGGTCGCGGCGGTGAATCCGCCGTACGAAGTGCCCATGTCGGCCGGCGTGCCCACCTCGGTGCTCGATCAGCTCCTGGTGTGCCCGCCCAACGACATCAAGGCAGTCGAGACCATGCTGGAGCGCGGTGACGTGGCCGCGGTGATCCTGGAGCCGGCGGGCGGCCAGTCCGGCACCACGCCGACGATCCCGGGCTACCTTCAGGAGCTGCGCAGCCTCACCACGCGGCACAACGTGGTGTTGATCTTCGACGAGGTCATCACCGGGTTCCGCTATTCGCCCGGCGGGGCCCAGGCCTATTTCGGGGTCACGCCCGACATGACCACGCTGGCCAAGATCGTGGCCGGCGGCCTGCCCGGCGCCGCGGTGGTCGGCAAGAAGGAATTGCTGTCGATGATGGCCCACCGCGGTGATCCCGTCTTCGACCGCAGCCAGCGCGTGGCCCAGAACGGCACGTTCAACTCGAACCCGGTCTCGGCCGCCGCGGCCATCGCCACCCTCGAGCTGGTCAGCGACGGATCGCTCCACGCGCGCGCCAACAAGGCGGGCGACGAGCTGCGCTCGGGGCTCTCGGACGCGATGAAGCGGGCCGGCGTCCCCGGCACGTGCTTCGGCGAGGCGTCGATCTTCCACGTCTCGTTCGAGGGCAAGCCCGGGCTGGCCGGCTTCGACCGCCCACGCCGCGGCGATCTGTATCATCTGCTGCGCTGCGCGCTGCTGAACAACGGGGTGGACTGCGCCAGCCACCACGGCTGGATCTCCGCGGTGCACAGCGACGCCGACATCGAGCGCAGCATCGCCGCCCACGAGCAGGCCTTCCGCGAGATGGCCGCCGACGGCGTCTTCAAAGGCATGTAGATCGGTGGACGAGACGCAGCGCCGGGCCAAGCTCCAGGAGCTCCACGACCTCGCCCAGGGCTCGGAGGAGTTCGACGGCGGCGTCACCTGGGAGCCCGAGAGCGAGGCGCTCGTGGTGGGCAACTGGGCCTTCTTCGCCATCGACGAGATCGGCGACCTCGCCCTGTCCTTCCATCTCGACTCGCACCCGGTGGCGGTCGCCCGTCTGACCCGCTTCCTCGTCCAGCACGACGTGCCCTTCGTCCTCCACGAGGCCTTCACCGTCGACGACGACGATCGCATCGTCTTCGAATCGGACACCGGCGCCGAGTTCGAGGACGGCAAGCCCTAGCTCCGGATCGGGCAAGACGAGGGCCCGTGTCCGTGGACGGGGTCTCCTCGTTCTGCTATCCTCGGAAACTCGTGGTGGGCTGGTAGCTCAGTTGGTAGAGCACAGGACTGAAAATCCTGGTGTCGGCGGTTCAATCCCGTCCCAGCCCACCATTTGTTTCCTGCATTGCGGGAGACTTGCACGCTGAATAGTTTCTCGCAGCCACTCCATTGGAGGCGGATTTAGCTACTAGCCCTCCTGCGAGCGGTGTTGCTCGGCTTTTGGTTACTGACCAAGCCGGAAGAGTGGGAAGCGAAGCGACATTTCGACGTTCCCGCCCAACTGGACGACGCGGCGACCGAGGCTTCGCCAGCTGCCGCATGCTTTGCGGGCTCCAAAAGCGGGGTGGCTTACCGTAGACTGGTGGGCTCGTCGTCGCCCCCTCCAACCGGCAGCTCGGGTACTCCGACGCCACGATCGAGCACCTCGCCGTCCAGGATCCGCCGCGTGCCCCGCCTGCGCTCGGTGCCCTGCGTCGGCCCTGTCACGTGAGTACAGCTCGGGCGAGGTCCAGCGGCGCGGCCACTTGCTCACTCGCTGGCTGCTGATTCAGGCCGTCTGACGAAACGGCCCCGCTAACCGCCTGAATCCTGCTCTGGCCGACGGAACGAACAGAGGGTCAGCTGCTCAGCTTCTGTCCCAGATCTGCGATGCCGTCCCCGAGGCCCTTGAAGAACTTCCCGACCTCGTCGGTGCTCACCTTGCCGGCCTTCTTGAGACCGTCGACGGAGGCCTGCGTGCCCTCCTGCAACTTGTTGCCAGACCACTTGGCGGCACCCTCCACGCCGGCGCCGGCCTTCTTGAGCGCGGCGGTCGCATCCTTGCCCGATTCCTGGGTCTGCTGCGCGGTCGCGTGCCAGGCTTTGGCGAGCGAGTGGTCGACCTGGGCGAAGGTCTTCTTCAGCTGGTCGCCAGACTTCACGGTGCCCTTCTTGACATCTCCGCTCAGCTTGCTCAGCTGGTCAGCGGCCTTCATCACACCTTGCTTGGAGTCCTTGGAGACCTTGTCTGCCTCCTTGCGCACCCAGGACGCCGCCTTCTGGATGTGCTCGGACGCCTTGTTCATGTCGCCCTTGACGAACGACTCGTGAGCACTGGCCATGCTCTTGTCGGGCTCGCTCGCGAAATCGCTGGGGGCCTGGGCGTAGGCGATCGGGACGGTAGCCATCAGCGCCGCGACGAGGAACGCGCTCCACACCGACGAGAATTTCGTCGTCATCTGGTTCCCTCCATTTGTCTGGGTGTCGTACCCGTCGGCTACCCAGTGAACAGCCTGCTCTGACCGATCCCCCACGGGGATCGTGCGCCGTGGAGGTCGCGTCGTCAAGAGCTTGGAGTAACGGCCACTAGGCACGTCGCTTGCGCACTCCCAGATGGCATAGACGTCCCGGGGCCGCGCTCGCGATGGTCTTCCTGGGCGCCTCGCTCACTGCCTGCACCAGCATGGGACTCACGATCATGGCGCGTCTCGGGCTCGACGGAGATCGAACAGGACCTGCCGGAGGAAGAGGGTATACAGCCTCACCTCAGTCCCGTCGAAGGCCTGTGCCACGTCGAAGACGTTGCCGATGTTGTTGGAGAGGATCGCGACCGGAAGCCCAGTTGCCGGACACGCCGAAGCTGAGCACTGGAAGGCCGGCGAGCGTCGACGGCGTGACACCCAGCGCGGTGAGGCTGGTTCTCGTGCCGAACCAGTCTCCGGTCATGCCGGGTCCTTGGAGCCACCTATCGACCCAGGACGAAGACTCGCCGTCGGCGACCGGCTCCGCGTGGACTGCGCTCCAGAACACCGGTGCGGTCAGCAGACCCAGGATCCAGACCGGCAGCACGTGAACACGGTGAGGCAACATTTCGAAAAAGACGAGCACACGAGAAGCGTGAGCACGGGAGGCCAGCGGGACTCGCGAGAGGTCTCGGCTGGCCCGTTCATGGACATCGTCCCGCTCACTTGAGGCTATCTCGCACTTCCACCAGCGCGTGATCCATGGAGTCGAATCCGACAAAGCCAAGGCGCGGGAACTCGAGCTCGAGGATGACGAACACGGTGCCGGCCATGATCACCGCGAATCCGAGCATGTGCGTCCAGCTGCGCCTCTTCCCGGTGGCCGTGCTGTAGCCTGCAAGCAGCGAACCGGTCAGCGGCAGGATCGCGAGCATGATGAAGATGATGGTTGGCGGATGCATTCGGGTGGCCATGGTGCGGGTCGTGGCGATGTTGAACATCTCGTTGAGCGGCGGCAGGAGCAACATGATGGCGTGCTGACCGTCCTCCGTGCGCAGTGCCGCCACGGCTTGTGCCCAGATGTCCCCTTGCAGCGCCGTGGCCCGGTGCAACTCCACCACGGCCGCCTCGACGTCGGGGAGCTTCCGGTACACGGCCAGCCGCTCATCCACATACCGACGGAAGCTCTCGCGCAGGGCCGGTTGTGCAGTTTCCGGCAGCATGTCGATGCGCCGCCATGCAGTGGCGATAGCGTTGGCCTCCTGAACGATCAACTGCCGTCGGGTATCGAGTCTGGACGCCGCCCCGGAGAAGGTGAACGCCACGACGAGCCCCATCAACCCGAAGACGGCGCTTTCGAGGACTCCGAATCCGGCCGGCCCCCCCTCCGGGTGCCTCGCTAGCCATCGGGCCCCCAGCCTCCGTCCGATCTCCAGGAACAGGAGCATCGACGCCAAGAGGCCCAGGGCGGACAGGCTGGCCAAGAATGTCTCACGCATCGCTACGGCCTCGCTCCGTCCCAGTCGCGGACTATGGCTCGAAGGTGAACGGCCGGCGCCCTGTCATCAGAGGAATGCCTCGGGCTTGCCGGCCTTGTCGTCGTTCAAGAGGAGCCTGGGCTCCTTGATCAGAAACGGCCGGCCCTTGCCGTCAGAGGACAGCCGAGCTCAACACCCTCGCGCCCTCCGGCGGCGGTCGCCCCCTCGTGGGCTTCATTCCCGTGACGTAATCTGCCAGCCTCGGACGCCGGTCGCCTCAGGAGGCTCCTGCCACAGCGATTGGCGCTCATCACCTCAACAACGGCGAGTCCCGTCCTCTGGACAAGAGCCACATCCGGAAGCCGCAGTGCGAGCCCGCCGCGCTCCGTTGCGCGGATCCGGCTCGGTGTCATGATCGCCTCCTTGTCGCCCCGCGAGGTTCAGTTGTGGCGGCCTCGGGTGTTCGCTACAAAACGCATTGCCGGATATCCTCGGCCCCCACGGCGAGCGTTCAATAGGACCTTGGTCCTATGTACTCGCTGGCGGACAACGGGCTGACTTGCTACATGGCCGCTACATGGAGTGCCGGTCCCGAGACACGGCAAAGGCCCGGAACTTCACAGCCACTCCTGGGCTCGGCAAGAGCACCGCGGCCAACCCAATGTCCACCAGGCACGAAGCCACGCTACCGCACGCCGCCGTGCCACCGCGGATTGCACGTGGCGACGCCGCAGCCGCCAGCCCACCTTGCGCTGACTAACTGCGCGTGAAGTCGATCGAGCGCAGCTCGGGCGCGCCGAGGCCTGCAAGGTCATCGTGCGGGGGGCGCTCCCGCATCCCCGTCCTATCGCAGAAAACACGTGTGGCACGGCGCTTGCCGACGAGAGGAGTCAACGAACGCGGGCCACGCCAATGGGGCGAGAAAGGACAACGACCATGCTCTCGCATACCTACTCGTACGACGAGTGCCTCCACAACTCCCTCAAGGTCGCGTGGAAGGAGGAGGACGTCCTGAGGAACCGGGACTTCGACTACTCGAAGCGCTTCCTGCCGAACCGGCTGTCGGGTGTCGATGAGATCACCTGTCTGAACCAGGATGAGAAGCGCACGCTGAACCAGATCATCGGCAACGCGTACTGCCACATCTTCGCCTTCGTCGAGGAGTTCATCGTCCCGCAGACGCTGCAGGAGGCGCAGCGCGACGTCTACGGCGAGGAGGCGCGGCTGCGCGCGCTGATCCGGTTTGCGGAAGATGAGACCAAGCACCAGCAGATGTTCCGGCGCTCGATGGCGCTGTTCGAGAAGGGCTTCGGCATCGCCTGCGGTGTCATCCCGGGGCGGGAGGAGGTGGCCAAGGTCGTGCTTGGCAAGTCGCGGCTGTGCTCGCTCTTGCTGACGAGCATGATCGAGTGGTTCACCCAGCTCCACTACGTCGAGCACGTGCGCTCGGACGAGCAGCTCGACGGGCTCTTCCGCGATCTCATCAAGTACCACTGGATCGACGAGGCCACGCACGCCAAGCTCGACTCGCTGCTGATCAACGAGATCTGCGGGCCGCTCAGCCTCGCGCAGCGCGAGCACGCCGTCGAGGAGCTGCTCGAGCTCGGCGGCGCCGTCGACGGGCTCCTGTCCCAGCAGGCGGATCTCGACATCGAGAGCCTCCAGCAGGCGACGCGCCGGACCTTGACGGAGCCCGAGCGCGCGGAGATCAGGACGAACATCCAGCGCGCTTACCGATGGACGTTCCTCGTCTCGGGTCTGCGGCATCCGACCTTCGTCAAGATCGTCGGCGAGCTGACCGAGCAGGGACAGCGCCGCCTCGAGGCGGCCGCGGAAGCGCTCTCCGCGTAGCGTCACCTCCGGCGTGGCGTGCTATCGTCGCGGCGGGACGTCGCCCGATGCGGAGCCCCGTCGACCGCGCGTCGCAGCCGTGCTCGGCGCCGGCGGTCTGAGGTGCCTGGCCGGATCGCGCTCTTCGAGCTCTTCGGCGCGCAATGGCGTTCGCGTGACGTGTCGAGTGCCGCCGTCCCGATGACTGGGCTTTGACGACACCCGGGAGGAGGCGGACCGGCTGGTCAGGGAGCACATCGCCACCGATCGCGAGAAGTCCCACGCCGTGACGATTGGCGCTCCCCGGGTGCGTAGACAGCGGCGCTCATCCGTCTCTTCCCCTTCGGCCCACGCGGGTCGACGGGGAAGGTCACGTGCGTTACTGGCTCGTGCCCGTGAGTTCGATCACCTTGCCGGCGCGGAGCACGTTCATCTTGAACGGGGCGCCCGGCGTCACGGCGGCCAACGTGTTGCGGATCTTCTCGATGTTCTCCTCGGACACCACGGGGATGTCCTCCACCGAGAGGATGATATCGCCACCGACGGGGACCTCCTTCCCCCCGATGGTGACGATCCCGTCGCTCCCCTGCAGGCCCGTGTTCCACGCCATCGAGCCCTGGGCAACCGTCTTGACCAGGAACCCGGCGGGCGCCGGGACGTTGAAGACCGTCGCGAGGCGACCCGTCAGGAGCACCCCTTGGAGGGCGCCCCAGAACACCTTCCGGGGGACCAAGAGGTTCTGCGCGCTCTTGATCGTCACGATGAAGCCCAGACCCTCGCTGCCGCCGGACTTTGAAATGTTCTGGCTGACGATGCCGATGACCTCGCCCGCCATGTTGAACACCGGGCCTCCGGAGTTCCCCGTGTTGATCGTGGCTGTGGTCTGAAGGAACTCCGCCAGGGGCATGTCCGGAAAGATGGTGTTGGGAGGCCAGCGGGCGCTGATCCAGCCCACGCTCATCGAATAGGCGAGCCCGTAGGGGGCGCCGACGATCATGACCTGCTGGCCGACCCGCATGGTGTCGGAGTCACCCGTCCGGGCCACCCGCATGGCCTTGGTCACGCGCTCGAGCTGCAGGAGCGAGACATCAGCAGCCGCATTGGCCGAGATGATGGTCGCCCCCACGACCTCGCCGCCGATGCCCTCGACGGTGATCTCGTCCATGCCGTTGACGACGTGGGCCGCCGTCATCACCCTGCCGTGTACACCGTCGTTGGAGATCAGGACACCGGAGCCTGTCTCGTTGAAGTGGGTGATCCCCTCAGCGCCAACGTCCCGCCCCTTGGCCCGCACCACGACGACGGTCGGGCTGACCCGGGTGAAGAGGTCGTCCAGGCTTTGGCTCTGGGATTGGCCTGGCACCTGGGTCCGGCCCGGGGCCTGAGCCTCGACCGCCTGGCCGACGGCCGGCAACATGGCGGCGGCGAGTATCACAGCGTGCACCTTCTTCACGGCGCCCCCTGGGTGGACCCTTGGTTCGTGCACTGGAGTAGACATGCCGAGGTTCCTGCCAGCCCGACACTTAGCCTCCCGGTCGGACTTCGGCGAAGTGTGGCCCATGACCCGACGCCGTGCCATTGGACCTTAGTCCAATTTGGACGATTCATCCTGTTCCGATCTGTTCAACTCAGCCTGCCTTCTCCTCCCGATTCGCTCGCTCCCGCTCGCTCACTCCATCACCTGATCCGCCCGCTGCAACAGCGGCTGCGGGATCGTCAAGCCGAGGGCTCTGGCGGTCCTCAGGTTGATCACCAGCTCGAACTTCGTTCGTTGTTGAACAGGCAGGTCAGCAGGCTTGGCGATTCTACTTCCGTAGCGCATCAGGCCGCCTGCGGTAAAGCGGCGGCCTCCCTGGCCGCGCGGTCCAGGAGGGACGGGATGGGGCGGCCAGCGGGTCGAGCTTACACCCGTGCGGCGATCCGCCGACGGTGGTGGTCCTCGACCTTGCGTTGTAGCGCTTCGAGATCCCAGTCGCTCAGCAGCGGTATGAGTCTTGTTCTCGGCTCGCCTTCGTAATACCGGAAGCGATTGTGGGGGCCGAATTGGATGTTGCCTACCAGCACGCCAAGCGAGCACACCTCAAGAGCCCAACCGGTTCCCAGCGTCGCACGCTCACGATACTCCAGTGCCATGGTGAGGCTGACCTCCCGACGGGAGGGTAACAGCCGCCGGGGGCTTGCCGGCAAGAAAACTGCCCTTACTGCGTGCGCCGTCCTATCGTCCCGTGGCCGGGCTGCTTCAGCTTGAGCCACTTCAAGGTGCGCGTGCCACGTGGCGAGCAGGATGCAGCGGCCGGCTATTGAGGCGCTTCGGCTGTCCAGCCGCGCGCTCTCATGCACATGCGGTACAGAAGGGCTTCTCGCTTGCCGTCGGTGCTGGCGCCGACAGTCATGGGAGTTTCACTGGCGCCCCGTGAGATCTGAGGCTCCTGCACACAGGCGTAGCTGTCCTGCCTGAAGTCAGACACGTCCGAGCCGGCCTTGCTGTAGCTGTAGATGGGCTCTGTGCAGCCAACCAGCAGGACGCACGCCGAGAAGATGAGGACCGCGAGTTGTGATATGAGCGGATTCCCCCTCGACTGATCTTCTGACCGCGCGCGATCGGGCGATATTGGACCTTGGTCCCGTCCCATCGGGAATAGGCGCCAGGGTTCCAAGCAACCTCACACGACATCCCGCCGCGCCTCGGCTTGTGCTCCATGGCCGCTATCGCCGGGCCATTACTGACCGATTGCCCTTCGTCCTCTGCTCCCGCTGGATGACGGCCGTCGCGCGCCGCAGTTGCATGACGTCCCTCTCCAATGGTCGAGCACGCGCGAGGAGAGTGGTTCGTGTCGGCCCGCAACCGCACGCTGGCCCGCTCGCGTAGGCGCGCCCGCAGCGGCTGCTGCGCCGGTCGGCGGCTGACGCTGACCAACCCGGGACTTTCGACGGCCTGTTCATCGACCAATTTTCAGCTGATCAAAGACACGCCAGCACGCTGGTGCCAAGTTCGCTATCCTGCTGGATATGGTCGCCGCCGAGACCCCGGTGGTGTTCGTGGTGGACGACGACCCGTCCGTCCGGAAGAGCCTCACGCGGTTGCTCAGGGCTGCGGGGTGGGAGGTCGAGTCTTTCGCCTCGGGTCGCGAGTTTCTGGCCCAACCACGGCCCGACCGTCCTTCCTGCCTGTTGCTGGACGTCCGGATGCCCGGGTTGACCGGGCCCGCCCTGCAGGACGCTCTCGAAAGCTTGGGGGAGCGGCTCTCTATCGTGTTCCTCACCGGCTACGGCGACGTCCGGATGGGCGTGCGGGCCATGAAGGGCGGGGCCGTTGACGTGCTCACGAAGCCGGTGAGCAAGGAGGAGCTTCTCGATGCGGTGGAACGAGCGGTGGCCATCGCGCTGCGGGATCGGCGGGAACGGGCCCGGATCAAGGAGATCCGGGATCGCATCAAGACGCTGACTCCGCGTGAGGCCATGGTCTTCGCCCTGGTCGTGACCGGAATGTTGAACAAGCAGAGCGCGGCGGAGCTGGGCGTCGTGGAAAAGACGGTCAAGATGCATCGAGCCCGCGTAATGGAGAAGATGCGGGCCGGATCGCTGGCCGAGCTGGTCCGGCTGGCCGCCGAAGCGGGCGTGCTCGCGGCCAAGTCAGGGCCTGCACCAGGTTAGTCCTGTGCCGAGCGGTCGTCGTCGTCCCTCCTGCGTAGTGGCCCAAGGTCCAATAGTCGAGCGAGGCCGCGGGATCCAGAGTGGTGGCAAGGATACCGGAAGGGGTGCCCGTGATACCAAGCGCGAGCGGTTACTCAGCAGTGTCGTTGGCCAAGCGAAAACCATACGATGGCAGGGCTGGCGGGGGCATCCGTGATCGAGGATAAGACCTATGCGGTGACACCGGCATCCATGACCGTGAAATGCGGGATCATCACCGGCGAGGTCAGCGACCTGAAGGTCACCGAGCGAATCGAGAAGGGCTCCGATCGCGTGGTCTCACCGGCGAAGCTGACCGGCATGCTGCGGCTGGAGAATTCCTCCGCGAATCGGGCCGTTCATCTGGTTGAGACCAAGTTCCTGTTCATCGATGCCCAGGGACAGCCCATCAAGCTCGAGGCGGCCCGGACCGATTCGCTCGTGACGTTCACCACGCACGGCGAGGAACGGCTCGACCCGGGGCAGGAGTCGTCCCAGGCCCTGGAGGTGGAGTTTCCCGTCGAGGCGCTGAAGGCGAACAAGCTCAAGGAGATCCGCCTGGAGCTTTCCTACATCCCGTCCCCCTTCCGGGAGGAGACGGTCAACTTCGTGGTCTCGATCGGCGCGGGCAAGTAGCCCGAGCCGCCCTCAGTCAGGCGGGCCGCCCGCGCCGTGTGGCCGACGGCCCGCCCCTTCTGAAGTGTCTCAGCCGTCTCTTAGAAGTCGCCCCCGCCGTGTGGCATCGCTGGCATGGCGTTCTTCTCCTCCGGGCTGTCCGTGATGAGCGCCTCGGTGGTCAGTAGCAGGGAGGCGATCGACGCCGCATGCTGCAGAGCGACCCGCTCGACCTTGGTCGGGTCGATGATCCCAGCCCGTACCATGTCCACGTACTGATTCGACTCGGCGTCGAACCCCTGCGCGAGGTCCTTGGCGCTCCTGACCTTCTCCACGATGATGGACCCCTCGAGGCCGGCATTCTGCACGATCTGCCTGAGTGGCTCCTCGAGAGCTCGCCTGACGATGTCGACGCCGGTCGCCTCATCGCCGGAGAGCGTGAGGCTGTCGAGAGCCGTCGCGGCTCTGAGCAGAGCGACCCCACCGCCCGGCACGATGCCCTCTTCGACCGCGGCCCGGGTCGCATTGAGCGCGTCCTCCACGCGGGCCTTCTTCTCCTTCATGGCCGTCTCGGTGGGCGCTCCCACCTTGATCAGGGCCACACCGCCCGCCAGCTTGGCGAGCCGCTCCTGCAGCTTCTCCCGGTCGTAGTCCGAAGTGGTCTCCTCGATCTGGGTCCGGATCTGCTTGATGCGTCCTTCGATGGCTCCGGATTTGCCGGCGCCGTCGATGAGAGTGGTGTTGTCCTTGGTCACCACCACGCGCTTGGCCTTGCCCAGGTCTTCCAGCGTGAGGTTCTCGAGCTTGACCCCCAGGTCTTCCGTGATGGCCTTGCCGCCGGTCAGGGTGGCGATGTCCTCGAGCATGGCCTTGCGGCGGTCGCCGAAGCCCGGCGCCTTCACCGCGCACGAGGAGAGAGTCCCGCGTAGCTTGTTTACGACGAGAGTGGCGAGGGCCTCGCCTTCCACGTCCTCCGCGACGATCAGCAGCGGCTTCCCCGAGTGGGCGACCTGCTCCAGGAGCGGGAGCATGTCCTTCATCACGCTGAGCTTCTTCTCGTGGATGAGGATGAGGCAGTCCTCGAGGACGGCTT
>Ga0209974_10000361_pt1 | contig 14944 bp, 14 predicted proteins | sample InoplaM3SPM_FD_187592 | JGI IMG/M metagenome (GOLD analysis project Ga0209974, IMG submission 187592) | Arabidopsis thaliana rhizosphere microbial communities from the Joint Genome Institute, USA, that affect carbon cycling - Inoculated... | ecosystem: Host-associated > Plants > Roots >...
AGTCTTTATCGTTTTCCATTACGATCAAACCCCAGCGGCGCATGCGGCTTGCAATCGACGCGAGAGTAACGCGGCCGCGCCAATTTCGAAGATATTGACGGTTAATCTAGGGAACGTAGCTAAGCTAAAGCTAACGTGGCAAGTCCTTTGGTGAATCTTTCTTTGCTTCCTTATCTGCCTCATCCTCCTCTCCGCCGGTCACGCCCTTCTTGAAGTCGCGGATTGCCTTGCCCAGTCCGCTGCCGATTTGCGGCAGCTTGCTCGGGCCAAAGACGACCAGCGCGATCACCAGTATTACCATGAGTTCCGGTACGCCGAGTCCAAACATGTAACCTCCTAACTCTTCCGTTTCACCGCGAAGAATACAGCGTTATCACCACGCTGTACAAGCAACAGGATACGGTCACCGCGGCGGCCTTGGCGCGTCGCGCGCTCAAATTCTTTGACATTGCTCACTGGTCGCTGGTTAATTTCGCGGATCACGTCTGCCGGTTCAATGCCGACCTGATCGGCAGGGCTTCCCGGCTGAACTTCCATGACCAGCACGCCTTTGGACGAGCTCAAGCCGAGGCGTCGCGCGGCTTCCGGCGTGATTCTCTGAACCCTGAGACCCAGCTCCGGATCTCGTGCCTCGATTTGCTGATTGAGATCGCCGTCGTCGGGTAATTCACCGATTTTTACCGCGACCGTCTGCTCTTTTTTCTCGCGAAATATTTTCAAGACAATTTTTTGGCCTGGGGGCGTGTCGGCGATGATGCTCCGAAAATCGTGGCTCCGCGGCACCGCTTTACCGTTAAATTCGACGATAATGTCGCCTGTCTTAATTCCTGCCTCGGCCGCAGGGCTGGAATCGGTGACTGCGGTGACGATCGCCAGATCACCGGGGTGCTTAAAATGCCCAAGCGTCGCAGCCGTTGCCGTCGGCAGATCTTGCGCGCGAACCCCGAGCCAGCCACGCACGACTCGACCGTTTTTGCGAAGCTGCTCCGCTACCTTTCGCGCAAGATCAATTGGAATCGCGAAGCCGATGCCCACGTTACCGCCCGACTGGCTGAAAATAGCGCTGTTGACGCCGACAACTTCGCCGGTCGCATTGATCAGTGGCCCGCCACTGTTGCCGGGATTGATTGACGCATCTGTCTGGATAAAGTTGTCGTACGGTCCCGCACCGATGACGCGTCCCTTGGCGCTAACGATTCCAGCCGTCACCGTATGCTCCAAGCCGAACGGATTGCCGATCGCCATCACCCAATCGCCAACGTCCAGCTGACTCGATAGGCCGAGTCTGGCAAACGGCAGATTGCCGCTGATTTTGCGAAGCTTGATCAAGGCAAGGTCGGTGCGGCCATCTTTGCCGATCAGTCGCGCTTCATGCTCGGTTTGATCGGCGAGCTTTACTTTGATAACGTCGGCATTCCGGACGACATGATAGTTGGTCAAGATCTCGCCGTCTTTGCTGATAATAATGCCGGAGCCGAGGCTGCGCTGGTTGTCTCTGGGCGCAGATTCGCCGAAGAAGCGGTTGAAAAAATCCTCTATGGGATCATTCGAGCCGGAGCGTGACGAGCGCTGGGATACGGTTGAAATGTTCACTACAACCGGCATGGTTTTTTTCGCAATAGCGGCGAACGACGGCGGCCGCGCTGCCTCCAACGCAGCTAAACTCGCACTCTGAACGAGTGCGGCCGTTGGCAAGCTAAGTGCCAGAATAGAGACTAAAGCTCCAATTCCGGCTCGCTGAAAGCACTTTTTTTGCATTTTCATCAGTCGTTAAACGCCCTGAGCTAGCTCGGTTCATACACTAGCAAATTTTCCCCGGGTGTTAAAATGCGCCCCTTGTGAGGGGGCATTAGTCACTTTTTCTGCAGATTTCACTCCATTCCTACGGCCGCCTTATTAAACTGACCTGATGCGCCGCAGGCGAAGAATTTATCCCGACTCCGGTCGGGGCGACAGGATCCGAGGCGGTAAAGAAATGGCTCACAACTGACGGTTACCGAGATTTGCAAATCCACCCGTCTGTAGTAAGGAGAAAAAGATAATCTCCTCTCGAATATCCTATGAAACCGGCAACCATCGATTACGACACCGTCCGTGAGATGCTGCGCACCGCCACGCCGGACCGGATCCTGCGGTTCATCGGCAAAAGCCACCCTGCCGATATTGCGTTATTGTTCAAGGGGCTCGAGAGCGCCGAAGTACGCCAGCTTTTCGATATTTTGTTCACGGCGCGCCGGGCCGATAAAACTCTCAAAGAGCTCCCCCCGGAACTCCTGCCCGACATTCTCGCACTGATCGATGACGAAAAAGTCGGACGCTTGATCGTCCGGTCAGACCCGGACGATGGGGTCACTTTTATCGACAGCTTACCCGAAGAGCGCCGGGAAAGAGTGCTTGGTCTGCTCGATCCCGAGCGCCAAGCGGCGGTGCGCGAGATCATCAATTACCCCGAGGGCACGGTGGGGAGAATCATGACAACCGAGTTCATGGCGCTCTCTCCCAATACCACCGCGCAAGGCGCCATCGATAAAATTCGCGAACGAGGCGAGTTGGAAACTTTTTTCTATCTTTACGTGGTTGATGATGCCGGCAAGCTGGTCGGCGTCGTGCCGATCCGTAATTTGGTCATCGCCCCGCCGGACCGCACGCTCAACGAAATGATGATCGCCGATCCGGTCAAGGCCAACGTTTTCATGGACCAGGAGGAGGCGGCCCGGCTGGTGTCTCGTTATGAGCTGCTCGCGCTGCCGATCGTCGACGAAGCCGGGCGCTTGGAAGGAATCATTACTGTCGACGACGTCATCGACATTATCAATCAAGAAAGCACCGAAGACATGTATAAGATGGCCGGTTTGGCCGAGGAGGACCGCGTGTTTACGCCGGTCTCGCGCTCAGTCAAAATGCGTCTGCCGTGGACTTTTCTGAATCTGCTAACCGCCACGCTGGCCGCATCGGTGGTGGGGTTATTTGAGGGGACCTTGCACGAGATCGTGGCGCTGGTGACTTTCATGCCGGTGGTGGCGGGCGTCGGCGGCAATGGCGCCACTCAAACCGCTACCGTGATCATCCGCGCAATTGCTCTGGGCGAATTGGAATTCGCTTCGGCATGGAAGGCAATCGTCAAGCAGGTCTCGGTAAACATCTTCATCGCGCTTGCCGCCGGCAGTTTAATCGCGATCACCGCCATTCTCTGGAAAGGTAATCCGTATCTCGGACTGGTGCTGGCCATAGCGCTCATTTTGAATCTCGGCGTGATGGCGGGCATCGCGGGCGCCGTGATTCCTTTGTTGTTGAAGGCGCTCAAATTCGATCCGGCGCTCGGCTCCGGCATCATCGTCACCGGCTTGACCGATGCTTTCGGTTTTCTGTCATTTCTCGGCCTGGCGACGATTTTCCGTCAATTTCTGGTTTAGCGGCTTTGACAGAACGTTCAGCCTGGGCATTTTCTGAAAAAGAAAAAGCAGCCCTCCGAGCATGCTGTCGAGGGCAACGATCACGAATAACAAGAGCCCGAATGCAATACCATGCTCCGTGCTAATCCCGATCACCGCCAAGAGAAAAATGTAGCCGCCTTCCCGCAGGCCGAGGCCGTTTAAGCTGATCGGGATTGCCGCGAATGTTCCGACCAGCGGATAGACGATCAGGCTGAAAGAAAACGGTACTTCTAAATCGAGCGCTCGGCCCATCACCGTATGCATCCACGCCTGAATCAGATGTACGACCAGCGAAAGCACGGCCGCTGCCATCAACGCGCGCCAGTGTAGCCGATAACTCCGGAAAGCCAGCCGTAATTTGACGGCCAGCTGATGACCGTCCTCCGGCAGAAATCGCTTCAAGAGCGGCATGAGCAAAGCACCGAGAAGCAAACCCAGAGAAAGTAAAAAGGTTGCAGAGCGCACGCTCCGCGGGACGGCATATTTCGGAAACAGCAAAAGCCCGGAAGCGCCGAGCCACACCAGCACCACCATGCCAATGGCGCGGTCCATGAAAACCGACATGGCGGCGTGAACCGTAGTGACGGGACGCCCCTTAGCGTGAGCTTCCTCATCTTTGACCAGATAGTAGACTCGGCTTATATCTCCCCCGACCGTGCTCGGCGCAAATAGGTTGAAGAACATGCCGATCAAATAATATTGAAGCAAGTCCTTAAAGGGCGTCTTGATACCGAGAGGCCTGGCGAGCACCGCCCAACGCACCGCGCTCACTGCTTGGGCCACCAAGTATACCGCCAGCGCCAATAGGATGTACGAGAATCGCGCGGAGGCGAAAATGTTCAGAAACCGCTCGATATGAATCCGGGAGAGAAAATAAGCGATAAGCCCCCCGCTGACGAGAAGCTTCAGAATAAAGATCAAAAAAGGTTTTGCTTTGTTCATTCTTCAAGAGCAGGCTGGATCAGCGCCTGAATATCGCTCTGCGGCGGACGATCCACTAAGACTCTGCGTCCAATGATCTTCAGTCTCCTCTCGGCAAAGAGCTGAATCGCGCGCGGATAAATGCGATGTTCCTGCTCGAGGATTCTCGCCGCCAGTGTTTCGGCGGTGTCATCGGGAAGAACCGGCACGACGGCTTGAATAATGATCGGCCCCTGATCGCACTCCTCATTGACGAAATGGACCGTGCAGCCGGAAAAACGCGCGCCGTGCTCCACCGCCTTTTGTTGCACGTTTAGGCCGGGAAAAGCGGGCAACAAAGCCGGATGAATGTTCATGATCCGATTGGAATAGGCCTTCACGAACACCGGCGAGAGCAGGCGCATAAAACCCGCCAACACCACGAGCTCCACTCCACGCCCACCGAGTAAAGCGACGAGGGCCTCGTCATAAGCCTCTCGGCTGGAGAAGTTCTTGTGATTCAACACCTCTGTCGGAATGCGGTGGTTGCGGGCGCGCACAAGGCCATAGGCATCCGTTTTGTTGCTGATCACGACTTCGATTCTGGCATCGAGTTTGCCGCCTTCGATTGCGTCGATGATCGCCTGCAGATTGGTGCCACTGCCGGATATGAGAACGCCGATGGAAACCTGCTTTGCCATTTTACTACTCAACTGCTGATGCTCGCGCCGTAAACGCCGTTGCGAATCTCGCCAATGAGAAACGATTTCTCCCCCATTTTTTTGAGCACCTGCTCCACGCCGGCCGCATCTTTGCGGTCGACTACTAATATCAGACCCAACCCATTATTGAAGACGCGATCCATTTCATCGCGATGAATCCCGCCCAGCTTCTGAATCAAATCGAATACCGGCGGGACTGGCCAGCTGCCGCGCTCGATCACCGCGCGCCGGCCCTTGGGCAGCACCCGCGGTAAATTTCCGGTAATACCTCCGCCGGTAATATGCGCGCATCCCTTGATCGGAAATTCCGCGAATAACCGCCGCGCGATGCGTGCATAGATGCGCGTGGGCTCGAGCAGTTCCTCGCCGAGCGAGCGCCCCAATTCCGGAATCCGTTGGTGCAATTTAAGCCGCGTCTTCTCGAGCAACACCTTGCGCGCGAGCGAATAACCATTGCTGTGCAAGCCGCTGGAAGGGAGCCCGATCAAAACATCGCCGGATGTAATTTTTTTCGGGTCGATGATGTTGTTTTTTTCCAGGACGCCGACCGCGAACCCGGCAAGATCGTATTCGCCCGGTGAAAAATCACCGGGGTGTTCGGCGGTCTCACCGCCGATCAAGGCGCAACCCGCCTGGCGGCAACCGACGGCAATACCGCGCACGGCCGCTTCAGCAATCTTGACGTCGAGCTTGCCGCAGGCGAAATAGTCCAGGAAAAAAAGCGGCGCGGCGCCTTGGGTCAAAATGTCATTTACGCTCATGGCGACGAGATCGATGCCAATCGTGTCGTGAATACCGGTCAAAAACGCGATTTTAAGTTTCGTGCCGACGCCATCAGTGGATGAAACTAGAATCGGGTGACGATAACCGCGGCTTTTCAGATCGAACAGCGCACTGAAACCGCCCACGCCGGCGAGGACTCCGGGAACCCGCGTTCGTCTCGCAATCGGCCGGATGCGGCGCACCAATTCGTCGCCAGCTTCGATGCTGACTCCCGCTTTCGCGTAGGTTAGTCCTAATGCCATTCGATCGTCGGGAAAATTTACGAAAAGAGAGCTTGAATGGGCTCTATGATAGCCGATTGTCGTGGAATTTCACATAGTCGAGCCGAGGTTCGTGAATGCGCCGCCGGCCGCGGCGAGCAAAGCGCGAATTCGCAAAGTGTACTCGCCGAACTTGACGGTGCTCATCATTTCGAGCGTACGTGGGCGCGGCAGATCGATCGGAATCGTTTCCAGCAACCGGCCGGGTCTTGCCGACATAACCAGGACAAGATCGGAAAGGAAAACCGCTTCTTGAATGCTATGGGTGACGAACAGAACGGTCTTCTTGCGCTCCTCCCAAATACGCAAAAGCTCCATATCGAGCTCGTCGCGTGTCATTGCATCGAGCGCGCCGAACGGTTCGTCCATGAGCAATAATTGTGGATCGGTAACCAAGGCGCGACATAGCGAGGCACGCTGCTGCATGCCGCCGGAGAGCTCATGCGGATACATTTCCTCGAAGCCTTCCAGGCCCACCAGTTTGATCAGCGCCCGGGCCTTGTCAACGTGACTCGGCAAATCTAACTTGGCAAACTCGACGGGCAAAAGAATGTTGCCGAGCACCGAGCGCCATTTGAGCAGAACGGGCGATTGGAACACCATCCCGACGTTTTCAAGCGGACCGGTGACCGGCCTGGCGCTGACCGAAATTCTACCCGAGGATGCCGGCAGGAGCCCGGAAATGATTTTGAGCAATGTACTCTTGCCGCAGCCGCTCGGACCGACGATAGAGACGAAATTCGAGGTCTGGATTTCGAAAGAGAATCCTTCGAGCGCCGTGACAGTCCGCGCGCCGCCGGAAAAAACTTTGGCGACTCGATCGGCTACAATCAGCGGCGGCACTTGAGAACCTTGGCGGATGAATGCGCTAGCGCTTGATGAACTGGTTATTGAACGCTTCTTTCGCCGTCACCTTTCGGCCGATATCGAAAAATTCGTTGACGATCTTTACGGTTTTTTCCGTGATCTCGGGCCGCATGTAACCTAAACCCGACTGAACGGATTCAGGCGGGATAAAGACCTCCGTGAGAGCGTTTTTCAGTTGGACGGTCGCCAGGTAAGGGTCCAGCTCCGGCTTGTGTTTGAGTAAAATCTTGAGCGCCTCTTCTTGATTATCGCGGGCATAACGCAGCCCTTCCAAAGTCGCCTGGACGTAGGCGCGCACGAATTCCGGGCGCTTCTTCACGTCATCCTCCTTCACGACGAGGCCGGTTCCGTAGATGTCGAGGCCGGTATCTTTCATGAAAATTCGATTGACCTTTACTCCTACCTTTCTTGCCGCCAATTCCGCGATCTCGTCGTTCGAGGCTCGGTACATCACGATAAAGTCCGCCTTTTTGGTCGCCAGCGCCGCCGGTTGAAGCGGCGCCGCCGTCTCCTGAATGCGAATGGCTTTGTAGTCGATCTTATTGATACGGCAATACGCCGGCATCAAATACCATTGGGCCTGTCCGGGACTGATCGCATAGGTTTTCCCCTCCAAGTCCTTTAGTCGTTTTATGTTCGTATCTTCGCGCCACATGATGGTCGCGGGAACGTAGCCGAACTGCGCCACCGTCTGAATCGGCGTTCCTCGCGAGCGTGCCACAATCATGGTGGAGATATCGGCAAAACCGAAGTCGGCACCGCCGGCGCCGATCGTTCGCACCGTGTCCGCCGAGCCCGTGCTTGATTGAATGGTCACGTTTAAACCGCGTTTGGCATAAAATCCTTTCTCAAGCGCGACAAACCACGGCGCGTGCTTGCCGCCAATAATGAAGTCCATGCGAATAGTTGCCGTGGTCGCTTCGGCCGCATTGGCAGCTCTGCCGCCAAGCATGAGAAAGACAACGATGAAGGCACCAACCAGTCCAAGACCTATTTTCATGCAACCCTCCAGATGGACAAATTAAAAAGAGCCTTCGACTTGCCGGACTCCAGCGCTCCAAGGAGCTAACTTCCTCTGGATGACCTCCGCGAGCCAAAACAGCCCGAGAGACAACACCGCCAGAATCAGCAGGATCACCAAAGCGAAGGCGGTATCCAAACTGTAGTTGGCCTGCAACACCAGATAGCCGAGGCCCTCATTGGCAGCGACGAACTCGGCTACGATCGCTCCCGTCACCGAAAGCACGATGGCGACTTTGATGCCGGCGAACAGATAGGGAAGCGCGTTCGGCAGGCGAATTTTCTTAAAAACGTCGGTTTGGGAGGCGCGATTGACGCGCGCCAGCTCGAGTAGTTCGGGCTCGACCTCTTTCAGGCCAACCACCATATTGACGACAATCGGGAAAAAAGCCACCAGGAAAGCTATGGCGATTTTAGAAAACAAGCCATAGCCCACCCAGATGACCATGAGCGGCGCGAAGGCGCTCTTCGGCATGGCGTAGAGAATGACGATCAGCGGATAAATCGTGTTTTGCAGATGCCGCGAGTAGACCACAGCGACGGCAAAACCGACGCCGAGTATCAACGACAGGACAAAACCGCCGAAGGCCTCGACAAAAGTAATGAAGGCGTGATGGCCGATAATCGGCATCTTCTTCATGAATGCCGTCACAAGATCGCGCGGCGGCGGCAGGATAAACGCGGGAACCTTGATGACTTCCACGAGGATTTCCCACAGCACCAAGAGCGCGACGAAAAACAAAATCGGCTCAGCGACGTTCTTCCAGGAAGACTTCACGACTTCACTCCGCGCCGACGTTAATGGAAAGCACCAGTTGTGTCAAGAAAGTGAGCTATTCCCGTGCCGTCAGACCCGAAAAACATTTCAATTCTTTGAGCCTGATCAGCCCAGATGCGAGGCGCGCGCAGAGTCCGGGAGTGAGGGCGTACTCTTACAGTACGTTTGAGCGAGCGGACCAAGCGCAACGAAGCAGGTGGTCCTTTTTCATCATGCTCAAGGTTCCTGGTGCTCGGGTTTGATCTGGCTGTGGTCAAGCAACATGTCGCGTTTTCGCCGGATCATTTCCCGCTCCTGTACCAAGAAGCGCTCGACCGCCCGGCGGAAATTACCGTCGACGATGTAATGCGCGCTGGTCGTATGCTGCGGATCGAGACCGCGGAGCTGTTTGAAGCTGCCACCCGCGCCGGCTTCGAAACGCTCCAAACCCTTTGCAATGGAGTGTTCGATGGCCGAGTAATAGCAGACGTTGAAATGAAGAAATGGGTGCTCTTCAAAGGCTCCCCAGTAACGGCCGTACATGGCGACATTATCGCGCACGTTGAACGTCCCGGCGATAATCTTGCCGCCGCGTTCGGCAAGCATAAGACATAGATTCGCTGCAAAGCGGCGATGCAATTCATCGAAGAAGTGCTGAGTCAAATACTGCCGGCCGTAATAGAGCCGGTCGACATGATTTTTGTACAATCGAAACATCGTGCGCAGGTGTTTTTGCGTCAGGTCCTCTCCTTCGTAGGCGCGGATCGTAATGCCGCGCTGCTCCATTTCACGCCGCTCGCGCTTGACCTTGTTGCGGCGGTCGCTGCGAAAGCTGCCGAGATAATCATCGAAGGATCGGAAGCCGTGGTTCTGCCAATGAAACTGGATTCCCATGCGCGGAAAGAAACCCACCTGTTCCAGCGCCTCGCGCTCGTCGGGGAGGCAAAAATTTACATGCACCGATGAGATCTTGTTGTCGGCGGCGATCTTAGCCAGCGCCTGCCCCATCAGGCGAATCAGCGGGCCGCGTTGCGCGCCGGCTGCTGTGAAAAATCGCTGTCCTGTCACTGGAGTGAATGGGATACCGACAAGCATCTTGGGGTAATACTGAATTCCCGCGCGGTGCGCTGCCTCGGCCCACTCATAATCAAAAACGAATTCTCCCATACTGTGGAGTTTCAAATACATGGGGCAAGCCGCGACGAGATCTCCCGCTTGCTCTGCTACGACGTGGTGCGGCAGCCAACCGGATTCTTCACTGACGCAGCCTGATTGTTCCAAGCTGTCGAGCCAATCCCATTTCGCAAACGGCGTGGTTCCGCCGGCCAGCGAATCCCATTGATGGCCCGAAAGCTCCGACATCTTCCGAACGATTTTTATCGAAACGTCGTCTGCCATCATTCTGGAGCTTATCACGACCGCCCGCCTCATTAAACTTTGGGCCGAGACAGAACAGATGGCAAATGAACGGGCTGGACCTCCCACTACACCGGCTGCCCGCCCTTGACAACGGCGCATGGTGACCTTATTGATAAACTCGGACTGTTATGGTGATCTACAACCTCGTTTGCAAGAAAAAGCATAGCTTCGAAGGCTGGTTCCCGAGCTTTGAAGACTTTCAAAAACAGGCCGAGAAGAAACTCATTTCCTGCCCCACCTGCGGTACGACCAAGGTAGAAAAACTGCCGCACGCCTGCGCTGTCCACGTCAAGAAAGAAGAAGCGCGTCCGCCGGCAAAAAAGCCGTCGAAGAGTGTCCCGGCTCAACCATCTCCGGCTGAATTCAAGGAAATGCTTTTGCGGGTGCATCATTACGTCAAAGAAAACTTCGAAGACGTGGGCCCGCGTTTCGCCGAGGAAGCCAAACAGATCCACAGGGGCTCAGCGGAGGAGCGCCCAATACACGGCACCGCAACCCCGCAAGAAACCAAAGAGCTCGCCGAGGAAGGCGTGCCGTTTATTGCGCTGCCAAAACCCGAGCTCGAAAGCTAGCGGGCATTTCCGCGAGCGATAAATTCCCCATTTTGAATGAGCACCGCCGTCCGGCGGTGTTTTTGTTTTGCTTCGCGCACTTCCGTGCTAATCGGAAGTAAGATCGTCATCAACCGCCAGGAGGCCGCATGCTGCTGATCAACAATCAGACGGTGGAAAAAATTCTCGATATCAAGGGCTGCATGGAAGCGTTGGAGGTCGGCTATCGCGATCTCATCAATGAGCGCGCCGTATATCGCGGCCGATACGATCTCTTCGTCCCCAACGACGATCCCAAGCTCATGTATCGTTGGGGCACGATGGAAGGCGCGTGCCGTTCATTTGAGACTTTCGCAATCCGTATGAAGTCGGACATGCTCGAATGGCCCGAAGGGAAAACGGTGGAAAAATATTGCGTCGAGCCCGGCACGTTTTGCGGCGTCGTCATGGTTTTCTCGACGCGCAACGGAGAACCGCTCGCGATCATCAATGACGGCATCATCCAGCATATGCGCGTAGGCGGTTGCGCCGGGTTAGGAGCCAAGTACCTGTCGCGGGAAGATTCGAGTGTTATCGGACTATTCGGCTCGGGTGGCATGGCCCGCACATATCTGCTTGCCTTCAATGAAGCAAGAAAGATTCGCGAGGTAAAGGTTTTCAGCCCTACCAAGAAAAATCGCGAAGCCTACGCCAGCGAAATGAGCCAAAAGCTCGGCGTCAAAATTACGCCGGTCGAGCAGCCCGATGACGCTGTGCACGGCTGCGATATCGTCGCCACCTGTACCGACTCCATTCAAGTCATCGTCAATGATCCGGCGCTAGTCGAACCCGGCATGCATCTCACCTGCGTGAAAGCAAACGAGTGGAATCCCGAAATCGTCAAGAAAGCCGATCTGGTGATCAAGATGGGCCGGCCGACCTTGAACCTGGACGTGGGTCAAATGCGCATCGGCGGCGAGGCAGCCGTCGTCGCTGGCAACACGGAAGAAATCAAGCGCATCGCCAACCCCAAAGTAGATATATTTTCGCAGGATTTTCCCCTGCTGACCGATATCATGTCCGGTAAAATCAAAGCGCGCACGGACAAAAACCAAGTGACCTTCTTCGCCAACAGCGGCACGCAGGGCCTGCAATTCGCCTCCACGGCCGGCTACGTCGTGCGCGAAGCCAAGCGGCGCGGCCTAGGGCAGGAAATTCCGACGAGTTGGTTTTTGCAGAATATCAGAGATTGATTAAAATGATCCGAGAGTGCGGCTGCAACCGTCTCGCAGTTCGCACCAAGCACATTGGTCCGAAAGCGCGGTTGAATCATGGCTAAAATTCCCATTTTCACCTCAGAGGAAGCGATGGCCAGACTGCAGCGAGCAGTCCACGGTCGAGCAGCAAACTTCTATGCGATGTACTCGAGCGTTTTGGGCGGCATCGTCACCGATCCCGCCCTGATGGTTTTGCCGCTCGACGATCACATGGTGCACCGCGGCCACGGGGTCTTCGATACCGCCACACTCACCAATGGAATGCTCTATCAGCTCGACCCCCACTTGGACCGATTGGTCAAATCAGCCGGCGGAGCGCGTATTCCATTGCCGTTTTCCCGGGAGCGCTTGCGTCAGATCATATTGGAGACCGCGGCGGCAAGCCACCAGCGCGATGGATCGGTGCGTTACTGGCTGTCCGCCGGTCCCGGAGGCTACGCCCTGGGTCCGGCCGAATGCGTCGCCAGCAGCTTCTACGTGATCGTCTTCAAGCAGGAGGCTTACCCGGAGAGTTACTATCAGGAAGGCATCAAGCTCGTCACCAGCCAGATACCGATCAAACCGCCGCTCTTCGCCCGGATCAAGTCGAACAATTATTTACCCAATGTGCTCGTCGTTCTGGAGGCCAAAGATCGCGGCGCCGACAATGGGGTTTTCATCGATCAGCGCGGCATGGCCGCGGAAAGCTCCAATATGAATGTCGCGTTCGTCACCAAGGATCGAGTGTTGCGCCACCCATCCTTCGACGCGATTTTATCGGGCATCACGATCCAGAGAATTCTCGATTTCGCTCAGCGGTTGGTGCAGCAAGGCACGCTCAACGCCGTCCGTCTCGGCGATATTCAGGTGCAGGAAGGTCGTGACGCTGCGGAAATGATGCTCATCGGCAGCTCGATCAAAGTCGCGCCGGTGGTTGAATGGGACGGCCAAAAAATCGGCGACGGCAAGCCCGGCCCGATCACCAAAAAGCTGCTCGAAATGTGGAACGAGGACGCTAGCTCGGCAACGGACCAGCTCGTCGCGGTCCCTTACGACAAATGGATCTGAGTCGCGAGACGCTTGCAGAAGAGAACTCACCACACAGGCGCGGAGCACGCAGGGGAAAGAAGTTTTTGTCAGGACATACTCCGAACTCTGTGAGCTCAGCGCCTCTGTGGTGAAATGTCTTTTCAACTTCGGTTGCGACTCTGCCGCGCCGGGTAAACGCCTGCGCTTTGGTTCCGTCGTTGATTCCAAACCACGGTGAACAACTCACAAAGCGAATATGCGTAAGCGGATCGTCGTTACGGTTGCCACGGTTTTGGCCGGCGTTCTGGGCCTGGCGCTGTTGAACGTCAACTTCCTGGTTCGGCTTAACAAAGATTTCCTCATTGACCGCGCAGAGCGGGCGCTGCGGCGGAAGGTTTCCGTGGATCAGATCGAGGTCACCTTTTGGCCCGTCGGCGCCCGCTTGGTAAACTTTGTCCTTGCCGACGATCCGGCTTTTTCCGCGGGGGATTTTCTACGCGCCAAGAATCTTCGCGTAGAGCTTCGGATTCTCCCTTTGTTCATCGGTCAATTCCGTCCCAAGCGAATGCACCTTGAGTCGCCGCTAATTGCGGTTATTCGCGACGCGCAAGGCCGCTACAACTTCGCGAGCCGCGCTGGCGATGTTAAAAACGGGCGCGACAAGGCCGCCACAAGAAAAAACTTGCGCGACAGCCGGCTATTGTTCGTCCCGGCGCTCGATATTTCCGATGGCACTCTGCGCTTTCGCGACCTGACCGACGGTGGTGAGCTAACCGCAACGAAGGTCGACTTGAAAACAACCGAGTTCGGATCGGGCGAGCCATTTGAGGTTCAGCTGGAGGCCGCCGTCATGGCTGCCAAACCGAATCTTAAACTCAAAAGCCGGATCGGCTCAATCGCAGACCATCGTGACTTTCGTGACGTGCCGCTCGCCGGCGAGATCAATGCCGATGACCTCGATCTTGGCAGGATAAATAAGGCGGTGCCCCAGTTCAGAAAAGCTTTGCCTAAGCCGCTGCGGTTCGATGGTATCTACACGATCAAGGAGCTCAAATTCAGAGGAACCTTGAATAACATATCGCTCAAAGGCGCTGTCACCGGCACCGACGCTTCATTTCGCTTCGAGTGACAAGCGAGAGAGCCTATGTTGTCGTCACAGAGCCGTAAAGAAAGGAAGCTTCTTGTTAACTCCTTGCCAAATTGGCGAAGCGCTTTTTCATTTCATCAAGTCGAATGAGATACCGCTGCAAGCTATGACTCCCACAAAGCTCGCCCGCTATTACCCGAAAGCCGCGCGCGGCGAAGCTCTCTCCTCTCTTGGATCCGCACAAGTGAATCACGGCAGCGAGTTTTTGCTTTTGACTTAGGCTGACCTTTGCTGCGCCACGAGCAGCCAAAATATCGACTACGCTCTTGTGCAGGTACGCAGCGGTCATTTCGGCCGCATGGCTGGGCAGAGTTCGGGCATAGAGGCTGTTGAACCAGCAGGAACTCGGATCGTTCCACGCGCCTTCAATCCGGACAGTGTGATTCCGAACGCAATATTTCCGCGCCTGTGCGAACGTGCCGTCGGTGATTTGAAACATGCCGACCGCGCTCGAGGCAGGACGGTAGATTTCAAACGGGCTCCATGACCATTGCCAGCGCCAGTAGGTGCGCGCGATGGGATTCCCATCGCTTTCGACTTGCGCCAAGGCCGCAAGAAATTCCGCTGAAATAATGTTTGTGGAATGCGTGGCGAAAAGCGCGCCATAGCTTTGCCAGGTGGCCGCGGGATCTTTCGACAGCGGATCACCGCCTTGGATGATCCCGTGCTTGATGACGCGATGAAACGTAGTGGCGTTGTAGCCACCTTCGGTAGCGGTCTTGATGAAGAGGGCGACGTGATTGGGCGCCGCGTCCGCCAGCAGGTCCATGACGACGGTGCCGGCGTCGGTTTCGATCACCGCCTGCTTGTTGCGCAATTG
>Ga0209974_10000362_pt1 | contig 14941 bp, 17 predicted proteins | sample InoplaM3SPM_FD_187592 | JGI IMG/M metagenome (GOLD analysis project Ga0209974, IMG submission 187592) | Arabidopsis thaliana rhizosphere microbial communities from the Joint Genome Institute, USA, that affect carbon cycling - Inoculated... | ecosystem: Host-associated > Plants > Roots >...
CCGCCGAGGGTGAGGACTTCGAGCTTATGATCGAGGATCCGGAGTTCTACAGCTGGGTGGCGGACCAGGCGGGCAACGGGAGCAACGGCGTCGGCTGAAGCCGCGCCACATCCTGCGGATGCATCGTATGAAGCGCTGGGTAGCACTGGTGGCAGGGACCGCGATGGTCGCGGTACCGGCCGTCGTTGCTGCGGATGAGGACCGGGACGGAAAGCAGCAGAACCGCGTGGAATGGCAGCAGCTCACGCCCGCGCAGCAGGGCGTGCTCGAGCCGATGCGCGAGTACTGGGACAAGCTCCCGCCCGGGCGCCAGCAGGCGCTGACACGGGGCGCCGAGCGGTGGGAATCCATGTCGCCCGAGGAGCGGGAGCGCGTGCGGCAAAAGGCCGAGCACTGGAAGAACCTGACGCCCGAGGAACGGGAGCGGATGAAGGAGCGCTATGACCGCTTCAAGTCGCTGTCGCCCGAAGAGCAGGACCGGCTGCGCCAGGGCGCAAAGCGTTATGAGGATCTGTCGCCGGAAAAGCGGCGCGAGTTGCGCGAGCGTTGGCACCAGATGACGCCCGAACAGCGCGAGCAGATGCTCGAGCACCGCAAGCACGAGGACGATCGCAAGGACAAGCCCGACGACGGCAACGATCGCGACGACGACTGAGCCTAGATCTGCACCTGCCCACCCACTTGCACGACACGCGAAGTGGGGATTCCAAAACTGGCTGCCGCGTACTCCGAGTTCCGCGCGAGGAACACGAATAATTTCTTGCGCCACCGCGCCATGCCCCGAGGGCTGCCGACGACGATGTCATCCCGGCCGAGAAAATAGACCGCGTCCTCGATGTGACACGGCAGCCACTCTCGCGCTGCCCACAGGATGTTGGGGACTGCCGGAGACTCCATAAAGCCTGCGCGAGCTATCACGCGATACAACCCGGGAGCGAGGGTCTCGACCTTGACCCGCTCGCTTTCCCTCACTCGCGGCACTCTCTCCGTAGTCAAAGTAAAGATGATCGTGTGTTCATGCAGCACCGCGTTCATCTTCACATTTCGCATGAGCGTGCGCGGAATGCCGTACGGGTTACTCGTGGGAAAGACAACCACACCTGCGGCTCGCAACGGAGGTTCTCGTTCCAGTTTCTCCAGAAAGCCCACCGCCTGGCGCTCTTCGCGCCTTATTTGTTCGGTTACGATCACGCGGCCTTCCTGCCAGGTTTTCATCAAACCAAAGACTGCGAGTCCAAAGACAATTGGAAACCAGCCTCCAGTGGGCACCTTGCCCAGGTTCGAGATCACGAAAGCTGTATCGACCACGAGTACTCCACAGAGTATGAAGACCTGCACCCGGGCAGATCGCGTGGCCGTGCCCCACAGCAGAATTATTATCAGCACGGTATCGATGAGCATGGTGCAGGAGACCCCCACCCCATAGGCGTGAGCGATGCGGGCGGAGGAGCCAAATCCCAGAGCGAGGCCGATGGTCGCCGCGCAGACGAGCCAGTTCACCGACGGCACATACACCTGGCCGATGGCAGCGGCGGAAGAATGCAGGATGCGTACTCTTGGGATATAGCCCAGCCGTTGACATTGCTGGGTAATCGCAAATACGCCGGAGATGACAGCTTGCGACGCGATAATGCTGGCTGCGGTAGCGAGGACCACCAAGGGGACCAGTGCCCACTCAGGGGCAAGCATATAGAAGGGGTTTGCAATCGCCTGCGGAGAAGTCAGCAAGAGTGCCCCTTGCCCGAAGTAGTTGAGCAATAGAGACGGCCACACAAGCAGGAACCAGGCGATAGCGATCGGACGCCGGCCAAAGTGCCCGAGATCGGAATACAGGGCCTCGCCGCCCGTTACGGTGAGGAACACCGCTCCGAATACGGCGAACGCTACTGTGGAGTGTTCGGCAAAAAACGCAAACGCATAAAAGGGGTTTACCGCCGCAAGCACATCTGGCTGTGCAGCAATACTGCGAATGCCAAGGATCGCGAGCACGACAAACCACACCAGCATCAACGGCCCGAACAGGCGGCCGATCGCGCCGCTGCCACGACGTTGCAGAGTGAAAAGCCACAGGAGCGCGATGATCGAAAGCGGGAGTACAGCACGTTCAAAGGCCGGGGCTGCGATGCTTACTCCCTCCAGGGCACCTAGCACGGTCACTGCAGGGGTAATCACGCCGTCGCCGTAAAAAAGAGCGCATCCGATGAGCCCGAGTGTCCCGACCACCGCTGGTCTGAGCAGCGGCTGCTCGTTGAGTAGCCTTGTAGTGAGCGCAAGCACGCCGCCTTCGCCGTTGTTATCCGCGCGGAGGACGATGCCGACGTACTTGACGGAAATGACGAGTAGCAGGGACCAGAAGATGAGCGACAGGATGCCGAGGACGCTGAGCGCGTCGACATTCATGCCCGAAACGTCGGAAAAGCAAGCGCGCAGGGCATAAAGGGGGCTCGTTCCGATGTCACCGAACACGACCCCCGTTGCTGCCAGTGGGAGTGCCAGTGCGGACGAGGCACGAGCGCCTCTGCTCAGTGACGATTTGACCTGCATCAAGGCTCGCGATGGAACGCCGGAAACTCGTTCCTTGCAATGTCAGGTCGTGGCGTCGTCGTCGCGATCAGCATATCGCGGTCCGTCCTCAGCACCACCGGCAAGTTTCATTGCGGCCCAGCGCCGAAGTGTACGCACCGCGTGCGGGCCGCTACGCGGGTCGCGGATCACTGCCTCGATGTTTTGCATGACCGCATCGACACCCGGCCGACTCTCAACCATGCCGTTCGGCGCCACACCCCACAGGTCGATCCAGTCTTCGCAGCGCTCGCCGAATCGGAGCACGGCATGGAAAAAGCGCGGTCTTCGCCAGTTGCCCACGATCAGATCCACTCCCGCCGCCGCCAGCGACGTCGGGATGAGTGTCAGGTCGAGTACGGCCTCCAATCCGCACTTGAACTGAAACACCGCAACATCGCGGACGATACGCCAGCGCGTACCACGGTCCGTGTCACTGGTCATCTCCGTCCCCTGCTCGTTGCGCTACGTGATTCGAGGGGCGTGGTTCTCACGACCTCCGGGAGTGTACCGGACTGACATAACTGAATCGCGGGGGGAACGCCCGCTCCTGGCCGAACCAGGTCGTCGCCGAAAGACTCAGAACGACCCAAGGCAGACATTCAGCCGACTAGACAGGAACGGCTTGGACTTCGCGCCATCCGGCACGCAATACCCGCAATGCGGACCGCAGGAAAACAAGTAGCAGGGCAGATCCAATGAACAAATCTGGCCAGCCTGCACCGAAGGCCCAGACTCCAAAGGCGGCAAGAAGCACTGCAACACCTTCTCCCACATCGTTCCGCGAACACTCCCATGCAGAAGACATGTTGACGTCGCCATGACGGTACGGCGTTAGTAGGCGCAGGCAGATGAGGTTTGCACCAAGATTCACAAGACCGATTACGCCGATGGTCTCGAAGAGAGGAATCGTGGGATTGACCAGACGCCAGCCGATCTGGACCGCAACTGCTAGTGCGGCTGCGAGGATAAGTGCGCCTTTGAACAGGGCGACCCTCGCCTTCGCCTTACCGTTGGCCCCAACCACCGCAATGCTGAGCGCATAGGTGACTGCATCGCCGAAGTTGTCTAGACCACCGGAAAGCAACGACGTGGAACGGCTCTGTAGCGCGGCCGCAATCATTACCAGGAAAGTAGCAGCGTTGATACCTAGCACTGTGACCAACACGCGTCGTTGCTTGACCTCAAGCGCGCGAACGTTGATCGTCTTTTCGCAGCAGGAATCGGCCATCTTGCGAGTCTATTTCTGTCGATGCCGCGCCAATTATAGACCTTCAATGGCCGTTTCTGGCCGAACTCGGTCGTCGGCGAGTGACTCACAACGACGCAGAGCGGTCATTCGCTAGGCAGGTCCTGCCGCCTACCGCGCCAGGTCGCGCGCCATCGCGCGCTTCATCTCGGACTGCTGCATGACGCTGCCTGAATCGGTGCCGTAGAGTGACTTAAGGAATGCTTGATCCCACGGGCTCAAGCCTTGCAGTCGTGCTGCACCGATATGGTCAAACAAACGCAAGATCGTAGGGGCAGCGCCCAAGTCGGAGTTTCTGCGGATCTGAGCAAGAGAGATTAAGGCGATATAGTCTGTCAGCGGTTCGAGCTCCAGGGCTTTGACCTGCTCCGCATCGACTACGATGATGACGGAGTAGATCGCCCTGACGGCGCCCCGCGTAAGCTTGGAACCGAGTGTCCCGCTGCCGCATTGTGCCAGCACCCTCGGCGCGAATGTCGTTGCCAGGCCGGGGGGCACCGAGCATGCGTTGTAGAAGACGCGCACAGGTGCGTCTGTTCGAATCGTGCGCTCTATCCCAGCGACTCCCCGGTCCTGATTGAACAGCCGGTGTTGTTTGCGCCACCAGTTTCGAAGCAACACCTCGGGTTCTCGCGTTATCACCACCAAGAGGTTGGGCGTGCAGTCCTCCGAACCCAATGGTATGCCGGCTTCGCTTGCGACCTGCGAGACACGTTGAAACACGAACTTGCCCTTGTCGAATGGCAATCCCGCGACCAACGGGCAAATCGGAGCCTGCCAACGCGCGAGCGAATCATTCTGGTTGTGGATCGTGATCGCTGAGACGAACGTGCTGATCTGGCGCTCAAGCTCTCGTAGCCTCTGGGCTTCGACGAGAACTGTGTCAATTGCAGCAGCGTTAGACTCGGCGGCGGATTGTTGGACGGCTTTCCGCTGCGGCTCCGCCGTTGCTCCGGCGGAGAGTATTGACAGGGTCGTAACCGCGATTGCGCACCAGGCGAGTCCATGCACGCGGTGAGAATCGATCGGCGGCGGAGACGGGCCGCCGGCATGCGCACCCCGCTGTCGAACCATGAGAGATTCAGTGCGACCTCGATCTGTCTGACCAACTATATGCCTGTTCAGCGCTTGCAAGCACAAGTGCCTATGTCTGCTCTTGGCCCGAGAGTCGCCGGTTAGCCCTTTCGGAGTAGAGTGACCCCACCTGACCATCGCCGACTATGGCTAAAACCGGATGCTTATTTGAATACGGATCGACTAAATAGATGGTTGAGCCTCGGCGCCAACGTTGGAGTTATCGCGGGTCTAATATTGTTGATCCTCGAGGTTCGGCACGCGAATGAGTTGGCTGAGTTGGCAGCGTATCGGAACCGTGGCGCAGAAATCCAGGAAGCGTGGACTGCGCTATCTTTGTCGCCGCAATTGGCCGAGATCTTTGTCAAAGTCGAACAAGGAGGCATTGGCGCTCTCAATGATGTCGAGCGTACCCAGCTGCGGGCTTGGGAGTTTGGCCGGATGAGTCGGATGCAGAATCAGTTCTACGATTACCAGCGTGGCTACTTGGATACAGATGTGGAGGAAGACAGCCTGATGAATGCAGCGCTGTCCTTGGAAAGATGGAACGAACTTGGGATAGTCGTACCGGACCCAGATTTTCGTCGCGCAATTCAGGCTAGGAAGGAAGAGATGGGGCAAACGAGTAATAAATAGCCTCGCACAGTATCGAAGTCTCCCAATCATGCCGGATGGCGTACAAGCCAAACGGACATGCGGCTACTCTTGCCGAACACCGCCGATAAGCCGGATCACCTGATGTTGCACCCATTAGTGGTGTTCTCGCCCGTGGTGAGGAAGGTCTCCCACTTCACGCCCTGCGGGTCGCTGATCCACGCCTTCTCGCTCTTCGCGTAGCAGCATGAGGCGGCTCCCTGTTCGCGCACTGGCCCATCTGCGCGCTGCAGGCGGCTGTACACGTCGGCCAGTTCGACTCTGTTCTCGAGCTGAATGCCCAGGTGACGTACCCCGGGCGCAGTGCCGCCCGTGCTGATGGCGAAGTTGACGCGCGGATCTTCGAGCATCCACTTCGCGTAGTCGTCCTTTCGCACCGTGGGCTCGGCCGCGAATAGCTGCGAGTAGAAGTGGATCGAGGCGTCGAGGTTCTCGACCGCCACATGGACATGTAGTCGCTTCATCCTCGTCACTCCGAAAGCTGCTTGACCATGAATGCAGAGCTTGTCGGGCAGAGACTCGCGAATTCCCGCGTGCCACGAATGCTCTCAGGTGCGGTGCTTCGCTCAGTGCGCGCGTAGCCCCGCGCAGCGAAGAACCCCTCTGCGGTGGTCGTGAGCAGGTACATCGAGCTCGCGCCACGAGTGCGCGCGTGCGCCTCGGCATGCTCGACCAGTCGTGAGCCGAGCCCGGTGGTGCGGACCTGAGGATCGACCACCAGCGACCGCAGTAGAGCATGCCGGCCGAACAGCTCCAGACCGACGAGTCCGACAGCAGACCCTGTCCCGCCGACCATGAAGAAGTGCTCCAGATGCGAGTCGGTCAGGTCCTCGGTGGGAAGGTCTGCGGCTCGCAGCAGCGCCATGGCATCGGCGAGCGGTGGTCGAGCAGTGATCGCGCGGTCCATGGCATGCTCAGGCTGCGGTCTTCGCCCTGCGTGCCTTCCCGGCGGCTGGCGGGGCACATGGCATGCACGCGGTCGCGCTGTCACAGCAGTTCTCAGTGAGATACGCGACGAGCGCCCTCATCGCGCCGAAGTCAGCGGAGTAGATCAGTTGTCGCCCCTCACGGCGTTGCGCAAGGAGTCCTGCGCGCTGAAGATTTTGAAGATGGAAAGTGAGCGACGAAGGGAGGAGGCCGACACGGTCAGCAATGCTGCCCGCGTTCAGCCCATCGGGACCCCGGCTGACGAGCAGGCGAAAGATCGCGAGGCGATGTTCGTGAGCCAAAGCTCCGAGGGCGGCGATGGCTTGGTTCGACTTCATGAGATGTACGATACTTTGCGGAGTATCGAACTGTCAAGGCGAGCGACCGCGCAAATATTCGAAGGTCCGGTTCTTCCCCTGTTCGCCGTCGATCTGCGACACTTCGCAGGCACACAGTCAGCATTGCTTAGAGCCCCGGCCCCGCGCCGGGGTTCCTTCATTACCTGGAAGACGGCGGCAACGTCGCTGCCAATCGATACCAATCGAACTTGCGTGTCAGCACCATTATCGCAGCCAGGATCACAAACAGCAGGCCCGCGCCGAGCACCATCGCATTGTCCTCGCTGAGCAACAGGCCATACAGCGTCGCGTAGAGGGTCGCGAGCATCGCCGCGAACCCGGCACCTCGCACCCAGCCGCCGAGGACATGGCGCAGGTAATAGCCGATGAGGGCGACGCAGGCGAGCCCGGCCACGAGGTATGCAATGCCGAAAGAGATGTGCTCCGACAGCGCCAGCAGGAGCAGAAAGAAGATTGCAATCGCCAGACCGACCAGGCCGTACTGGATCGGGTGGACGCGCAACTGCGTGAGAAACTCGAATATGAAGAAGGCGACGAAGGTGAGCAGCACGAACAGCACGCCGTACTTCGTCGCGCGGTCGACCTGCGAATAGACGTTCACCGGATCGACCAGCGACACGCTGATCTGGTCGATCGGGTGGTCCGAATCGCGCTTCCCCAGTCCGGCTCGGAACTGAGACTGCGCATTGCTGGCCAGCGACGAGATCTCCCAGCGTGCCCGGAAGCCCTGCGGACCGATCGCGCGCGTGCGTGGCAGAAAATCGCCGTGGAACTGCGGGTGCGGCCACGGCGAGTCCAGCGCGATCGCATTGCGCTCCGCCAGTGGAGCAATTGACAGCGTTTCGGTGCCCTGCACCGAGGCCTTGAACTCGACGTCGAGCTCGAGCATCGAGCCTTCAGTCGGCACGGCGAGCACGGCGTGCAGGCCGCTTCCGCCACCGTGGCCCAGTCCCTGGCGGAGTTCCCGTGACGCTCCGGCGACGTGCAGCGATGGCACGCCGACCAGGCCGCGCACGTCGCTTATTCCAATGCCCAGTCGCGGCTCACCGATGTTGCGCGGCGTCGCCGGATCGTCATCGCGGGGGATCTTCGCGCGGAAGACCGCACGCTGGGTCGTGTCCAGTTCGAACACGCGTACCTCGTGCAGCCCGCGCATCCGCGGCAGCGAGCGCAAAGTCCCGCGGGCGTCCAGCGACTCGGGGAAGAACATCCACGTGCCGGTCTCGAGCTGTTCGACCGGTCGCGGGACACCGCTCGCGTTGGCCTGCATCACCACGACGCGATCGCTGTAGGGCACGAACAGGACTGGCCCGGCCAGCGCCTGAGCCCCGGCGGTGCTACGTGCGATCTCCTCCACCGCCTGCGCTCGATACTGCTGCCGGTCCGCGACGGTGCCACGGATCATCGTGATCGGGACCATCAGGGCGATGGTCATGCCGAAGACCATCAGGATTTTGATTGACAACCGCATACTGCCTCCGTGGGTGTGCCGGAAACAGTCTCGGCGCGCCACGCGGTCTGGCGATGGCGGCCGTGTGAAGCGAATGTGAAGTCATGCAGGCAGCGACAGCGTCGCGAGCGCACCGCCGCCCTCGCGGTTGGCCAGTCCTGCGATGCCACCGTGCAGCGCGGCCGCCTCGGCCACGAAACACAGGCCGAGGCCACTGCTGCGGCCGCCGCCGGGCCGGGGCAGGGAGTAGAAGCGCTCGAACGCACGCTCGAGCGCGTAATCCGGCACACCGGACCCACGGTCGGCGACGGTGACGTTCCAATGGCCGCCAGCGCGCGCGATCGCTACCTCCACCGCGCTGTCCTGCGGCGCGAAGTCCGCCGCGTTGTCGAGCAGATTGACCAACGCCTGGCGCAGCAGGAAGGCATCACCCTGCACGACCGCGGGCGAGCCGTCGACGCGCACTGACAGGCCACGACGACTGAGCTTCGGCGCCAGCCGCTGCACGGCCTCGTCGACCAGGACCCTCAAATCGACGGGACGAGGTTCGTCGATCCGCTGCCGGTGCTCGACCGCGGCCAGCGCGAGCAACTTGTCGACCATCTCGGCCATGCGGTCGCCTTGCGCGAGGATGGTGGCGAGGAAGCGCGCACGGTCGGGGGCCGGCATCGCTTCACCACCCGACTCGACCAGCTCTGCACTGCCGCGGATCGCGGCGAGCGGGCTCTTCAGCTCGTGGGTCAATGCGTGTACGTACTGCTCGACGTACTGCTTGCCCTCCAGGCGTTCGCGCATCGTTTCGAGCGCGCGGCCGAGGTCGCCGAACTCCCCGGGCGCATCCGGCGGCGAAACGCGTTCGCCCGCGGTGACCGCATCGGCGTATTGGCGCAGAGCACCCAGTTGACGCGACAACCACCACGCCGCAAGCATCCCGATCGCGAGCGCAGCCCCGAGCAACACGAAGCCCCAGCGCAGGATCTTGTCCTGGCTGCGCGCAATGAACGGCGCGATCGCCTGGTTGGGCTTCGCCACGGTCAGGACGCCGACGATCCGTTCGTGCCCGCCACTGCTATCGACGATCGGTGCGGCCACGTGCATCACGGTGGAGGAGTCGTCGTCGGGATCTGTGCGTGTGGAGCGCGCGCCGTAGCGCCCCCGCAAGGTCAGGTACACGTCGTTCCAGCGTGAGTAGTCCTGTCCGACGTCGCGGCCGCTGGAATCGAACACGACAATGCCGCGCTCGTCGGTGACGTAGATGCGGGTGCCGATGCGGCGCTTGGCGAAGCCCCAGATCTCCGCACCGGGGTCGCGGTCCGTCAGTGCCCGCACGCTTTCGGCAAAGCGGCCGTGATCGATCTTGCCCGCGAGCAGGTCGTCCCTTGCTTGCCCGGCAAGGAGGTTCGCCGTGTCGACCAGGGTGTCTTCCATGGTCTGCCGAACGCCCGGCTTCACTTCCTGCACGAACACGCGGCCGAGCAGGGTCGCCGCGATCGCCACGATCACGAAATAACCCAACAGGATGCGCAGGCCGATCCGCATGTGACAGCGCTTCGCGGCGGCTCAATCGCCGGCTTCGAGCGAATAGCCGAGGCCGCGGTGCGTACGGATGGGGTCCGTCTCAACGCCACCCGCGACGCGCAGCTTCGCGCGCAGCGTCTTGATGTGCGTATCGACGGTGCGGTCGCTGCTGTCGAGCACGTCCGCCCACACGCGATCCATCAGCTGTGCGCGCGACAACACCGCGCCCGGCCGTGCGAGCAGGGCCTCGAGCACGCCGTACTCATATCGCGTGAGGTCGAGCAGGTGCCCGCGATAGCGGATTCGCCGCCCCTCTCGATCGAGTTCGAATGCATCGATGCACTGCCAGCGTGTCTGCGCGGCCTGCGCCCGTCGCCGCAGGCGGGCTCGCACCCGAGCCACCAGCTCCCGCGGCGAGAATGGCTTGACCACGTAGTCGTCGGCACCGAGCTCCAGACCCAGCACGCGGTCGATCTCCGTTTCGCGGGCCGTGAGAAAGATCACTGGCACGTCGCTGACGGCGCGCAGCGCCCGGCAAACGTCGAAGCCGGTCATGTCGGGCAGGCCCACGTCGAGAACCACGAGCTCGATCCCGCCGGCCTGCACGCGCGGCACGACCGCGCTGCCTAGCAGCACGTGTTCCGCCGCATGGCCTTCGGCCCGCAGGGCGTAAGCGATCGTCTCAGCGATCGCTGATTCGTCTTCGACGATCAGGATAGTCGGCGGCGCCAGCATAGCGTCGGTCGAGCTTACCTCGACCGTTGCGGGCAGTGTCCTGCTTTCAGTGTCACGAGACCCTCAAACAGCGGGCAGCCTCGATGCCGCGGCAATCCTGCGTAGCGCCTGTTCGAAAACGTCTACCGGCTGTCCGCCCTGAATCAGGTATTTGTCGTTCACGATGACGGAGGGCACCGCGTGGATACCCTGCCGAGCATAGAACTGTTCGCGCTCGCGGACCTCGTCGGCGTGGAGGCCTGATTCCAGAACCTCGCGTGCGCGCATTGGATCGAGGCCCGCTTGGGTAGCGACATCGATCAGCACCTCGCGATCACTCGGATCGCGGCCTTCAGTAAAGTACGCCGCGAACAGCGCCCGCTGCAAGGCGTGCTGGCAACCCTCGAGGTCCGCCCAATGCAGCAGCCGATGCGCGTCGAACGTGTTGTAGATTCGGAAGCGCTTGTCCAGGTTGAATGTGAATCCGAGCCCTGCCCCTCGGGCCCGGATGCCTTCCTGGTTGCGCAATAACTGTTCGGGCGTCGAACCATACTTCTGCGCAATGTGCTCGGCAATGTCCTGCCCCTCCGCCGGCATCTGCGGGTTGAGCTCGAACGGCTGGAAGTGAATGTCGGCGGTCGCTTCATCGCCGACGCGCTCGAGTGCCTGTTCGAGAGATCTGAGCCCGATTACGCACCAGGGGCACGAGACATCGGACACAAAGTCGATCTTGAGGTGAGAGGTCATTGAGCCTGTGTCCTACAAGAGCCTTCGCAACGCTCCGATGGTGTATTTCGAAGGACATGGATAATGAGGTTTGTGGGCGCGTTCCACCATGGCGGAATACCGTAAACTGCACAGCACATGCGGCTAAAAGATCAAGAACGGGTCGCTGATCCCTCGCCGGGCAGGCAGGCTGAGCAGGATGCCCGGGCGCTCCTGGCCGCGGTCGTCGAGTCGTCCGATGACGCCATCATCACCAAGACGCTCGACGGCAAGATTACCTCCTGGAACGCTTCGGCCGCCCGGTTGCTCGGACATACCGCGGCCGAGATCATCGGCCAACCGATCACAGTGCTCATTCCGCCGGATCGGCAGGAAGAAGAGCGGCACATCATCGCGAGCCTTCGCGCTGGAAAGCGTATCGAGCACTACGAAACCGTGCGCGTCGCTAAGGACGGTCGATTGATTGAGGTCGCGCTTACCATTTCGCCCCTCCGTGACCAAACAGGGGAAATCGTTGGCGCTTCGAAGATTCTTCGCGACGTTACCGAACGGAAGCGTATCGAGCGGGAGTTGCAAGGGTTGCTCGCGGAGCGCAACCAAATCTTGGCCAGCGAACGTGCTGCGCGCAGCGAGGCGGAGCGGCTGAGTGCCTCCAAGGACGAGTTTCTCGCACTGCTGTCGCACGAGCTCCGCACCCCACTCAACGCAATCCTCGGTTGGACACAAATTCTCCGAAACGGCTCCGTGGCCTCCGCGAATTTCGACAAAGGCTTAGGGGTGATCGAGCGCAACGTGCGCGCGCAGACTCAGCTGGTCGACGATCTGCTGGACATGAGTCGCATCATTTCTGGCCAGATGCGCTTAGACGTGCAGCCAGTGATGCCGTTCGCTTTCGTGCAGGGGGCTATTGAATCTGCGCGCCCAGCCGCGGACGCGCGAGGGGTGCTACTCGAGGCAATCCTCGATCCAGTGGCCGGACCTGTGAGCGGCGATGCGAATCGCTTGCAGCAGGTCGCCTGGAACCTGATCTCCAACGCAGTCAAATTCACGCCTAGAGGCGGCCACGTGCAGGTCACTTTCGGGCGCGTAAACTCGAACATTGAAATCTGCGTTGCCGACTCCGGCATCGGCATTCGGCCGGATTTCCTTCCGCACATCTTCGAACGCTTTCGTCAGGCTGACGCTACTTCGACGCGCGAGCATGGTGGTCTCGGCCTCGGACTATCGATTGTGAAGCACATCGTGGAGCTTCATGGCGGAACGGTTGAGGCGAGCAGCGACGGGGAAGGACAGGGTGCCACCTTTCGAGTAAGGCTGCCGCTGGCGGTCAGCCGTTCGAATCCCGACAGACCTCACGAGCATCCTCGCTCGTCGCAGCGGCCTGCGGTGCCGTTCGTCAATGCAGACCTCTCAAACCTGGTGGTCCTGGTCGTTGACGACGATCCCGATTCGCGAGACCTGGTTCACCGCCTGCTCTCCGATTGCGGAGCCACTGTCACTGCCGCCGCTTCCGCGTCCGAAGCGCTGGCTGCTACGGGCAAGCAGCGACCCGACCTTCTGATCAGCGATATCGGAATGCCCGAGGTTGACGGCTACCAGCTACTGCGCAGCTTGCGGGCAAGCAGCGACGTCCGCTTTCCGGCCATCGCGCTCACTGCGTTCGCGCGGTCTGAGGATCGCACTCGTGCGCTACTGGCTGGCTTTGTCGCTCACGTTTCCAAACCAGTCGAACCCGCGGAACTCATTGCTACCGTGGCAGCGGTGAGCGGACGCGTCCGGTAATCACCCTCTGTACGCCGTCAAGAGTCGCGACCGTGTTCGCTGATGAGGCGCCGGCACGAACCGTGCATCCCCACGAATCGCAATCTCACCCGATTGGGTGGTGCACCAAATCAGCCTAGGCAAACGCTGGCTGCTGACTGTCCGCTCCAATGACTGCTTCTGGCCGAACTAGGTCGTCGCTGAATGACTCAGAACGACCCGAAGCGGACATCTGCGGTTGCGAAAAGTGGACGTTCAACTCGCAGGTGGACCAACGTTAGCGCGCCAGACCGCTGTCACCAGTTACCGAGGATATCGGTTTCGTAGAAAGAAAACCCATTGATCCAAAGCAACATGAGGAGTCCAAATGCGGTGTGAACGCTTCGACGAGTCGTAATCAACCCAATTACGGCGGCCGCCGTCAGAGCAGTCCAATAGGTGACCTGGCTCGTCCGGAACCCCCATTCTGTGCCCTTCATGAACGCGTCTATGATATCGATCACGTTCAGCACCAGAAGACCGCCATAAAACCAGTTGCGGATCGAAAGAAAGTAAACCCAGGAGTCATCGATGATCGTCAACCGATAGGGAACGAGAATTACCGCGAGCGAAAACAGCGAGATGGCGTACAAGGCAAGGAACATGAACAGGCCTATCCCAAACTCAGAGGCAAGGTCGGTCCACTTGAACTCCCACCACCAGAAGTTGAGCAACCACGTAAAGATAAATGCGACCCACGTGAGGTAGGTGACTTCCAGTCGTATCGGCGGTCCGTGATGTCGGAGCCGGTGGACAGCATTGCTCAGGCTCACGAGGATATGGGTGATTCCAAGACTGACGATGATCGAGATCAGAACCATCGCGTACTCGAATGGACTCATAAGCCTCGACTCCCATTGGCTTGTGTCCGAGCGCCCGGCGCTTGAAATTGTACGGACAATCCAAGGCCGACGTTGTATTGGGAGGTTGAAATGGCAACGGCGGTGGCGGGGCTACGTTACCGCATGGATGTCCGCTTCTGGCCGGAAGCGGTCGTAACGAGTGGCTCCTATCGACCCTTAGCGGACACTGCAACCGCCTCAGGACTGCCCCGGTCCCGGGCGGCGGGCGGGTCTTAGGCCAACAAACCCTCCCGCCGGTATCGATCCCGTCTCGACGAGGGCAACATAGACAACGAAACGAACGGTGCCCGTCACCTAAGCACGCAAAACGGCGGCGCGTCACGCCCCGAGAGGTGATCCATGAATATCGATCGAGTCAGCCAGGGTGTGCAGCTCGCGGCGAACCTTGGGGTCATCCTGTCCATAATGGTTCTCGCCTACCAGATTGGCGAGCAACGCGAGCTGATGAAGGCGCAAAACCGCACTGCGGCCGCCTCGGAGGTCATTGGGCTGCTGGTTTCCGAAGCGACCGACGAGGGCCTCGTGAGCGCGATGCGTCGCAGCTTCGACGGTGAAGAGCTCTCACCGGACGATCGGTTTCGACTGGATCGGATAACGCGCGCCTACTTTCGCTACTTTGCAAACGTGCACTACCAGTACCGTAACGGGCTGTACGACGAGGAGGAGTTCGGGGTAGCGCGCGTAGGCTTGAAGGTGCGATTGAGCCGTCCAGGGGTCGCGGCAATGTGGTGCGCTACGGAGGAGCAGTATTCACGCGAGTTCGTCGCGGAGGTCGAGCGCCTCTTGCCCCCAGGTTCCAGTTGTGCCAAAGGGGCCGAGCCGCGCTAAACGTGCACGAAGCATGGCCGCGTCGAGGTGGACTGTGCCGACGATTTAGCACCCCGTCCGTGAGCGTTGACGGCATGTCCGCTTCTGGCCGAACACGGCCGTCGACGAGTGACTCCCCGAAGCGGCCGTTCAGGAACGCTCAATTGCCCCTCAATTTATTGACGTCTTGAAGCCTAGTTGCCCTAGGAACTCTATGGGGTTGCGGGTTCCATCCCTT
>Ga0209974_10000364_pt1 | contig 14915 bp, 14 predicted proteins | sample InoplaM3SPM_FD_187592 | JGI IMG/M metagenome (GOLD analysis project Ga0209974, IMG submission 187592) | Arabidopsis thaliana rhizosphere microbial communities from the Joint Genome Institute, USA, that affect carbon cycling - Inoculated... | ecosystem: Host-associated > Plants > Roots >...
TTCGACTTCAACCTGCTGAGCGGTACCTCGATGTCCGCCCCACACGTGGCGGGACTCGCGGCGTTGCTGCAAGACCGTCATCCGACGTGGTCGCCGATGGCGATCAAGTCGGCACTCATGACGACCGGGTACGACGTTATCGACGCCAGCCTCTCGACGGCCACCAGGATCTTCCGGCAGGGTGCCGGACACGTCCGGCCCAACTCGGCAGCCGATCCGGGGCTGGTCTATGACCATGGCTTCCTGGACTGGCTCGCGTTCCTGTGCGGGTCAACAACCGGCGTGTCGCCGGCCACCTGCACCGCACTCGCGGGTCTTGGCTACTCGTTCGATGCCAGCGACCTCAACGTGCCGTCGATCGCGATCGGCAACCTTGCCGGCGTGCAGACGGTCCACCGCACGGTCACCAACGTCGACGACGCGTCCGCGACCTACAACGCTTCGGTGGCCGCACCGGCCGGCATCACCGTGGAGGTCAGCCCGTCGTCGCTGACGCTCGATCCCGGCGAGTCCGGCGATTTCACCGTGACGTTCACGAGAACGACCGGGGCCCTCAATGCATACGTCGGCGGCCAGCTGACCTGGACCGATGGAACGCATAGTGTTCGCAGTCCGCTCGTGATCCGACCGGTCGCCCTGGCTGCGCCGGCCTCGGTGTCGGGCAACGGCGGACCGATCAACTACAACGTGACGTTCGGATACACCGGGACGTTCAACGCACTGGCACGTGGGCTCGTCCCGGCGACCACCTTCGTGGACACCGTCACGGATGACCCGACCGATAACTTCAACACCGCTACCCCTGACGCAAACCAGGGGATCAAGGTCTTCGATGTCGCAGTCCCGGCGGGGACGACCCTCGCGCGGTTCTCCCTGTTCGACAACTTCACCGACGGGGCCGACGATCTCGACCTCTACGTTTACCGCGTCAACGCCGACCTGACCAAGACGTTCGTCGGCATCAGCGGCGGCGGCACGTCGGCCGAGGAGGTGAACCTCGCCAACCCGACTGCGGCCACGTACAAGGTGTACGTCCACGCATTCGCAACGGAAGGCCCGGATGCGAACTTCACCCTCTTCACCTGGGTCCTCGGCTCGACCGATGCCGGCAACATGACGGTGAGCGCACCGGCGTCCGCCGTGACCGGAGCAACCGGTGCGATCAACCTCACCTTCAGCGGTCTCGCACCCGCGACCAAGTACCTTGGATCCGTCGCATACAACGACGGTGTCAACCCGATCGGGACGACGATCGTCCGGGTCGACACCCCGTAGTCCAGCCCGACCGTGGACCGAGGCCCCCGGCGCTGCCGGGGGCCTCGACATTTCCGCAGCCACTCACCGCGCATACTCGAGGACAACGCATGAGCAGGACCGTCGCAGCACTCCTCTTCGCTCTCCTCCTCGGTGCGTGCCAGCAGGGTCAGCCAATGACATCCGACGTGAATGAATCGCAGCTCGTCAGCCCCAGCCAGCAGGCGAGCGGGAAGGGCGGCCTCCTGGTCGGCCGCCTGGGCATCTCCGAGGTGGAGGGCGGATGCCCCTACCTCGAGGCGGCCGACGGCACGCGCTACGAGGTGATCTACCCGACTGGCTGGCAGCTCGATCGGGCGGCGGTCCAACTACGCGACCCTGATGGAACGCTGGTGGCAGCTGACGGCGACCTCGTCACCATCAGGGGTGAGGTGGCGACGGACATGGTCTCGACCTGCCAGATCGGACCGATCTTCGAGGCCACCGAGGTCGTCTCGGTCGACTAGCGGCACCACCCCGGAATAGCACGAGGCCCGCCGGCGGACCGGCGGGCCTCGTGGGATCAGCGCAGTGTGGGATTAGGCCCCGTCGGCCCTCTCCGCTCCGTTCACCAGCAGACTGTACGGCTGGTACTGGAACGTGAACTCGGACTCCGGGATCCCGGAGACGATCGCCACCACGCGGTCGTAGCCCGCGAAGTCGGCTACCTCCCCGGCGGTGAGGCTGTACGAGTTGCCGTCGACCAGCGGTGCCTGGAAGACCAGGATCGAACCGCCACCACCGGGGAGGATGTCGCCCCAGTCATCGACGGTGCCGTCAATCCCCACCAGGGTGAAGGCGAACGTCAGGTCGACAGGCGTGAAGAAGAGCTGGTTGTCCCAGCCGGCGAGGCTGCCGGGGGTCCCCAGGTCGACGCCATCCAGCTGGATGTTCCTCACGTGCCACCCGTCGAACTGGACGGCGGGATCGGTCATGAGCCGGAACGCAAGGTAGTCAACTCCGGTCGGCAGCGGGTCGCACGTGACCGACTGAGGGGCATCCTTCGTTCCGACCGTCGTCGTCGTGCCTTCGGTTTCGCTCGGGCCGGTATAGCCAGGGACGTTCTCCACGATGTTGGTGATGGCGTCAGGGTTGTGGTCACTTGTCATGCCGGTGCATTCCAGGGGAACCCAGCTGTCGCCGCCATCGGTCGAGACCTGGACGAAGCCGAAGTCCCAACCCAGCTCCATCGCGTAGAAGTGGTCGAAGCTCAGGACCTCGTCATCATGTCCGCTCACGTCGCGGGCGATGCTCAGGTCCTTGTTGTTCCCGTAATTCGTCCCGGAGGTATCCGGGTTGGTGAAGTAGCCATCTTCGTCGACGACCCACTGCGGCCCACCGACGTAGTGATTGGCGCCTTCGAACGCAACTGAGACCGTGGACAGGTCGTCGCCCGAGCCGAGGTCGAGATAGTCGGAGCCCCACGGCGGAGCCCCTGGCGTGGCGTTCGCGTCATCGTTGATCAGGACCGTTGCCTCGGTGGCGTCATTGCTGAAGCGATCGTCCAGCGACGAGTCGCCGGTCGTCCCGCTGTTGTCCAGGTAGCCGTCGACCAGCGCAGCGATGGTTGCATCGCTCCACAGGTCGGCGAAGGTCTTGCTGCTGCCGGCACCGGCCAGGGCTTCGTTCATCCCCGCGATGCCGTTCGCCGCCGTGTGGTGCCAATCATGGAAGAAGTCGACGCCGAAGCCTTGATTGTGGACGTAGTTCATGAAGAACATGGCGAAGCCGTAGTCCGCCAGGATCTCGTCATCGCCCTGGTCTTCCCACGCCGTCAGGCCATTCTCCGGGCCGCTCTCGTAGGGAATGGGATTCCAGGATGGATCGTTGGTATCGATCACCGCCTCCCAACCGAGGAAGGCGTTGGTGTGCGAGTCGTGTCCCTTTTCGTTGACGTGCTTCGAGAGGTTGGCATAGCCGGTGATGACCTCGGTGAAGTCGCTAAGCCCCTCGTTGACCCAGCTGACCTCATCGGAGTCGGAGTAGTAGTGGATCAGGTGCTGGTACTCGTGCGCGAAAACGCTCTCGTACAGGAACGGGCGAGCGGGCGCGCTGGTGCACGGATCGGCCGTGGGATTGTGCGGCGGATTCGCGTCGGTGCGGTGGACCCAGTCCCACGCGTCAACGCTCATCACGTTCCGGTTGAAGTACTCGTTGAAGACCGAGTAGAAGAACCCGGCGATGTAGGAGTTGGTCTCGGTGTTATTGAGGTTCCAGTAGTTCGAGTCGCGGACGTTGTCAACGAGGATGACGATGTTGTCGCCCTCGCCCTTGTACTCGCTGGAAGGGATGTTGGGGATCAACTTGGGGAGGAGGGCGTTGTGCCCGTTGCGGTCCGGCGGGACCGCCCACCAGGCCGACTCGGTCGGATACATGTTCTCTTCGAACTCGCCGATCAGGTAGCTCACCTGCGCGTCGCTGATGACATTCCGAACCCCGTCGTTGCGGCAGTCGCCCGCCTGGAAGTTGAGGTTGTTGGCGACCCAGACCTCGGAATGCGTGCCAGTTCCGCGCAGGGTGTAGTTCTTGAGATAGATCCCGGCTGGATGCGCCGGGGTCCCGTCGCCGTCGTCGAGTGCCAGCCAGGTGCGCACCTGGCCGACCTTGGCTGGCCCGAGCGGTGGCTTGGCGGTATTGGTCTCGCCCTGCTCGAAGGGAAGCGGCTCACCATTGTTGTAGTTGGTGCCGGTATGCCGTGTCGCAACGTCCGAGGTCGGCTTGGCCGCCGCGACGCCGACCGGCGCAATGGCCGAGATCACGAACATGAACGCAACGAGAATCGGGGAGGTCTTTCTCACGAGCGGCAAACTCCATCTGAAATGGATTGGGCGCAATCCCACTGGGCTTGGGCGCGCGGGGCCGTGAATAGAAGATAAGCCTAGGGATCCACCGCGGAGCACGCAACTCGGGACACCCTTATCTGGTGCCGAAGGTCACCACTTCCCGATGAGGCGCACCGCGGCCGGACGGACCTCGAATTGCCACTCCCCCGCCTCGCCGATGTGGTCGCCATCGGCCTGCACCGGGATCGGCCGCGAGGTCAGGCTGGAGATCGTCAGCGTGGTGGCCGGGACGCCCACAGCGGCCGGCTCGCGGCGAGACGCCCATCGGCCGACCTCGGCCGCCATCCGTGCTGTCGGACCGGCGTAGACCCGCGCCGTCAGCTGGCCCGCGTCGGGTCTGGCACCCGGGTTCACGAGGAGGCCGCGACCATAGAACGGGGTCGTGCTGGCCACCGTCAGGATCATCGGCCCTTCGTGGATGGTCGCCCCATCGGCGACGACCCTGACCCGATGCCGGCGCCCGAGGTCGGGCAGCGAGGTGGTCACCGCCGTCGCCCAGCCGCGCAGCCGCTTCGCCCCGCCCTCCGCGTAGCGGCGCGCAACGTCGGCGTCCCAGCCCGCGCCGGCGAAGAGGGCAAGGCGGCCGTTGACCGAGACGAGATCGATCGGCCGCGCGTCGGCCGCGAGGAGCACTCCGGCCAGGGCCGCAGGATGGCGCGGCAGCTTCAGGAGGTGCGAGGTCGCGTTGCCAAAGCCCGCCGGGATGTAGCCGAGGGTGAGGTCGGGGCGGTCGGCCACCGCGTTGTAGGCGACCCCCAGCGACCCATCCCCCCCGACCATGACGACCGTCGTGTACGAGCCGAGGCGCTCGTCGATGAACGCCCGCAGCTCGGCACGGTCGCGGGTGGCGGTCACGTGGATGTCCGCGTCGAGCGCCTGCCGTGCGAGCGACACGGCAGTCCGCACCCGCTTCGAATGCGCGGAGCCGGCCCCCTCGTTGACGAAGATCGCGACCGGGCGCGAGCTCACGGCATCATGCCCGCTCGTGGCTCACAGCTGGCTGAAGAAATCTCCTGCCAGCTCATCGGGGGTGGCGATCAGCCAGATCAGGATGTCGCCGGAGGTGTACAGGTAGCTCGTCGCCCCGTTGGACGTAGCCGTCTCGACCGACTTGCCACCAACCGTGGCGTCGACCCACTCGGGCGGGGTGACCCCATCCTGCGCGCTGGCAGTCAGGAAGGCAGCCTTCAACCGATCGCCGTCCGAACCCTCGGCACGGATGACGAAGAGGAACAGGAACTCGGAGAAGTCCGCGTTGGTCGCGGAGCCAGTCGCGATCGAGATGTCTTCGGGCGAGACCCCGAGGTCCTCGACGAACTTGACCTGGGCTGGATCGCTGTCGGCATCGACCAGGAACTCACTGCCCCGCAGGCTCTCCTTCTCGATGGTCAGGTCGCCAACCGTGTCGGGAATGATGTCCTCGAGCTCGCTGACGGCGCCCGCGGTGAAGGACGGCTCGGGGCCTCCGTCGGACGATGCCTGCGCCTGGGAGGCGGCAGCCTCCGAATGACCGGGCTCTTCGGAGCCGCCCGACGCGGCAGGTCCGCAGGCGACGAGGACGAAGCCCGTGACCGCTGTCAAGGCGATGGTCCTGAATCGGTTCACGAGTCTTCTCCTCATAGTTGGTCAGTGAGTCGTCGAGGATACTCGACGCCCTCCTATTTGAGGTAGGCACTGGGCTGGCGCCTCCCCATCGGTTGGGGGTGAGTCGGCCGGTGGCCACCCCGCCGTCGTGCGTCCTACGGCAGGGCGCGGAGCACCTCTTCGACCAGCGCCTGGTCGCTGGCCAGCACGAGGAAGAGCACGTCGCCGGCCGCATACAGGTACCAGGGCTGGCCCCCTTCAGAGGGGCTCGGGGCAACCTCGACCTGTTTCCCGCCCAGGCTGACTGTCTTCCACACCCATGGCGTCTCCGATTCGGCATCGGCCGACGCCTTGAAGACGGAGAGGAGCCTGTCTTCCCCGGCACCATCGGCGCGGAAGGCGACGACGTACCCACCCGTCGATACGTCACCCGAGACCGAGAACCCGTACCCGAACGCGACCGCGATGTCGTCCGGGGAAACGCCCACGTCCTGGATGAACTTGACGCTGACCGGGTCGTCGCCCGTGAGCAAATACTCGCCGCCCTGCATGCTCGACTTGGTGACGGCCGCGCCGCCGATGGTGTCCGGGATGAGCGCCTCGAGGTCCGCCACCCCGCCCGGGGCGAGCGTGGGCTGCGATCCGTCCGCAGAGGCTGACGGCGCGGACGACTCGGCGATCGAAGCCGTGGTCGATGCTTCATCCGACGATTCCCCGGGGGCCGGGGAGCAGGCGGCGAGCATGCCGAGAAGCATCAGGCCGGCAATGGTCCGCGATCGCATCACAAGTCCTCCTCTTGGGCGCTCCGGCGGGCAGGAGAGCCGACGGGTGGCTACCTCAAGTAGGCGCTGCGCTGGCGCCTCAGGAAGCGGCCGTCGCCCTTCGCGCCGAGCCACTCCTCGCCGTCCACCACGATCTTGCCGCGCGAGAGGACGACATCGGCGCCGCCGGTCACCTCCAGCCCCTCATAGCACGAGTAGTCGACGTTCATGTGATGGGTCGAGGCGCTGATCGTGTGCTTGCGAGCCGGGTCATAGATGACCAGATCGGCGTCCAGCCCGACCGCCACCGCCCCCTTCTGCGGCAGCCCGAACATGCGCGCCGGTGCGGCCGATGTGACCTCCACCCATCGGTTCGGCGTCAGCCGGCCGGTGACCACGCCGCCGGAGTGCAGCAGGTCGACGCGGTTCTCGACGCCGGGCAGGCCGTTCGGGACCTTCCGGAAGTCGCCGACCCCCATCTCCTTCTGGCCGTGGAAGTCGAACGGACAGTGGTCGGTCGAGACGACCTGCAGGTCGTCCTTGAGGAGGCCGAGCCACAGGTCCTCCTGGTGGTCGGCGGGGCGGAGGGGCGGCGAGCAGACGAACTTGGCGCCGTTGAAGCCGTTGCCCATATCCTCGAGCGAGAGGAAGAGGTACTGCGGGCAGGTCTCGGCGAAGGCGGGAAGCCCCTCGTCGCGGGCGCGCCGCACCTCGTTGAGCGCCTCGCGCGCCGAGAGGTGGACGATGTAGACCGGCGCCCCCGCCACCTCGGCCAGGCGGATCACCCGGTTCGTGGCCTCGCCCTCCAGGACGGGCGAGCGCGACACGCCGTGGTAGTACGGATCCGTGTCGCCGGCGTCGAAGGTCTGCCCCGCCACGACGTCGATGGCGAGGCCGTTCTCGGCGTGCATCATGATCAGCCCGCCGTTCTTCGCGGTCTGCTGCATCGCCCGGAAGATCGCCCCGTCATCGGAGAAGAAGACGCCGGGGTAGGCGGTGAAGAGCTTGAAGGTGGTTACGCCCTCATCGACGAGGCCGTCCATCTCCTCCAGGACGTCGTCGCGGACGTCGCTGATGATCATGTGAAAGCCGTAGTCGATGCAGGCGTTGCCATCGGCCTTCTCATGCCAGGCGTCCAGGCCGTCGCGAAGCGCCTTGCCACGAGACTGCACCGCGAAGTCGACGATGGTGGTCGTCCCGCCGAAGGCGGCCGCGCGGGTTCCCGTCTCGAAGGTGTCCTTGGCAGCCGTTCCGCCGAAGGGCAGCTCCATGTGGGTGTGCACGTCGATGGCGCCGGGGATGACCCACTTGCCCGATGCGTCCACGGTGCGGTCGGCGGTGACGGCCAGGTCGCTGCCGATCATCGCAATCGTCTCGCCGTCGACGAGCACGTCAGCCCGGGTGGTGGCATCCGCATTGATGACGGTGCCGTTCTTGATGAGGGTGCGCATCGGTTCCTCCAGGGGAGGTGATGGACTGGTTCGGAACCATCGTAGCGTCGGGATATGGGTGCTGAGAACCCTGCCGTTGCGGCATCCTGCGCCTCGTGAGTCCGCCCCTTGACCTGCTCCCGCTGGTCGCATCGTTCGGGTGGTACGTTCTTGCGCCGCTGGTGAGCCGGGAGGAGGGGCACGAAGCGATCACGCGTGCCGCCTGGGAGGGCATGGGGCTGTTGCCCGAGCAGGAGCGCGCCCTCATCCGCGGCGTCCGATCTCCGGACGTCAGCCTCGCTGGCCTCCTGTCGTCTGCATTGCCGTTCGCCCAGCCGCGACACGCACTCCGCAGGTGGTGGAGCACCAGCAGCGCCGATGCGGTCCGCGACGCGCGCGAGTTTCTCGCCGCAATCCACCAGCGCGCCATGTCACTGCCGGACGGTCCGAGGCGGTGGATGGTTCTCGGCGAGGCGCTGCACTGTCTCCAGGATGCGTATTCGCCGGCGCACGTCGACAGGACCGGGGGCCGGATCCTCCGGATGCATCACTGGGGGCCGGTCGATGCGTTCCGGGGCGGGGGGCATCGCGAGCACGGGTTCCCGTCGGACCGGCGCGATAGCGCCTGGAGCAACGGGGAGCTCACCGTCGAGGCGCGCACGGCAGTGCAGGGCAGCCGACGATACCTCGAGATCGCCGTTCGCCACTCCGTCTCGCCCTGGCATGACGTATCTCAGGGGCAGGAAATCGAGGCCTTGCTGGACGAGCTGATGCCCTACGGTCCCGCCTAGGGCTGAACGCCGGGTGCGATGGGCGCGAAGCCAGCGACGAAGCTCGGTTTCATCTCAGCCTCCCTGCACCGCCTCGGCGTAGGCGGCGGCGAAGCCGGGGATCCCGCGCTCGACCATCTCGTCGGTGGCGGTGAGGCTGATCCGGAACCAGCCCGGCACCTCGACGATCGTGCCCGGCAGGACGAGCACGCGATGCTTCCCCAGCAGGTCGCAGAATGCGACGTCGTCGGCGATCGGGGCGCGGGCCATGATGTAGAAGGTGCCCTCCGGCATGGTCGTCTCGTAGCCGATCTCGCGCAGCGCGCCGACGAGCCCGTCGCGGCGCCGCTCCATGGCGGGGATGTCGATCGAGAGCACCTCGAGGTCCTCGATGGCGTGCTGCAGGAGCGCATTCGGGAAGGCGTAGCCGGTGGCGAACTGCGCGACGAAGACGGCCTCGCGGAACGCCTCCCGGTCGGGCATCGTCGGCGGGACGGTCAGGTAGCCGATGCGCATCCCCGGCGCCAGCAGCTGCTTCCCGTAGGAATAGGCCACGACCGTGTGTGCGTACACCTCCGCGGGGGAGTGGAACTCGCGGCCGTCGAAAAGGATCCGGTTGTAGGCCTCGTCGCTGATCAGGTAGATCGGGTGGCCGATCCGCTCGGAGGCATCCGTCAGCGTCGCCGCCAGCGCACGCAGCGTCTCGAGCGGGTAGACACGTCCGCTGGGGTTGTGGGGCGAGTTGAAGATGAGCGCCCGCGTGCGCGGCGTGATCGCCGCCGCGATCGCCTCGAGGTCAGGCTCGAAGGCGGGCGGCGCGAGGTTCCGGCGGATCGGCACGCCATCGGCCGCCAGGATCATGAACTCGTAGAAGAACCACGGCGGCGAAAGGAAGATGACCTCGTCGCCGGGCTCGACCAGGGCGCGCATCGCCACCGCCAGCGCCGCGAAGCCGCCGTTCGTCATGGCGACGTCGGCCGGGTCCCACGTCATCCCGGTGCGTTCGGAGAGCCCGCGCGCGACCACGACCTGTGACTTCGGTTCGCTGTCCTTGTAGGCGAACCAGTCCCGCCGGCGCGGCTCGAGTTGCGCGCGCAGCGCCTCGACGTAGTCGGGCATGGGGAAGTCCTGGGGATTGCCGACCGCGAAGTTCGCGATCTCCGGGTTGGCGTTCAGCCTGGCGAACGGTCCGGTGAAGAACGCCAGGAACGGGGCGATGCTGTCGCGCAGCTGGTCGATCCTGCGGAGGGTGGTCGCCATCTCAGGCCTCCGCTGCGGCGATGGCGCCCAGGAGGACCGTCTTCGGCGGGAAGTCCTCGCAGTACTGATACCGATGCGCGAGCGCGATCCGGCCGTTCGATCCGATCACGAACTCCCCCGGCAGCTGCCAGGGCGAGTCCACCACGGCCCGCTCGGTACCACGCCGCGGCTCGATGAAGAGGGTCCGCGCCGTCTCCTCGTCGTCCGCGCGCCAGGGGAAGTCATGCAGGATCTGCGACGGAAGCCCCTCGAGCAGGCCGAAGGCTCGGTATGCGGCCAGGTCCGGATCGCACAGCAGTGGGAACTGGTATTCGCGGCGCTCGGCCACGGCACGAGCGCGCTCCCACTCCGCCTGGCAGATGCCGACCACCCGGGCGCCCGCATCCGCGAATGCGCTCAGCTCGACCTTCAACCCCTCCCACCGTTCCATCAGGCAGGAGCAGCCGAAGTGGCGCATGAAGATGACCAGGACCGGGCCGTGCGCCCAGTACTCGGAGAGGCTTCGAGGCTCTCCAGAGGTATCAGGCAGGGTCGGGTCGGGCGCGGGATCGCCAACCTGCGGCGGCAGCACCTCGAATCGCGTGTGGGTGGGGCCCGTCAGCCACGACGCCAGCCAGCGCTGCTCGGCCATCGCCTCGAGCCGTTCGAGGTTAGCCACTTGAAGGCCCCTCGGTGAGGTGGCAGAGCCTCAAGCGCGTCCGATGCATGCCACCAACATAGACGACGGCGCTCCCAATCACCCAGCCGACCCTGAGGCCACTCCCCGAAGGAGCGGCACGACCTCGCGACCGTAGACCTCGAGCTGCTCCTCCTCGTCGCCGTTCATGAGGTAGATGTTGAACTGGTCGACGCCGGCATCGGCCAGCTCGTGGAGCTTGGCGACGTGCTCCGCCGCCTCCCCGAGCACGCAGAACCGATCCGTCACGCTGTCACCGACGAACGCCGCGTTCCCCGACCCGACCTCGGCGTGGTGGTGGTAGTCGTACCCCTCGCGATTGCCGATGTACCCCGTCAGCGCCTCGGGCAGCTGTTCCCGCGGGTACTTGTTGACCAGGTCGACGACGTGGTTGCTGACCAGCGCGGGGAACCATCGGGTCCGATCCCGACCCAGTTCGTGCGGCCCGATGTGCGCCGGCGCCGCGGCCTGCACCTTGACGCTGCCCTTTGGCCGTCCGGCGGCCACCTCCGCCTCGCGCAGCTGGGAGACGAACCAGCGGATCAGGTCCGGATCGGCGAGCTGCAGGATCAAGCCATCGGCCACCCGGCCGGTCATCGCCAGCGCCATCGGCCCATAGCCGGCCACCCAGACCGGGAGCTTCCACTTGCCGGTCCATGGGAAGACGAGCTCCGTGCCCTCGAAGGTGACGCTGCGCCCCTCGACCAGGTCGCGGATGACGGAGATCGCCTCTTCGAGCGTCTTCATGGTCGTGGGTGGCTTGCCGAGCACCCGCCGTGCGCTGTCGCCGCGGCCGATCCCGAGGTCCATCCGTCCACCGCTCAGCTCGTCGAGGACCGCCAGCGTCGATGCGGTGACTGACGGCTCCCGGGTCGCCGGGTTCGTCACACAGGTGCCCAACCGCATCTGCTCGGTCGCCTGGGCCATGAGGGTCAGCGGGACGTATGGCTCACGCCAGAGGACATGGCTGTCGAAGATCCAACCGTAGGTGAAGCCGCTCGCCTCGGCCAGTTTCGTGAGGTCGACCGTCCGCTTGAGGTCGTTATCGGGCTTGAGCGTGAATCCGAAATCCATCTCGCTCCTCTACGCCGCCAGCTCACCAATGCAGTTGGTATCTCCGCACCTACGACGCCAGCCGCGCGCTGTCCTACCAGCCGGGTTGGTGCCGTCCCGCGTTTCCGAGGCTACCTGACGGCCGCGAGCTGGCATCGGTGTCGTTGTACCAATCAGCTTGGTAGCCCGAACGTCACGGGCGGACCAGGTCCGCGTAGGCGTCGGGGCGACGGTCGCGGTAGAACTGCCAGAGCTGGCGCACCTCGGTGATCATGTCCATGTCGAGGTCGCGGACCAGCAGCTCCTCCTTGTGGGCGTCTCCCACGTCACCGACGAACTGGCCCCGCGGATCGACGAAATAGGACTGCCCGTAGAAGTCGTCCTCGCCCAACGGCTCGATGCCGACCCGGTTGATCGTCCCGACGTAGTAGCCGTTGGCGAGCGCGTGCGAGACCTGCTCGACGCGCCACAGGTACTCGCTCAACCCGCGCGAGGTGGCGGACGGGATGAACACCAGCTCGGCCCCGTTCAGGCCAAGGGCCCGCGCCCCCTCCGGGAAGTGGCGGTCGTAGCAGATGTAGACGCCCACCTTCCCGACGGCGGTGTCGAAGACCGGATAGCCCATGTTGCCGGGGCGGAAGTAGAACTTCTCCCAGAAGCCCTTGACGTGCGGGATATGGGTCTTGCGGTACTTGCCCAGGTAGGTCCCATCGGCGTCGATGACGGCCGCGGTGTTGTAGTAGATGCCGGTCGTTTCGGCATCCTCCTCGTACATCGGCACGATGAGGACCATCCCGGTCTCCTTGGCCAGCGCCTGCATCCGCTCCGTCGTGGGACCGCCGGGGATCTTTTCGGTGTAGGCGAAGTACTCCGGGTCCTGGACCTGGCAGAAGTAGGGGCCGTAGAAGAGCTCCTGGAAGCACATCACCTTGGCGCCCTGCTTGGCAGCCTCGCGCGCGTACTTCTCGTGCTTGGCGATCATCGACTCCTTGTCGCCGGTCCAATCGGCCTGCAACAGGGCCGCGCGGATCACTCGCGCCATCGGTTCCTCCTCGCGCGTAGGACGGTGAAATGGTCGAAGGAGCCGATACTCTACACCCCGACCCATGCGATACCAGATCCTGCTCGCCGTCGGAATCGCGCTCGCAAGCCTCTCATTCCCGGCCGTCGCGCGCGCCGATTGCCAGCCTGCATCCTCGATCGAAGAGGCGCTGGCGACCGCCGAGATTGCCTTCATCGGGACGGTGGTCGCGGCCGTCGACGGCGGGCCTCGCGCGACATTCTCGGTGGAGGAGGTCTGGGTCGGCCAGCTCCTGGCGACGGCCGAGGTCCGCGGCATGGGCGATGCCGGGTTCATGGAGGACGATCGGCAGTGGACCGTTGGCGTTCGCTACCTGGTGATCCCGTATGTCGAGGCCGGCCTGCTGCGTGACAGCATCTGCTCCGCGACGAGCGAGTGGCGCGCCGAGTTGGCTGCCCTCAGGCCTCCGACCGCGCATCCGCCCGGGGGGCAGGACACGGTCAGCGACGTGCCGGTTCAGCTGTTGCTGCTCGGCGGCGCCGCGGCCCTCATCGCGGTGGTTTCGTTCGCTGCCTTCCGCCATCGGGCGGGGCCTAGGCGAACTCGCGACCCTGGCGAATGAGGACGACCGTCACGAAGGTGTAGGCCGCCAGCGCGATCCCCGAGAGGGAGACGCCGACGATCCAGCCGGTGCGCGCGATGGCCTGGTATTCCTCGAGGGTCAGCCCGCGGTCAGCCAGGTATTCCGCAGAAACGGGTTGTCCCGACGCGAGCAGCGTCCCGACCAGGATCAGCGCCCACAGCACGACCCCGAGGACGCTCATCACCAGCCCGAGGATGCGTGCCCAGCTCCTGCGTCGCAGCACGCCGATCCCCGACATGAGGTGCGCCAGGCCGATGACCAAGGCCACGCCGCCGAAGACGAGGATGAAGGTGCGACCCATCGACATCACCGCGTCGAGCTGTTCCTGGGTCAGCCCGCTCTCGCTGCCGTCGAGGACCGGCATCTGGGCCATGATCGCGCCGCCGAGGAGCGCCAGGATGCCGAGGAGCCCCGCCAGGGCCGCGATCACCAGCAGGATCACGCCCGCGGCGACGACGGTCCCCGACGCTGCCTCGGCGGGAGGAGGCGGCACCGGCGCCCAGCCGGGCACCGGCTCGGTGGGCGGCGAGAGCGGCGGAGACATCGGCTGATCGGTCATGCCGCAAGCCTACGCCCCATCTCGAACCGTGCGCTACGCTCACCTCACCGATGCCCTGGACCCATCCGGCCAAGATCGCCTTCATCGGCTCGCATTCAGTCCGCAAGACGAATGCGGTGCATGCCTTCGCCAGCACCATCGGGCGGGCGGGGCGCAGCGTCGAGGTCGGCCGCGAGGTGATCCGCTTCAACCCGCTCGGCCTCAACGAGGGGGCCACGCCGGAGGCGCAGCTGTGGGTGCTGATGGCGCAGATCCAGCAGGAGCTGGAGCTGCGGAAGCGCGCCGAGGTGCTCGTCACCGATCGGTCCGTGGTGGACAACTTCGCGTACTTCCTGCGGGTGACCGATGGCGCGGATCCCTTCGGAGTCGAGCCGCTCATCCGCCACTGGGCGACGACCTACGACCTCTTCGTTCGGCTGCTCCCCGACGTCGCGCTGCTGCCCGACGGGGTGCGGTCCACGAACGACGCGTTCCGCGACGAGATCGAGGGCATCCTCGACCGCATCATCCCGACCTACATCCCCGGGGAGCGGCTGCTGATCGTCAACGCCTCGGACGTGACCGAGTCCTTCGACTGGTGGACCGTTGCCGAACGGCTGGCGACGCTGGTCGGCGAGCCGCTCCGCGCGCCGAGCTCCACGCTGGCGTAGCCGCGATGGACGACCGTGAGCGGGCCATGCGCCGAGCGGCGGAGCTGGGCCTCGCGTTCCTCGCCGGCCTCGATGAGCGTCACGTCGGTGCTCTGACCGATGACACCGGCCTGGTGGCGAAGCTCGCCGCTCCGCTACCGGACGATGGGAAGGATCCAGAGGCGGTGGTCGAGGAGATGGCGCGCGCCTTCGATCCCGGGCTCGTAGCGAGCGCGGGACCGCGCTACTTCGGCTTCGTGATCGGTGGGCAGCTGCCGGCCGCCGCGGGAGCGGACTGGCTGACTGGCGCCTGGTCACAGGCCGCGAATCTCCATCCCCTCTCGCCGGCCGCGGCGGCGGCGGAGCTGGTGGCGGGCGCCTGGATGCTCGACC
>Ga0209974_10000366_pt1 | contig 14899 bp, 13 predicted proteins | sample InoplaM3SPM_FD_187592 | JGI IMG/M metagenome (GOLD analysis project Ga0209974, IMG submission 187592) | Arabidopsis thaliana rhizosphere microbial communities from the Joint Genome Institute, USA, that affect carbon cycling - Inoculated... | ecosystem: Host-associated > Plants > Roots >...
CTGCTCGCGTGAAGGCGATCGAGCGCACGACGAACCACGACGTCAAGGCCGTCGAATACTGGCTGAAGGAACGCTTTCGCGAGGACGCCGATCTCGCACGCGTCGCCGAGTTCGTGCATTTCGCATGCACGTCGGAGGACATCAACAACGTGGCGTACGGCATCGCGCTGCACGAGGCGAGGACGCAGATTCTGCTGCCGGCACTCCAGGCGATCGCCGACCACCTGCGCGGCCTCGCCCATGCGCACGCCGACCTGCCGATGCTTGCGCGAACGCACGGCCAGCCGGCGACGCCGACGACGCTCGGCAAGGAATTCGCCAACGTGTTCGCGCGGCTCGAGCGCCAGATCGCAACGCTCGCGCGGCTGCCGATCAAGGCCAAGATGAACGGCGCCGTCGGCAACTACAACGCGCACGCGATCGCCTATCCGGATGTGGACTGGGAGCGGATCGCCGCGAAGACGGTGACGAGTCTCGGGCTCGAGTTCAGTCCGTATACGACGCAGATCGAGCCCCACGACGGCATCGCCGAATACTGCGATGCGCTCGCGCGCGCGAACACGATCCTCATCGATCTCGACCGCGACGTCTGGGGCTACGTGTCCCTCGGCTACTTTCGCCAGAAAACGCGCGAAGGCGAAGTCGGCTCGTCGACGATGCCGCACAAGGTGAATCCGATCGACTTCGAGAACAGCGAGGGCAACCTGGGCGTGGCGAACGCGCTGCTGCGGCATCTCGCCGACAAGCTGCCGGTGTCCCGCTGGCAGCGCGATCTCACCGATTCGACGGTGCTGCGCAACCTGGGCGTTGCGATCGGCCACGCGCTGCTTGGCTTCACGGCGTTGCGGCAGGGACTCGCAAAACTCGACGTGGACGCGACGCGCATCGCCGCGGACCTCGACGCGAACTGGGAAGTGCTTGCGGAGGCGATCCAGACGGTGATGCGCCGGCATGGGTTGCCGGAACCCTACGAGCAATTGAAGGCGCTTACGCGCGGCAAGACCGGCATGACGCCCGAGGCGCTTGCCGCCTTCATCACCAAGCTTGCACTGCCCGCCGACGCAAAGGCGCGACTCCTCGCCCTCACGCCCGCGACGTATACCGGGCTCGCCGGGACATTGTCCAAACGCGTCTGATCAGGGCCGGCCTGACTCGCGGTCCGCAACGCCGCTCGCGCGAGCGCCGGCCTTGTGCGCGCGTCGCTCCTTGACGAACGTCGACACCGCGGGAATCAACGACACGACGACGATCGCGACGACGATCAGCGACAGGTTGTCCTTCACCCACGGAATGTTGCCGAACAGGTAGCCTGCGTAGACGAGCAATCCGATCCACAGGCATCCGCCGACGATGTTGTAGGACAGGAACCGCCGGTACGACATCCCCGCGACACCGGCCAGGAAGGGTGCGAATGTGCGGATGATCGGCACGAAGCGGCCGATGATGATCGTCACGCCGCCATAGCGGTCGTAGAAAGACTGCGTACGCCGCAGGTATTCCTGCTTGAACCAGCGCGAGTCGGGTCGGTGGAACGCCTTGGGTCCGATGTAATGTCCCACCGCATAGTTGACCGAGTCGCCAAGCACTGCGGCAACGATCAGCACGACGACGAGGACGTGCACGTTCAGATTCGCGACCGCGACGACGGTGCCGGCGATGAACAGGATCGAATCCCCCGGCAGGAACGGGCAGACGACGAGTCCCGTCTCGGCGAAGATGACGACGAAGAGGATCGCGTAGACCCACGGCCCGTATTGGGCAGCCAGCGAAGCGACCGTTTCGTCCAGCGCAAGCAGCGAGTACACGAGCGTCGTCAGCATCGTCACGTTCCCGCCCACAGCGCCGCCTGCCGGCGCACGACGTCGGTGAGCGTGCCCGTTTCAGCGAACGCGTTGCGCAGCCACCCGGCGTGGTTGCCCTGCTCGAGCGTCGTGCGCAATGCGACGAAGGCGGCGTCGGAGCCAAGCGCTCTCGCGTGCGGCGCAAGCTGATCGAGCACCCGACGCAGGTCTTCGCCGACGGTTCGCGTGCCGCCGGTGGCGGCATCGACCAGCGTCCCGGCAAAACCGTGGCGACAGGCCTGGAAGCGGTTGTGACTGTGCGCCAGGTACAGGTCCGGGGTGATTTCGACCGTGTGCGTTTCCCACAGCCATCGCGCGAGCGCCTGCGCGAACGCAGCGATCTGCGCGGCGCAAGCGACCGTCAGCGGCGTGTCGCAGACGCGGATTTCGACGGTGCCATATTCGGGTTTCGGCCGGATGTCCCAGTAGAAGTCCTTCATGCTGGCGATGATGCCGAGATCGAGCATGCGGTCGTAGTAGCGGTTGAATTCCTGCCACGAGCGCACGAGCGGCATCGTGCCCGACAGCGGAAAAGCGTTGACGATCGACAGCCGCGACGAGTCGAACGCCGTGTCGACGCCCTGGTAGAAGGGGCTCGACGCAGCGAGCGCAATGAAATGCGGCAGGTACGGGATCAGCGCGTGGTTAAGGTAGATGGCGTCGTCGGCACTCGCGCAACCGATGTGCACGTGCTGGCCGAACACCGTGAATTGCTTCGCGAGGAAGCCGTACTTTTCCGACACCGACAGGAAGCGCTCCGTCGGATAGATCTTTCGATCGCTCCATTTCTGGAACGGATGGGTGCCGCCACCGGCGATCGCGACATTCATCTTGCGTGCATGCCCGGCGATCACGTCACGCGTGCCATGGAGCTCCGCCAGCAATTCGGGGTAGCGCTCGTGCACAGACGTGTTGATCTCGACCATGCTCTGCGTGATCTCGGGCTTCAATTCACCGCCCGGCGCCTCGCGCGTCGCGCGCCGCAGCAGGTCGTCGGCGTCCGGCGCGAGATTGTAGTCGCGCGTGTTGACGAGCATCAGCTCGAGCTCGACGCCGAGCGTCAATGGTGCGGAGGATTTGAATTCCAGCATTGCCACGAGGCGCTCAGTCGCGCGCGCCGGGTTCGCCTTCGCCTGCGCGGACGAGCGCATACCGGGTCGCGACCGGCCCCAGGACGTGCAGGATCGCAACGCCCGAAACGACGATCGCTGCGAGCCGTGCGCCGAATTCGGGCGCGACATCGTAGATCGGCTGCGTCATGCCGATCGCAAGGCCCGCGATCGGCGTAAGCGCGAGACCCAGCGTGCTCGCCTGGCGTGCCGAGATGTGCGCGGGCCAGGCAAGGGTATAGAGCGCGAGCATCTTGCCGAGCGAGCGGGCGATGACGAAGGCGAGCCCGATCCACGCAATGGCGCCGAACTGATCGACGCGCAACGTCGCGCCGGTCAACACGAACAGCACGACGAAGAACACCTGCGCGGCGCGACCGAAATCGACGTCGATCAGCCGGTGATCGCGATCGAGGTTGCGTGCGCAGGCCCCGAGCACGAGAAGCGCGAGGAGCACGGACAACCGGGCCGCCTGCGCGGCGCCGACGGTCGCGATGACCATGCCGACCGCGAGGACGAACTGCGGGACCGGCGACTTGCCGAGCCAGCGCGCAAACAGCGTCATCAGGTGGAACGCGATGAAACCCAGCAGGAACGAGCCCGCCATCAGCCACAGCGCGCGCGCAGCCGGATTCCACGACGCACCCGCAGCGCGCGCCTCGATGAAGGGCAACAGCAGCGTGATGCCGACCGTCGCGAGCACATTGTTGAGCGCGACGTGCCAGAGCATGCGTCGCGTGACGGGGCCCTCGGCCTTCAGTTCGTTGGTGACCAGCAGAACGACGGCGGGTGCCGTCGCGACGCCGACGGTCGACGCAACGGCCGCTTCCAGCGTATCGATGCCGCCGATGAAATGCAACAGCGCGAACATGGCGGCGAACGACAGCACGCTCTCGGCGATTCCCATTGGCAACAGCCAGCGGTCGTGCCGCGCCCACTGCAGGTCGAGGCGGCGGCCGAGGTCGAACACGATCAGGCCGAGGGAGAACTCGGCCAGCACGCGCGACTGCTCGAGCATCGGCTCGCTCAGCCAGCCGAGGACGCCGGGACCGAGCAGGAAGCCGGTCACGATGTAACCGGTGATCGCAGGAAGGACGCGCGTCATCGACGCAAGGCGACCCCCGGCGAGCCCCGCAAGCAGCAGCAGGCCGAAGATCAGGAACGCGTTGGCGGCCGGCGGCCAGTTCGGGAGGAATGCGGGTGCAGTCAATGTCCGGCGCGGTCGACGACAGGCCGCAACGACCTGTCGGACCGGAGCTTACATGACTGAACTGCGATGAACTACGGAAGAATCTTCTCGCCGGCCATGCCGTCGCGCTTGCGATCGGGTTTGACGAGGTCCTCGCGCGAGACGCCGAGCCACATGACGAGCGACGCCATCACGAGCGCGGACGAATAGATGCCGAAGCAGATGCCGATTGCCAGGGCCAGCGAAAAGTGATGGAGCGTTTCGCCGCCGAAGAAGAAGATGGACAGCACCATCAGCAGCGTCGATCCATGGGTGATGATCGTCCGCGACAACGTGCGCGTGATCGCGCTGTCGATCACGTGCGTGACCGTCGCCTTGCGCATCTTGCGAAAGTTCTCGCGAATCCGGTCGGCGATCACCACCGATTCGTTGACCGAGTAGCCGAGCACCGCCAGCACGGCGGCGAGCACTGGCAGCGAGAACTCCCACTGGAACAGTGCGAAAAAGCCGAGGATGATGACGACGTCGTGCAGATTGGCGACGATCGCCGCGACCGCGAAGCGCCACTCGAAGCGCAGCGCCAGGTAGATGACGATGCCGATCGACACGAGCAGGAGCGCGAGCGCGCCGTTTTCGTAGAGCTCCTTGCCGACCTGCGGCCCGACGAATTCGACGCGGCGCTGCGACGCGGTCGGATCGTCCGTCTTCAGCGCCCCCATGACGCGCTCGGACAATTGCGCGCTCGAAATGCCTTCCTTGAGGGGAAGGCGGATCAGCGCGGTGTCGGAGCTCCCGAAGCTCTGCGCCGAGAATTCGCCGAGGTTAAGCTTGTCGATCGCGCTTCGCACGCGCGTGAAGTCCACTGCGTGGCCGTACGTCACTTCAATGACGGTGCCCCCGCGGAAGTCGACGCCGAGATTCAGTCCGTTGACGGCGAGGAAGATGACGGCTGCGACGAACGTGACCAACGAGATGATGTTGAACACGAGCGCATGCCGCATGAACGGGATGTCGCGCGAGATGCGGAAGAATTCCATGGTCAGGCGTGAAGATCGAGCGTCGACGATCGAGCGTGCACGAGGGCCATCCTAGGTCTTGACGGGAACCGACGCGGGTACGTCGGGCTTCGGCTTCCACACCTGTCCTACCGAGATGCGATCGAGCTTCTTGCGATTGCCGTAGATCAGCGCGACGATCCCGCGCGACACGAACACTGCCGAGAACATCGACGTGAGGATCCCGAGCACGTGGACGACGGCGAACCCGCGCACCGGTCCGGAGCCGAACGCGAGCAGCGCGATCCCCGCGATCATCGTCGTCACGTTCGAGTCGAGAATCGTGCCCCACGCGCGCTCGTAGCCGGCCTGGATCGCCGCATGCGGCGTCGCGCCCCAGCGCAGCTCCTCGCGAATGCGCTCGTTGATCAGCACGTTCGCGTCGATCGCGATGCCGAGCGTCAGCGCGATCGCCGCCATGCCGGGCAACGTCAGCGTCGCCTGCATCACCGAGAGGATTGCGACGAGCAGGACCAGGTTCACGACCAGCGCGATCGTCGAGATCACGCCCATCAGCGCGTAGTACACGCAGATGAAAGCGGCCAGCACGATGAACCCGTACATCACCGAGTCGAAGCCCTTTTCGATGTTCTCCTTGCCGAGCGACGGGCCGACCGTGCGCTCCTCGACGATCTCCATCGGAGCCGCGAGCGCGCCTGCGCGCATCAGCAGCGCAATGTCGTTTGCTTCGCGCGTGTTCATCTTGCCGCTGATCTGCACGCGCCCGCCGCCGATTTCCTCGCGGATCACCGGTGCCGTGATCACTTCGGCCTTGCCCTTCTCGACCAGCACGATCGCCATCCGCTTGCCGACGTTCTCGCGCGTCACTTCCTTGAAGATGCGCGCTCCGGTGCCGTCGAGGTTCACGTGCACGGCCGGCTCGTTGGTCCGCTGGTCGAAGCCGGATTGCGCGTCGTTGATGCGATCGCCGGTCAGCACGACCTGGCGGCGCACGAGCAACGGCTCGCCGTTGCGGTCCTGCATCAGGTCGTTGCCGAACGGCACGGATCCGCCGCGTGCGGATTCCTGTGCGCCGGGATCGTCGTTGACCATGCGGATCTCGAGCGTCGCCGTGCGGCCGAGGATGTCCTTGGCGCGCGCGGTGTCCTGCACGCCGGGCAGTTGCACGACGACGCGGTCGGAACCCTGCTGCTGGATGATCGGCTCGGCGACGCCCAGCTCGTTCACGCGGTTGCGCAGGATGGTGATGTTCTGCTGGACGGCGCCGTCCTGGATGCGCTTCTGCGCTTCGGGCTTGAGTCCGGCGACCAGCCGCGACTCCGCTCCCGCGACGTCCTGTTCGCGGACGAGCAGGTCGGGAAATGCCTTTTCGATTTCGCTGCGTGCGCGCGTTCGCTCGGCGTCGTCCTTGAAGCGCAACACGACGTTCGATCCCTCGCGGCCGACGCCCGAGTAGGCGACCTTCTTCTCGCGCATCAGCGAGCGGATGTCGGTCGTGTAGCGATCCGCCGCTTTGTCGAGCGCGCCCTTCATGTCGACCTGAAGCAGGAAGTGCACGCCGCCGCGCAGGTCGAGGCCCAGGTACATCGGCAGCGCGCCGACGCGCGCGAGCCAGTGCGGGGACGACGACAGCAGGTTCAACGCGACGATGTAGGTGTCGCCGAGCTTCGCCTGCAGCACGTCCTTCGCCTTCAATTGCGTGTCGGTATCGCCGAAGCGCACCTTGATGCCCACCGCGTCGAGTTCGGCGCCGCGATACGCGATGTTGGCGGTCTTGAGCGCGTCCTCGACCGCGCCGAGCAAGGCATTGTCGATCTTGACCGACGCCTTCGACGACGAGACCTGCACGGCGGGCACTTCCGGGAAGAAGTTCGGCAGCGTGTACAGCAGCCCGAACGCCAGTGCGATGCCGATCAGGATGAATTTCCAGGGGGGGTAACGGTTCATGTTCGGCAGGGCGGGAAGGGACGGCGGGCGACTATCGCCTCGTCCCTAAAGTGCCTTCAGCGTTCCCTTCGGCAGCAGTTGCGAAATTGCCGCGCGCTGCACGACCATCTGCGTATTCGGCGCGATTTCGACGGTGACGTATTGCTCGTCGATCTTGACGATCCGGCCGAGGATTCCGCCGGCAGTGACGACCTCGTTGCCCTTCTCGAGCGCTTCCAGCATCGCGCGCGATTCCTTCTGCTTTTTCTGCTGCGGCCGGATCAGCAGGAAATAGAAGACGACAAAGATCGCGATCATCGGCAGGAACGTGAGGAGCGTGTCGCCCTGGGCGGCGCCGCCGGTGGCCTGCGCGTAAGCGGATGAGATCAACACGAAGGGACACTCCGGTAGGGATCGGGTAACAGACAGACTTTGGGGTCAGAGCCATGAGTCGCGCGCGCTCGGCTCGACGACACGTAGCGAGGCATGCACGACTTATTGCTCTGACCCCAAAGTCGAGTCAATTCAACCGATTATTCTAGCATGCTGCGACGCTCCGACGCGAAGCGCGACGCGTAGGCGTCGAGCGTCCCGGAGTCGATCGCCTCGCGAAGCTCGGCCATCAGCGTCAGGTAGTAGTACAGGTTATGGATCGTGGCGAGCCGTGCGCCGAGGATCTCGTTGATCCGCTGCAGATGCTGCAGGTAGCTGCGGGAGAAGTTCCGGCACGTGTAGCAGCCGCAGGTCGCGTCGAGCGGCTCCATATCGGCGCGGTACCGGGCGTTTCGAATGCGGATGTCACCCAACCGCGTGAACAGCCAGCCGTTACGCGCGTTGCGTGTCGGCAGCACGCAGTCGAACATGTCGATCCCTGCCCGCACGCCGGCAACGAGATCTTCAGGCGTTCCCACGCCCATCAGGTAACGCGGGCGCTCGTCGGGCAACCTCGGTGCCGTGTACGCGAGCACTCGCAACATCTCTTCCTTGGGCTCGCCCACCGACAGGCCGCCGATGGCGTAGCCCTCGAAGCCCATAGCCGTCAGGCCGTCGAGCGAGCGGTCGCGCAGGTCTTCGAACATGCCGCCCTGGACGATGCCGAACAGCGCGTTGGCGTTGCCTGCGTGCGCCGCCTTGGAGCGCGCCGCCCAGCGCAGCGAAAGCGCGAGCGAGTCGGCGGTCGCCTCGCGCGTCGACGGGTAGCCCGTGCATTCGTCGAACACCATGACGACGTCCGAACCGAGCGTGCGCTGGATCTCCATCGATCGCTCCGGCGTCAGCAACAGCCGATCGCCATTGACGGGCGATGCGAACGCGACGCCGTCCTCGCGTACCGTGCGCAGTTCGCCGAGGCTCCATACCTGGAAGCCGCCCGAGTCGGTCAGGATGGGCTTCGACCAGCCAGAGAACCCGTGGAGTCCCTTGTGCGCGGCGATGACGTCGGTTCCCGGCCGCAGCCACAGGTGGAACGTGTTGCCGAGAATGATCTGCGCGCCGACGTCGTGCAGATCGGCGGGCGACATCGCCTTGACTGCGCCATACGTGCCGACCGGCATGAAGACCGGCGTTTCGACGGCGCCATGAGCAAGCGTGAGGCGGCCGCGCCGCGCATTGCCGGCGCGGGCGAGAACGTCGAAGCGCACCGGCTATCCGGCGACGACGATGCGACCGTCGGCGCGTGTCGTGAGCCTGAGCGCCGGGCCGAAACCGCTCTGCAGGAACTTGCCGTCGAGGATGATCGCGAACGAAAAGCCCGCGCGCCACGCATCGAGTTCGGCGCGATTCGCGAACCCCTTGCCGATCTGGCCGAAATCGCCCGGGATGATGCCGACGACGCAGCGCGCGGCGCCGAACGCAAACGCATTCGCCCATACCCGGTAGAAGTCGCCGCCGAAGTCCGTCCCGTACGTGTTGAACGTCGCGAGCGCACCATATTGGGGTGCGATCCCGACGTGGATCACGCACGCCTGGCGCGTGATCCGGTAGGCGATGGCGGGGTCGGGCTGGCCGCGGGCATTGGGTTGCGTCCATGACGCGACGACGATCGTACCGGGTTTCGCCTGGTTGCCGCCGGCGTAAGGTCCGGGGTTGCCGCGCAGCGCGGACAGCGCCGTCACGCCCTGCGTCAGCGGATGCGTGACGATGCTCGCAGCAGCCAGCGTGCGCACGGCATACGCAGTGCCGACGCCGTCGGTGGTGTTGGGATCGATCGTCTCGAGCGCGCCCCAGCCGTGGGGCGTCGTCACGCCGCCCACCGCGTCGAGACGGTCCTGATCGTAGAAGGTCCCGAGGACGACGGGACGACCGGCATTCGCGAACTCGGCTACGCGATTGCCGACGGCTGTCGCGTTGATGAATACCGTGTCCTCGAACAGCAAGATGACGTCGAAGTTGGCGAGCAGCGTCTCGAGCGGCGGGGCAACCGTGGAAACGTCGACGGCCGTATACGTGTTCCCGGGAATCTTTGCCGCGAAGTCGGCCGCGGTCTGCGGGGCCAGCGCGTTGGACAGGATTCCGATGCGCGCCGCGTGCGCCGCCGTCGCGAATGCCCCAGCGACGACGACGGCCGCCAGCACGCGGATGATTGATGACATCGTGAACAAATGCGGGCGGCGGTGCCTCGAAGCGAGTCGCCGGCCCGCGGCCGATTGGAATGAGGGAAGCGTAGCGCATCCGGTGCCGTTTTGCCATTCCAAAGCTGTGGAAAACCGGCCTTCCGTCGCCGGTTTGTTGCGAAGGAAGCGGGGAAATCAGCCAAATGTCGTCAACCGACGACGTTTTGCCACGCTTCGCTTTCGGTCGATGGCGTGCGGTTACAGCGAGCCACGGCGCGTTGGCATCATGGAACCTTCCGTTCGAGCAGCATGGCATCGCCGTAGCTCATGAAGCGATAGCGCGCGCGGACGGCGTGCGAATACGCGGCGCGAATGGCGTCGAACCCCGCAAACGCGCTGACCAGCATCAAAAGCGTCGACTTGGGCAGATGAAAATTGGTAAGCAGCCGGTCGACGACGCGAAACGCGTACCCCGGGGTAATGAAAAGCGACGTTTCTGCCGTTCCGGCGCGGACGCCGTGCGCGCCGGCGGCAGCTTCCAGCGCTCGCAGCGATGTCGTGCCGACGGCAACGACGCGTCCCGCCCGCGCACGCGTCGCTGCAATGGCAGCGGCCGTTGCCGCCGGAATCGCGTAGCGCTCGGCGTGCATCCGGTGCTCGGCGATGTTCGTAACCTGCACGGGCTGGAAGGTGCCCGCGCCGACATGCAGCGTGATGAACGCGCGTTCGATCCCGCTCCGCGCCAGCGCATCGAGCATCGGTGCGTCGAAGTGCAGGCCGGCCGTCGGTGCCGCGACGGCGCCGGGATCGCGCGCGTAGATCGTCTGGTAGCGATCGGCGTCGCGGCGATCGGGACGATGGGCGATATAGGGTGGCAGCGGTAGCTCTCCGTGGCTTTCGAGCCAGCGCGGGAGGTCGTCGATGCCATCGAAGCGCAGCGTGAAAAAGCGGTCGTCACGCGCGATCACGAACGCACGGCCGCCGGCCGCGACGTCGATCGTGCCGCCAATGCGGGGCGGATGACTCGCTTTAAGCTGAACGATGGCGGTCGAGGGTCCCGTCACGCGTTCGACCAGCATCTCGACCTGGCCACCGGTGGACTTGCGCCCACGAATGCGCGCATTGATGACGCGCGTGTCGTTGAACACGAGCAGGTCGCCCGGCCGCAACAGTCGCGGCAGGTCGGTGAAGCGCAAATCGCTGAGGTGCAGTCCGTCGACGTGCAGCAGGCGGCTGCCGGTGCGCTCCGCAGCCGGCGCCTGCGCGATCAGTTCTGGCGGCAGGTCGTAGTCGAAATCGGCGAGCGTGTACGCCCTCGACATGCCCACGCGCGGTCAGCTACTTGGGGTCGAAGCGCAGCGCTGCGGAGTTGATGCAGTAACGGATGCCCGTGGGCGGCGGGCCATCCGGGAACACGTGCCCGAGGTGCGCGTCGCAGACGTTGCAGATCACTTCGGTGCGTCGCATGCCGTGGCTCGTGTCGACCTTCTCCCGAACGTTGTCGGGATCGAGCGCCTGGAAATAGCTCGGCCAGCCACAGGCCGAATCGAATTTCGTGTCCGACTCGAAGAGCGGCGTCCCGCAGCAGACGCACGTGTAGATTCCGTGCTCGTGATGGTCGGTATATTCGCCGGTTCCGGGCGGCTCGGTCGCTGCCTGGCGCGTGACGGCGTACTGCATCGGCGTGAGCTCACGCTTCCATTCGGCGTCGGACTTGGTGATTTTTTTCATCGCGTGATGCCCGCTGACGACGCCCATTTTACGCGTCGACGGCGGGCCCTCGTTACTGAATCACCTCGTCTGCGCGCAGGAGCAGGGCTTGCGGGATCGCTATCCCGAGCGCCTTCGCCGCTCGCAAGTCGACGATGAGTTCGAGCTTCGTGGCCTGCTCGAACGGAATATCGGCGGGATTCGTGCCCTTGAGAATCTTGTCGACGAGCGTCGCGGCACGCACGAAGATCGCGGCGAAATCCGATTGGTACGACGCCAAACCGCCGCCGGTCAGAAACTCCCTTCCGCCCCATACCGACGGCATCCCACGCTGCACGCACAGCTGGTTGACCCGTTCGCGCTGGGTATAGGAATTCGCGTCGGCAAGCACGACGAGACCATCGACCCGATCTCGGGCCAGCGCGGAGAACACGCCATCGAAATCGTTCGGGCCGCGCGCCTCGTACACCCGAATTTGCGCCCCCAGCATCGGCTCCCACTGCCGTATCCGCTCATCGATCACGACCCGTGGCACGGCATTCGGATTCATGAGAATTCCGAGGCGACGCGAGGCCGGCACGAGTTCGCGGAGCAGTTGCAGGCGTTTGGAAACGAGCTCCTGTCCCCACGAGCTGATTCCGGTGACGTTTCCACCCGGATGGGCCATCGTCGCGGCCAATCCCATCCCGACCGGGTCGTCGACACCGACGGCAACGATCGGCACCGTGCGCGTCGCGCCTTTAGCCACGAGCGCCGGCGCCGGGAACGCAGCAACCAGCACATCGACGTCGAGCCGCAGCAACTCGGTTGCCAAACCGGTCAGCCGCTCATGCCTGCCTTCCGCCCACCGGAACTCGATGCTGACATTCCGGCCCTCGACGTAACCGAGCTCTCTCAGGCCGTGGCGGAAAGGCTCGACGACACTGCGCAGCATCATCTCATCGGCATGGGGTTCGGCGAGAAAGCCGATGCGAGCCTTGCGCAACGCAGGCTGTGACGACGACCGACCCGATGCGACGAGGGCGATGAAGGCGCTGCAAAAAGTTCGTCGCTTCATTCGTGACGCCTACGTCGTCATCGACCGTTTCGGCACGCAGCGCGGGCGCTTTGGGCCCGACGAATCCGCAAAGCCACGAACCGACGCATGGCGTGCGCGTCATTACCTGGTGCCGGGAGAGGGAGTCGAACCCTCACGGTATTGCTACCGGCGGATTTTGAGTCCGCTGCGTCTGCCATTCCGCCACCCCGGCGAAGAGGATCGGCGAACGCCGTGATGCGCGCGCCGTGCGAACTGCGATTATCGCGGAATCGCCGTTCCGCTCAAACGTGCACGAGCGCGAGCGCGCCCAGCACCACCGACGCGGCAGCCACGCCGTACGACACGTATTGCAGGCCGCGGCTTCGCGTCAACAGCGTGATCGCCGCGAGCGCGATGGAAATCTGGATCAGCGTCATCGCCTGCGCCCAGCGGTGATGCACGTGCATCGACGCCTCGCTTTTCGCCTCCAGTTCGACCGACTTCTGCTCGAGACCCTGCGCGTTGGTCATGATCTCCTGCTTTTCCTTGCCGTAGCGCTCGACTTCGCCCTTGTAGCGCGCCTGGTCGCCGCCGGTCGCGAGCACCGCGCCGAGTTCGGCGAGGTTCTGCTTGCTGCTCTTCGCCTGGTAGAAATTCCACTGGTCCGACGCTTCCGTCCGCCGGATCGCCGAGTCGTTCTTGAACATCAGCGCGTCGTTCTGCGTCGCGCCGGCCATGTAGCCGAAGAACGCGCCGATCGTCGCGAAGATCGCCGTCATCACGGCGATGCGGCCGGACAGCGGGTCGCGCGAGTGCGCGGCGTGCTCGAGTTCGTGGTCGTGCGGTCCGTGCACGTGGAAGCCATGTGCCGACATGCAATCTCTCCGGTTCAGCGAGGCGGGTTTATGCGCTCGTAGGTGACGAAGGCGTAGTCGAAATCGTGCGCGCCGCCGGCGACGTGCGTTTCCCGTCCGGTTTCCCGCCACTCGCGTGGATCCAGCGATGGAAACGTGGCGTCGCCTTCGAAGTCGCGTGCGATCTCCGTCACATGCACAGTGTCGGCCACCGGCAGCGCCGTGCGATAGAGCTCGCCGCCGCCGATGCAGAACGCGGGCGATGGCAAGGTGACGCGATCGAGCGCTGCAGCGAGCGAATGCGCGACTTCCGCGCCAGCGGCCGCGAACCCCCGATCACGCGTGACGACGATGTTCTGCCGATCCGGCAGGGCGCGGCCGATCGACTGCCATGTTCGCCGGCCCATGATGATCGAGTGACCCGTCGTGAGGGTCCGAAACCGCTGCAGATCCTCGGGCACCCGCCACGGGAGTTTTCCCTCGACACCGATGACGCCGTTGCGCGCAACGGCTGCAATCAGCGCCAGCGCGGGCATCGGCCGTGCGCGCATTCCGCGCTCGCGCACGACGGCCGCGACCGGATCGTCGATGCGTGCCGGAATGTCATAATCCCGAGATTATAGCGAGCCCTTCCACGGCGATTCTCCGCTGACGCGTGTACTACCCGCGCTCGTTCCTCAAGTTCATCCTGCTCGGCTTCCTGCTCGTCAGCCTGCCGCTCGTCTACGCGCTCGCCGAGCTGATCCTGTCGCTCGACCGGCTCGAATCGCAAGGGCGCCAGGAAGTGGTGCAGGCCGCACAGGCCGGTCGCACGAGCCGACTGCTCTACGAACAGGCGACGACGCTCGAGCGCGTTGCGCGGCAGCAGTTGATCCTCGACGATTCCGCGCTGCTCGACGAATACGCGCGGCTGCGCGAGGAATTTCGGCAGACGACGCAACAGCTCGCGGCGTTGCCGCTCGAGCCCGGGGCCCAGGCTGCGCTCGAGAAGCTCGCCGACCGTGAAAGCCGCCTGCACAAGCTGCTGCTTGCACCGCGGCGCGCGCCCGACGTCGTCACCGATCTCGCCGACGGCTACGCGCAGCTCGTCGACGGCGCACAGGGGATGCTCGCGTCGAGCAGCCAGCTCACCCAGCGCGCGATCGAGCGCCTGCAGGAAACCGCGACGCAGGGGCGTGAAAAATGGCTGTACGTCGGACTCGCGACGGTCGCGATTGCGATTGCGCTCGCGATCGTGTTCGCGACGCTGATCTCGCGGCCGATCCGCCAGCTCGATCTGGCGATCCGGCAGATGGGCAGCGCCGATTTCACGCATGCGGTCAAGGTCACCGGACCGCAGGACCTGCGTTACGTCGGGCAGCGGCTCGAATGGCTGCGCGGACGCCTCTCCGAGCTCGAGCAGCAGCAGGCGCGCTTCCTGCGCCACGTGTCTCACGAGCTGAAGACGCCGCTCACTGCGGTACGTGAAGGCGCCGAGCTGCTGCGCGACGACGTCGGCGGCAAGCTGACGCCCGAGCAGCGCGACATCGTGCGCATCGTCCGCGACAACACGCTCAGCCTGCAGAAGCTGATCGAAGACCTGCTTGCTTACCAGCAGACCCGCGCGATGGAACCCGCCGAGCTCGGGCCCGTGGCGCTGCCCGAGGTGGTCAACCGCGTGCTGCGCGAACAGCGGTTGGCGGCG
>Ga0209974_10000368_pt1 | contig 14864 bp, 13 predicted proteins | sample InoplaM3SPM_FD_187592 | JGI IMG/M metagenome (GOLD analysis project Ga0209974, IMG submission 187592) | Arabidopsis thaliana rhizosphere microbial communities from the Joint Genome Institute, USA, that affect carbon cycling - Inoculated... | ecosystem: Host-associated > Plants > Roots >...
CCGGACCTCTCAGCGACGAATCGCGACGTACACCCCGGCATCGACCGGATCGTCCGTCACTGCCTCGAGAAGAACCCGGAAGAGCGCTTCCACTCCGCTCATGACCTCGCCTTCGATCTGGAGGCGCTGTCGGGCATCAGCGCCACTTCGGCCGCGCTCCCGCGCTCCGAGGTTGCGCCGCGCAAACGACGGGCTGCTCTCGCCGCACTCGTCGCCGCGACGGTCGCCGCCGGCATTCTGTACGCCGGGGTCATCGTCGGTAAGAAGCTCGGATTCCGGCCGCCGCCGTCCTTCCATCAGCTCACGTTCCGGCGCGGCGAGATCGTCTCGGCGCGGTTCGCCCCCGACGGTCAGACAATCCTCTATTCCGCCGCCTGGGAAGGAAAGCCGATCGAAGTCTTTCAGAACCGCAGGGAACGGCCTGAGTCGCGGCCGTTCGGACTCGTCGGGGTCGACGTCCTCGGAATTTCCAGGTCGGGCGAGATCGCCGTCTCGTTGAATCGGCACGTTGCCGGCCCGTTCATCCGCAGCGGCATGCTCGCCCAGATGGGGGTCGCCGGTGGTGGTGCGCCTCGCGAGATTCTCGACGACGTTCGGTCGGCGGATTGGGGGCCGGACAGCTCGAGCCTGGCCGTCGTGCGGGAAGTGCAGGGGAAAACGCGCCTCGAGTACCCGATCGGCACCAGTCTGTATGAGACCGACGGGTGGATCAGCCATCCGCGGGTCTCACCGAAAGGCGATCTCGTCGCGTTCATCGACCATCCGACGCTCGGCGACGACGGGGGCAAGGTAATGGTCGTCGATCGTTCCCGCAAGGCCCGAACGCTCTCGGAGCTCTTCGCCACCAACCAGGGGCTCGCCTGGTCTGCCTCGGGAGACGAGGTGCTGTTCACGGCCGCTCCCTTCGGATTCAATCGAGGCGTCTACGCGACGACGCTCTCCGGACGCCAGCGGCTGATCTCCCGCGTGACCGGGAACCTCACGCTCCAGGACGTCTCGCACGACGGACTGGTTCTTCTTTCCCACGACGTACTTCGAGCAGGCGCCCTCGCCTGGAAGTCGGGGGACGCGAAGGAACGCGACCTCTCCTGGCTCGATTGGTCGAACGTCAGCGACATCTCCCCCGACGGAAAGATGATCCTCATCAACGAATCTGGCGAAGGTGGAGGGCCGGGTTACTCCGTCTACGCACGGAATCTCGACGGATCCCCGGCGATTCGCCTGGGCGAGGGCAACGGACAGACCTTCTCGCCCGACGGAAAGTGGGCGCTTTCGATCATTCGGACCGCGTCAGATCCGCAACTCGTCCTGCTGCCGGTCGGCGCGGGGGAACCACGGCTTCTCTCGAAAGAGAACGTGCGGGTCCGCTCTGCGGCGATTCTCCCCGACGGGCAACGGATCGTTTTCGGAGCCTCCGAGCCGGGACACGGCGAGCGGATCTACGTCCGATCTCTGTCCGGAGGACCGATCCGGCCAATCAGCCCGGAAGGCTATCGCGGAGCGTACCGCGCGGTGTCAGCCGACGGCCGGCAAATTCCGGCACGGGGACCCGATCGAAGGTTCTATCTCTATCCGATTGAAGGCGGAGAGCCGGTTCCTGTTGCTGGCGTCGGGCCGACCGATTTCGCGGCGAGCTGGGGCTCTGATGGAAGGCTGCTCGTGTACACGCGGGGAGACCTGCCTTTGAAGGTCTATCTCCTCGACGTGCGAACCGGCCAGAAGGAGCTGTGGAAGACATTGATGCCGGGTGACGCGTCCGGGGTACAGGACATTTCCCCGGTGCTCACGACGGGCGACCGTCAGACGTACGTCTACACGTATTCGCGGGTGCTCTCCGATCTCTACCTCGTCGACGGGCTGAAGTGACGCTCTCGCCGGGATCCCGTCTCGGTCCCTACGAGATCGTCTCGCCGCTCGGCGCGGGCGGGATGGGGGAGGTCTACCGGGCGAAGGACCCGCGGCTCGGTCGCGAAGTCGCGGTGAAAGTCCTGCCGTCTTCGTTCTCCAACGACCCGGACCGCCTGCGGCGCTTCGAGCAGGAGGCGCGGGCGGCGGGGATCCTGAACCACCCGAACATCACGGCGGTCTACGACATCGGATCGCACGACGGCGCGCCGTACGTGGTCACGGAGCTCCTGGAAGGCGAAACGCTTCGGAGCCGCTTGTCGACGGGTTCGCTTCCGACGCGCAAGGCGCTCGACTACGCGATCCAGATCGCGCGGGGTCTCGCGGCGGCGCACGACAAGGGAATCGTCCACCGGGACCTGAAGCCCGAGAACCTCTTCGTGACGAAGGACGGACGGGTCAAGATCCTCGACTTCGGGCTGGCGAAGCTGAAGCAGGCCGAGCCCGACAGCGAGGGCGAGACGAACCTGCCGACCGGCACCGCGGGAACCGAGCCGGGCGTCGTGCTCGGGACGATGGGCTACATGTCTCCGGAGCAGGTCCGCGGCAAGCCGGCCGACTCTCGCAGCGACATCTTTTCCTTCGGCTCAATCCTCTACGAGATGCTGGCGGGCCAGAGGGCGTTCCAGGGCGAGACCGCGGCCGACACGATCACCTCGATCCTCACGAAGGAGCCGCCGGACCTCTCGGTGACCAACCAGGACGTCCATCCGGGCCTCGACCGGGTCATTCGCCACGCGCTCGAAAAGAATCCCGAAGAGCGCTTCCAGTCGGCGCGCGACCTCGCGTTCGACCTCGAAGCCCTGTCGGGGATCTCCACGACGAGCGCCATCGCTCCCACAGCCGTCGCGCGCGCGCGCCGCCGCAATTTGATCGGCCCGATCGCCGTTGCGGCGGGGATCGCCTCCGCGATCGCGCTCGGGTTCGTCCTCGGCCGGCAGACGGGAGTCAACGATCCGCCGACGTTTCACCAGCTCACCTTCCGTCGCGGCACGATCGGGACCGCGCGCTTCGGTCCCGACGGCCAGACGATCCTGTACAGCGCCGCGTGGGAGGGCAGGCCGATCGAGCCGTTCGTTGCGCGTTCGGAGGCGCCCGAGTCGAGACCCTTCGGGATCGTCGGAGCCGAAGTGCTGGGCGTCTCGCGAGCGGGGGAGATCGCCTTCTCGCTCGGGAGCCGCGAGTCGATGCCGTTCAACCAGGCCGGGACGCTCGCCCGGGCAACGCTCGCTGGCGGCTCGGCTCCTCGGGAGGTTCTCGAAGAGGTCCAGTGGGCCGATTGGAGCCCGGACGGGCGCACCCTCGCAGTCGTGCGTCCCGTCGGGACGAAGGTCCGCCTGGAGTATCCGATCGGCAAGACGATCATCGAGACCGACGGGTGGATCGGTCATCCCCGTGTGTCCCCGAACGGCGACCGGATCGCCTTCCTCGACCACCCGACCCGGGGCGACAACGGCGGCACCGTCGCCGTCGTCGACCTGGCCGGAAAGAAGACGACGATCTCGACCCTGTTCGCCTCGTCCGGCGGTCTCGCCTGGGCTCCGGACGGCCGGGAGGTCTGGTTCACCGCGGCGCCGGTCGGCGCGAACCAGGCGATCTACGCGGCGAGCCTCTCCGGGAAGACGCGTCCCCTGACCCGCGTCACCGGCTCTCTGACGCTGCAGGACGTCGCGCCCGACGGTCGCGCGCTCGTCACCCACGACAACCTGCGGATCGGGATCGTTGGCCAGCTCGCGGGGGAGGACCGGCAGCGCGATCTTTCCTGGCTCGACTGGGGGACCGTGCGGGACGTCTCTCCCGACGGAAAGATGGTTCTCTTCGAGGAGTCGGGAGAGGGCGGCGGCGCCGGTTACTCGGTGTACGTCCGGGGCCTCGATGGCTCGCCCGCAATCCGGCTGGGAGAAGGCGGCGCGCAGACGTTCCTGCCCGACGGAAAGTCGGTCCTGGCGATCGCGCACCCGACGACCGAGACGCGGGTGGTCATCTATCCGCTCGGAGCGGGCGAGTCCAGGGTTCTACCGACCCCCGGGTTGAACGTCGATCGCGCGCTCGCGCATCCCGACGGGCGGCGGGTCCTTCTCCAGGCGCGCGAGCAGGGACGGGGGACCCGGCTCTATCTGCAGGATCTCGCTGGAGGCAACGCGCGCCCCTTCACTCCCGAGGGGTATCGAACGTTGGGGATCGCGGCCCTTTCTTCCGACGGGACGGCCGTCATGACCGTCGGGCCGGACCGCAAGGTCTACCTCTATCGGCTGGCCGGGAGTGAGCCGATCCCGGCGCCCGGCCTGACCAACGACGACGGCGTGGTCGCGTGGGCAGCCGACGCGAAGTCGGTCTTCGTCATGCACGGAGAGCGGCCGCTCAAGGTCAGCCGCGTCGACCTCGAGACCGGAAAGAGAGAGCTGGTCCGCGAGCTCATGCCTTCGGACGCCGCGGGTGTGACCGGAGTCGGCCCGGTCCATGTCCTCCCCGATGGGAAGTCGTGGGTCTTCGGGTACGTCCGGATACTCTCCGACCTCCACGTCGTCGACGGCCTGAAGTAAGGCCGCGTGGCCGGTCCCGTTCCCACCAACGTCGTCTCGGTCGGCAACGAGCTCGGGATCGTCTGGGACGACGGCCGCGAGGACTACCTGCCGCTCGAGACGCTGCGCCGCGAGTGTCCGTGCGCGATGTGCCGCGGGGAGAGAGATCTCCTCGGAAACGTGTATCGCGGTCCGAACCGCCCGCTGACCGAGAGGTCGTTTCAGCTCGTCTCGCACCACGTCGTCGGGTCGTACGCCCTCCAGATCACGTGGGGCGACGGCCACAACGACGGGATCTACAGCTATGAGCTCCTGCGGAGGCTGGGTGCGGAGAGCTAATCGGCGATCGGCACTCGATAGAGGTTGCGCTGCTCGGTGACGTTCGTGTAGGCGTAGACGGACGGATCGCGGCCCGGCGAAACGTTGCCGTGTTCGATGACGTGGACCCCCCGCAGTGAAGCCGCTTCCTCCGGGGACCTCACGCCCGAAGAAGGCAGATCGGGTATCGCCTTGCCGGGCGGGATCGGGACAGCGAAGGTCTTGCCCGTCTCGGTCCGAAGCCCCATCCCCGTAAACGAAACGTAGAGAAAGCGGCCGTCGCGCGACCACCTCACAAAGCGGCACCCCTGACAGATTCGGAGGCTCGGTCCTCCGCGAACGGGGTAGACGTCGAATGGCAGCGCTCCACCGACCTCTTCACCCGACGGCTGGAACGAGCGGAGAGCAACCCATTCTCCGTCCGGCGAGATGCCGGAGAGAGCTAACCTTCTCACATCCGGGAGGACCCGCTGCCTCTCGCTTCCGTCCGGTTTCACCCGGTAGAGGGCGCGGCCGGCCGGCTCCTCCACGACGAATAGAACATCTCCTGCGGGATCGAAAAGGGGTCGGATCTCGTTGTAGGGTGAGGTCGAGAGCCGGCGTGGGGAGAAGCGCCGTTCGAGGGAGGCGAGCCAGATCTGGATCTTTCCGCCGGCGTCGCGGCGCGAGAAGACGACCTTCTTGCCGTCAGCCGAAACGTCGAGCTGGACCATCGTGATCCCCGGCAGGAGTCTCTCCGAACGGCTGCTCTCGAGGTCGGTGGCCCACAGCTCTCCGTCCTGGAACTCTCGAGCCTCCTCCCGGCGCACGAGGGAGTAGAGCTTCCGCCCGTCCGTCGAGAAATGGGAGGCGGATCCGCCGCCTATGCCGAAGGTCGCGTAGCCCTCGAAGGTCAACTGCCGGTCGCCTCGATCGTCGTGGAGCCAGATCGAGCTCTGAACCGTTCCGGCGGCCGTGACGAACGATCGCCCGTCCGGGAACATCGCGATGCCCTCCTCCTCCACCGGCCCGGAGGTCAGCTGCTCCGGCTTCCCGTTCGGAAACCGCTGCCGCCAGACGTGGTAGCCGGCTCCGACGTCCGCGATCAGATACATCCAGCGCCCGTCGGGAGTCCATGCGGCGGCCGTGCATCGGCAGTTCGGGGGACCGACCGCACGGCCGGGCGAAGTTCCGTCGAAGCCCACCACACGGCACGGAAGCCAGCTCGTCGCGTCCATCTCGACGACGAGAACCCACTTGCGATCCGGTGAGAGGTAGGAGGAATGCGCCATTCCTCCCTTGGTCGGCGGCACATACACGTCGCGACTTTCCGAGCGGCTCTCGGTCGCCGTGGTGATCGCCATGTGGATCCCCGTCTTGATCTCGGAGAAGAGTACGTGTTCCCGATCGATCCACGTGAGGCCGGAAGCGTTCGGCAGCCACAGTCGGGGTTTTCCCCCCAGCACGGGCACGATCCACGTGTCCCAGGGGTGGGCCGTGTAGGCGATCCGTGATCCGTCGGGAGAGAAGGCGGGCCTCATCTTGGCAAGCGAGTCGTTCGTCAGCTGGACCGGATCCCCGTCGGGCAGCACCTTGACGTAGATCTGCCCCGGTCCCGTCAAGGTGTCGAGGCCGCGCTTGAAGACAAGCAGGCGACCGTCGGAGGACAGAGCCGGTGACATGACCGCGTCGGTGAAATGGGTCAACTGCTCCCAGCGGGAGCGTTCCGGGGCGGCCGAACGACCGCGTCGAGAGAGCCACAGCCCGCCGAGCAGGAGCAGCACGACCCCGACGGCGCCGGCGATCGCAATCGGCAGAATGCGGCGCGGTGAGCGCCGCGGCGCCGGCGCGAGGGTGACGATTCGCGCCGCCGACTCCGATGAACGCTTGACGCGCTTCAGATCGGCCCGCAGCTCGGCGGCGGTCTGGTAGCGCATCTCCCGGTCCTTTTCGAGGGCCGTCGCGATGACGCGATCCAGCTCTGCGGGCAGATCCGGATTCCAGTTCGTCGGGGGAACCGGATCGCGATTGAGGATCGCGTCGTGGATCACCGCGGCGGTGTTGCCGGGGAACGCGGGCCGGCCCGTCGCCATCTCGTAAAGCACCGCGCCGAAGGAGAACAGGTCGGAGCGAGGATCGAGCTCCAACCCTCGCGCCTGTTCGGGCGCCATATAGGCGACGGTTCCCACCGCCGAGCCCGGGCTCGTCAGATGCTCCTCGGCGATGTCCGTGGGGAAGGCGGAGGCTCCCGTCTGTGCAAGCGCCTGCCGGGTCGGCACCGGCTTCGCCAACCCGAAGTCCAGGATCTTCGCGTGGCCGCGATCGGTCACGAAGATATTCGCCGGCTTGATGTCGCGGTGGAGCACCCCCTTCGAGTGAGCCGCGTCCAGCGCGTCGGCGATCTGGGTCCCGAGCTCGATCAGACGCTCGGTCGGGAGCGGCCCGGACGCGAGCATCTGCTGGAGCGTCTCGCCTTCGAGCAGCTCCATCGCGATGAACGGCTGCCCCTCGTATTCGTCGAAGTCGTAGATCGTGCAGATGTGCGGATGGTTGAGTGACGAGGCCGACCGGGCTTCCCGCCGCATGCGCTCCATCGCCTGATGGTCCTTGGCCATTTCCGTCTGCAGGAACTTCAGCGCGACCAGACGACCGAGCTTCTCGTCTCGGGCCTTGTAGACGACTCCCATCCCGCCGCTCCCGAGGCTCTCAAGAACGCGATAGTGGGAAATCGTCTTGTCCAGCATGAGGACGGAGGAAAGATCTTAGTCGAACGGCGAATGAGGCGGCGGCGGACTGGGTTACCATTTCCGGCCCCGGAGAGGTGTCCGAGTGGCTTAAGGAGCACGCTTGGAAAGCGTGTGTGCCCAAAAGGTACCGAGGGTTCGAGCCGGCCACCGAAGGTAGACCCACGGCAGTAGGCAGCGGCGGGTGAGCCGGCGAAAAGCGTCGCCGTTGATACGATCGAAATTCCGGAGAGGTGTCCGAGTGGCTTAAGGAGCACGCTTGGAAAGCGTGTGTGCCCAAAAGGTACCGAGGGTTCGAATCCCTCCCTCTCCGCCACCAGCTCCCGGCTCCACCCGCCGCTCATCCCTCCCTCTCCGCCACGAGCCCTCGGGTCGCTAATCCCTCCCTCTCCGCCACATTAGAATCGCCTTCTCTTGAATCCTTCTGGCGTTCCGAGGCGTCTTTCCGTTGGCTGTTGAGCAGCCGGCCGTCGCATCCGGCGACGGCGCCGAGCCGACCGATCTCGACCTGGTGCGCCGCATCAAGTCGGGGGACGAGGACGCATTCGAGCAGATGGTCGAGCGCTATCACGCCCGGGTCTATTCGCTGTCCTACGGCGTTCTCCGAAACGCCGAGGACGCCGAGGAGTCGACCCAGGACTCTTTTCTCACGCTGTACCGGAAGATCGGGACTTTCGACGAGTCGAAGAAGTTTTTCTCCTGGTTCTATCGCGTCGCCTTGAACCAGGCGTACAGCCGCGCGAGGCGGCGCAAGCCCGCGACGACCACCCTCTCGGAGGAGTACCTCCCCAGGTTCACGGCGGACGGACACATTGCGACGCCCGAGTTCCCCGACTGGAGCGCCTCGATCGAGGACGGCGCGATCGCCCGCGACCTTGCCTCGCGCGCGGGAGAGTTCATCGGAGAGCTCCCACCGGCTTACCGCGACGTCATCTGGATGTACGACGTCGAGGAGATGAGCTCGGCGGACGTGGCCGAGACCCTCGAGATCTCCATCCCGGCGTTCAAGTCGCGGCTCCATCGGGCCCGGCTCTACGTCCGGCAGCGGCTGTCCGAAATCTCGCAGGCGCCGCCGCGCGAGGAGGCGCCGCGATGACCGACTGGACCTGCAAGAAAGTCATCCTGGACCTTCTGATCGAGTACGAAGACGGCGCGATGTCCCCCGAGGACCGCACCGACTTCGAGCGGCACATCGAGATGTGTCCGCCGTGCGTGCGGTTCCTGACGACGTATCGGGCCACGGGCAAGACCCTGAAGCTCCTGAAACCCGACGAGATACCGTCGGACCTCGCGCAATCGGTGCTCGCGTTCGTGCGGGCGCGCACGCGCCGCGAGGAGGGAAGCTGACGGTGGAGCCACCGCCGGCCCGCGCCGGCGCCCGGGACGTCCCCGTCCGGGCGACCGCGGTCGGACTCGCGTGGGTCGGACTCTTTTCCCTCGTCTACAGCGTCGGAGACGCGATCGGCGCGTGGCCGAAATGGCCTCTGAGCCAGCTCCGGGATCTCGATCTCGTGGCCGGATTCCTGGCCGCGATCGCCGTTCTTCTCGGACTTCTCTTTTCGAATCGCGCGCCGAGAGCGGACCGCTGATCGCCGACGCGCGCCTTCCTGTAGAATCCGCGATCCGGCGCCCGGAGATGGGTTCGGGCCCTGTGCGACGGAAGCCTCCGAACCTCGTCAGGTCCGGAAGGAAGCAGCGATCAGGAGGCGCCCCCGTGCGCCGCAGGTCAACCTGAGCCCATCTTCGGGCGCCGGACTTTTTCGATGAGTACGCCAAACCATCTCTCGCTCCCCCGGAAGTGGCGGCCGCGCACGTTCCCCGACCTGATCGGACAGGATTCGGTCGCGCGCACGCTCACCAACGCGATCGCGGAGAGGAAGATCGCCCCCGCCTACCTGCTGACCGGGCCGCGCGGGGTGGGAAAGACTTCCACGGCGCGCCTCCTGGCGCGGTGCTTGAACTGCGACCGCGGTCCCACGGTCGATCCCTGCGGTGAGTGCGCGTCCTGCCGCGAGATCCTGGCGCGCGGGGAGTCGCTCGACGTCCACGAGATGGACGGCGCGTCCAACCGGAAGATCGAGAACGCGCGGGAGCTCATCGAGACGATCCGCTACGCCCCGCAGCGGGACCGCTACCGGATCGCGATCATCGACGAAGTCCACATGCTGACGACGGAGGCCTTCAACGCGCTGTTGAAGACGCTGGAGGAGCCGCCGCAGCACTCGCGCTTCATCCTCGCCTCGACCGAGCTCCACAAGATCCCGGCGACCATCGTCTCCCGCTGTCAGCGGTTCACGTTCCGGGCGCTCTCGGTCGCCGAGATCTCGAAGCACCTCGAGCGGGTCGCCCGCGAGGAGAAGATCCAGGCGACTCCGGAGGCCCTCGAAACGCTGGCCGCCGCCGCCGAGGGCAGCCTGAGAGACGCGCTTTCGCTCCTCGACCAGGCCGCCACGCTCTCGGGCGGCAACCTCGACCAGGCGGTGTGCGCCGAGATCCTCGCCCTGGTGGACCCGGAGCTCCTCGAGGCGGTCTTTTCCGGCGTCGCGTCGGGCGACCGCAGCGCCGCGATCGCGAGCCTCTCGAAGCTCCTCGAGGGGGGAGAGGATCCGCGACACGTGCTGAAGGAGTTCATCGAGCTCCTCCGCCGGCTCCTGCTCCTCTCTGCCGGCGCGAATCCGGACGTGCCCGAGGGGGATCGCGAACGGCTCTCCGCTCTCTCCCGAGCGATCCCCTACGAGAACCTGCTGCGCGCCCTGTCGCTCGCGGTCGAAGCGGATCAGCTCGGCCGCCGCACCGAGGAGCCCGGGCTCGTCCTCCAGATGCTGATCCTGAGGCTCGCGGAGCTGCCGCGGCTGAAGACGATCGAGGAAGCGCTCTCGGACCTTCCGGCGGCGCCCGCGGTCCCGCCGGCACCCTCCACCGTGCGCGAGGGGGGGTCGCGAACGCGCGACGAAGGACCGCGGATCGTCTCGCTCGTCGCCGTACAGCCGGAGCCCGAGCCCGACCCGGAACCGTCCGACCGGAAACCGGGGAGCGACGCCCGGGCGCTCGAGCGGTTCACGGAGGTTCTCGCGTCGCGCCGCCGTGTCACCGCCGCCAAGGTGAGCCTGGCCGAGGCGACGACCGTGGACGGCGACGAGCTGGTGCTGCGATTCGGCATCGACAAGGCGGCCGCCAAGGAGGCGCTCGACGAGCCTCCCACCCGGAAAATCCTCGCCGACGCCGCGGCCGAGGCGTTCGGGCGGCCGATGCGGGTCCGGCTGCAGACGGGTCCTCCCGCCGACGGGGACCTGGGCCAGGCGGCGAAGGAAGTTCCGCGCGCGACGATCGCCCGCGAGCACGCGACGAGCCGGGCCGAGACGGACCCCGTCGTCCGTTCGGCGATGGAGCTCTTCCGCGCCGAGCTCACCGAGGTGAAGGAGGAGGAGTGAACCGCCACAAACGTCTCACGTCTTACGTCCTACGTCTCACGCCATGAACATCCAGAAGATGATGCAGCAGGCGCAGGCGATGCAGAGCCGCGTCAAGGCGGAGCTGGAGGCGCTGCGGGTCGAAGGCTCCGCGGGCGGCGGGCTCGTGCGGATCGAGCTCACCGGGGAGAAGGAGATCGTGTCGGTGAAGATCGATCCCTCGGTCGTCGACCGGGAAGACGTCGAGACGCTGCAGGACCTGGTTCTCGCGGCATTCCGCGACGCGGCCCGCCAGGTCGACGAGGCGGTGCAGAAGAAGACCTCGGCGATGCTGGGCGGAATGCTCCCCGGGATGCGCTAGGTTCGTGCGCCTCAAGGGCCTCGACCGGCTCGTCTCGGAATTTCAGCGTCTCCCCGGCATCGGCGCCAAGAGCGCGGCGCGACTCGCCTACTACCTGCTCCGCTCCCCCCGCGAGGAGGCCGAACGCCTCGCCTCCGCGATCACGGAGTCGCGGGAGGCCATCCGGCGCTGTTCGGTCTGCAACACGCTGACGGAGGCCGACCCCTGCGAGGTCTGTTCGGACCCGGAAAGGGACGGCTCGCTCCTCTGCGTGGTGGAGGAGCCCGGCAACGTCGCCGCGATCGAGAAGACGCGGGAATTCCGGGGCCGCTACCACGTGCTCTGGGGCGCACTCTCCCCCCTGCGCGGGATCGGACCCGACGAGATCGACGTCGCGGGCCTCGTCGCGCGGGTGACGCCCGAGGTGCGCGAGGTCGTCCTCGCGACGAACCCCAACGTCGAGGGGGAGACGACCGCGCTCTACATCGCGAAGCGTTTGAAGCCGACGGGCGTCCGGGTCACGCGCATCGCCTTCGGGCTGCCGGTCGGCGGCGACATCGAATACGCCGACGAGGTGACGATGGCGCGCTCGCTCGAGAACCGAAGAGAGCTCTGAGACGGTGGTCCGGAGCTACAATGGCTCGATGTCGCCGGCCGACCTCGTGCTCTTCGAAGAGGACTTTCGGAGGCTCCAGCAGATCCTGCGCCGGCTCCGGCAGGAAACCGACGCCACGATCGTCCTCCTCGTGGACAAGAACGGCCAGCGGATCGCATCGGTCGGCGACGTGGACGCCCTCGACATGACGGCGCTCGCGTCCCTGACGGCGGGCAACGTCGCCGCGACCGACGGGCTCGCCCGGATCCTCGGGGAGAGGGAGTTCTCCGTCCTGCTCCACGAAGGGGAGAAGGAGAACATCCACCTCTCGATCGTGGGCGGCAAGGTCATTCTCGTCGTGATCTTCACGGACCGCGCCACCCTGGGGCTCGTGCGGCTCCGCGTGCGCCAGGCCACCTCCGAGCTCGCACAGGCGTTCGCCGAGATCGGGGAGCGGATGCAGCGGGAGCCCGTGCTGCACTCCGTGATCGAGCCCCTGCTGGCCGAGATCACCGACGAGGACATCGACCGCCTGTTCTCGGAGTGATGAATGGGGTCAGGTCTCCACTTGCCACATTGGGGGTCAGGTCTCCACTTGCCACTTTGCGCGCAAAGTGGCAAGGGCATCCATCTTCGGCCAGCGCGTTCTCGACTCGTGAATACCTGACCCCATATGGCCTTCGTCGACCTTTCCGCGCGCGAGATCCACTGCAAAGTCGTCTACTACGGCCCCGGGCTGGGCGGTAAGACCGCCAACCTGCGGTTCCTCTCGGAACACAGCCGTCCGGAGCTCCGCGGCCGGCTGATCTCCCTCTCGACCGACAGCGACCGCACGCTCTTCTTCGATTTCCTGCCCGTGGACCTCGCGCCGATGCGTGGATTCCGGACGCGGCTGAACCTGTACACGGTGCCGGGGCAGGTCTTCTACGATGCCGCCCGCCGCGCGGTCCTTCGCGGAGCCGACGGGATCGTCTTCGTCGCCGACTCGCAGGAGGCGCGGCTGCACGCGAACGTCGAGTCGATCCGGAACCTCGCCGGGCATCTGAAGAGTTACGACCGCGACATCGCCGAGATCCCTTACGTGCTCCAGTTGAACAAGCGCGACCTCCCCTCGGCCCTCCCGACCGACGAGCTGTGGCGCCGCCTGAACATCAAGGGGGAGCCAACGGTCGAGGCCTCCGCCCGGAGCGGCGAGGGGGTGCTCGAGACGTTGAAGACCGCGGCGCGCGAGGTCCTGATGGACCTGCGCCGGCGTCCCGTCCCGCGGGTCATCCCCCCGACGACCGCCGCCGCGAGGTGATCGGGTGGCCGCAGAGCCGGGGTCAGCGCGGAAAGGCTGAGATACAGCGATTCCGCATTGACCCTTTCGGACCCGAGGTGATTTCCCTCTCCCCGCGCGCGGGGAGAGGGTCAGGGTGAGGGGTGCTGGTCGAAGAAATCCACGACTCCCGTCTCCAGCGAATACTCGGCACCCACGATCCGCAGCCCGGTTTTCCGCACCAGTTCCTCGAGGATCTCCGATCCGTGCCGCAGGTGGTTCGCCGACGCGCGGATGTTGGCCCGGACCGCCTGCCGCACGAGGGCGTCGGGGTCGTGCCGGAGCTCCGTCGCCAGGAGGGCTTCCACGGATGGCCGAATGCGGTCCACGATCGAGCGCAGGTTCCGGGAGCGGTGATCCGTCGGCTGCTGCAGGTCTTCCAGGGTCGCCTGGACCGCCCCGCACCCGGAATGCCCCAGAACCACGACCAGCCGGGTACCGAACCGCTCCGCGGCGAACTCGACGCTGCCGACCTGAGAAGAAGCCACGATGTTTCCGGCGACGCGGATGACGAACAGGTCGCCCAGGCCCTGGTCGAAGACGATCTCGGCCGGAACCCTCGAGTCGGAGCACCCCAGAACGATGGCGAACGGCTCCTGACCCGCGGTCAACTGGTTGCGGCGCATCGGGCCCGTGAGTCCGTCACGGCTGCCGGCGTCCGAAGCAAAGCGACGGTTCCCCTCTCGCAGACGCTCGAGTGCTTCTCGCGCCGGGATCATCGCCCCCTATCCCTGTCCGCCTGCCACCGGCATGACCCCGGACTTACGCGGAGCTCGGCCGGTTCCACCTCGGCGGACCCGTCGCCGCGATCACCTGCCCGACCAGCAGCAGGAGGCCGACGTCCCGGATCAAAACCCACTTCATCTCCGAGAGAAGCTGCTCGCGGGACTTTCCGGCCGACCGGACATCGAAGCAGCCGCAGTCGACGGCGTGGCCGCGCGCCAGGTTGATCCCGATCGCGACCATGAAGACGACGAGGAGGATGCCGGCCAGGATCGCCGCCTCGCGCTTCCAGACCCCGAGGATGAGCGCGAGCCCCACGAACAGCTCGACCCAGGGCATCACGAGCGCCAGGGCGTTGACGAATCCACCCGGCACGAGCCGGTAGTTGTAGATCATGTGGGCGAACGCCGGGGGATCCGCGATCTTCGGGAGGGCCGAGACGAAGAACACGATCCCGAGGGCGATCTGGACGCGGACCGAGAGCCAGGGGTGGGTGAGCCAGTCCGAGATGGAGCGCCTCAGGGTTTCGTCCCCCGCGACACCGGCAACCCCCGCTTCTCCCAGTCGGGGAAGCCGTCCCGGTAGATGAGGGCGTTGTCGAACCCCACCATGTAGAGCTTCTCGGCGAGCATGTGGGAGTCCTCGCAGTTGCCGCCGCTGCAGTAGATGACGATCGGCGCCCTCTGATCGAGCCCCTCCTCGAAGAGTCCCTTGACGCGGGCGTCGATGTCGGACTCCCAGACCGGCAGGCTGCGCGCGCCGGCGATGTGGCCCTCGGCGTAGACCGAGGAGCGCCGCGCGTCCAGGAAGAGCGCCCCCCGGCGGTGGAGGAGCTGGACGTCCGCCGGCGTGATCTCGACCGCCGCCTTGTCGGGATGGGGGGGGAACGACTTCGCGAGGTCGGGCTCGGGCGCGGACGGCGAGGCCGGCGACGGGGAAACGTCGAGAGCGCCGCCCGCCGGGATCGCCGCTCCGGGGTCCGGCGAGGGAGCGGGCGCCGCCGGTGCGGT
>Ga0209974_10000370_pt1 | contig 14849 bp, 10 predicted proteins | sample InoplaM3SPM_FD_187592 | JGI IMG/M metagenome (GOLD analysis project Ga0209974, IMG submission 187592) | Arabidopsis thaliana rhizosphere microbial communities from the Joint Genome Institute, USA, that affect carbon cycling - Inoculated... | ecosystem: Host-associated > Plants > Roots >...
GGGCTCCTTCGGCCCAGGTTCGGCCGCCGTGACGATGCACGATCCGTCTGACATTGGCCAGCCCGATTCCTGTTCCCTCGAATTCATCGTTTCGATGGAGGCGCTGAAATACGCCGAACAGTTTGTGCACGTATTGCATATCGAACCCCACGCCGTTATCGCGGACAAACACGATCACTTCACCAGGGACCTCCCGCTTCGCCCCGATCTCGATCTGACCGTTCTGCCTCGTCGCAGTGAATTTCAGGGCATTCGTCAGCAAATTCATAAACACCTGTCGCAACATGGCGGGGTCACCCGGCACATCCGGCAGCGTGCCAATTCTCCAAGAGATCGTCCTTCCTTGCAAGTCAAGACGTAAATCTTGAATCACGGCCTTGATCAGCTGGTTGAGATTGACGGTCGTGCGCAACATTTCTTGCCGGCCCATCCGCGAGAAAACAAGGAGATCGTCAATCAACTGGCCCATCTGCTTCGCTGAGTCGGAAATGGTTTGCAGGTAGCGCTGGGCCTTCTCGTCCAAGGCTTGGCCCGCTGCCTTTGACAACAGTGCCGCATACCCGTCGATATGGCGCAGCGGCGCGCGAAGATCGTGGGACACTGAATAACTAAAGGCTTCCAGCTCCTTATTCGCAGCCTGAAGCAGTTCACCCTGGCGTCTCAATTCGGCCGCGACGCGGCGTCGATTCGTAATATCGTGATGGATGAGATAGTAGACTGAACCCAGGAGCACGAGTTGGAGCATGGCGCCCAGTGCAAGCAAGGCAATGGTGCTGCGGGTCGTCCCCGCCGACTGCAACACCCGGGCACCTGTGGCTTGCTGTTCCGTCGTTTCGAAATCCGCAATCAGGCGATGGATATTGTCGAGTTCGCGTTTTGCCACACCGGGCAATGCCAGCTGCCGGACGGCCTCAGCGCCCCGGGTATCCCGCTCCCTGATGGCATTCGTCTCAATCTCCAGTTGCTGCGTGATGAGCTGTTCCAGTTGAATGACGCGCTCCCTTTGCTCCGGCGACGTTCCGGCCAGGGCATGCAGATACCGGGAGAATTCGGGCATCTGTTCCATGATTCCGCGATAGGCCTTGAGGTAGGAATCGTCGCCGGTGACCAGGTAGCGGCGATGACCGCTTTCGGCTGCGACGAGCGCCTCCTCGATGGACCCCAGCAATTGAATGAGCTCGTGGCTGGCCGTATCCAGTCGGCTGTTCTTCACGACGACGGCGGTATTGCGATAGGACATCACGCTGATCACGAGTATCCCGAGGAAGACCAGTCCGAAGCCAGCCAGGACGCGCTGTTCAATTGACCAATGGCTCATCCATGTCGCGAATCGTCTGACCTGCTCGGATAGACGGATGAGCGCGGTCGGTGCCGGTCCGGTCGGTGCCGGGTCAGAGACGGGGGGAGGGGGTGACGGCGTGGTTGCCGGATGGTCCTGAGTGGCGGATTCCATGGGTTCGTGGCAGCACGAAGGCCGAAATAGTATGAAAACCTAACAAACTCTACTCTGGCCGATCCAGCCCTGCAAGCAATATTTCAGATGGCTAGAGATGAAGGGAAAGAACTCAGATCAGTGGCCCGAAGCAACGACCGAGGTCATATTTGGCACCCCGGCTGCTTGACCCCCTAAATCAGCGAACATCATGGTGGCGGCTACAACCCAGTCGATGACGGGCTGAGGATAAATACCGACGATGAGCGTTCCGGCCAAGCCGACATAGATCACCGCTTTCATGGGACCAGAGACGGTCAACCGGGATGGATCGTGAGGCTCCGTAATGTACATTTTTTTGACCACGATGAGGTAGTAATACATCGAGATCACGATGTTGATGAGCCCCACGGTGATGAGGGTATAGAGTCCCTCCTTGATGGCTGCAATGAAGATATACAGTTTACCGATGAACCCGGCCAAGGGGGGGACGCCAGCCAGAGACAACAGGAAGATCAACATCGAGAAAGCGAGAAACGGCGATCGGCGTCCCAAACCGCTGTAGTCGTCGATTTCTTCACTGCCGATGGCATGGCTGACGGCGATGATGATGGCAAAGGCTCCGAGATTGGCGAAGAGGTAGGTCAAGAGATAGAACAGAATCGCATCATTGCCCATTTTCGTCCCGGCGGCTAAACCGATGAGGACATTACCGATCTGCGCGATGCCTGAGTAGGCCAACAATCGCTTCATGTTCCTTTGCGCGATGGCCACGATATTACCGTAGGTCATGGAGAGGATGGATGCCGCAACCAATAGCAGGACCCAGGTCGGTTTGAACGTGCCGAGGGCCACAAAGAACATGCGCAACAAGATGGCGAACGCCGCGCCTTTCGGAGCGATGGAGAGGAAGGCCGTGACCGGTGTCGGCGATCCGTGATACGTGTCGGGAATCCAGGAATGAAACGGAACGGCGCCGATTTTGAATCCCAGCGCTCCGAAGATGAGCAGGAACCCGATGATGAGTCCCGGCGTGGCCTGGACGCCTTTCATGTCCGAAAAAACCAGCTTGCCGGTCTCTCCATAGACCAAGCTGATGCCGTAGGCCAGCAACCCTGCCGCGAACACTCCCAGAATGAAGAATTTCAGTCCGGCCTCATTGCTCGCCACATCCTCGCGTAAGTAGGAAACGAGGACATAAAAGCCGAACGTCGAGAATTCGAGCGTGACAAACACGGACAGGAGATCATTCGCCGAGGCCATGAACATCATGCCCAACGCCGACATGACCACGAGGAAGTAATATTCACCACGGAAAAAGGTGAACCGGTGGATAAATTCGATTGAAGCCAAGATGACGAGTATGGTGGCGGCGACAATGAAAATTTTGAAAAACAGCGCCATTCGATCGACGACGAACATGTTGGCGAACAACGTGCCGGAAATGCCGGACACGTCGAACCATGCCAGACAGCCGAGTGTCACCAGGAGACCCCCGATGCTCAAATACGCCAGGTGCTCCTTGGGGAGGCGGGGGAAGGAAAAGTCGATAATCAAGACCAGACACAGCCAGCAGGTCAGGAAGATCTCCGGCAGCAACAGGAGGATGTCGGAGGGGGACATGGTCAGCGTAAAGGTCATGGCAAGTCTGTCACAGCCTGAGGCGGGGCCTGTTCCGGTTTGGTGGCGACGAGGGGACTCGCCGATATCGTCGTCAGGCTCGTCCTCTCTCGCGGGACGGTCTGCTCGTCGCGCGCATCAGCGACCGGCACGACCAAGGTGATCTTGGCGACCAGAGGGTCGACGCCGGAACGCACGACGTTATACATGTGCATGGGAAAGAGACCGAAGCCGATGCTCACCACAATCATGATGAGCAATGGGAGCCGATCGACCACTGCGACGGCGTCGTGCGAGTGGCTATATTTTTGGTCCATCGGCCCGTAGAAGAGCCCGCGCATCATTTTGAACAGATACGCCAATGTAATGACGATGCCGACTACCGCAACGATGACCTGTAACGGATACTTATCCCAACTGCCCACGATGATCATGACTTCGGCGATGAAATTGACGGTGCCGGGCATGCCGACTGAGGCCATACAGGCAATGACGAAGCAGCCCGCAATGAAGGGCATCCGGTTGGACAGACCGCCGAGCGATGGGATATCCCGTGTATGGGTCTGATCGTAGACCCACCCAGCCATGGCGAAGAGCATCCCCGTGGCCATCGCGTGTGCAAACATGTATATCACCGCTCCGCTCAAGCCGATGTAATTGAGCGCCGCCATGCCAAGAAAGACATAGCCCATGTGGCTAGAGCTGGAGTACCCGATGACGTACTTCGTGTCCTTGGCATAAAACGCGACGAACCCGCCGTAGATGATGCTGAAAATACACAGCACGGCGGCGATCGGCATCAATTCTCGTGTGGTATCCGGCAGAATTTCGAAGGCCACGCGGATAATGGAAAAGTGCCCTAACTTCATCAACACCCCTGCATGCAGCATACTCGTGGCGGCGGGAGCCGCGGCGTGCCCCACCGGAGACCACGAGTGTAGAGGCCACAGCGGTGCGATAGAGGCGAATCCGAAGAAAATGAGGACCCAGACGATCTTGTCCAGCGTCGTTCCGAGCACAGGAATATTCATCAGTTTGGCATGTTCGCGTAATTGCAGGATGTCGAAAGTGTTGAGACCCGAATATCGGTAGATCAGCAAGATGCCCATCAAGGCGACCACGGCCCACGCAGACAGGAACAGCACCAACTTCATGGCTGCATATTCTTTGCTGTTCGCGCCGAAATTGAAGATAAAGCCGACCGAGTCCCGCTGTTTGAGTCCCTCCTGATCGGTCATCTCCAGGTACTTTTTGGTATGGCTCCCCCACATGCCGAGCAGGAGGTACATCGGGATGACGGACATCTCGTAGAAGAAATACAGGAAGAAGAGATCCAGCGACATGAACACGCCGATTGTCGCGGCGGCCAGTATCAGGAGCCAGATATAAAATTCCTTCGTCCGGTCTTTGATGTGCCATGAGACGAAAATGCCGGCAAAAAGGAGAATGGAAGACGCGAGCACCAGCGGGGTGCCGATGCCGTCCACGCCCAAGTGCAGGGCAATGCCGAGCTGCCTCGACCATTCGAACTTTTGGATGAACTGAAATCCGCCCTTGACGGGATCATAGGCATAGAAAAGGTACAAGGAGGCGAGCAACGAAACTCCGGCCGAACACGCGGCGATGCTTCTGACAAGCATGGGCTGGCGGTTGGACGCAAAGATGAGCGCGACGGCGCCGGCGAATGGAGCGAACAAAATGTACAGCAGCAGGTAGTCGCTCATGAGCTCAATTCACCTTCTCTGAAACGGGCACGATGATAGGGGCTGCGGCGACTGTTCCATGATTCAACCGGTCCACGAGCGCCTGAACGGATCCATTGATCATGTGCAGGAATGGCGCCGGATAGAGCCCGATCCAAAGAATCATGGCGGACAGGGACAGGGCGATGACCGTTTCACGGGGATGCAGATCGCCGATGGATTCCCTGACGGCCTTTCCGACCGGCCCGAGGACGGCCCGTTCGTAGTACCAGAGGAGATAGGCCGCGCCGAAGATGACGCCGGTGACCGCAATCCCGCCGTACAACCAATGGGCTTGAAAGGTTCCCAACAGGATCAAAAATTCGCCGACGAACCCGTTGGTGCCCGGCAGGCCGATTGAGGCCAACCCGATCAAGAGGAAGAAAGTGGCGAGTAAGGGCATGTGTTTGGCCATGCCGCCGAAAGCCGGGAGCTGAGTAGTCTGCTGCCTGGTGTAGAGAAAGCCGGCGATGAAAAAGAGCCCTGCGGTGGTGAAGCCCAGATTGATCATGGTCAACAAGCTGCCCTGAAGTCCCTGGTAGTTCAACGCAAACAAGCCGACGACAATAAATCCGAGGTGGCTGATGCTGCTGTAGGCCAGGAGTCGCCGAAAATCGGGCTGAATCAAGGCCACGATCGCGCCGTACACAATGGCCGCAAGCCCCAGGGCCATCATCACGGAGACGACGGTCGGGTGCTTCGCAGCGTCCGGCAACAGCGGGATGCTGAAGCGCATGAATCCGAAGGTTCCGAGTTTGAGGCCGGCCAGAACCACGGCCATGCCAATGGGCCCTTCGAGTAAGGCGTCGGGCAGCCAAGTGTGGAACGGAAACACCGGGGCTTTGAAAGCGAAGCCGAGGAACATCAACCAAAAAATCAGGAGCTGTTGATTCAGCGGAACGGGAACCGCCAGCAACTCCAACAGATCGAATGAGTACATCTGGTCCATGTGATGCAGGGTGGCATAGTTGTGATAATTGATATCCAGGAGCGCGATGCCCACCAGCATGAATACGCTTCCGAGCAGCGTGTAGAGCACATATTTCAATGCTGCGTAGTGCCGTTCTGCGCCGCCTCCCCAGAGCTTGATCAGGAAGTAACTCGGGATCAGCATGAGTTCCCAAAAGACGAAGAAAAGGATCAAATCCAGCGAGACGAATACACCCATCGTCGTCGTTTCGAGAGCCAGGAGCGCCATCATATAGAGCTTGGACTGATAGCGGATCGTGTCCCAGGAATAGATGACGACCAGCACCGTCAGGAAGGCCGTCAGCCCGACGAACAGCACGCTGATGCCGTCTACGGCGACGTGGTAACTGATTCCTAGAGCGGGAATCCAGGGGACATGCTCCACAAACTGCATGGCGGGAGAGTCGGGCACGAACCGCATGAGCACGAAGACCGCCAACGCCAGTTCAACCAGCGTGATCGTCAAAGCCGAGGTGCGGATGAGATCCTCGTCGTCGAAGAGCCAAAGGACCGCGGCACCAACCAGAGGGAAGAAAAGCAGACAGGTGAGAATCGGGAATGTCGAGTCCAGTTGTTCCAGCATGATGCCGTTCGTCTAGCGTTGGACGATCAGTTGAATGACGACCGCGAGCAAAAACAACCCTGCCACGATGATCGCCGCATAGTGGTGCACCATCCCGCTCTGCAACTGCCGCCACTGTTTGGCCATGAGGTGGTTGCCGTACCCGACGACATTAATGCCGCCGTAGATCACGTGCTTCTCCACCCAGGTGGAACCTTCGGCGCCCAGTTCGGCGAGACGGGCGACTGCTCGGACGACGCCGTCCACGACGACCCGATCAAACCAGTCGAGCATCAGTCCCAACTTCTTGGTCGGCTCCACGAATACGAGATCGTAGAATTCATCGACGTAATACTTATTCAACAAGGTGGTGTACACCGCTCCCGCCTTGGCCGCCCACCGGTCGGCGGCGCCGGGATTCAGGCTGTACAAGTAATGGGCCAAGCCCCATCCGACTACGGCAATGGCGCTGGCGATCATCATCAGTGACAGGACCAGCCCGGTGCTGACCTCATGCTCGCCGCTGGCACCTGCGGCTGGCGCCAGGAACTGATGTAACCAGCCATGGTCGGGGGGAAATCCGAGGAATCCGCCAGCCAGTGAGAGAAGGCCCAACACCATCAAAGGGCCGATCATCACCATCGGCGATTCGTGAACGTGTTCTTGAGTGTGATGATCCATGCGAGACTGACCGTAGAACGTCAAGTACGTCAGACGGAACATATAGAAGGAGGTCAGGAGCGCCCCAATGGCGGCCATGCCATAGAGCACATAGTGATGATGCGTAAAGGCATGGGCCATGATCTCGTCCTTGCTCCAAAAACCCGCGAAAGGAGGAATGCCCGCGATGGCAATGGTGCCGATGAAAAACAGTTTATGGGTCCAGGGGATTTTCTGGCTGAGTCCGCCCATCTTTCGAATGTCCTGCTCGCCGGATAACGCATGGATTACCGAGCCGGCGGAGAGGAACAACAGCGCCTTAAAAAAGGCATGCGTCATGAGATGAAAAATAGCGGCGGTGTAGGCGCCGATTCCGCATCCGAGGAACATGTATCCCAACTGGCTGACGGTCGAGTACGCCAGAACCCGCTTGATGTCGTTTTGCACGAGGCCGATCGTGGCGGCGAACAGCGCCGTCGCGCCGCCCACGAGTCCGACAACACCCAGGGCCGTCGGGGAAAGATCGAAGATGACGTGGTTGCGCACGATCATGTATACGCCGGCCGTCACCATTGTCGCAGCGTGGATGAGGGCGCTCACGGGCGTGGGACCTTCCATGGCATCGGGCAACCAGGTGTAGAGCGGGATCTGCGCCGATTTGCCGATGGCTCCCACGAGAAGACAGAGTGAAATGGCGGTAGCCATTTCCGGGGACAAGTGACCGACTTGCGCGAAGACCTTCGTATAATCGAGGGTCTTGAAATTGATGAAGACCAGAAAGATCGCGAGCAGGAACCCTGCATCACCGATCCGGTTGACGACGAACGCCTTCGAAGCGGCCTTGGCTGCCGAAATCTTGTCATAGTAATAGCCGATCAATAGATAAGAGCACAGGCCGACGCCTTCCCATCCGATGAAGAGCACGGCGTAATTGTTGCCCATGACCAAGAGCAGCATCGAAACCATGAACAGGTTCATGTATGTGAAGAAACGTGTGAATCCCTCTTCTCCATGCATGTACCCGACCGAGTACACATGGATGAGGAATCCGACTCCCGTCACCACAAGCAGCATCACGCAGGTCAGCGGATCGACAAGAAAGGCCATGTTAATGGTGAGATCGCCCCCGAAAATCCACTGGTAGGCCACGACTTCATGCGGCGTTCCACTGCGCACGATGTCTGCGAACACAAGGATGGTGCAGAGGAATGACAGGCCGACTGATCCCCAGGCGAGACGGTGAGCCCAGTCGTGCGACCAGAAACGACGACCGAACACGCCGTTGGCGATGACGGCGAGCAGTGGAAACACCGGAATGAGCTTGATCAGCAGATCCGTCATGGTCGCGTCTTGAAGCCCCTGACCATATCGCCTATCTCACCCACCCGGCCCTGGCGCGCCGGGACGCGCCTTGGCCCGGGCGTTGTCCTCGGTCGCTCATGCCAAAGCTGTCGTGACTGCCTCGGTGGGCGGCGCGTCTCGGGTAAGCGATGGCGAAGCAGTTGGTGGGTCGAGTGGGTCCAAGAGCATCGCTGGGGTGAGGCATTAGGATAGATGAGCATCGTGAGCTTCTTCACCACTTAAGAAGATTCATTTCATCGACATTCGTGGAGATCTTCCCTCGGAAGACCACAATGATGATCGCCAGTCCGACCGCAGCCTCGCCGGCGGCGATGGCAATGACGAACAGCGCCACCAACTGGCCCGCCATCGACTCCAGATAGTGGGAAAATGCCACAAGGTTGATGTTGGCCGCGTTCAGCATGATCTCCACTGCCATCAGGACGATGATGAAGTTCCGTCTGATGAGCACGCCGAGTAACCCCGTAATGAACAGGACAGCGCTGACCGCGACATAGGCGCTTAATGGCACCATAGTGTTCTCAAACAGAGGCGCGAAGAATCAGACGTGAGGCATGCACGGCCTATCGCGTCAATTCTTGCCTCGCATGTCTTCCAGTGGTTTGGGTGTCTTGGCCAGCACGATTGCCCCGATGATGGCGCCCAACAGGAAAATGCCGACAATCTCGAACTGCAGTAAATACTCACTGAACATCTTCATTCCAATCGCATACGTGTCGCCCTCTTGCAGTACCGCGCTGGCGGGCGCATCGCCCTTTGCTCCGGCATACGGAGACTTGATCAATAATGCGAGCACATACAATGAACCCAGGAGTGTCGGTATGACGAAATACAGGTAGGTGCTGTGAAAATACCGCTCATCCGTCTTGAGATTGAGCAGCATCAGGACGAACAGGTACAGGACGAGAATCGCACCCGCATACACGACGACTTGGACAGCCCAAAGGAATTCGGCATTGAGGAGGACAAATAGACCGGATACGTGCAGGAGGAGCGCCAGCAAAGCCAATCCGCAGTGCACCGGGTTTTTCAAGGCAACCGTCAGCACGGCGGCAGCCATGCTCATCAAGGCAAAATACGCGAAAAAAACGGGAATCATTATCCGCTCAACTCAAATGTTTCGGCGCCGATTGCGTCGGCTTTATGACCGACTGTGGGAAGTAGTAACGGTATTCCCGACTTTCCTCGATGTTCTTTTCCTGGTTGTGTGCGTACAGGTACTTTTTGGCATCGTCGAGGTGTCGCTCGCCGATGTCATACAACCGCTTCTTATCAAAGAGCAATGTCCGCTTGTCATGAGTGGAAAACTCGTACATCTTGGTCATGGCCAGCGCGTTCACGGGACAGGCTTCGACGCAGTACCCACAAAAAACGCACTTGGTGATGTCGATGTAAAACTCGCTGGCATAGCGCTGAAGCGGCCGTTCGGGATCTTCGGCACTGAGTACCTTGATGCAGCGGGACGGGCAGGCGGCTTCGCAGAGATCACAGCCGACGCAACGTTCCCGCCCGTCGTCATAACGCAATAATGCGAGCGCGCCGCGGTGCGTGTCAGGGATAGCACGCTGCTCGCGCGGGTACTGAAACGTTATGGGCTTATGAAACATATGCTTGAAGGTCACCTTCATCGCGTCCCAGATCTCGTAGAAGAGGGCGGCGTGAAGGAACTTCTTTGTCGCATTTCTGACGGTCATGTGGCGCTCATAGCTTTTCGATGCTCACACCCGTTCGCTTGAATGACGGCACGCCGGTGACCGGGTCCACGTGGATCGACATAAGGTCCTTCACGGGCGGTTCGTTGAAGTGTTCGGGGAAGAAACAGGTGTGAGGCGCCACGCTTTGGTCGAGCTGCACACCCATCTGCAGGGAGCCTCGATCGGAGGTGAGCTTGACCGATGACCCATCTTGCAGCCCGAGGCCTTCCATGTCCGCTGGGTTCATGCGTATGCGGCCCGTGTTGGGTCCGATTTTGATTAGGCCGGGTGCTACTGTGGACAGCTTGCCGGAGTGATACAACAGTTGCCCCATCTGCAACGTAAAGGGCCGTTGCCCGTCAGAAGGCGCTCTCTTATAACGCGCAGCCGCCCCGGCTGCATAGCCGTTTGACAAGTATGTGTGGGCCGTCGGGGTTATCTTTCTTGGCTGGCCCAAATTGTAGTAGCCGGGAAGCAGTTTCATGATCTCCGCTTGCACGTCGTTCGCCGAGTCGTATTCCCACTGGCAACCCAATCCATTGGCCAGTGCGGTCATGATCTGCCAGTCCGGGACGCTTTCTCCAATGGCATCCATCGCCTGGCGGACGCGTAAGACCCGTCCTTCGAGGTTGGTGAATGTGCCATCTTTTTCTGCCGAAGTCGTCGCCGGCAATACGGCATGGGCGATGCTTCCGGTTTCAGTCAAAAAGGGATCTTGGACGACCAACAGCTCCAGACGGTCCAGGGCGGCTCGAACTTCCGCCGAGGCCGGGAGTGTGGCCAAGGGGTTCTCTCCGACCACATACAGGGCGCGGATCTGACCAGTGCGGCAGCGTTTGAGGATCTCCATCAAATGCGCGCCGGTTCCGATTGCGGGCAGCGTCGCATCCCAGGCCTTCGCCAGTTTGTCGCGCATGGCCTGGTCGTCAAAGGAGGCCAAACCGGGGAGAAACTCCGGTGCCACACCCATGTCGGCGGCCCCTTGCTCGTTCGGTTCTTCGGTCACGGTATTGACGCCGCAACCGGGACGCCCGAGCTTGCCGGTGATCCATGCCAAATCGATGAGCTTCAACACATTGTGATAGCCGTCCGGTTGGCGGACGATGCCTTCGGCGCAAAGAATAATTGAGCGGGGCGATTCAGCAAAGATGGTCGCTGCCTCTTTAAACTGTGCGACAGGAACTCCCGTTCTCGCCGCAAGTTGCTCGAGGGAAAGAGGGGCCACCGCGGTTTTGAGTGCCGCATATGCCTGCGGATATTGTTTCACGCTCTCTTCATCAACGAGATCAAGCTCGACTGCCGCCTTGACGAGGCCGTCGATGACGAGCCCCTCGCTGCCTGGCTTGATGAGCACCGGATGTGACGCGAGTTTGCTGAGGTTGGTGACGGCCGAATCAAAGACCACAACCTGCGCCTTGTACACGCGGATGGCTTCCTTGATGCGAACGGAAGTCAGTGGGTTGGTCTCAGTGAGATTGGAGCCGATCACCACCACGGCTTTGGCCTTGGTCAAGTCTTCCCAGTCGTTGGGCGTCCGGCCAACACCCAGGGCATGCTTGGAGGCCCGGACGAAATTCATGTGACCATAACGGGCGCTGCTGTCCAGATTGTTGGTCCGGAATGCCACCCGCATGAGCTTTTGGAACAGATAGAGTTCTTCATTGGTGCAGCGAGCCGTAATCAACCCGGCGATGGCCTCCGGGCCATGCTTCTTCCGGATGTCGGCGAACCGGTCGACGATGGCATGCATCGCTTCCAACCACGGAACCTCCACAAGCTGGTTGCCCTTGCGTAAGAGCGGCCGTTTCAATCGAGCCGCTGAATCGATGTACTCAAACCCGAAACGGCCCCTCACGCAAAGGCCACCATGACCCTTCGCGGTATCGGCCCGATCGCCCCACTTGTTCTTCCAGGACAATGGGGACGTGACCCTGATCACTTCCGTGTCTTTGGTCTCCAGGTACATCTGGCAGCCGTCCCCGCAGTAGTTGCAGGTGGTGGTCGTTTTTTTCATTTGCCAAGGCTTGTAGAGGTACTTGGAGAACTTATTGGTGATGGCCCCGACGGGACAGACTGCAAGGCAGTCTCCGCAAAACTCGCAAGCCAGCGGGAGGTCGCCTTTGGCCACCACTTGATTGAAGCCGCCCTTTTTCATGAATTGCAGGGCGTCGATCATCAGCACATCCTTGCAGACGTTGATGCATTCGGCGCATGCGATACAGCGGTTCATGTTGAAGTCCAGCACGAGGCTTCGCGTATCCTCGGGGATGAACTTCTGCTTGGCGTTGGCGAGATTCGTCACGCCATGCTGGAAGGCCATGTCCTGCAGCTCGCAATGACCGTCGGCGTCGCAGACGGGGCAGTCCAAGGGATGGACGGACAGATGTTTCTCCACCGCCTTCTTTCTCGCCTGGAACAGATCATCGCCTTCCGTTCGGACGATCATTCCCGCTGTGGCCTTGGCCGTGCAGGAACGGACCGGTGCCTTCTTTCCCTCCTGCATCACGAGACACATGCCGCAGGAGCCGAACGGATCGAACGTGTAGTGGTAGCACATGGCGGGAATGATTTTGCCCGTGCTTGAAATCACGTCATACAGCGAGACGCCGTCTTTCGCCGTCACCGTCTTGCCGTCAATGGACAACTCAATCGTTGCGGCTTCGACGTCCGGATTTGTTGCTGGTTTCAATCCCATGGTGCCTCAATCAATGATTCACGCGAAACACCCGAGCAGTCTGAAATGAGAACGTCCCGGCCTTCCATTCGGCGTTCCACTGTCACCACGTCTAGCGGTCGCATTCTCCCATGACGATGTCATAGGTGCCGAACAAGGTGATGGCGTCGGCAATCATATAGCCCCTCGACATGTGATCAAACGCCCCCATATGAATAAACGAGGGAGCTCGGATCTTGAGCCGATACGGTTTACCACCACCCGTGCTGACGATGTAAAAACCCAATTCCCCTTTATGCGCTTCCGTTCCGCAGTAGATCTCTCCCGGCGGCGCATCGAAGCCTTGCGAAAAGAGCTTGAATTGCTGAATCATCGATTCCAGGTTCGTAAAGACCCGCTCTTTCGGTGGAAGGGTGACGCTGGGAACATCCGCCATGATTGGGCCGTCCTGAATCTGTTCAAGACACTGCTTGATGATCTTCACGCTTTCGTACAGCTCCATGACCCTGATCCAGTATCGATCGTAGGTGTCGCCGTTCTTTCCTAGCGGGACGCTGAACTCGCACTTTGGGTAGGCGGAGTAAGGTTCCGCCTTCCGCAAGTCATAATCCACCCCTGAACCGCGAAGCGTTGGGCCGCTTAAGCCGAAATTGACGGCGTCCTCAGCGGATATCACCGCGACGCCCTTCGTACGGGCTATCCAGATTCGGTTCTTCTCCAGAAAGATCACGTACTCGTCAATCTTCGAGGGAAAATACTCCAAGAATTGTTTCAGCTTGGCAAAGAGAGCAGGGGTGAAGTCCCGCTCGACACCGCCGATGCGGTACCAGCTGGTGGTCAGGCGTGCGCCGCAGAGTTCGTCGAACCAGTCCAGCAGGATCTCACGATCACGAAAACAATAGAAGAAGACCGTCATGGCTCCGATGTCGAGCGCTTGAGTGCCCAGCCAGAATTGATGGCCAATGATCCGCTGAACTTCGGCCACGATCGTTCGGAGGTATTCGGCGCGGTCCGGCACCGTGATGTTCATCAGCTTTTCGACTGCCCGGCAGTAGGCGAAGTTGTTGTACATGGCACAGACATAGTCCAGTCGATCCGTGTGAGGAATGAACTGATGGTATGTCCCCTCTTCCGCCAGCTTTTCGACGCCGCGATGCAAGAAGCCCATCACGGGCGTGGATTTCACCAGACGTTCACCTTCCAATTCGAGGATCACCTTCAGAACGCCATGGGTGCTCGGATGCTGCGGACCCATATTCAGCAGCAGTTCCTCAGTCCGTAAAGTCGGAAGCGTCTCGCTCTCGGGATGGGCGGGGTCGACTTTATAGACGGTGGTTCTTTGGTCTTCGAACGCCATCGGCTTACCTTGCAGTTTCGTCCAGAAATTCGAACGTGTCGCGCCAGCCCTTCCCTCTCAGTGGAAAGTCTTTCCGCAACGGATAACCCTCGGTATAGTCGTCCGGCATCAGAATGCGGCGAAGGTCGGGATGGCGACGGAAGCGAATCCCCATCATATCGTAGACTTCGCGCTCCATGAAGTCCGCGCCCTTCCACAGATCGGTGAGCGAATCCACCACGCAGTCAGACTCGGGCACGCGGGTTTTGAGGCGGATACGGTGCCGTTTTCTGATTGAATAAAATTCGTAGACGACTTCGAAGCGCTCTTCGTCATCCGGCCAGTCGACAGAGCTGACATGAACGATGTAGTCGAAATCCATCGCCGGGTCGTCGTGCAGAAACTGGGCGACCTCATGCAGCTTCTCCCTGGTGACGGTGATGGCCAGATCGCCACGCCATTCAACGGCTTTGACAAAGCCGTCGGCAAAATGTTCCCGAACACGCTCGGACAATTGCTGGAGCGACATGGAATTTAGACTTTCAAGCTGGCTTTCACTTGCTCGGGTTGCTTGACGAACACACGCTTTTGCATGATGCGTTCTTGCAGCTTGAGGATGCCGTCAAACAATGCTTCCGGGGTCGGGGGACAACCGGGAACGTAAATATCTACCGGAACGAAGCGATCGACGCCCTGCACAACACTGTAACTGTCATAAATATTGCCGGATGTCGCGCACGATCCCATCGCAATCACGTACTTCGGTTCGGGCATTTGGTCATATATCTTCCGAATGAC
>Ga0209974_10000373_pt1 | contig 14804 bp, 13 predicted proteins | sample InoplaM3SPM_FD_187592 | JGI IMG/M metagenome (GOLD analysis project Ga0209974, IMG submission 187592) | Arabidopsis thaliana rhizosphere microbial communities from the Joint Genome Institute, USA, that affect carbon cycling - Inoculated... | ecosystem: Host-associated > Plants > Roots >...
ACTATTCTGTCGAAGTGTCCGGTGAGAAAGTCACTCACTACTTCGCCAGCTGGTGTCGGTACTAATTTGCCGCGGTCGGCGCCGGTTTTTTCCTGAACTACCTCACGCCCGAGCTGGTTATCTGCGAGGTTGAGTACGATGATATCGCGCGGTGTCCCCTCGCCTTCACCTTTCACGGCGTAGCCGCGGACCTGAACGGTGTTAATAATAGTAGCGTACGTACTCGGACGGCCGATGCCAAGGTCTTCAAGTTTTTTGACCAGGCTACCTTCGCTGTAGCGGGCTGGCGGCCGGGCGAACGTTTGGCGTGCACTGGCGGCTTGGAGTCCCAGCTGATCGCCGCTGGCAACCGCAGGCAAAATATCTGGATCTTTCTTGCTGGCGCCGTAGACTTTTAAGAAGCCGTCGAAAATAACCACCTCGCCTTTTGCTTCAAAGTGAAGCGGGTCTTCAGCCTGGCCGTCTTTGCCGGCGGCTGACGACTGGTGGCTGATGGCAATAGTGATAGTCGTCTTCTCTAGCTTGGCTGGTGCCATCTGGCTCGCGAGTGTGCGCGAACGAATGAGATTGTAGAGCTTCTGGTCATATTCGTTGCTGCTGGCTCTCTCAAGTGCCATGTTGGTTGGCCGGATCGCTTCGTGGGCTTCCTGGGCGCTGGCGTTCTTAGTCTTGAAAGTGCGGATCTGGTGATATTCTGCACCGAACGCGCTCTTGATATAGTCGGCGGCGCCCAAGAGGGCTTGCTTGCTCAGGTTGAGCGAGTCAGTTCGCATGTAGGTGATCTTACCTTCTTGGTACAGTTTCTGAGCGCTGGCCATTGTCGCCTTGGCGCCAAAACCGAGGCGGCTGTTGGCGTCTTGCTGGAGCGTACTTGTCGTAAACGGCGCGCCGGGATTGCGCGTGCTAGGACTGGTCGTGACGTTAGAGACGGTAAACGTAGCGCCGATCAGACTGCGCAGAAACGCCTCGGCTTCTTGCTCTGTATCAAAGCGCTGCGGCAGCTCGGCCTTAAGAAGAGCGCCTTCGACGCTGAACTCAGCCGTAACCTTGAAGGTGAATGAGCCCTCAAAGCCTTGAATCTCACGCTCACGCTCAACCAGCAGCCGTACGGCCGGTGATTGTACGCGGCCCGCTGACTTGCCGCCCGGTACCTTTTGCCAGACAACTGGCGAAAGCTCAAAACCAACAAGTCTGTCAAGAATCTGGCGTGCCTGCTGGGCCTGGACTAAATTCATATCAACCGTGCGCGGATTTTTGATCGCCTGCTCGATGGCGGGCTTCGTAATTTCATGAAACACGATGCGCTTGGTTGTTTTCGGGTCGAGTTTTAAAACCTCGCATAAATGCCAGGCAATCGCCTCCCCTTCGCGGTCTTCATCGGTGGCGAGCCAGACTGACTCGGTGTCTTTGACGGCTTTTCGTAGTTCGGTAATGGTTTTTTTCTTGTCAGGATCAACCTCGTACTGAGTAACGAAGCCGTTTTTGACGTCGATTGGCGGTGTGCCGTCCTTTGTTTTTTTGACGATACTGCGTATGTGGCCGATAGACGAGAGCACTTTAAAATCCGACCCGAGATATTTCTCGATCGTTTTGGCTTTGGCCGGTGACTCAACGATGACTAAGTTTTTTGCGCTCATGTTTTATTACTTCAATCACTCTAATTAAATTACGCAGTGCATGCAAGTACGTGATTTTAAAGCAAATACTCGCAGAGTCAAGCGCCGTACGTCGGACGACGCACTAGCAAGAGGTATTAATGTAAGTAGTGTCAGATACTTGACTAAAAGTCCATAGTATGATACTATAAAAATATTAGGGACAGATAGCAACGAGTCTTGAGGCAATGCGTCAAGGCTGTCGTTGCCTGATGTCAAAAGTATAACCGATAAGAGAGAGCTTTAATGAATTTATATCATCTCAGGCATTCTTGGCGCAAAGTAACCCCAGAGGTCAGTATAGTCGTGCCGACATTTAATGAAGCCGACAATATATTGATGTTGACTGGGCGGATTCGCATGGCGCTGGCTGGCCGTCCGGCCGAGGTTATCTTTGTCGATGATAGCAAAGACCTGCGTACTGCTCAGGTGGTAGTGGCAGCGCGGACGTTGTTTCGAACGCCGAACTTCCACGTTCGGTTCTTTCACCGTACCGGCGATAAGCGTTGGGGCGGTCTCTCAGGTTCGGTTATAGACGGTATCGAGCGTGCTCGTGCCAACAACGTTATTGTGATGGACGGCGACTTGCAGCATCCCCCTGAGAAATTGCCAGAGCTAATTACCGCAAGTGAACAGCAAGACGTCGTGATCGCCAGCCGTTACTGCGATGGCGGCAAAGCCGGAGGCCTCAATGGCAAACTGCGCCATCTCGTATCGCGCGGCTCGACAGTGCTGGCGAAAGCTTTCTTCCCGCACCGGTTGCGAAATGTGACCGACCCGATGACCGGTTTCTTCCTGGTAAAAAAAGACGCTCTCGATATGAGTCTGCTACGGCCGAAAGGCTTTAAGATACTGCTGGAAATTCTGGCACGCCACCCTCACCTGCGAGTCAGTGAGATTCCATTTGAATTTGCTGAGCGCCTAGCAGGAGAAAGCAAGAGCTCTCTTACGCAAGGGTTACATTACTTTAGTCAGTTGTTTAAGATTAAGCACGCTAACCAGATTGATGCGTTTGCTCGTCTGCCACGTTTGGTGCGATTTGGTACAGTTGGCGCCGGCGTGTTTGCGCTGGGTATGACAGCACTGTACGGCATGGTGGAGTACGCCGGTGTCCCACTGCTTGCGGCCAACGCGATTCAGTTGGCGCTGACCTTCTGGCTTAATTTCTCGCTCAACAAAGCGCTGACATGGCGCGAGCGCAGCCTTAATCCGCGTGCGGCTAGCCGATTCTTGGTGTCGCGGGCAGCAACGACGGTGCTTAATTTCTACCTGTTTGCGTGGCTCGTTGGCTTGTCTGGCGTCGTTACGGTGGCTGGTATGACGCTGAATCTTGGCATGCACTATATCGCGGCCAATGTCATTTCGCTGGTGGCTATTACGCTCGTCAATTTCCTTATAAGCGATCGCTGGGCGTTTGCCGAGGCGAAGCCATATCGGCGTACGGTTAAGTTCTTGCCGACGGTCGCCACAGTGGCGCTCATCGGCACAGCACTCGGCTATGCTGCACTGCAAAGCGGCGCCCTTGCCCTTGCCCTGCTCTTCGTTCTGATCAGTGTGTTTATGTTCATCCAGGCGTCTGTCGAAGTCTGGCGCATGATTTACGGCTACCGCAACCCGGAAGCGGTTGACAACATGCGCTTCCCGACGCCGCTAGCTCAGGCTGGCGAGAAGTTCTGTCTGATCGTACCGGCGCGTCATGAAGCCGAGGTGCTGAGCACGACGCTGCTGACACTCGCAAAGCAAACACACCCTGATGTCACGATCATCAACGTTGTCTGTGACGACGACCCCGACACGCTGGCTGTGGCATACGCTGCAGCTGAGAAGTCAGATCGGATCGAAGTACTGCAATACCCGCTGCCCGAAGGCGTCAAGCCAAGCAAGCCGCTACAGCTCAACTATACGCTGGAGCAGATTTACGGCCGCGGTTTCACGGTGGTTGGTATCATCGATGCCGAAGATACGGTACATCCTGAATTGCTCAGCCATGTTGACGCAGCGTTTGCTGACAAGAAAATACAGGTGGTTCAGGGCGGTGTACAGTTGATGGATTTCGATTCGTCATGGTACGGCCTGCACAATGTGCTTGAGTACTGGCGCTGGTTTAGCAGCTCGATGGAGTTCCAAGCCAATGGCCGGTTTATGCCGCTGGGTGGCAACACGATTTTTGTCCGCTACAAGTTATTGAAGCGTGCCGGCGGTTGGCCGCTGAGCCTCACAGAAGACTGCGCCTTAGGCGTGCGTCTGAGCTCACGGTTCCGCGCGCGGACGGCAGTATATTATGAACCTCGGTTGGCGACTAGAGAAGAAACGCCCGAATCGCTCTCAGCTTTTTTCCGCCAACGGGTTCGCTGGTTCCAGGGCTTTTTCGCCGAGTGGCGTAAAGGCACCTGGCGCCGGTTGCCGACAGTGCGTCAGCGATTGCTCGCGATGTACGTGCTGGGCGGTCCGATGGTGCTTGGTTTTGGCCTGCTGATGGCACTTATCGCCGTGCTCGCGATGGCACAGCTGAAAGCGCCAGTGGCGCTAACGATGCTGACCTACCTGCCGATAATTCCGTTGATGTTAGCGATGTTACTTAGCGCCGTCTTCCTGTATGATTTTGGTAAAGCTTATGGTAAAAAAGTGAAAATTCGTCATTACGCTAAACTGTTCGCCACTTTCGGCGCCTACCTGGTATTGCTCAATGCGGCAGCTCTCTGGTCAATTTTCCGTGAACTGCGCGGCAACAACAGCTGGGACAAAACTGCGCACAGCGGCCGTCACCGTGATGCAGGTGGCCAAACACCGGCCATGGCTGGCGCTGGAATGAGTATGAAAGAGGTGGTGTGATGATGTTTCGCTATGCTGCATCTCTAGTTATCAGTCGACAGTCATCAGTCATCAGCAAAAGAAGCGCGCTGACCGACGACCGACGACTGACGACTGACGACTTTAAGGCGACGAAAGGAGCCTTCTAATGGCTCGCTCTCGCAAACCAGAACCAAAGCCGAACGTTTGGCAGCGGGCTGCATCGTGGATGCGTTCGCACTGGCAAGATCTGCTGATCATCGGCGTATTGGCGCTGATCACCGGTGTTGTCACCGGTACGAACCTCGGTAGCTACCCAATGCGCTTCGAAGACGAAGGCACGTATGTGGCTCAGGCATGGGCGGTTCAAAAGCAAGGTGAACTAGCGCATTACACGTATTGGTACGATCACCCGCCAGCGGCGTGGATACAGCTGGCGATCTACACGACGATTACATTTGCGTTTGAGCGCCAAGAATCGGCAATCGAAGCTGGCCGCGAGTTCATGCTGCTGATGCACGTTCTGTCGGTGATTATTCTCTACGCGATAGCCCGCCGCTTGGCAATGGGCAAAGTCGTTGCGGTCGTGGTGAGCTTGCTCTTTGCGCTCAGTCCGCTGTCGGTTGAGTTCAGCCGCCTCGTACTGCTCGACAATATTGCTCTGCCCTGGATGCTCGGTGCGTTCCTGCTGGCACTCTCGCCTAAGCGTCATCTCTGGACCATTGCTGCCAGCGCTGTCTTCATGGCGGTTGCGGTGCTCAGTAAAGAAACATTCCTGATATTTTTGCCGGCGCTGATTTATATGATTTATCAGCATAGCGATGTGCGCAATCGCCGGTTTGTCTTCCTGCTTTTCGGCGTTATCTTCACGCTGCTCGTTGCGTCGTATGCGCTGCTTGCCGCGCTGAAGAATGAGCTCTTCCCTGGCGAAGGCCACGTTTCGCTCATCGGTACAGTACTGTGGCAGCTCTTTGGCCGCGAAGGTAGCGGTAGTATCCTCGATGCTGGCAGCGATGCCCGTGGACTACTCACCTTCTGGCTCGACATAGACACGTGGCTACTGGGTCTGGGTGTTATATTGACGCCGCTGGCGTTCATTCGCCGGCAGTTCCGCCCGATTGCACTCGCGCTGCTCATTGGCCTGGTGATGATGTTGCGTGGCGGCTACCTGCCCTACCCGTACATTATCGCGCTGCTGCCGCTAGCTAGCCTAGTGATAGGCGCGGTGCTGACGACCTTCTTGGTTGAGCCAATCCAGCGCGGCAAAGGCATTAGCGCGCGCATTGCTGAGGTACTGGCGGTTGTCGTGGCGCTTGGCGGACTTTATTTCGTCGCCCCTGCCTGGCAGGCGGGTATTAGCGAAGCCATGACGCGCAATGCCGACGAATCAAGCAAGCAAGCTGTTGCATGGGTACTCGAAAATGTCCCTCGCGACCAGCGCATGGTTGTCGAGTCAGCTCTCTGGGTAGACCTACAGACCAAAGGTTTTGATCAGCCGGATCCGGTGTGGCTCTACAAAACCGAAACCGATCCCGAGGTGCAGGCTGAGATTGACGGCTGGCAAGGTATTGACTATATCGTGCTGAACGGTCCGACGCTTGATGAATCAAGCCGTGGTGCGTTCCCGACCGTCTTTGAAGCCAAAGACAACGCTGAAGTGGTCGCTGAATTCGGCGAAAACGAACTCAAAGTCATCGTCATGAAAGTTAATAACGGCCGCTAAGCGCGGTCGTTATTCTTGCGTAGCAAAAGACGAAACCCGCAGCAGGGCGTGGAGACCGAAGTCCCCTGCGCCCCACTGCGGGGTGTTCGTCGTTCCGTGGATCAGCCGGCCGTCAGGCGTTCTCGACGACCAGCATGCCGACGCAGTGCCGGACGCCACGCGTGTCGTACTCGGCGGTGTGCTTGATCCCGATCTCGCGCCCCGCGAGCAGAGCGCCGTGGATCGCCTCCTGTGCGCTGCCCTCCGGGGCGACGAGGCGGTCGTCGGGGATGACGACCTCCATCACCTTGTGGTAGGCGTCCAGCTCGTTGTCGGTGAAGTAGTAGTTGCTACCGTCACCGCGCTTGCGCAGTCGCTTCACCACCCGGTGCAGCATGTTCACCAACCCGAAGGCCTCCGGGCGGCTGCAGCCGGTCTCGGCGACGATCCGCTCGACCGCGATCTCGATGGTGAACGTCGTACGGGGCTCCGGAACGACGGTGGTGGCGGTCTGCTCGACCGCCTGTTTGGTCAGCGACATGTCTGTCACCTTCCTTGTTGCGCCAGTCTCGGGTTGAGTCTGGCTGACATATTATTAATACAACAAATGAGCTATCAATGCAATGTGTCTTTAGGCGACGACCAGATGAACGATATCACATAAAGCTTATTTTTGCGTGTGAAACAAATATATGCTAAAGATAGAAGTAAATAATTTCACGGGGTACTCGAGCATGTTAAGGATCAAGAAACATCAGCCTATTGTCAAAGCCGTTTCGCTAGGCGCTGCAAGTATTGTCGTCGGTATGTTTTCGATTCTCGGTGTCCAAAGTGTCTACGGACCGAATGAGCCGGTGATTATTACTGTTTACGACCGATTGCCAGCTGACAAGTTAGTCGCCTCAGACGAAGCCGAGCGAATGCGTGAGACAGAGGCCGAAGAGGCGGCAGCCGACGAGATGGCGACCGATCCGTCTATGATGTGGTGGAGCATACCGGCGGCAGAAACAAAGCCCGAGCCGCAGCCTGAGCAGCCGCAGCCCGCCGCCAGCCAGCCAGCTCCCAAGCTACGCCCGCAGCCTGCTGCTCCGGCTCCGTCGCCACCAGTCGTAGAGCCACCGGTCGTTGATGAACCTCCTGTTGTCGATGAGCCAGATGTACCGAACGGTACCGACGATACAACCGGCACGAGCGGCAACAATAACATGACCGGCACGACGCTCACGGGCGACGAATAAGCAGCTCGGGACCAGTACTCTCGTAGGCTTTCGTGTACTCGCTGTACGCTTGGCTGCTGAGCTCCCCTATTTCGTCCGCCGACATAATATCGTGCATGAAATTCCACTGAGACGGGGTCTCGAATAGTTGCCGTGCTGGTAGTAAGCGCTCACTGAGATCACGCGCCACTTGCTTGTCGATAAGCGGATCACCTGGGGCAACAATCACTGCGGCTGGCAATGGCTGCGATTGGCGCGGTAAGTTACGGACGAGCAACAAATACTGAGAAAGCCCGCGATATGTGCCATCGTCGCCGTCATTGATGTCGAATAGCCCAAACTGGCCGACGAGCGTGACGAGTGGTTTGATCTGCCATTTTGGCGCGAGTTCCGGCGCTGGTTCGTAAAACGGCGAGAGAATTAGCGCGCGCTTGACGGCGTCGGGTCGATAAGCTGCGGTCCAGGTGGCTAAAACGCCGCCTCCGGAGATGCCGATTACACCGCTTTCCTCACCCAAAGCCTTGGCAAATGATACGGCCTCAGAGGCATAGCTGGCGAGTTCGGCGGCTGGTGCTATGATGCGCTTCCCGTCGCCCAGGCCATGTTTAGGCGCCCGCGGGACGTAGACATTGTAGCCTGCTTCGTAAAGGTCACGGGCGTAGCTGTCGTATTGCTCGGTGCAGGCAGTGTAGCCGTGAAACAGCACGACTGATCGCGCCTGCCGCGTCTCGTGGAGGTAAGCCTTGGTACCGCAATCTGCCTTGATACGCCCATCTTGTTCGTCGGCTATGACGCGTGTCTCGATCTCTCTGACGGCTTGCGCAAAAGTATAGTCTTGGTATGGCTGGGCTTGCAGGCGGGCGTCTGTGAGCGGCCAGGCATAAACCAGCGCAACCAAGAGCAGTATCGTGCCGAGCAGAACCCCGAAAAACCAGCCGAACGCGACAAATATGCGGCGCCGAGGGTGTGAGACGGTTTGCTTAAGGGGCTTACTAGATTTTTTCATGTTTACTTTAGTTAACTATGCGTCATTATACAGCACTCGCCTTGTGCGCTAGAATAGAGACATGAATCCAAATGAACAACCTCACTCACAACTCGAAGGCACACTTTTGGCCGGCTTTGAGCCGGTTCAGACCGTCGGCAGCTTGCAAATACTCGACACTACTAATGGTACCGGCGATACGGTCGAGCCAGGTGCGACTATCACCGCACATTACACTGGCGCGCTAGCCGCTACGGGCACTATTTTTCAGAGCTCCCACGACATGGGTCACCCGATCAGCTTTCCGCTGAGCGGTGTCATAAAGGGCTGGCAAGACGGCGTACCAGGCATGAAGGTTGGCGGCACGCGGCGGCTGTTGATTCCGGCGGCTCAAGCCTACGGTGCGCACTCGCCTTCGCCGAACATTCCGCCCAACTCCGACTTGGTATTTGATATCGAATTAGTCAGTATCAACTAAGTTGTACTAGAACTTCACGACGAGGTAAGGTTTCATCAGTGTCAGCGAGCCACGGGCGATTTTTTGGGTTGTCTTGATGAGGTGAGTGTGTTGATGTTCCACTGAGCGCGTGCTGCTGCCCCGGCCGCGAGCGTAGACATTGTAACCAGCGGCTTCGTAGTCCGCAATTACCTTAATGATTTCGAGTTGAGCGGCGTCGCTGATATCGCGCAAGTCTGCCGTGTGCTGCTTTGGTATGACCATCAAGTGGTCGGTGACATCACGCAGTTCCCATACGTCATACGGCGTGCGGTTGCGGATGATGCGAGTGTGTTCGGTCTCGCTGATGAGGTTGTCACTAAACTCTGCTTCGCTGCAAAACGGACACGCTTTCGGGCGCGGGTAGCTTTTGTATATCTTTCGTTTCGGACGGTAGTGGTACATGATCTAATAAGGAATCTTGTCTGATGTGTTAATCCATTTTTCAAACACCTCTTGGGCAGCACCCTCTCGCGTATGAGTAAATGGAATTGTCCGAGAGGCTGGCGGTTTACTGATCTCGTCATATATCAGGGCGTCGTCAAAACCAGCCCGTGCAGCGTCACTGCGCGTTGCAGCGTAATACACAGCGTCGAGCCGCGCCCAATAAATCGCACCAAGGCACATCGGGCAAGGTTCGCAGCTGGTATACAGCGTGCAGCCAGCGAGGTCGTAGCTACCTAGCTTCTGGCAGGCGCGGCGTATGGCGACGACTTCGGCGTGAGCGGTCGGGTCGGCGCGGCCGGTGACTTCGTTGACGCCTTCGGCAATGATATTGCCGTCTTTTGCTATGACGGCGCCGAACGGACCGCCGTTGCTGCTCTCGATGTTTTCCAGTGAGAGGCCGACGGCGAGAGACATGAATTTCTGATTAATATCGCGTGGCACGAAAACCATTATACCTTAGTGGCGACAGTCAACTGTTAAGCATAAGAACTACAGTCAGTGATGTATGTAACACAACTAAAGCGCTTATCTTAAAACCTTGACAATAAAATATGCATGCTATACGTTGGAGCTTGTGTTTTCAGCCGTGTGAGGCGGAAGCGCATACCAGACCCCTGTTGCCCTCGCGGCTCCAATGAATATCACGTAACCTGAGGGATACCAGCAGGCAGGTCGACAAGGAGGAGTACATATGAAATCAACCGTCATCGCGGCGACACTATTTGCTAGTCTCTTAGCATTAGTAAGCGGCGCACCGGCGCTCGCGGCGCCTGCCGAGAAAGCAAATCAAGGCCAGACTAAAGTGACCGTGCAGTCGGGCGATACGCTTGAGGTTATTGCTACGGCCAATGACACAACGTATCCACGGATGTTTAGCGCTAACCCGCAGATTGATCATCCGGATGTGATCTATGCCGGTGACACATTGCGCGTGCCTGCGAAAGGCGAAAAACTAGCCGAGCGAGCCTTGCCGGGTGCTGTCACTGCGCAGCCAGTCGCGTATCAGGCTGCTCCAGCGTATAGCGCGTCCGCTTCGCAGCCAGTGCAGCAGCAGACGTACGCTGCAAACTACTCGTACAGCCAACCGCAACCCGTGGAGGCCACGCCTGCACCAGCCAATGCTGGTGTCTGGGACAAACTTGCGGCTTGTGAGTCTGGTGGCAATTGGTCGATCAATACCGGCAATGGTTATTACGGCGGACTGCAGTTCAGCCAAGCTAGCTGGCAAGGTGTTGGTGGTAGCGGTACTGCCAGCCAGGCCAGTAAAGCCGAGCAGATTAAGCGCGCCGAAATGCTGCAACAGCGACAAGGCTGGGGTGCATGGCCTGCGTGTTCGGCAAAACTTGGGCTCTAAGCGACTGAACCATCGGTTTTGCACGTACTGAAAATACGTTGTATAGATGGTACAATCATGGAGGGTGGCCAAATCGGCCACTTTTCATTTTGGAGGTGTGTGATGCGCGCTGTCCGTCAGATCTTGGCTGCATTGCTGGTGGCGCTTGCCGCTGCCTGCGCAATCCCTGGTGCCGACACTGCTGCGATACCGAACGGTGCGCTCGCGGCGGCGCCCACTTGTGCGACGGGAGATCGCACAGTGCTGTTTTACTGGGAGTGGTGGCCCGAACTAAGCCCGGTTATCGAAGGCGGCAGCTTTGCGTCGATTGCTATCGACCCCGGCGGAGCTATCGTGATCGAGCCGGCTTCGGGCCGCAAAGTGTCGCTGACGCCGTCTGGACGCTATACGCTCTTCTACGACAACCAGGCTGGCATGTACGTCGCTGTTTGTACCGTGGCCGTAGCCTCGACGCAAGGAGCCCCACGCCCGAGCATCCCCCCTACTACCCTGCCCGCTAGCGAAGTTGCCCAAGGCTACCTTTTTTCATAGGTGCACGGCTGCAACTCGCGGCGGGCTTCTTCGTGTCGATTTATATCAATCTACTCACCTAGATGTTCAACGTCGGTTGAATATCTAGGTGAGTAGGCGACAGCTGGCTGCCGTCGCCTTGCTGAGAAGACCTGTCAGGGTCAGCTCAGAATGTCCGTCCATGGAACCACGATGATGGTTCTAGGCGGACGATACTCCACCACAAGGATTGTGCTGCCGGGAGAGATGACGACATCTTCTTCCGCGGGGTACGCGTAGAAGTACTCGATCCCTCCTCGGATCTTGATCATGGCCTCGCCGATTGTACCCGACCGGACCTCGCCGGTCACGATGCCGGTCAGGCCGTACGGCGGGCTAGTCGACGCGGTCACCGGACGGCGCCGCAACTTCACCACTGGGTGCGGTGGGGTTGCTCGACATCAGAGCGTTCAGGACATGACCGCCCTGGGCGATCAGCGAGTTGACGATGTTCTGGAGGCCGTCGGCCCCGTTGAGCACCGTCAGCGTGTCCACGTGCTCGAGACCGCTGGCCGCGGCTCGAACGATCTCGGGCAGGTTCTCGGCGTAGATCTGGCCGATGACCGCCTCTTGGTGCGCTGCGAGACCCTCGCCGCGCGCCTTGAGCGCGTCACCTTCCGCTGCGCCCTTGAGGCGAAGAACATCAGCCTCGGCCGTGCCCTCCGCTCTGGCGGCTTCTGCTCGAGCGGCACCCGTGGTTCGGGTGGCCTCGGCGTCAGCCTGAGCGCGCAGCACCGCGGCTGTACGCTCGGCTTCGGCACGCGCCGTCGTGGCGTATGCGTCCGCGTCGGCGGTCAGTCGCACATCGGCGTCGAGCTCCTGCTTGCGTACTGCGACACGTCGCTCTGCGAGCAGCGCCTCTTCTCCGAGGACCTCCTGCTGCGCGCGAGCGCGAGCGAGTGGTCCTTGCTCGGAGGCCTCTGCTTGACGTGCCTCGACCTCGGCCTGGATGGCCGCGGTCTGGAGCGCCGTCTCGCGCCTGGCGGTGGCCTTGGCGATTTCGGTTCGCTGCTCGACCTCCGTTGCCTCTTGGTCGGCCTCGGCCTGTGCGATGCGCGCATTCCTCTGGACGCGCGCCAGGTTCGGTGCAGCGATGTTGTGGATGTATCCCGACGGGTCGCCGATCTCCTGAATCTGCAACGAGTCGATGACCAGGCCCAGTGACTGCGCCTCACGGGCACAGGCCGCACGGGTCTGCTCGGTCAGTGCGTTGCGATCCTGGATCATGTCTTCGATGGTCAGGCCGCCCACGATGGAGCGGAGCTGTCCGGCGAAGACCTCCTGCATCTGGTCACTCATGTGGCTGCCCGCACCAGTGAAGCGCCGCGCCGCGTTGGCGATGGAGCGCTCGTCGTCGCCGATCTTGAAGATGACGACGCCCTTGACCGTCACTTCGACGCCCTGTGTCGTGGGGCAGGTGACGCTCGGGGTGACCTGGTTCAGGCTCAGGTCGAGGATCTCGACCTGCTCGAACAGCGGGTTGACGAACGTGCCGCCTCCCGTGACGATCCGGAAGCTGAGGCTGTCCGGCTCGCCATCGGTGGTCTGACGCTTGCGTCCGGAGATGATCAGCGCCTCGCTTGGAGCCGCCACTCGCCAGAGCGCCTTGAGGGCGACGACGATGATGGCGCCCAAGACGATGGCGCCGACGATGTACCAGACGAACAACGGGATGAAATCCATGATGCCCTTCCTTGGGTGGTGGTAGGTGCGCCTTAAAAAGCGAGACATCGCTGCCTCACTTTCCTTAGCTATCTATATTATAATCTATTTAACAAAATAAGTCAAACTTTATGCTTTGCATAATGCAATTAATTTGACAGACAGGAGCTCCTTGCCCGCCCGGGCGGCCGCGCAATGCGGCAGCCCGGGCGAAGCAGAGGATCAGTTCGATGGCGAACAGCGTTCAACGAAGTCGTGCAACTCGGCGACGATGCGTGTTACTGCTCGTTCGACGAGTTCATGACATGCATGCATGTCGGCAAGACTGGGCACCACGGGTGCTGCGCCGTTCAGGACGCCTTGCGCTTGTGCGCGAAGGTTTCGCCGGAGTACTGCTCGCTGCGTGTCTTCCGCCGTACTGCGGTGCTCGTCATAAATGCGGATCAGCGGGTCGATCTCGTTAATGAAGTCCTGGAGCACCTCATCGGTGATCTTGATCTTCACGAAACCGGGCTTACTGCCGTCGAACGTGATGATGATGTCGTCACGTCCTGAGCAGAAGTAGATCTGTATGCCACAGGGCACGCCCCAGTAGCGGGCGTGCCCTGCTATCGCGAGCGTGACCTCCGAGGGCATCTCGGTGAGATCGCTCTCGTGTGAAATGCCGAGCATGATCATGTGGCCGAAGCCACCGAACGGACTGGTCATGTGCTGTTTCCTTGCCTCGATGTTCCTGTCTGTCAAAGTACGTGCGACCAGCGGGCGGGCGGCGTGCCCTGCCCGCTGGTCGCGGTGTCTCAGCTGCCGGGTGGCGGGCTTGGGTAGCCCGTTCTCCTCGGCGGCCCCGGCGGAGGAGGGGGTGGGTCTTGCGGTGGCGGACTGGGATAACCCGTCTTGGCCATCGAACTTCCTTCCTTCTCGTGGATTTAGACTAATATATTATAACACAATAATACTAATTGAATAGACACTGATCTACTGTCGCCAGGGGCGTCGTGGGCTGGCCAAATCGAGTCGCAGGCACTGTTCAATGTTCGAGACCGGCACCTGCAGCTGCGCACCGTCACATCCAACCGGATTTTCTTCGAGGCTGAGCACTTCTGGCTCGTCAAAACCCAGAGTGACTGCACGACATTCCGCTTCTGCGCATTTAAAATAACTAACTCGGGCAAGCTGCCCTATGAAACACAGCCCGTCTCTGCGCCAAGCAATAATCCCGAGATCACTATCCACTAGTTTCTCGAACGCTACAGACGCCCTGACATGGTAGCGGCCGCCTATCATTTCTTGTACTGCCGTCATCGCAACTCCGCCCTGCACTACTCTTCGCCGGTGCTGGGGGTTGCAGTGGTCAGCAACTGTCTGCAGTCTTTGCAGTGCATCGACAATACAATCGCCGGTCGATTCATGTCCTAGGCGCGGCATAGGCATTTCTCCGTAGTTTGTTCAAACGATACCACATGCTGCGCTCGTTTGTAATCCTTGCTAGTACCCCAGCGTCGCTTGTTTGCCGGTCTCGTCGGGCTGTATATCTTCGACGTCTTCAATCTCAGGCTCCAGAGCGCGAATCGGCGGCAACGCCCGGCTAGTGATGCCCTGCAGGTCGCCGTACATGCCAAGTGTATTGTCGATCACGCTTCGGATGGCTTTTTCTTGGCGTGACCAACGCAACTGAGCAGCACGCTTCTCACGCTCAATCTCTTCTTGCAGGAGGCTATAATTCTCGACGATCGCCTCGACGCGGTGACGAAACTCCGGACCGACCAGGAACTGATACAGAGCTTCCATCTTGCCGTCTTTGTTGGCGTTCATTTTGTTGGCGCTATCAACCTGCAAAATAGTCGTACGCAGAGCTACGGCGAGGACTGGCGCCAGGCGCGGCTTCACGACCCATACGCTGTTCTCTAGATGTTTCATATCGCCGTAGTCTGGCGGCAGTTGGTGCGA
>Ga0209974_10000374_pt1 | contig 14804 bp, 9 predicted proteins | sample InoplaM3SPM_FD_187592 | JGI IMG/M metagenome (GOLD analysis project Ga0209974, IMG submission 187592) | Arabidopsis thaliana rhizosphere microbial communities from the Joint Genome Institute, USA, that affect carbon cycling - Inoculated... | ecosystem: Host-associated > Plants > Roots >...
CGGTCCTGCGCCATCGCGGCCACCGCGATGTCGCGCGGGTAGTTCTCGAGCGAGACGCGGTCGAGCAGGCGCGTGTCCACGACGAGCGGGTTGACCCGCGGGTCGCGCATCTGCGGATCGATGCGCAGCGCCTTCGCGTACTCCTTGACCGCGAGCCCGTCCCAACCGCGCTGCTCGTAGAGCCGGCCGAGGTGGAAATGCGACGCCGGGAAACCGGGCTTCCTCTTGATCGACTTGCGGTACGCGCTGACCGCCCGGTTCGGCTTGCCGGCCGCCTCCCACAGGAGTCCGAGGTTGTAGGCCGCCAGGTAGTGCGTCTCGTCGAGATCGAGGGCCTTCTCGTACTGCCGCTGCGCGTCCTCGACGAATCGGCGCTCGGCGAGGAGGTTGCCGAAGTCGTTGCGGAGGTCGGCGGAATCCGGTTCGGCCTCCACGAGACGCTCCTGCTCGAGGATGCGTTCGTCGAGCGGGTTCCCGGCAACCAGGTACTTCCGGTAGAAGGGCTCGCCCGGCTCCTCTTTCGCGCGGGAATGGATGAGGCTGCAGCCGGCGGCCGCGATCACGACCAGGACCGTCGCAGCGATCGAGATTCTCTTCATTCGCGTTCCTCCGGACTGCGATGCCTCGCGGTCATTTCGGGCTCTTCGGCGCCTTCGCGACCAGCTTGACCCGGCCGTCCCGCTGGACGACGTCGAAGTCGACCTCGGTGACGCCCCGGGCTTTCAACTTCCGGCGTTCCTCCGTGAGACGCTCGAGAAAAGTCTCGAGCCGGAGCCCCCCGACGTCCTCCCCGCGGTCCCGCTGAGCCGCGACCCAGCGGTCGTAGAGCTCTCGATCGCGGGAGCCCGCGGCTCCCCGACCCGCTTCTACGGAGCCGGAGGGCGCCGCGTTGGGATGCGGCACGGCGAGGGCCGACGCCGGAGAGGCGAATCCGCCGTGAACGCCGGGGCGGCGGCCGGATTCCTTTTCGGCCTGGAGCCGCTCCCAGCGCTCGCAGAGGCTCGTGAAGCGGCCCTGGAGGGTCGAGAACTGGTACCGGTCGGCCGCGACGTCCGTCGCGGACTGGCCGAGCTGCCGGAACATCTCCTCGACCCGCCGCCGGCTCTCGATGGGAGGCTTCGGAACCGAGCCGAACAGGAAGGCGTCGTACTCGGCGTTCAGCCTCCGGATCGCCTCGTTCAGGACCCTCAATTCGCGTTCCCAGCTCACCGTTTCCGATAATAGCGCCCGTGAGCGCCGTCCGCCCTCCGTCGATGGACTCCCTCCTCTCCCGGCCCGAGGCGGCCGAGCCGCTCTCCCTCTACGGCCGGGAGGCCGTCAAGGAGGAGCTGCGCAACGCGATCGGAGCCGGCGGCACGGAACCGGAGGCGCTCCTGTCCTCGGCGCGCGACTCGCTCTCGCGCCGCTTCGCGCCCACGCTCGTGCGCGCCGTCAACGCGACGGGCGTTCTCCTGCACACGAACCTCGGCCGCGCGCCGCTGCCCGAGCCCGCGCGCGAGGCCGTCCTGCGCGTCGTCTCGGGATACTCGACGCTCGAGTACGACGCCGGTGGCGGACGCCGCGGGACGAGGCAGGATCACGTGCGCCGCGCGGCGCGCGAGCTCTTCGCGGCGGAGGACGCGCTCGCCGTCAACAACAATGCCTCGGCGGTCTTCCTCGCCCTCGGAGCGCTCGCGCACGGCCGTTCGGTCCTCGTCTCCCGCGGCGAGCTCGTCGCGATCGGAGGGAGCTTCAAGATCCCCGAGATCCTCGAGGCGTCGGGCGCCCGGCTGCGCGAGGTGGGCACCACCAACCGCACCACCGTCGACGACTACCGGCGCGCCCTGTCGCCCGACGTCGCGCTCCTCCTGACCGTGCATCCCTCGAACTACGAGATCCGGGGCTACGCGGGCACTCCGGAGCCCGCCGAGATCGCGGCGGTTGCGCGCGAGGCGAAGATCCCGTGGCTGCACGACCAGGGGACCGGCAGCGTCGTCCCGTTGGACGAGTTCGGCGTGCCGGGCGAGGCGACCGTCGCCGAGTGTCTCGCGGCCGGCGCGGACCTCGTCACGTTCTCCGGGGACAAGCTCTTCTCGGGGCCGCAGGCGGGGCTCGTGGTCGGGCGGGCGGACCTGGTCGCGCGCCTGGCCGGGCACGCGGTGGCGCGAGTCGTCCGACCAGACAAGCTCACGCTCGCCGCTCTCGCCGCGACGCTCGGCGCCTGGAAGACCGGGCGCTGGCGCGAGTTCCCTCTTTACCGCGCGGCGGCGGCGCCGCTCGGCGTCCTCGAAGCACGCGCGGAACGCATCCGGTCGGGCGTCGCCGCCGACGGCGCCGCGGTCTCGCTCGAAACGGTCCCGTCGCTCGCCCTCTTCGGCGGAGGGACGAGCCCCGAGAAGCGCTTCGCTTCGCGCGCGCTGGCCGTGACCGTGCGCGACGTCGCGGCCGACGAAGTCGCGTCGCGTCTTCGCGGCGGAACGCCGCCGGTCGTCGGAAGGGTGGAATCCGGGAAGGTGCTGCTCGACCTGAGGTCCGTTCTGCCCGACGAAGACGCGGTGCTCGAGAGAGCGCTTCGCGACCTCGCCTCGGGAGGTTGAGGGCTACTCGTCCAGCGAGTGCTCCTTCAACTTCGCCTCGAACTTCCGGCGGGTCAGTCCGGAATCGAGCGCGGCGGCGGTCCGGTCTCCCTTCGCTTTTTCCAGCGCCCGCGCGAGCCACATCCGCTCGGCCGCGCGCGCGCCGCGCTCCCGCACCTGCTCCAGGGTTTCGTCCGCGCTCTGGGCCGGCGCCTCCGCGCTCTCGGGCGTCAGGCGCAGAGACCTCTCCTCGATGACCCCCCCGTCGGCGAGGATGATCGCGCGCTCCAGACAGTTGCGCAGCTCCCGCACGTTGCCCGGCCAGGCGTAGGAACGGAGCCGCTCGAGCGCTGCGGGAGCGATCCGGATTCCCTTCTTTCCGAGCTCCTGCGGGAGGTGCCCGAGGAACCAGTCCACCAGCGGGTCGATGTCCTCCGGCCGCTCGCGCAGCGGCGGGATCCAGATCGGGAACACGCGAACCCGGTAGAACAGGTCTTCGCGGAACAGGCCCTGAGACACCATCCGGTCGAGCGGCCGGTTCGACGCCGCGATGATCCGGACGTCCACCTGAATGGGAATCGTCCCGCCGACGCGGTGAAACGACCGCTCCTGCAGGACCCGAAGCAGCTTGCCCTGCGTGGCCGCCGAGAGCTCTCCGATCTCGTCCAAGAAAATGCTGCCACCGTCGGCGAGCTCGAACTTTCCGAGCCGGCGGGCGAGCGCACCGGTGAACGCTCCGCGCTCGTGGCCGAAGAGCTCGCTTTCGAGCAGCGTCTCGGGTATCGCGGCGCAGTTGATCGCGACGAACGGACGGCCTCGTCGCGTCGAGAGCTCGTGGATCGCGTTGGCGAAGAGCTCCTTGCCGGTGCCGCTCTCCCCCTCCAGGAGAACGGTCGCGTCCGTCGCCGCCACCCTCTGCGCCTCCGCCTGAACCGAGCGGATCGCCTGCGACTCGCCGATGATCGCCGGCATGGAGCGCGTCTGGTTCTCCTGGAAGAGGAGCGACTGTCGCTCGCGCGCGCGGCGCTCGAGGGCGCGGGAGACGAGGAGCCGCAGGAGGTCCGGGTCCACCGGCTTCGTGATGAAGTCCTCGGCGCCCCGCTTCATGGCGTCGACGGCGGTCTCGATCGAGCCGAAGGCCGTCATGACGATGACCGGAAGCGTCGGGTCGAGCGCCCGCGCCGCGTCGAGCACCGCGAGGCCGTCGGCGCCGGGTAGCCGCCAGTCCGTGAGCACGAGATCGACGGGCTCGCCCGAGCGAAGCGTCTCGAGGGCCTGGGAGCCCGTCCCCACCCCGCGGACCGAGAGCCCCTCGGCGCGCAGCATCTCCTCGAGCATCGCGCGCAGGGAGTCCTTGTCCTCGACGATCAGGATGCGCGGCATGGCCGACGAGAGGTTAACGCGGAGCGCGGAACAGCGGACGGTGAACCGTGAACGGCGGTTCCCGGTTCACCGTGCACTCTCTAATTGGGCGGCTTCGGCTGGTTCGAAGGGTGCGAAGCGCCCGGGAGGTACCCCGTCTTGCCGTCGGCTGGAGGCTGCGAGGGAGCGTTGGCGGAAGGCGCCGCATACAGGCTCCCCCGGCCGTACGGTGTTGGGGCGGGCGGCGGAGGGGCGCTCGCCTTCGGGGCCGCGGTCGGAGCCGGAGCCGCGCCGGACGCGGCGGCGGCCGCCGCTCGGTCACGAGCCGCCGCATCGGTCTCCGGAGACGCCCCCGAATCCGGCAGCGGCGGAGCGACCCAGCGTGGCGAGAAACGCAGAGACCCGACCGGCCGCGCGCCGACCGGAATCGTCACGGAGAAGGCGACGGTGCGCGACGGCTCGATGACCCCGTTGGAGACGCCGGCTTCACCCGACGTGATCGTCTGGCCCTTCGAATCGATCGCCGTGACGGTCATGCGCACGTTCATCGCGGCCGTCGCACCCGGATTGCGGAGGGTGCCGCGCACGACGAGCGCGTCTCCCGATTTCTCCTGCGAGTAGTCGGCGACCTCGACCCGGCCGGCGCCGGAGGAGGAGTCGGCCTCCTTCTCCCCCTCACCCTCCGCTGCGGCTCCTTCCGCCTGCGCTGCCGCGGCCTCGCCGTGAGAGACGTCGGCGTCGGTGATCCGCACGCGCGCTTTCGGGACCTCGCGCGCCGCGCGGGCGGCTCCGGCGAGCGTCGCGGCGGGCATGGGAGTGGCGACCGGGGCAGGCGGACCCTCCTTCGCCCGGGCGGAGGCCGTCGCCTCGCGGTCGATCTCCGAGACCGGCACCGACAGCAGCGTGCCGTCGGTGCGGGTCAGGAGGACGGTGTCGCCGCGACGCACCGGCGGGCTCTTCAGACTGATGACGGCGCCGCCCTTCAGGACCACGACGTCCGCCGAGAGAACGCCCGCGAACAGGAAAGTGAGCAGGATTGCGGCAGCGCGCCGTCCGAGGATCATGGTTCCTTCCAGTTCTGATTCAAAGTCCGGACCCCTCCGGCGGTTTCCCGCTGGTCGATCGCCCCTCCCGATAAGAGGATGCTGTCGATTATATCCCGACCGGCCGTGGACTGGACCGCGCTGGGGACGCCGACTCCGAGCGATTCCCGGTAGTCGTTGAAGGTCCCGGTCGCCGGCACGCCGAGGTTGTATCCGCGCTGCCCCTCCCGGTAGAAGATCCGGTACCGGTACGAGCTGCCCGCGATGGCGCACGCGCTCGAAGGATCCTGGTTGAACGTCAGGATGGAGAGGTACCCGGCCGTCGAGAAGACGGTCGAGACCGCCTTCTCGTTGATGGTCTTGAAGTCGAGGAAGAAGCCTTCGCCGTCCGGACCCGGGCCGACGCCCTGGGCCGAGGCGCCACCCGCCGGCGTCACGTTGCGCAGGTCGTCGTCGACGAGCGTCGTCGTCTGGCCGTTGTCGATCACGAAGTGGAAGCGCTGCGACTCCGTGTTGGCAATGGCGAGATCCGCCCGGTTGCCCGTGCCGAACGCGACTCCGACGGGGAACCTCGCGGCGCCGAAAGACACGATCCCGGGCTCGAAGAAGATCGGCTGCCGGCGAGTGCCCCCCTTGCTCGCGTCGTAGAGGAGGAAGGGGGTGAAACCGCCGATCTCGCCGTCGCCCAGGGTTCCGCGTCCGGTCTCCAGGTTCGAGGTCAGGTCGAGGCGCCACATCCGACCGTTGACGTCCCCGATGTACGCGACGTCGAGAACGCCGTCGTCGTTCAAGTCCGCAGCGCCGACGCCGCCCGGCATCGGAGCGAAGAGGACGTCGGTGTTCAGACCCGACGCGTCGCCGGCGCCGACCTTGTGGAGGATCTTCCCCGTCTCGACGTCGACGATGTAGAGCGCGCGGCCCCGCGTGGCCTTCTTGAACGGCGCGACGGTCTGGTCCTCGGTCAGGACCGTGTCGCCGGGCTGGAACGTCGGGTCGTTGCCGCCGCCGAAGATCGCCACGTAGCGGTCTTCGAACGCGTTCGAGCCGTTGATCACGCGGATGCGGCCGAGCACCGGCTTCGACCACGTCTCCCCGAGCGCCGGGATCTCCGCGTCGGAGAACTCCCAGAGGACCTCGGGATACTTCCGGCCGGTCACGCCTCCAGCGGTGCAGCTCGAGTTTCCCCCGTTCAGGCACCCCGGCGACGCGTCCTTGTTGCCGATGATCACGCCGGCGGCGTCGATGTCGTCGGGCTGGGTCACGTCGAGCAGCGCATACTGCGCGCCCCCCTGTCGCAGGCCCACCATCAGCACCGTCCGCCATGCGCGGTCCCCCGCGGTCGGGGTGCCCGAGTGCTGCGGGTCCACGAACACGTCGGCGCTGACGACCGGTCCGTCCACGAAGTACTGCGGCGTCGGCGGGAAGTTCAGCAGGCTCGGGAACTTGCCCGGCATCACGCCCCGCGGGGCATAGGCGAAGATCTCCCGTCCCGTCCCCAGGTCGAACGTGTCGTCGAAGGCTCCGCCGTCGTCGCGGTCCCACACTCCCGAATCGAAAGCGTGGAGGAAGCCGTCGTTGGCTCCGACGAAGGTGACCTTCCGCCGCTTCGCGTGTTTGAGGGCGAACGCCTGGTAATCGTGGAGGTTGAGCGAAAGGTACTGGAAGTACCTCGGCGGCTCGAGCACGAACGCCGGGGAGTGGAAGATGTCGCCCAGCTTGTGCGGATAGCCCTTCGGATTCGCTTCGCCGTCGGTGCGGAACTGCGGCGGAACCGAAGCCGTGCCGGGCTCGGGGATGTCGTCCTGGTACCAGTAGGAGTAGGCACGCGCTTCCGTCTCCGGCCCGATCGTCTCGATCGTGCCCGGCTTGACGAGGTTCAAGACCTCGTCGCGGCTTCCCGAGCCCGGCGTGATCCCGCCCCGCAGGAACTGGACCGTCCGCTGAGCGAGCGTGCGCTTGTCCGTGTCGGTGGTCGGCGAGAGATCCATCGTCATCATGAGATCGTCGAAGCACGCGCCGGCGCACGTTCCCGTGTCGGGCAGCAGGTCCTGTCTCGCGAGCGGGACACCCGAGCCGTTCGCCCAGACCATCTTCCGCCCCGGCCAGACTTTCAAGCCGGGGGCCTTCGCGCCGGGGTTCAGCCCCGCGTCGGGCACGGCGGGAGCCGCCTTCTCGCCGAGGTTCCCGACCGGGTCGGTGTAGCCGAGCACGCGGCTCGCGTTCCAGACCGGGCTGCGATCGAGAGGGTTCGCATCGTTCGGCTGGCTCTCGTCGGGATAGAAGACGCTTCCCACGCGGACGCGGGGCAGCAGGCCCGATCCGTCCAGCCGGAAGCTCTTCAAGAGACCGGTCCAGACCGACCAGAGGGACGCCTCTCCGGTGTCGGAGAGGTGGCTGGGCACGACCGCCCCGATCTGCGCGGCGTCGCCCGACCCCCCGGTGAACGCGGGAACTGCCGGGGCCGCGAAGACGTTCGCCTGGCGCTTGAAGTTCAGGGCGGAGTCGATGGCGTTCTTCAGGCCCTGCCGGTCGTTCGCCTCGTAGACCTGCCCGTTCGTGTTGTTCAGCGTGAGGCACTTCAACTGGTTGCTCGCCGCGTTCAGACCCATGCCGATCACGAACACCGGGACTCCCGTGACACGGATGCTCGGATCCAGGTCATGCGCGGCCTGGCGGGAACCGGGGGCGCTCTCGGGAAGCACGAGCGCCGCGAGGTCTCCGGCGGGACCCTGCCCGGTCGGGCCGCCGCCGCACGGGTTGCCGCCGCACGTCTCGAGCCCGTCCGTGAGGAGAACGACGGCGTAGTTGCGGCAGTTGATGGCCGGGTCGTCGGTCTGGGGAAAGACGCTGTTGACGAAGTAATTGTAGGCGTCGCGCAGCGAGCCCCCGATCGGAGTCGCGGATGAGGAGATGACGACGTTCCTCGCGTCTTCGTCGAGCTGGTAGGCCTCCCACGGGTTCGCATTGGGGTTGTAACGAACGATCGACGACGCGTATCGCAACATCTTCTTGATCACCGGGACGTTCGGCGTGTCGCCCGCGATCCAGTCGCGCTGGAAGGGGACGACCGGCCAGCTCGACTCGCTCGGCGGATCCGGCGCGGCGCTCGGATAGGGATCGAACCCGGTCGGGCCCGCCGGCGCGTAGGACAGATGCGCGCCGTAGTGCGCGAAGCCTCCGCAGTCGCCGCCGTAGACGCTGCAGCTGCCTCCGGGGCAGGGCCGGTCCGCCGCGGCGTCGAGCGGATCGACGTCGGCGTTGTCGGCGTATCCCCCGGAGAACGCACCGGCAGCGAACATCCCCTTGTTCTGGCGGCTCGAGAACACGTCGGCCTCTCCGTCCGCGTCGCCGTCGCCCGGATCCGAACCCCACGGGGGGTTACCGGTCAAGTCGCCGGACTCGTACACCGGCGGCAGGTTGTAGAGGTCGCCCCGGACGTATCGGACGCGCACCAGGGGTCCGAATGGAACGAGCGCCCCGTCCGGATCGGCCTGCGGATCGTCGAAGCCCCGGCTCTCCAGCGGGAGAAGAAGCGGGGTGCTCCCGCTCCCCCAGGCCGGGCCGAGTTCGCCGGAGCCGCGGACTCCATCCCCATCGGCGTCGATGAACGCGCACAGCCGGGTCGCGCCGCCGGACCCGCTCGGGCACGGCGCGCAGGAGAGGCCGTAGGACTCGGGAACCCCGGGGCAGGGGTTCACGAGTGGCGGCGGCGGAGGCGCGAGGGCGAGCAGACCGCGGACCGCCGTCGAGAACCAGTTCGCGACCGTGGGAAGCGTGCTCGCGGCCGGGAAAGCGCCCATCAGAGGGGTCGGCGTCCGCGTGAACGTCCTCGTCGGCGTGGAGGTCCGCGTCGGGGTCGGCGTCCGCGTGTTCGACGGCGTGAACGTGTTCGACGGCGTGAACGTGATCGTCGCCGTGGGCGTGTTCGTCCGTGTCGGCGTGTTCGTCCGCGTGGGCGTATTCGTCCGCGTGTTCGACGGCGTGAACGTGTTCGACGGCGTGAACGTGATCGTCGCAGTCCGCGTGTTCGTCCGCGTCGGCGTGTTCGTCCGCGTGGGCGTACTCGTCCGCGTGTTCGACGGCGTGAACGTGTTCGACGGCGTGAACGTGATCGTCGCAGTCCGTGTGTTCGTCCGCGTGGGCGTGCTCGTCCGGGTGTTCGTCGGCGTCCGCGTGTTCGACGGCGTGAACGTGTTGGTCGGCGTCCTCGTGTTCGTCCGCGTGGGCGTGTTCGTCCGCGTGTTCGTGGGAGTTCGGGTGCTCGTCGCGGTCCTCGTGTTCGTCGGCGTGAACGTCTTGGTCGGCGTGAACGTGGTCGTCCGCGTGGGCGTAATGGTTCTCGTGAACGTGGGGGTCCGCGTGGCCGTGGCCGTTCGCGTGTTCGTCGGGCTCCCCGTCGGCGTGCGGGTGCGGGTCGGTGTCCGCGTGAAAGTCGGCGTCCGCGTCGACGTGCGGGTCGGCGTGATCGTGCGAGTCGGCGCGTTCACGGGGCCCCACTCCTGCATCTCCAGCGTGAGAGCCGGGTCCCCGTACCGCCCCTCGACCACCCGCATCCGCACCTCGAAGCCCGCGCGCTGCGGGTTGCGGTAGACGACGACCTGGGCGTCGCCGTGGGGGCCGAACGCTCCACGCCAGCTGCCCGGCCGGGGCTCGGTCGGCGGGCCGACCGGAACGTTGACGATCGGGTTGTACGGGTGGCGGGTGTCCGCGAGGACGCCGCTGTCGGCCGACCCGTAGTTGTGCATGACCTTGTGGCCGAGCTGAAGGAATCGTCCCTGCTGGAGGTCGGGGTACTCGTCCGGGTCGAACGCGTCCCGGATCTCGACCTCGCCGCCCGGACCGACCTGCGAGAGCGTGTCCGCGAAGTACAGCCACTCGAGGCCGCCGTTCTGCAGATATTCGCCGGCGGCTTTCGCCCCGCCGATCGGGTCCAGGGTCCCATTTCGAGATCGCGCGCCGCCCTCGAGGTCCGAGGCGCCGAACGTCTGGTTGGGGTTGCGGAACTGCGCGAATGCCCAGTTGACACCGGTCGTCCTGGCCATCACTTCCCGGAGGACGCTCTTCGCGACGCCGATCTTGGACCCGCGGCTGTCGGAGGTTCCCTGCGGGTAGATGAAGTCGTCCATGTAGGCCGGCAGGTAGTAGCGATCGGAGAACTCGGCGGTCATCGAGCCGGAGGAGTCGAGAATGACGAGGACGTTGGTCTTCGCCCCGACGTTCGTCTGGAGCAACTGCCGGTCGTCGGCCAGGGCCGGCGGAGGCGCGGAGAGAAGTACCGCGAGCGTCACCGCCAGCCCGACGCGCCGCCGCGCGACGACGCCGCGAAGCCCCCTCAAGATTCCGGTCCTCGCCTCAATATTCACTGTTCAACCTTTTAGAAGGGCAGCGTCGCCGGGAGCGGCCCGACCTCGACGTCGGCGACGAGCGCCTTGGCGTACTGGAGGAGCGCCGTGTTCTGGCTGCCGTTGGCGCGGACCTCGAATCCGTAAACGAACTGGGCGCGACTCTCCCCCTCGTTGACGATGCCCCCGGGGAACGGCCGTCGCCCGAGCAAGCCCGGGTTCGAGACCGACACCTGGATGTCGTCGTCTTCGGGGTCGCCCGAGAAGAGGCTGGAGATCCCGTGGCGGTGGCTCGGCAGCTGGAAGAGAACGGTCCCGAACGGATCCGGCGGGCTCCGGAACTCGGGCCGGGTCATGAAAGGAACCGGATCGTTCAGCTGGACGCGCGCCCACCGGATGCCCGCGTCGGCTGCATAGAACGCACGGTTCAGCGACCACTCGTTGGCCGCGATCTTCGACTCGGTGGACGTGATGAGCATGAGCGCGATGCCGATGACCGTCAGGATCGCGAGCGCGAGGATCGCGATCACGAGGGCCGCCCCGCGAGACGGATTCCGCTTGAGCACGCTCATCCCGGGAAGCTGTAGTTGCGGAGGTTGATCTTCAGCGTCTGAATCCGGCGCCGGTAGCGCGGCGAATCCGAACCCGTTGGATACAGAGAGGTGTCCGGAGGAGAGTTCATCGTCCGGATGCCCAGGAGGGCCGCTCCTCCCGCCGCTCGGTAGGTCGGATCCGGATCCCGCGACTTCGCGATCAACGACACCATCACGCCATGCAGCGTCGGACAGTGCGCGACGCCACCGGCGTGCGACCACGAGACGGGCTGCGGCTGGTTCTGGAAGTCGCTCGCGACGTAGAGGTTCTCGTCCTCGACGTTGGGCGCCCACTCGTCGCCGTCCGACAGCGTCGAGACGTTCGGGTCCGTGTCGGTCCCGCTGACCGGAACGACCCGACCGACGGCGTTGTCCTGGCCGATCCCGTCGGATCCGTACAGGCCGTCGACGCCGTAGGCGACCTGCATGTCTTCCACGTCGTCGGCGATCGTCACGACGTCGAACCGTTGACCCCGCCGGATCCCCTGCGCGAGCGCCGGGTGGAGCGGGTCCGTGTTGTCGATGAAGAACACGATGTCGTCGAGGACGCCGGCCCGGCGCACGTTTTCGATCACGCTCGGATCGGGGGCACCCTCCCCCGGGTCTTCGCTCATGAACTCCCGCGCGGCCGCGTCGCCGAAGTTCACGTTCCCGAACGTGCCCGCACCCGCCAGCGTCGTCGGGGACGTCAGGACGCCGACGTTGTAGGTCGACTGCGCGTAGCGCGAAGCGCCGCCCGTTGGGTCGGAACAACCGCCGTGGAGGTCGTCGTTTCCGGCGACCAGCACGTACATCGGGTTCTGGCCGGAAGCCCCTCCGGTGTACGCGTCGATCGACGAGAACTGCGGGCGGTTCGCGGCATCGTCGTTGACGTGCTGGAGCGCGGTGATGGGCCTCGCCGTCAACGCGACGTTGCCCGTACACCCCCCGCAACCGCTCGAAAGATCGAACCCGAGGAGCGGCGAGAGGATGACGCCCCGGACTTCGATGACGTCGGTGCCCGGCCGGATCGGAACCCGGGTTCCGGCCAGGTTCGTCACTTCTCCTCCGAAAATGTTGTCGTAGTCGCCGTCGGGCGTCGAGATCCCCGGGAGGTCCGGATCCGGACCCACGAGCACCGCCTGAGTCACGTAAAGGCCTCCGGCTCCGGCCATCCGGATGACACGCGTCATCTGGTAGATGCCGTACCGGACGTTGCCCTGCGCGTCTGCCACTTCCTGCTCGTTCTTGTTGATGCGCGTGCTCGCGTCGAAGACCGCGAGAAGACCGAGCATCGCGATCGACAGGAGCAGGACGACGACGATCATCTCCACGAGAGTGAAGCCGGCGGCGCGGACCTTCGGGAAGCGGCGCATTCTAGGAGTCCGGGTCCGCGATCGAGAGGTTCACGTCGGGAGCGGGGTTCGCGACGATTCCGGAGACGCGAGCAGCGCGGGCTCCGAAACCGAGGTGCGGAACGGCCGTGTCCACGGTGACGTCGATGCGCTTGTAGTGGTACGCCAACCCGGCGCCGGTGATGAGAATCGGCGTGAACGGCCCGTTTTCGGCGACGATCCCCGTGGCCGGGATCGCGAACTGCCGGACCCGGTAGGTCCGGCGGAAGGGATTCGGAACGTTTGACGGTGGCACGCCGGTCTCGGGATCCGGCAGCGTCGCCGAAAGATCGTTGACGGAATGATCGCCGGCCGAGAGCTGCGGGTCGTTGAACGGCAGGGTCATCAGCTGCTCCAGCCGGTCCCGCGCGAGGTTGTTCAGGCTCGTGTACTCGTTGGCCGAGTAGTTCGACTTGACGCTCGCGATGAAGAGCGGAGCGATTCCGAGCAGGATGAAACCGAGCAGCGCGATCGCGATGAGGAGCTCGACGAGCGTGACGCCGCCCTGTCTCGTACGCGGCGCGGGGAGTCGTGTCATTTCCAGCTGACCGGCAGGACGAAACCGATCCGTCCGTTCTCCCACGCCTGCACCGTGATCTGGTTGGCGAGCGCGGAGCCGACGGGGCCCTCGATCAGGATGTCCTGGTGGATGACTCCCGCCGGCGTCCGCCGGCCATCCGCCGTGAACACGACGCGATCGCCCGGGGGCAGCGAGACGAAACGCACGTTCTTCGGAATCTCGAGGCCGGCGATCTGCCGCGGGGTCGCGCCCTCGAGCCACGTCTGGATCGAGTGGGAGGCCGCTTCCGGGGGCGCCGGGAGGATACGCACGCTCGCCGGCGCGTTGTTTCGGACGGCCGTCATCCGCGCGGCGAGCAGCGTCGTCTGGATCTCGCGGGCGGCGCTCCGAAGCTGGTTGCGCTGCGAGATCCGCGAGAACCACGGCGCGGCCACGAACGCCATCAATGCGACGATGGCGACCACGATCAGAAGCTCGATGAGCGTGTAGCCCCGGCTTTCGCGCCGGAGGGCACGGTTTTTCGGAATCATTCCGCTGGCGTAAGAGCGATTCCCGTGCCGCCCGTGACCGATATCACAAGATGAATGTTCGCAATACGTTAGGGGGTCGTACGCCAAACGTCGGAGGGATGTTCGACTCGTGGGAACGTTACTCCGGGTAACAGTCCCGCGGAGTTTGAGCCGTTTTTTGGCGCACTCGACCGTGGAACGTCGGCGAAGAGGCGCGCTTGCGTTCGCGCGCTACACTCTTCGGACTCGATGTGGCCAAAGAGACGCCATAAACCCCCGGCGGATGCCCGTGCCGTGCTCGCGCGGGCGCGCGCGAGCTCGTGGAAGACCGACGAGGAACGGGATGCGCTGCTCGAGTCCATCGCGGCGGTGGGCAACCTCGCGGCAGAAGACGTCGCCTGGATGGTCGCCGACACGGACGTGGCGGTCCGCCGGGCGGGACAGGCCCTCCTCGGCCGGTTCCCTTTCGAACAGGTCTTCCCGGCTCTGCACCCTTACTTCGCCTCCCGCAACGAGAGCATCCGGCGGCTCGCGATCGAGGCACTCGCTGCGCACGCGGGCCCGAAGTTTCCCGAACGCCTGCCGGCGCTCCTCGCGCATTCGGACGCCGCGGTCGTCCACGTCGCGCTCGACTGGCTGCGGCGCAACCCGTCGGAGCGAAGCCTCTCGCTTCTCTCCGAGGCCCTGGGTTCTCCGTCGCCCGGCGTTCGCCGGAAAGCGTTCGCGATCGTGGAGGCTACGCCTTCCCCCCGCGTCGTCCCGTTCGCGATCAAGGGGCTCGAGGACGAAGACGAGAGCCTCCGTTTCCGCGCGGTCCAGCTCCTCGCCCGGTTCCCGGACGAGGCGGCGATCGGGCCGCTCCTCCGACGGTGCCAGCTCGATTCGACCCGCGTCCAGGAGGCGGCCATCAACGCCCTGACGCCGCTTCTCGCTCACGCCGACATCCGCTGGAACGAGGACTTGATCCCGCTCCTCTCCGACGCGAACCATCGCGTCCGGCAGCTCGCTTCCCGCATCCTGCGTACGCAGGACGCGGATCGCGTGGCGGAGGCTTTCCTCCGCTCGTACCAGAACACCTACGGACCCGTGCGGGATCGCGCGCTCGAAGGTCTGCGGGAGCTCGGGCCGCAGTACATCCCGGCTTTTCTCGGACACGACGAGGACCCCGACCATCGCATCGCGGCCCTCGCGTCGGCGGTGGCGGTGACGCTCCGTTCTCCCGACGTCGTTCCGCACTGCGTCCGATACCTGGAGGGAGATGACTGGTGGCTGCGCGACCGGGCCGCGCACGCGCTCGGTGAGCTTCGGGACGAGCGCGGTTTCGAGCCGCTCATGAAGATGCTCGCGGATCCGGAGTCCAACCTCTCCGCGGCGGCCGCGCTCGGCACGTGGGGGACGCCGCGCGCGCTGCCGGCTCTCCTGGAGGCGTACAAGAAGGGCACGAAGGACCTGCGCCTGGAGATCCTGGATTCGTTCGCGCGGATCGTGGACCGGCGGGTCCCGGGGC
>Ga0209974_10000375_pt1 | contig 14781 bp, 13 predicted proteins | sample InoplaM3SPM_FD_187592 | JGI IMG/M metagenome (GOLD analysis project Ga0209974, IMG submission 187592) | Arabidopsis thaliana rhizosphere microbial communities from the Joint Genome Institute, USA, that affect carbon cycling - Inoculated... | ecosystem: Host-associated > Plants > Roots >...
ATAAAAGCTATTCTTGAACGCGGTCCACGCCAGCGGGTAATTGAGAATGTACTGGTAGTTGGCCCAGGTCATTTTCTGCATCAGCTCCTTGGAAGGAACGCCATAATAAGGAATGAACGATGACCAGAGCAAAACGAAGACGGGCATGATGACCGCGAGAAAAAATACCAAGAATGAAATTCCCAGCGTAAGATACTTCCAGCGACCGAGATCGATCACCCGCGGGCGATAGCCTTTGCCGGTAACGGTGGCGTAGCGCTCTTCGCGGCGCGTGATTCTTCCGTAGACGAGAACGCCGATTGTGCTGATCACCAGGAGAGTCACGGCATAGGCTCCGGCCAAGCCGAAGTCGGAAGGAAATTGGTGAATCGCGAGAAAGATCTTGGTGGTAAAGACCGATATCTTCGCCGGCACTCCGATCAGCGCCGGAACTTCGAAAGCTTCGATGCCGCGGATGAAATTGATCAGCAACACGCTGAACATCGCCGGGCGCATGAGCGGCAGCGTGACGCGCCAGAAAGTCTGAGCGGTGGTCGACCCGGCAGTGAGGGCTGCCTCTTCCAAAGAGGTATCCATGTTGCGGAAAGCCGCCGACATCAGGAGGAAAACCAGCGGGTAAAGGTGGATCGATTCGGCCCAGATCATGCCCCACATCGAATAGACATTGAACGGCGCCGCCTCGAGCCCGAGGAGCTGTTTGACGACGATATTGATCAAACCGATCTTTGGACTCAGCAATAGAATCCACGAGATTGTGCTCAAGATCCCGGGGATGATGAACGGGATCAACGACATTACGATGAACAGTTTCTTGAACGGCGTGTTGGTTCGTTCACTCACCCACGCGAGGAACGTTCCGATAAGAAAGGTGAGGCTGCAGGTGCCGAGCGCGTAATAAATCGAGTTGCCGAGCAGTAAGTAGAATTCCTTGTCAAAGTACGCTTTGACGTAATTCTGAATGGTATAAGTCGCGCCCGGCTCGCCGATGGGCGCGCTTCTGATGCTGCCGTAAAGCAGCATCAGAAGAGGAATCCCCGCAAGGTATAGAACTAAAGCTGTACAGCCGATTAGAATCAGGGACTGGGAATTGAAGCGACTCCCCATCTTTTAGCCCTGTCTAACACTTCCGCTAATTGTTGATGTTGTGGACGACCTGGTCTGCGACCATGGTCTTTTTAACTTCTTCTTCAATCAGGTTCCAAAGTCTGTCTTCGTATTCCAGGAATCTCGGATCGCGCTTGATCGAAAGATCCCGCGGGCGCGGCAGGTCAATTCTAATCATCTCTTTTACTTTTCCGGGACGCGCGCCGAAGACGATCACGCGATCAGCCAGGTAAATGGCCTCGTTGATCTGATGCGTAATGAACAGCACGGTCTTGCCGGACTCGCGCCAGATGCGCAGCAATTCCGCCTGCATGATTTCACGCGTTTGCGCATCGAGAGCCGCAAAGGGCTCGTCCATGATCAGGATCTTTGGATCGACGGTCAGCGCGCGCGCCAAATTGCAGCGTTGCTGCATACCGCCGGAGAGCTCGTGCGGATAGTGGTCTTCGAATCCCTGCAAGCCGACAAGTTTGATGAATTTCTTGGCGCGGTCCTGGCCTTCTCCGTTGTCGAGGCCTTGGCATTCCAGACCGAAGATCACGTTCTTGAAAACCGTGCGCCACGGCATCAGGCAGGAATCCTGGAAGACCATGCCGCGGTCCGTGCCGGGACCGCTTATCTGCTTGCCGTCGATCATGATTTTTCCAGCGGTGGGTTTCAGCAAGCCGTCGCATAGATTAATGAAGGTGGTCTTGCCGCAGCCGCTGGGCCCCACGATGGTCACGAACTCGCCGTCTTCGACTTGCAAGTTGATGTTGTCTAAGGCCAGAAGTCTGCCGCCGGTTCGCGGCTGATAATACTCATGCCGCAATCCAATCGCCTGTAGTTTAGTCTGTGCCACAATGCCTCCTTAATGTATTCTCGACAATGTACTTCGACCCTCGACGCGGAAATTTTTCTCTAGCGCATCACCCGGCCAGCGTTCAGGTCGCAAGGTTATTATCATTTTAATTCGAATTTTCAAGCGCAAAATCGACCGCGTTGACAACACCGACCGGATCAGATAGTTTTCGCGACATTGCATAAATTTTTGCATGCAAAATATCGGCTCATGCCTTATCCGTTGAAGAGATCTAAAACCAAAACACGCGCCGTAGAAAACCTCTCAGCCCGCGTCTATAACGAAATTAAGAATTTGATCTTGTGCAACGAGATCATGCCGGGACAGAAATTACATCACCAACAACTCAGTGAACGTCTCGGCGTGAGTCGCACTCCCATACGCGAAGCATTGACTCGACTTGTACAGGAAGGATACGTTTCCTTTCTACCGAATCGCGGTTTTACCTGCAAAGAAATTAGAATGCAAGAGGCGGAAGAGCTCTATGAGCTCCGCGAAGCGTTGGAAGCCTTTGCCGTGGAAAAAGCGATCGCAACTCTGAGCGAAAAAGCGCTTCGCCAGCTGCGCGACAGGGTGACGGCATACGGGCGCGACGTGCAGAATCGGTTTACCCGCGATCGTCTCGTCTATGATCAGGACGTTCATTTGCAAATCGCCCAGCTCACCGGTAACGAGACTCTGCGAAACACTTTAAGCCATGTGTTCGAGCGCATCGTGCTCAAGCGCCGGACCGACGGATTGTACGATCCGGCGCGCGGGGTTGCCGCGCATCAAGAGCATTTGCGTCTGCTCGAAGCCATGGAACGACGCGACGCCCCGGCGGCGGTGGCGATTCTGCGAAACCATATTCAAGCGGGGAAGAAAAACGTCATGGCGGATCTCAAGCATAGACAAGCGATGCGCGGGCTGAGAGCCGTAAACAACCGATCGTTCAAAAATTAAACCGAGAAAAAAGAAAGGAAAAACAATGGCTGCAGATTTGGTGATCAAAAACGGTTGGGTGGTAACGCCCGACGCAACATTCAAAGGCGGCGTCGCGATCAGCGGCGAAAAAATCGTCGCGATTGGAGCGGACGACTCTTTGCCGCAAGGCAAAGAGGAGATCGACGTCAAAGGCAAACATATTCTGCCGGGACTGTTCGATGGCCACGTCCATTTTAGAGAGCCGGGCATGACTCATAAGGAAGACTTCACCACCGGTTCGACGGCAGCGGTTTGTGGCGGTATCACGACTGTCGTGGACATGCCGAACACCGTGCCGCCGACAGCCGACGCGGAACAGGTAAAGGTTAAGAAAGAACTCGGCGAAGCCAAGTCGCTGGTCGATTTCGGTATTACGGGCGTCGTCGTGCAAACCAACACCAAAGATATACTTCCGATGGCCGCCGCCGGCGTGATCGGCTACAAAATCTTCTTCGGTGAAACGATCGGCAACCTGCCCTTCCCCGACGACGGCATGTGCATGGAAGCGTTCGATTACATCGCGCAGTCGAAGCTGCCGCTGGGCATTCATGCCGAGAACCGCCAGATCATGGCCTACTGCACCAACAAGCTCAAAACCGAAGGCAAGAACGATCCGCGCTATTGGGAAGCTTCCCGCCCGGATATCTGCGAGGCGGAATCGGTGCACCACGCGCTTTTCTTCGCCGAAACATTCGGGACCAAGTTGCACGTCTTCCATATGAGCTCGAAACAGGCCGCTTATATGGTCCGCGATGCCAAAGCGCGCGGCTTGAGAGTCACCGCAGAAACCGGCCCGCATTATCTTCTGCGCGAACCGAACGACATGGACAAAGTCGGCTCTCTGCTTAAGATGAATCCTCCGGTCCGCACCCAGGACCATGCGGAAGTTCTGTGGCAGGGACTGCGTGAAGGCTTCGTCGACACGCTTGCTACCGACCACTCGCCGCACACCTTGGATGAGAAGGGTTCGGATCTTTACGGCAAGCTTACCAAACCGGCGATTTGGGATTGCATCTCTGGGTTCTGCGGCGTCGAAACCGGCGTGCCGCTGATCTTGACGGAAGTGAATAAGGGCCGCTTAACGCTAAATCAATACGTCAAGGTCGCTTCGGAGAACCCCGCTAAAGTCTGGCAGGTGTATCCGCAGAAAGGCGCGATCCGCCTCGGTTCCGACGGCGACATCACGGTCGTCGATATGGACAAGGAAGGCACGATCGACGTGAACAAACTCCATAGCAAGAACAAACCTTCACCATGGCACGGCTGGAAAGTCAAAGGTATGCCCGTGTTGACCGTGGTGCGCGGTCAGGTCCAGATGAGAGACGGCGAGCCTTGCGGTAAACCGATTGGTAAGGCGCTGAAGCCCCTTATTTAATGGACGTAACAAAACAGGGCGTGATGTAGGGGCGACCGGCCGGTCGCCTCTACCTCCTATTTTTTTTAATTATGAAACGCACAGAACCATTCGAGTTTTATCAGCCGGCAACGCTTGCGGAGGCGAGCCGGCTGCTTAGGGAAAACGGCCCTGGCGGCCGTTTTCTGGCAGGCGGCACCGATTTAGTGATAGCAATGAAGGAAAAAGGATTGCTGCCGAAATATATCGTTGACCTCAAGCGAGTGCCCGGGCTGAGCGGCATTCGCGAGGACAATGACGGCACGATCACCATCGGCGCTCTTACCACCATGTACGCGGTTGAGACTTCGCCGGTGATCACGAAGAAGTACCCTTTTCTCGCGCAAAGCGCCGCGGAGGTCGGATCGATCCAGATCCGCAACCGGGCCACCATCGGCGGCAATATGGCGAACGCGACGCCCTCGGCCGATGTAGCGCCGAGCCTGATCGCGCTTAATGCGACGGCAAAAATCGTCAGCACCTCTGGCGAACGAACCGTGCCCATGGAAGAATTTTTCCGCGGCCCGGGACAAAACGCCATGAACGCGGACGAAATTCTGGCCGAGATCACGATTCCAAAAACCGGCCCTCAGCTCGTCGGCGAATACATCAAGTTTTCACCGCGCGATATGATGGATCTCGCCTACATCGGCGTGGCGGTCGCGTATAATCTCGCAAACGACAAGAAGTGTGGCCAGGTCCGAATCGTTCTCGGCGCCGTTGCGCCGACGCCCATCCGCGCGAAAAACTCAGAAGCGCTGCTCGACGGCAAAGTCTTGACCGAAGAGCTAGCGACACAAGTCGGCGATGAAGCCGCACGGGAAAGCAAACCGATAAGCGACGTGCGCTCTTCCGCGGATTATCGCCGCGCCATGGTTGCCGTCATGACCAAGCGGGCAATTCTCAACGCCGCCGTCGGCCCGGCAAAGTCTTGGGTCGATCGGCGCGATCGAAGATATTGAAAATCGAGTGATGGCGTATTGGAATAATCGAGTAATGGGTTTCTGGATTCCGAACCAACGCTCCAGTACTCCATCACTCCATTACTCCAATTCGATACGAGGTTTCTATGAAAAGAATGGTCCAATTCACTCTCAATGGCGCCCGCGTCAGCCGCGAAGTTCCCAATCATCGTCTTCTACTCGACCTGCTGCGCGACGAGATCGGTGCGACGGGAACCAAGGAAGGCTGCGGCACCGGCGACTGCGGCGCTTGCACCGTGTTGCTAAACGGCAAGCCGGTCAATTCCTGCTTGATTCTCTCCGGTGAGCTCGAAGGAGCCGATATTGTCACCATCGAAGGGCTCAAGATCGGCCCGGAGCTCCATCCTATTCAGAAAGCGTTCATCCAGGACGGCGGCGCGCAGTGCGGCTACTGCACACCCGGGATGTTGATGATGTCCAAAGCGCTTCTCGATGAAAATCGGAATCCCACCGAGGACGACATTCGCTATGCGCTTTCGGGTAATCTTTGCCGCTGCACAGGTTACGCTAAGATCATCCAGGCAGTTCAGGATGCCGCCGCGATGCTCCGAAAATGAACATGTTCAAATCGCTCAAGTCGTTCAACCGCTTTGCTCCGTTCAAAACGTTTGAACGCATCGAGCGGTCGTCAACGAATGAAACCTCCGAGCGTTTTGAACGGCTTGAACGCTTTGAACCTCCAAGGAGTTAAAAATGTCAGACCTCACAGTCGTCGGAAAACCGGTTAGCAGAGTCGATGCCAGCGAAAAAGTTACCGGGCAGATTGTTTATGGCTATGATCTCGTGTTGCCCAACATGCTCTACGGCAAAACTCTCTTCAGCACCAAAGCCCACGCGAAGATAAAAAAGATCAGCACGGAGAAGGCCAAGCAGTTGCCCGGCGTTGTGGCTGTCGTGACGGGCGAAGATGCGCCCTGGACGCACGGCGAATCGATCAAAGACAAACCGTTTCTGGCTCAAGGGAAGGTGCGCTACATCGGAGAACCGGTAGCGGCGGTGGCCGCGGAAGACGAAGACACGGCGCAAGCTGCGGTAAAGCTCATTGAAGTCGAATACGAAGATCTGCCCGTCTACACCGACCCGGAGGAAGCCTGCAAGCCGGACGCGATTGCGATCCACGAGGATTTTGCCAAATACCGCAAAGTGGACTTCATCGTACCGGGGCCGCACTCCAATATCGCCGAGCATTTCAAATTACGCACCGGCGATGTTGCAAGAGGCTTCAAAGAATCCGATCTCGTCCTCGAAGAAAGGTATTTCGTGCCGATGATCCAGCATGCGGCCATGGAGCCCCACTCGGCTCATGCCCAGTGGAATAAAGAGAGCGGCCGCTTGACGATCTGGGTCGCCAACGACGCTCCGTTTCGAGCGCTGCACGAGATCACCGAAGCGCTGAACATGACCAAGGACAAAATTCGCTTCATCAATCCGGCTCAAGGCGGCGGGTTCGGCTCCAAAGGCGGTTTGAAAGTCGAGCCGATCGCCGTCGCTCTCGCATTTCACACCAACGGCAGGCCGGTGCGCGTAAAATTCAATCGGGAAGAGACTTTCATCTCGACCTTGACGCGCCATGAAGCGGTGGTCTATTCGAAGACGGGCGTCAAAAAAGACGGTACTCTCGTCGCCCGTGAGATGACGATCTACTGGGGTGCCGGCGCCTACGCCGAAAAGAGCCCGACCGTTTGCATTCGCGGCAGCCTGCCCGCGCCAGGCCCGTACCGCATTCCACATGTCAAAGTTGACGGCTACGCGGTCTACACCAATAAACCCGTGGCCGGATCCTATCGCGGCTATGGCATCCCTCAGGGCGCGTGGGCCGGTGAGCAACAGTTGGATGAGATCGCAAAAAAACTCGGCATGAACGCCCTAGACATTCGCATGAAGAACATCTTCGTCGACGGCGATATCTCCTATTGGGGCGAGCAGCTTCATGCCGTCGGTCTCAAAGAAACGCTCATCAAGGCCACCGAAGCCATCGATTGGGGCAAGCCGCCGCAGCAAACGAAGCCGGGTGTAAAGATCGGCAAGGGATTCGCCTGCATCCAGAAGCCGACACGATCACCGACGACATCGAATGCCGGCGTAACGGTGAATGCGCAAGGAGAAGTGACTGTGCTGGCCGGAACTGTGGAGATCGGCCAGGGCTGCAACACCATTCTCTCGCAAGTCGCCGCTGAGGAACTCAAGGTGCCGATGGACAAGGTCCGCATGCACCCGCTCGACACCGACGTCATTCCTTACGATGCTTCGACGACGTCGAGTCGGAGCACCTATCACATGGGGAATGCAGTGCGCAGCGCGGCCATTCACGCACGCGAGCAAATTATGGAGGCCGCCAGCCCCATGCTCGAGGCCAGGGTGGCAGATTTAGCTTACGCCGAAGGCAAAGTTTTTCTCAAAGACCAGCCGCAACAAGCATTGCCTATCGGCGAAGTCGTCAAGCGAAAACTCGGCATCAATGGCATCGTGCGCGGCGACGCTTCCTACACTTACGAAATCGGCAAAGACTTGGATCTGGAAACCGGACACAGCGATCACGCGTCCGCCTTTTACATGTATGCAACGCAGGCCGCCGAAGTCATGGTCGACGAAGAGAGCGGCAGAGTGCGCTTGCTTAGAATGTCTGCCGCGCATGACGTCGGTAAGGCGATCAATCCGCTCAATTGTATCGCGCAGATCGAAGGCGGCGTTGCCATGGGCATCGGCTCCGCGTTGCACGAAGAGATGATCATCGACAATACTGGCAAAGTGCGCAACCCGTCTTTCCTCGACTATCACCTGGTCACCTCGCTCGACGTACCCAAGATGATTCCCATCATTGTCGAATGCCCCGAGCCCGAAGGACCCTACGGTGCCAAAGGCCTCGGCGAACCCGGCCTCGCGCCGACGCCTGCAGCCATCGGCAACGCCGTGGCCGACGCCCTTGGCGTGCGCGTTTACGACCTGCCGCTCAAGCCCGAAAATGTTTTTTGGGCGATCCAGAAAAGCAAAAAAGACAACGCGGCGTAAAAATTAATCTCGAATTCCCATTAGTTTTCGTCTAACATTCACCAACCGGCCGAGCAAAACTCAGGCTCGGCCCGGAGTGCGCTCATCGTTGGAGGTTTAGAAATGCGGTGTCGTAATTCCGCCTTAGCGTTTGCAGGTTTTATCATCGCGATCTCATTCGTTTCGCCGCTCGCACTCGCCGCAGATTCCGCCGCGCGCGCAGTGCAAACCGTGCCGGGCATGCCGCCGGTCATCGATCCCGCTAATCTCTACAGTGAAACGCGTTCGGAAAATCTAAGCGCTGCGGTTGCCAAGCACCTCCGTCGCGTCTATGTGCCTAATCGGACGTCCAACGACGTCTGGGTGATCGATCCCGCCACTCTGAAAGTCAGCGATAAATTCAAAGTCGGCATTCACCCTCAGCACGTCGTGCCCTCGTGGGATTTGAAAACCCTCTGGGTTAACAACAACGCAGAGGGCCGCCATGACGGCAGCGTGACGCCGATCGATCCTCTCACTGGCAAGCCCGGAAAGAACATTCCGGTCGATGATCCTTACAACATGTATTTCACTCCGGATGGCTCAGCGGCGATCATCGTTGCCGAGGCGCGCAAACGGCTCGATTTCCGCGATCCACACACGATGGCGATGAAATATTCGATTGACACGCCGAGCTGCCCCGGCATCAATCATGCCGATTTTTCCATCGACGGGCGCTATGTCATATTTACCTGTGAATACGCCGGCGCGATAGCGAAAATCGACCTGGTCGAGAAGAAAGTGCTCGGCTATCTGAAACTATCTAAAGGCGGCATGCCGCAGGATGTGCGCGTCTCGCCCGATGGCAAGGTATTCTACATCGCGGATATGAAGGCCGAGGGCGTCTTCATTGTTGACGGCGACAAGTTCGTCGAGGTCGGTCATATCAAGACCGGCCTCGGCACCCACGGTCTTTATCCCAGCCGCGACGGAACAAAGCTTTACGTCGCCAATCGCGGCGTCGCGCGCGTCTACGGTCCGCCAAAAGGAAAAGGCAGCGTTTCCGTGATCGATTTTGCCTCGCGGAAAGTCACTGCAACGTGGCCCATTCCAGGCGGCGGCAGCCCCGACATGGGAAACATCAGTATAGACGGCAAACAACTCTGGTTATCTGGGCGCTACGACAACGAAGTCTACGTCATCGACACCGCGTCCGGCAGCGTTAAAAAAATCCCGGTAAAAACCGAACCGCACGGTCTGACAGTGTGGCCGCAGCCAGGACGATATTCGCTGGGTCATACCGGAAACTTGCGTTAGCGAATGCAGCTCCGTCTCCCACTGCCTCGCTTGGCGACAAGCAGCCGGGGCGGGTAAATCCCGGCGCCTCGTAGGCCGCTCACTAGCCGGCTCACTCCTACCATCCATCCCTCGTTTGCAGCGACTCCTCATCGGCACGTAGTGCGTCAATGCTTTCGGTCTCTTAGTTTTGCTAAAATAACTTGCCTTCCGCCTGCCAAATCCAGTAAGACGTTCATTCAAACCCAGAGATGAGAAAATCTCGAAAAGCCAAGTTATGCGTAAAATTCTTGCGGAGATGAAAGAAATGGATACTATCGTCAAGAAGCTGTTTCAGATGGAGCCCAAGCGCGTCGCAAAAATCCGCGATGTGCTGGTCCCGAAGAATTAGAGTCCACAGAGCAACCATGTACCAACAAATTTTGATTGACGACCTCCGTATCCTGGCCGAGCGGGCCGGCCTGAACCTAAGCGAAGACGAGTTGCGACGGCTGCTCGCCGGTGTCAATCGATCGAAGCAACAAGCGGCCGAACTGCGCGAGCTTTTTGCATCCACCGATGAACCTGCGTCGATCTTCGATCTGACGGGTGAACACAAAATCAAGTAGGTCATGGAAGCTAACGAGATTGCTTATCTAAGCATCACTGGAGCCGCAGCAGCGCTGCGCCGCAACGAGCTTTCACCTGTCGATCTCATCGATGCTTTGCTCAAGCGTATCAATGCTGTCGACGACAAACTCCATTGCTTCATCACGTTGACGGCGGATCTCGCGCGCAAACAGGCGCAGCAAGCAGAGCAGGAATTGCGTTCGGGATCCGATCGCGGCCCGCTCCACGGCGTCCCTATCGCGCTCAAAGATCTTTACATGACCAAGGGAATTCGCACCACCTGCCATTCCGCCGTGCTGCAGAACTGGATTCCGGAAGTCAATGCGACGACTGTGACAAAGCTGCAAGAAGCAGGGGCGATTTTACTTGGGAAGCTCGGCATGCATGAGTTCGCCTTTGGCGGGCCATCGGTCGACGCGCCATTTCCTGCCGTAAGAAATCCTTGGAACACCGCACATATCCCGGGCGGCTCGAGCAGCGGCTGTGGCGCAGCGCTCTCCGCCGGGCTCTGTTATGGCGCGCTCGGTTCCGACACAGGAGGATCGATCCGCACGCCGTCGTCTCACTGCGGCGTCGTCGGCATCAAGCCCACCTATGGCCGTGTAAGCCGCTACGGCGTGGTTCCGCTAAGCTGGTCGCTCGATCACGCCGGTCCTATGGCGCGGAGCGTCGAAGACTGTGCAATTATGCTGGAGGTGATCTCGGGCTACGACGCGAAAGATCCGGCGTCGGCGAATATCGCCGTGCCGGATTTCCGATCGGATCTCAAGGCCGGAATCAAGGGACTGCGCGTCGGAGTGCCGCGCGCGGGTTGGTTCGATGAAAACTTGGGAGTCGATCGGGAAACCGAAACAGCCTTCAATCAAGCGCTCGAAATTCTGAAAAACCTCGGCGCAACGATCATTGATATCGGCGGCAAGCCGTTCTCTTTGGCCCGCAAAGCCAACCAAACGATCTTAGTCTGCGAAGCATACGCCTATCACGAGAACACCTATCAGGAGACGCCGATGAAGTTCGGCTCGTCAGTCAGGAGACGCATGCTCGAAGGCGCGTTCTTGAGCGCCGCGGACTACATCAGTGCGCAACGCGCCCGCGCCATCTTGAGCAACCAAATTCACGCCAACTTTGACCATGTCGATGTTTTTGCCGTGCCCGGCGCGCCGCGGCCGCCCGAAGCTTTCGTCAACATGGATCCCAACGAGCAAAATCTAAGGCCCAATTTTACCAATCCGTTCAACCTTTCCGGTCTTCCCGCGGTGTGCGTGCCCTCCGGCTTCACTTCCGCGAAGCTGCCGGCCGGATTGCAAATCATCGCGCCACCATTTCAAGAATCAATCGCATTCCGGGTTGCCTATGCTTACGAACAGGCAACCGATTGGCACAAGCACAAACCGCCACTCTAGCTCTGGCTCGGCCTCATTTGGAATTGTTGAGCGGTCTGGATAGCGAACTTGACGGCAGCATGATCTCCGCGATATAGACGTGCGAAAACTTTATAGGAAGGCACCCATGCAGCGTTTTATTTTAATCGCGGGAACCATACTCGCCTCTTCTCTTGGATTTGCGCTCGCCGGACTTATACTGAACGATGCTATCAGGAATTCACGCCGGCGCCCTGTTCGAAAGAAGGATTACAGGCCGCAGCTTCGCGCCGTTCAAACCCTTCAATACTCAGTTCTAGCCGATCCCATTTGCCGCGGTTATGACAGCCCCGAACTTCATCGGGAAGACAGCTTGGCGAGAACGAAAAAGCCGGGCAACGATCGCGACTATCAGTAACAGCCCTGCCGTTCTCCGAGCCGGGCCGAGTCTTCATTTTCCGAACACGCGAAAATACATTTCCGTCAAACTTGGCTCCATGGTCTTCGCCGCGGTTAGTTCGCGTTGCATCGACGGGTCAAGCCTGCGCCGCGCCTGCTCTGCAAAGCGGAGAATTTCTTTCTCATCGACCTTCGTTAAGCGCCCGTCTTCAACGACAACCTCGCCGTTGACAATCACCCGATCGAGGTCACTGCCGTTTTCGCAAAAGACCAATTGCGCGATTGTATCATTGAGCGGTGTGAACGCAGTTGTATCGCGGCGCAATAACACGATGTCGGCGAGCTTTCCGGGCGCGAGCACCCCGGCATCGAGCCCGAAAGCGCGGGCGCCGCTGCGGGTGGCCATGTTGAGCACTTGCGCCGGAGTCACCCATTGGTTGAAATCCGTGCCCGCTTGGTTATGAACCAACGCCGCCAAACGCATAGCATCGAACATGTTTTGCCCGTCATTGGAAGCCGCCCCATCCGTCCCGAGGCCAACATTCACCCCGGCGGCGAGAAACTTTGGCAGCGGCGCCAGACCGCTGCCGATGCGCAGATTGCTCGCCGGATTGTGCACTGGAGTCGCGCCGCGCCGGGTAAACAATTCAACGTCATCGTCTTCGATCCAGATCGAATGCGCCAAGGAAAGATTCGCGTCCAACACGCCGATGGCATCCAAATGTTTGAGCAAAGATGTCCCGTAAATCTGCTGTCCCACTACGGCCTGCGCTTTGGTCTCGGCGAGATGGATATGCATCGGCAATTTTCTCTTCCGCGCCATTGCGGCTGCTTTCGTCAATAACTCGTCGCTGCAGCGCTGTACGGCCGAAGGTCCGGGACAAGCCGTCGTCAGCTTCTCAGGCGCATGAAAAGTATCGATAAACGATTCGCACTCATCCAGCCAAGCCTGCGTGGATTTGGACTCGCTCGCGCTCATGCGCTTGATCTCGTCGTTAAGAGTCGCATCGGTATTGCCCAGTGGAATCGTGTCTTCGTAGTTTTTGTCCGTAATCGTCAGGGCGGCGACATGCCGCAGTCCGAGATCTCGCATAGCTTCAATGGCGGCGCCAGCCCCCATGAAACGACAAGCTTGATTGCCGGCGAAATGATCCAGGACGGTGGTCGCGCCGTTCTTGAGCATCTCCATGCCGCCGAGTAAAGCACTGGCGTAAAAGTCTTCATCGCGCATATCACGCAGCGATGCCCGATAATAGGCGCGCCAAATCTCCAAGGGCTTGCTCGGCATCATGCCGCGCACGAGATTCGCGGGGGAGTGGCAATGCGCGTTGACCATGCCCGGCATGGCGATCAGGCGGTCGGCTTCGATAGTTTTGTCGAAAGGCCCCGGCGGTGTCCATTCCACAGGACCGACGAACGTCATCCGGTTATTGTCGATCACGATCGCGCCCTTCTCGATGACATCACATTGTTCGTTCATTGTAACGATCAACGGGTTTCGAATCAGCGTTTTCATAGCGGCCTTAAGCCCAGGTGGAGAAGAACGACGGCAAGCTTTCAGGGAGATCAAACGGTCGCCGGTGCCCTGACCGGCGGCTTGAACGTTTTGGACGTTTAAACTGCTTGAACCAGCGCTCTGCGGCGCAAGTTTCGTGAAGCGCTCTCACACAAATCCCATTTTGCGGCCCCAGTTTTCGGGATCTTTGAGGAATTCGATAATATGCCGGCTCGATTCTTCGCTGAAATAACTCTTGCTCAAGCCGGTATCCAAAACGTCATCCCAGTTGGCGAGCACGTGTAATTCGATGTCGTTCTTGGCCAAATTGATTTTTCCTTCGTGCTGATTTAACCGATCCGATGCATAGTCAAAGACGCACAGGCAGTGAGTCATTTTCGCACCGGCCCCGCGGATGCCAATATTGAAGCGCAGCTTGCTTAAGCCGTCAGTAATCAAATCTTCCACCAACAAAACTCTCTTCCCCGCTTCGAGAATGCCCTCGATCTGCTTGGTACCACCGTAACCCTTGGGCTGCTTGCGAATGTAGATCATAGGCTTTTTTATCAAGTGCGCGACAAAGGAGGCGTAGGGAATGCCCGCCGTTTCACCACCCGCGACCACATCGATCTTGTCCAGACCGATATCCGTCTCGGTTTTTTTAGCCAATGCCGTGACGATGTAGTCACGCTCGGCCGGGAACGACAACAATTTGCGGCAGTCTATATAAACGGGCGAGATCCGGCCCGAGACGAAAACAAACGGCTTGTCGCTGTAGACTTGAATTGATTCTGTCGACAGCAGCATTTCGGCGACCTTGTGAGAAACTTCGCTCATAGGAGGGACCTTTCAAGAATGCTGGATTAGCTGGGTCATAACATAGCGAAGTGCGCTTTCCAATAAATGTTCCATTGTAACCCGGGAGATTTTCAGCGCCGGCGTAAGCTGCTAAGATGGCCACCGAATGAAGCGCAACGAGCGATCCGCGTCACCGACCACCGCCTTGGTTAACAACCGCCGCCTGATGCGAGATTTGAATGCCATTGGGCGCATCGGAATCGGCAATCGTGGCGCCGTCACGCGGCTGGTATTTTCGATTAAAGAGCTCCGCAGCCGCCAAGTTCTGATCCATCTTATGCGCCAGGCCGGATTGACCGTCCGCATCGACGCCATCGGCAACATCTTCGGTCGCTTCGAAGGCAGCGATCCGCGAGCACCAGCGGTCCTGGCAGGATCGCATCTCGACACGGTCATCCACGGCGGCAAATATGATGGGCCGGTCGGCGTCATCGGCGCCCTCGAAGCGGTTCGCACAATTAGCGAAAACAAAATCCGTGTGCGCTCGCCACTTGAAGTCGTTTGCTTCGTCG
>Ga0209974_10000376_pt1 | contig 14775 bp, 15 predicted proteins | sample InoplaM3SPM_FD_187592 | JGI IMG/M metagenome (GOLD analysis project Ga0209974, IMG submission 187592) | Arabidopsis thaliana rhizosphere microbial communities from the Joint Genome Institute, USA, that affect carbon cycling - Inoculated... | ecosystem: Host-associated > Plants > Roots >...
GCTCGCGAGCAGCTCGGAGACCTCCTGCTCGAGCTCGGAAAACCGGCGGACGCGCTCGTCGAATACCGTGCGGATCTCGCGGCCTCGCCGAACCGCCTGAACGGCCTCTACGGGGCGGCGCGCGCCGCGCGTCTCTCCCGCGACGCGGCCGCGGCGAAGGGTTACTACGAGAAGGTCATCGCCCTCGTCGCCAAAGGGGACGGCGCGAGAACCGAGCTCGCGGAAGCGCGGGCGTTCGTCGAGGGGAAGGCGGTTTCGGAGCTGAGGTAGGTCCTGTCATCCTGAGGAGCGAAGCGCTGTCATCCTGAGGAGCGAAGCGACGAAGGATCTTTCCCTTCACGAGAGAGATCCCTCGCCTCGCTCGGGATGACAGAGCTTCGCGGGTCGACACGGTGAGAAGTGGTGTGTGCCGCGCCTCCACCCCATCATTGATGCGGCTGCTCGAACCTTTCTCAGCGAGCTAAACTTCCCACTAGCTGCCCGTAGCTCAGCCCGGACAGAGCAACGGCCTTCTAAGCCGTGGGTCGCAGGTTCAAATCCTGCCGGGCAGGCCACTATCCGTGTGAACAGGAGCTTCCGGGTGCGGTCTGCGCCCCGAAAGGGATTCTTCGAACTATCGGACAGCCCTTGGATGCTGGCCGCGACCTAACTAGGCGGGTCGGGAGGGCTCCGCGTCCGCCGAGGGGCCGTAGATCGAAGGCACCTTTCCTCCCATCGGCCGGATGTACGTCGACAGCTGGCCTCGGTGATGGATCATGTCGAGAAGAAACCCCCAGAGCATCTCGTGGGTCGAAGTCTCGTTGATCTGTTTCCCGTTCATGAAGAACTTCACCGGCCGGTTCCATCCGGCATCGTCCATGTTCTTCAGCCTCTCCTTGAGCTCGCGGGTGCTCTTCTTCCACAGGGCGCGCATCTCGCCGAAGTCCTCGGGGACCGGATCTCTGTAGTCGATCTTCCCTTCGTTCATCATCTGCGTGAGCATTTCCTGCTCTCGCGCGAGGTGGGCCACCATCTCGGCGGCGGACCGCGACCTCGGGTCCGGCCGGTAGTCGAGCCGATCTGTCGGCAACGCGTCCATCACGCTGTCGAACTTCGGCGCCTCTCGGTCCCAGATCTCGAAAAACGAATCCCGTTCGGCCACGGCGTCCTCCTGGTTCGGCGGGGATTCTATTCGGCGCCGGCCGCGCGGCGGCTGCGTCGCGCTCTCCACGCCCACGGCAGCGCTCGACAGAGCTATCGTTGCATTCTCGAAGGGAGCAACCATGGGAATCAAGCCATCCATCCTCGCTGCCATGGCCTGTGCCGCGTGGACCCTCGCCGGTTGTAAGGCCCGAGAGACGGCGGCTCCCCCGGCCGGGGAGACGCTGCCGACGTTGTCGAGCACCGAAACCTCGACGCTCCCCGTGGAGGTCGCGGCGACCCCGGCAGAGGCGACACCGACCACGATCCCGACGGCACCGCTTTCGCCCGTGGCCGCCCGGCAAGCTTCCCCGACCCGGGAGGCGAGACCCGCCACGAGGCCATCACCGTCGAAGCCACCCCAGCCGGTGGCGGCTGCGCCGGAGCCGGCACGAGAAATGGCAACTCCGCGCCCTGCGCCCGCGACGTCGGCCCCTGTCGCCCCGACGCCGGTGGCGGCGAAGGCCACGGGCGTAGTGGATCCGGGCGGGACGATCGCCGTTGCTTCTACCAAACCCGGGCTCACGCGCATCGGCGCGGAGAAGTGCAAGACCTGTCACAAGGTCCAGTTCGCCTCGTGGGCCGGGAGCGCGCACGCCAAACGCACTCCACCGCTCGACTGCGAGCACTGCCACGGTCCGGGCAGCGAGTACAAGTCGCTGGCGGTAATGAAGGACCCGGAGAAGGCGAAGGCGGCAGGCCTGGTCATGCCGACCGCGACCTTCTGCGCCCGATGCCATACGAGCGGCTGGAAGGACGACATGCTGCGAAAAGCGCACGCCCACAAGGCCGGGACGTGAAGCGGAGACCGAACCCGACCCGCACCGGGGCGACTTAGACGACGGTCGCGTCCTTCGCCGTCTCGTGGCCCGGCCCGACGCTCGTGGTCGTCGCGGGGGCCGGAGGACCGATTTCGGCGTCGGCCCTTGCCTCCGGCCAGGGTGGCAGGATCTTCAAGAGCACGAACAGGATCACGAACGGCAGCACGAGGAGGGCGAGCGCCGTGAAGAGTCCCTCGATGCCGCCGAGCTCCAGCTTGTAGGCGGTCAGCCCGCGCAGGCTCTTGGAGAAGAGCTGTCCGCCGATGACCACGTTCCAGCGCGTGCTGAAGATGCCCACCTGCACCAGCAGCGCGGCGATGAAGTACGCGACGCGCTTCAACTCCGGGGGCAGGGACGAGAAGCGCGCGCCCGCGAGCAGCAAGAGCGGAGCGATGGTCCCGATCAGGATCTGGACGATGGTCAGGCTCATGAAGAGCTTCGAGAAGATGAGGGTGGCCAGGATCTTGATCGACTCTTCCGACTCGTAGAGGCGGTGTATGAAGTCGAGGGTCTCGAGCGACAGGTCCACGATCAGCGCGTAGAGGAGAAACGACGCGAGCTTGTCGAGGCACTTCATGTCGAGCTCGCGCCGCCGCAGGAGCGTCGTCAGGTAGTAGAGCAGCAGGACCATCGCGATCCCCGAGACGATCGCCGAGAAGAGGAAGACGATCGGCATCAGAACGCTCGACCACCACGGGTTCGCCTTCACGGATCCGAAGATGAAGCCGACGTAGCCGTGGAGGAGGAAGGCGGAGGGGATCCCGACGAGCGTGATCGCGTACACCGCCTTCTTGTCGAAAGCGATGGCCTCCGGCGCGAGGCTCCGGGACCCGAGCGACAGCACCCAGTGGACGATGCGCCGCAGGCCGCGCTCCTTCTGGCTCCAGCGGACGAGGTCGGCGCGGTACTCGAACCAGATCTCGAGCAGGAGCACGAGCATCAGGTACCACGCGTAGACGAAGCCGAACATCGCCATCGCCGACTTGAAGTGCGGCGTGAGGAAGATCTCGAACGACCGCTCCGGGCGCCCGAGATGCGCGAGCAGCGGCAGCGGAGCGACGAGCAGGAACGACAGAGCGGTCAAGAGCGCGAGCCGATAAGTGGGCACGACTTCCTGGACGCGGAAGACCTTCGCGAGCGAAGCCAGGATGAACGCCCCCGCGACGAGGCCCGTGATGTACGGGTACAGGACGACGAGCAGGCCCCAGTGCAGCTCGATCTCGTTCGGATAGATGTAGCCCTGGACCTGACCGAGGGCCGCGCGGAGGTGCTCGAAGCGCTCGGCCATCCCTACCTCACCTCTCCGTCCAGGTCGGAGTAGAAGACCTTCGGCTCCGTGTTCAGAGACGGCTTCAGGACCGTGAGCTTGCTCATGCGCATCATCCGGCGGAGCGGGCTGGCCAGAGTTTTCAGCTCACCGAACACCCGCGCGCCCGTGGGGCACGCCTCGACGCAGGCGGGCAGCAGGCCCTTCGTGATGCGGTGGTAGCAGAACGTGCACTTGTCCGCGGTCGCCGTGCGCGGGTCGAGATAGCGCGCGCCGTACGGGCAGGCCTGGATGCAGTAACGGCAGCCGATGCAGTAGTCCTTGTCGACGAGGACCACGCCGTCCTGGCTCTTGAACGTCGCCCCGACCGGGCAGACCTGCACGCACGGCGGGTTATCGCAGTGATTGCAGAGCTTGGGCACGAAGAACGAGCGCAGGACGTCCTTGTCCTCCTCCGTCGCGGGGAACGAGTTGATGCCGCCCTCGGGGCTGTCCACCGTGACCTCGCCGCCGGCGCGGATCTGGTAGCGCTCGATCCAGGTCCGGAAATAGAACGGCTGGCGCGGGACGCCGTTCTCGGCCTTGCAGGCTTCGACACATCGGCCGCACCCGATGCACCTGTCCACCTGGATGCCCATGCCGTAGTAATGGTCTTTCGCGTTGTACTTGCGCTCGGTCGCCCCGGCGATGCTCGCGAGCGGCCCGCAGCAGGCGAGCAGCATTGCCGCGCAGGGGAACTGCGCGAACCGGCCCAGCATCTCGCGTCGCGTGGTGTCTTCGGGCATGGTGTTCTCGTCAGCTCTCCGGGAAGTGCGGGTAGTGGCACTGCCAGCACAGGTAGCGCCCGCCGTGCGTCGTCAGGTCGATGCGGGGGATCTCCCTGTCGCCCGGCGCCTCCTTCGAGTGGCAGCGCCCGCAGAACTCGCGGTCGGTCGGCTTCTTCGGCAGGAACGCCCGGGGCTCCTGGCGATGGCGGGGATCCACGGCGTGGCACGTCTCGCACGACAGGTTGGCGTGCGGAGACACCGCCTTGGTCCGGTAGATCTGCGCGTGACAGGCGGAGCAGGATTCCGGTACCTGCGACGGCTTCGGATCGTGGGGGTCGTGGCAGCCGATGCAGGGCTTCACCGGGTTGTGCAGGCGCTCGATGATCTGCGGGAAGCCGGTGGGCCGCGACGGCAGGTACTCGTGACAGTAGAGACAGGCCGCGCCCCGCTCGCGCGGCACGACGGGTTTCTGGGCTTCGGGATCCTCGGCGTGGCGGGCAGCCGCTCCGTGGCAGATCTCGCAGGAGAGCGTCCGATGGTAGGACGCGGCCTTCTTCCCCGCGACGTCGTCGTGACACTCGGCGCACACCGCCGCGCCGGCGTACTGGATCTTGCCGCTCGCGACCGCATCGACCGCGGCCGCCCGGTAGTGGCCCGTCTCGCCGAAGGTAGCGGGCACGAAGCGATGCCGGGCGTAGAGCATCGCGGCAATCCCGACGAGCCCGAGCACGCCCAGGCGCACGACCTGATCCGGGAGCTTCTTTATCGCCAAGTGGAATCAGCTTGGCGAAGGCGGTGCTTACGCGGCGAGATGCATCTGCATCACCGGAGGGGATCGAAGGGAGTGCGACAAAGGACTGGTCGGGGCGGCCGGGATCGAACCGGCGACCATCTGCTCCCAAAGCAGATACGCTACCGCTGCGCTACGCCCCGGAAGGAGGAATTATCCCACGCGGCACCGCGGCGAATCCGCGGGCGCATGCGTGGATCGCGCCATGAACCGCGAGTACGTCGTCTGGGATTCGCCCACGCTCCAGCGCCGGATGGAGCTCCTCTGGTACGGTCACGCCGGCCGGCCGATGATCTGGTTCCCGACGTCTTTCGGCCACTTCTTCGAGAACGAGGACTTCGGCCTCGTCGGCGCGGTCGGCGACCTCATCGAGGCGGGCCGCATCCAGGTCGCGTGCGTGGACGGCATCGACGCGGAAGCGCTCTACGCGCGATACAAGCACCCCGCGGAGCGCCTCGCGCGGCACGACCAGTACGACCGCTACCTTGCGGCCGAGGTCGTTCCGTGGATCGGCGCGAAGACCGGCGCTCCGCGCAAGGTCACGACCCTCGGCGCCTCGTGGGGCGCGTACCAGGCCGTCAACTTCGCGTTTCGGCATCCCGACCTCGTGGACAAGACCGTCGGCTTCTCGGGAAAGTACGACATCCACTCGTTCCTCGACGGCTACTGGGACGAGACGGCGTACTTCCACTGCCCCACGGCGTACGTTCCGAACATGAACGGGGAGTGGGTGGAGCGGCTCTCGCAGATGGACATCTGCATCGTCACCGGCGCGACGGACAACATCCTGTCGGGCACGACCGACATGATTCGCATCCTGAGCGACAAGGGGATCCGGCACCGGGGCCACGTCTGGGACCCGCCGTACGGGCACGACTGGCCCTGGTGGAAGATCCAGATCCGGAGCTACGTCCCGTAGGAGGGTCGGGCATCGCAAAGCGATGTGGCAAGTGGAGACCTGACCCCCAATGTGGCAAGTGGAGACCTGACCCCCGATGATGCGCCTCGACGAGCACTTCCGCGGGAGAGATCCGCACCTGCGCGAGATCTTCGATGAGCTGGTCGCCCGCCTGCGCAAGCTCGGACCGCTCGAGGTCGATCCAGGGAAGACCTCCATCAACCTGACCGCGCCCCATCACGTGGCCGCCGTGACGGTCCGGGGGACCTTCCTTCGACTCGCCTTCGTGAGCAACCAGCGCATCCAGGACGAGCGGATCGCCCACGTCGAGCGACTGGGAGACGCGAGATTCGCGCACTCCGTCGTGCTCGAATCGAAGAAGGACCTGGACGCCGTCGTGATGGGGTGGCTCGCCGCAGCGTACCGCTTGCGAGCTTAGACGGAGCTCGGCCAGAGGCAGCCGCTCGATCCGACCCACGTCCGGTCCTTGTTGAAAGCGACCCCCATCATCTTCCCCTGCGACAGCCGGGCGAGTGTCGTGACCGGCAGCGGCCTTCCGTCTTTCCAGACGAACATGATCCGCACCTCGACCTTCGAGGCGTTCCCGTCGGCCGTCTCGATGACCGGCGCGTAGCTCACCTTGCGCATGAGGAGGGCGTGGCGGCGTTCGTCCGGCGGAATTGCGTCGAGGTCCCGCGCCGTGACGTCGACCTTGACGCCCGAGCCGGCGAAGGAAAAGAGGGGTTTGTAGACCCAGTTCTCGAGGTCCTCCGGCCAGCGCTCGAAATCCGAGAGCAGGCGCGCCTCCGGCGCGGACGGATGGCGGAGCGCCGGCAACGAATGCTTGCTCCACCGGAAGTACCAGTTGGGATGGCCCGCCCACTCCACGTCGAGCGGCTCCCGGAAATCGATCGGGATCGAGATCCCCTTCGCCTCGAGCTCGTCGAAGATCAGGCGGTTGTAGATCCGGAGGATCCGCGTCGGCTTTCCGTCCCGGCGATACCAGAGCTCGCGCCCGCGCTTCTCGATGTCCATCACCGAGACGGGCCGTACTCCCCAGAGCCTCTCGGTGAACGCGAAGTCCACGTAGGTCTTCTGCGAAGGCGGGTCGATGTCCATCAGGACGACGTTCTCCGGCGGGAAGCCCCCGAGGATCGCCTCGCCGACTTCGCGCGCGTAGCCGACCTCGTCGAGGCCCGAGAGGAGGAAGCCCAAGTCCTCGCCGCCCGGCGTGATGCCGGCGAGGTCGTTCGACTGGAAGAGCTGGAACGCGTACAGCGACGCGAAGGCCTGGAGCTCGATCAGCTTCGGGACCAGAGGCCCGTCGGGCGCGTCGCGCGTGATCGCGAAGTCCGCCTGCGCGAACGTGGGCAGCTCGGAGCAGCCGGGAACGTCGAGCGAGCGGGGCACGGCCTCCAGAGAGCGTCGGAGGTTGGCGGGCTTCGAAAGCTCGTCCCAGATCTCGGTCGCGGCCTGGACCATCCGGTCGCGCAGCTCCGGCGGGAGGAAGACGGGCGATTCGCAGAGGCGGAAGTGGATCTCGCAGCCCGCCTGCTCTTCGAGCCGGCGGTGGTAGTCCTCGTACTTTTTCTGGGTGAAGGCCTGGTTGTAAGAGTGTCTAAGCTCGGGAATCAAGAGATCCTTCGCCGCGCTCAGGATGACCGCCTGCGGCGGTCAGATCAGGAACTTCCCGTCCGCCATCACCTGCTCGTCGTCGAACCACACGTCGAAGTGGCGGCCGACGATGTCGAGGTGCGTGGGGCAGCTCCACGAGGCCCCGGTGTGCTCCGTGTACGGGTGCCCGAACGCGAGGTGCAGCCCGGGCAGCTTCTCGTCCTGGAGGATGTTCCCGATGATCGACTGCACGGCGACGTTCGTCCCCATGGCGAACTCCCCCACGCGGTTGGAGTTCTCGGCGCTGTCGACGTATTCGAGGAAGTCGTCCCGGACCCCGGGTCTTTCGCACCGGGCGCCGGCCACGCGGCTGTTCTCGATCCAGACGGTGAGCGGCGTCTCTTCGAGGTCCCCGTAGCGCGCGCAGAGGTAGTCGCCGAGGACGCCGTCGACCACGTACACGCCGTCCACGCGCGCCGGGGCCGTCAGGACCTCGCCCCCCGGCAGGTTCGCCCACTTCTCCGGCGTGATCAGCCCGCTCGTCTTCAGCCACTTCACGGTGGGATCGAAGGTCGCCTCGAGATCGCTTCCGGCACGCGAGCGGGCGCGGATCCTCCCGGCCTTCACGGCGCGGTCGCGCACGCGCGTCGAGATCGCGTCCACCTCCTCGAAGTCCGCCCGCATCCCCTCGGCCATGATGCGCGGCGACACCGAGACCATGTGGGCGTGCCGCATCCGCCGGTGATTGACGATCGCCGTCATCTCCCGGCGGAAGGCGAGCTCGCCCGGCGCGGGCTGACCCGCGTAAATCGAGACCTCCGATCGCTCGAAGGCGTCGCGGACCGGCTGCGGCAGCTCGAACATCGGGCGGGCGCCGTAGTCTTCGAGGACGTGCAGCTCGAAGGGAGCGCCGACTTCCCGGATTTCCGCGGCGAGGCTCGCCGCGACCGGCCCGGTCGCCCGGTCGGTCAGGATCGTGACGTGCTCCCGGGGCTGAACCCGGAGGCACGTCCGGATCGCGTTGCGCGCCCCGGGCGCCAGGTCGTAACCGTTTCCGTTTCCGATCATCGCCTATCCGGTTGCCGCCGCGGCCCTCGTCGAGGCGTCGAGGCCGTGACGCGTCTCCTCGCAGATGAAGTCCACCACTTTGCGTAGATCTTCGCCGCTCTCGCGGTAAACGGCAAGTTGCCGGTCGGCTCCGGTGCCGTTGGCGAGGATCCAGCGAATCGACTCGACCTCCCGGCGGCTGCCCAGATCGTCGACGACGTCGTCCACGAACGCGATCATCTCTTCGGCGAGCTCGCGGAAAGGCACCTCGATCTCCTTGCCGAAGTCGATCAGCTTGCCCTCGATGCCGTAGCGGGCCGCGCGCCACTTGTTTTCCATCAGGAAGGCGCGGCGGTAGGTCCGCCATCCCAGGTTCTTCTCGCGGAGGCTGAAGAGCTTTGCGCAGATGGCCTGGATGAGAGCCGCGATCGCGACCGTCTCGTCGACGCGCATCGGCACGTCGCAGACGCGGAACTCGATCGTGTCGAAGAACGGGTGCGGCCGCACGTCCCACCAGATCTTCTTGCCGTTGTCGATGCAGTTCGTCTTGACGAGGATCCGGACGTAGTCGTCGAACTCGGCCGGCGTCTCGAAGACCTCCGGGATGTTGGTGCGAGGGAATTTCTCGAACACCTTGGTGCGGTAGCTCTTCAGCCCGGTGTTCCGGCCCATCCAGAACGGAGAGTTCGTCGAGAGGGCGAGCAGGTGGGGCAGGAAGTACCGCGCCTCGTTCATGATCTGGAGCGCGAGAGCGCGGTCCGCGATCCCGACGTGAACGTGGAGTCCGAAGATGAGGTTCGCGCGCGCGACGAGCTGCATCTCCTCGACGATCGCGGCGTAGCGCGCGTCCGGATAGATCAGCTGGTCCGCCCAGCTGGAGAACGGATGCGTTCCCGCCGAGGCGACCTTCATCCCGCCCTTGTCCGCCAGGCGGAGGATCTCGGAACGCAGCTCACAGACGTCCCGGCGCACCTCGGAGGCGTCCTTGCAGATCCCGGTGCCGATCTCCATGACCGACTGGTGCATCTCGGGTTTGACCCGCTCCTTCAAGACCCGCACGCCCTCGTCCAGCATCTCCTGGACGTGCGAGCGCAGCTCGCGCGTCTCCGGATCGATGATCTGGAACTCTTCCTCGACGCCGAGGGTGAAGGCGGGGCGCTGGACGGTCATTCGGGAGCCGGCGCGTCCTCGGAGGACCGGGTCCGGCGCGGCCGCCGCACGGCCGACTTCGCACGCGGCTTCTTCGGCTGATCGGTCTCCGGCTCGGTGGAGGCCACCGCCTCGCGCGCCTTCTGCCACTCCCACGCGTGGGACGGCTTCGGGCCCTGCGTCACGCGCTCGACGAGCCACTTCGCCGACCGGTCCACGATCCACTCGAAGTTGTCGGGGCCGATGGAGGCCACGTCGGCGTCGGGCGCGGGATTGAGGAAGTCGATGGCGTACGGGATTCCGTCCCGGACCGCGAACTCGACCGTGTCGAACTCGTAGCCGAGCGTCCCCGTCAGCTTCAGGCAGTCGCCCCGGAGGCGTTCCTCGAGAGCCGGCTCGATCGGCGGCGCGCCGCGGACGTAACGGTTCGCGTGCGGCTCCCGCGGGTCGTAGCGCATGAGGTGGACGTACTTCGCGCCGAGGACGTAGCAGCGGAAGTACTCCTCGAAGACGATCTCCTCCTGCAGGATCATCACGTTCTGGCCGGACGCCTGATAGGCCGCGAAGAACTCGTCGGGATTCGTGACGCGGTACACGTTCTTCCAGCCGCCGCCGGAGTGCGGCTTGAAGTACGCCGGGAAGCCGACGTGGGAAAAGATCTCGTCCCACTCCAGCGGAAACACCAGGTTCCCCATGGACTCGGACGTCGTGTCGGGCGGGTGCTGGTTGGACGGAAGAAGGACCGTCTTCGGGACCGCGACACCGACGCTCTCCGCGATCACGTTGTTGAAGAACTTGTCGTCGGCGGACCACCAGAAGGGGTCGTTGACCACGATCGTTCCGTCGAACGCGAGCTTCTTGACGGCGGCGCGATAGAAGGGGATGTCCTGGCTGATCCGGTCGAGGACGAGGTCGTATTTCCGCGGGGTGGCCAGGGAGACGCCGCCGATCTGCACCGGCTCGGCCGTGACCCCCGGGTCGCCCGAGGAGTTGATTCGTTCGACGAGGGCGCGCGGGAACGACCGCTCCTGGCCGAAAAGGACTCCGATTTTCTTCATGAGACGGGACTTCCTCCTGTCGGCCGAGATCGACCCCCGGCCGAAACGGCCAATTATGTCAGGCGCGGGCGGCGCGTGCCACCGCCCCGCCCCGCGTCGTCGCGACAACAGTTTGTAGATGAAGGAAAGAAACGGCTCGCGTTATCCGGCCATTTCGCTGCAGCAACCCAACGCCGACCGGATCGTGCGGGGAGAAAAGCGGCGCGACTCGCGTTCGCGCCCGACGCGCTTCCGCGGTTGGATTCTCGTTCACGCCTCGCAGACTCCCCGCCGGGAAGGTGCGGAGCGGCCGGGGGACGCCGATCTCGAGCGCGGGAAGATCCTCGGGATGGTGCAGCTCGCCGACTGCGTCCGCGACGGCGACGCCTGGATCTACGTGTGGAAGAACCCGCGCCGCTTTCGAACGGCGATCCCGTGCCGCGGCCACTATTCGATTCCTTTCTACGTTCCGGCGAAGCTCGTCGCCGGGACTCCGGCCGCGAGGGTGACGCCGGGCTCGCTCGCCGGCGCTTGAACCCTATTTCTTGCTCGGGTCGTCCTTCGGATCGACGTAGACGAGCTTCCACGGGCCGAGCGTCGTGATCTGGATCTCGGTCTCACCCGTCGCCCACGCGTAGTGGTGCACCTTCGGCTGGATCGATCCGTAGGTGCCTGGGGTCATCGCGTGACCCTTGCTCTCGTCGAACGTGTCTCCCAACCCCATGTTCAGCGCTCCGGAGATCACCGTGACGCGCTCTACGTTGGGATGCCAGTGCGGCATGATCTTGTAGCCGTCCGGCATCTTCAGCCGCATCGCGAAATACCCGGGCTTCGCCGGGTCTCCCTCGAGCACGGCGGCCTTCGCGCCGGAGGGAAGGATCGCGGGAGCATCGGTCCACTGAATATCTGCCGGGGCGTACATCGTGTGGGTCGCCGGTGCGGCTGTCGTCTTCTTCTGGTCGGCCGCGAACGCGTTGACCGCGGCGAGCAGTGCGAGGGCTGACAAGAGCGCCACCTTCTTAGTCATATTCGCTCCTTTGACGAAGTAACTCATCGGAGCGAATTCTAAGCCGTCGGATAATCCGGCGGGTGGGCAGCTCGAGTCGGCGGAAGCGGCGCAAGGCACAGTCCCACCCGAACCGGCGGCCGGACCCTTCGGCCGGGACGGCCCCATCTGCGCGATCGCCGTGGCTCGCGGTGGTCCTCCTCATCCTCCTGACCGTCGCGGCATTCCTTCCCGTTTTCCGGAACGGCTTCGTGAACTACGACGATCCCGACTACGTGCTCTCGAACTCGATGGTCCGGGAGGGCCTCACGTGGAGCGGCGTCCGGGAGGCGTTCACGACGGGCCGCGCCGCCAACTGGCATCCGCTGACGTGGCTCTCGCACATGACGGACGTTTCGCTCTACGGGCTCGACCCGAAGGGGCATCACGCCACGAGCCTCGTCCTCCATTGCGCGAACACACTGCTCCTGTTCTTTCTCTTCCGGCGCATGACGGGCGAGACGGGGCGAAGCGGTTTCGTGGCGGCCCTCTTCGCCGTGCACCCGGCGCACGTCGAGTCCGTGGCCTGGGTCGCCGAGAGAAAGGACGTGCTCGCCGCTCTCTTCTGGCTCCTGACGACGATCGCCTGGGTCGCCTGGATCCGGCGGAAGGGCGGCTGCCGTTACGCGCTGGTCCTCGTGCTCTTCGCGGCCGGACTGATGTCGAAGCCGATGCTCGTATCGCTGCCCCTGACCCTTCTCCTCCTGGACGACTGGCCGCTCTCGCGGCTGGGCGCCGAGCGGCCGACGCGCCTCCTCGTCGAGAAGGTCCCCCTCTTCCTGCTCGCCGCGGCCTCTTCCGTCGTCACGGTGATCGTTCAGAGCGCGGGCGGCGCCGTCCGGACGGCCGAGTTCTCGCTCCCGGTGCGGATCGGCAACGCGCTCATCTCGGTCGTCCGTTACCTCCGGATGCTGGTCTGGCCGCAGCTCGCGGTCTTCTACCCGTACGACCGGAGCGCGCTCTCTCCGCTCAAGGTCGCCGGCGCCGCTGCCCTGCTCGCCGGGATCTCGGCGGGGGCGATCGCGCTCCGGCGCAAGGCGCCCTATCTCTTCTTCGGCTGGTTCTGGTTCCTCGTGACCCTGCTCCCCGTCCTCGGCCTCGTCCAGGTCGGCAAGCAGGCCCTCGCCGACCGGTACACGTACGTGCCCTTCATCGGCCTCTTCGTCGCAATCGCGTGGGGTGTTCCCGCGCTCGTGGCCGGATGGCGACCCCGCCGGCTGGTGCTCGGAGCCGCCGCCGCCGCGGTCGTCCTCGCGCTGGCCGCCGCGGCGTCCGCGCGCGTCGCGGTGTGGAGGGACAGCGAAACCCTTTTCCTCGACGCGATCGCGAAGACCAAGGGCAACTACCTGGCGCACATCAACCTCGGAAACCACTACATCGAAATGAACCGGGTCTCCGAGGCCCTCTCGCATTTCCAGGAGGCCGAACGGATCCGTCCGGACGAGCCCGAGGTTCACGTGGGTCTGGGCTACGCGCACATTCTCCAGACGCGGATGGAGGACGCGGCGCGGAGCTTCGAGAGGGTCCTCGAGCTCCAGCCCCATCACGGCGTCGCCCTGAACAACCTGGCCCGGATCCGTTTCCTGGAAGGGGAGATCCCAGAGGCGCTCCGCCTCTATCGAGCGACCGTCTCGGCGCGTCCGGACTGGGCCGAGGGGCGGCGACGCCTCGCGGTGGCGCTCTTGATGGAAGGGGACGTGGCCTCCGCCGGGAGCGAAGTCGAGCGCGCGGTGGCGCTCGACCCCTCGGACGCCGAGGCGCAGCTCCTCCGCAAGGGAGTGCGCGCGCTCGAGCAGAAGAACGATCCCGAGGCGGAGGCGGCGCTGCTTCGGTTTCTCGCCGACGCCGAGGGGGAGGCGATCCAGGCCCTGCGCCGCCGCGGCCGGACCGCGGAGGCGGCTGCCCGGGAGGCGCGGGCTCAGGCCCGGTCGATTCCCTCGAGGTGAGGCTCCAGGATCTCCGCCTGGACCGCCGCCAGTTTCTTCAGCCCCTTCCGGGCGAGTCCGAGGAGCTCGATCAACTTCTCTTCCGAAAACGGCCGGCGCTCCGCCGTGCCCTGGACCTCCACGAACGCCCCCGACTCGGTGCCGACGATGTTGAAATCGACGTCCGCCTCGGAGTCCTCGACGTACGCGAGGTCGAGCACCGGCTGCCCGGCGCAGATGCCCACCGACACCGCCGCGACCGTTTCGCGCAGCGGCCAGCGGGAGAGTTTCTGCTCGCGCATGAGCTTCGCGAGCGCGAAGCCGAGCGCGACGCAGGCGCCGGTAATTGCGGCGCAGCGCGTGCCGCCGTCCGCCTGCAGGACGTCGCAGTCGAGCGTCACCGTGCGCTCTCCGAGACCCCGCAACTCGACGACGCTCCGAAGAGACCGGCCGATCAGGCGCTGGATCTCGTGCGTACGTCCGCCCTGGCGTCCGGTCGCCGCCTCGCGTGCCGAGCGCGTGTGCGTGGCGCGCGGCAGCATCCCGTACTCCGCCGTGACCCAGCCGCTGCCGCTTCCCTTCAGGAACGCGGGGACGCGGTCCTCGGCCGACGCGACGCAGAGGACTCGCGTGTCGCCGAGCGAGATGAGCGCCGAACCCTCGGCGTGGCGGATCGGGTTCGGCTCGATCGACACGGGGCGGAGCTCCGAGGGCTTGCGGCCGTCGGGCCGCGGAACCAATTTCGTCATGACGCAACCTCGCTCTTGATGAAGGAAAGGGGCCGCGTCAAATCCACGTGGCCTCCGAGCGATTCGACCGGCTCGCCGTTGACGAGGATTCTCACGTGCTGCGTGTTCGCGACGTTCTGAAGAACCGTGTCGACCAGTGACGCGACGATCGAGAGCTCCTCTGCGGAGCCGAACGAAAGGCCGGAGTCGACGGCGAGGTCGAGTACGACGAGTCCGCCCGGCATCAGAAAACCGTTGCGGAGCTGGATCCGCGGCGGGACCACGCCCACGAGACCCGGTGACGCGGGGCCGCGCGCGAGCTCATCGAAAAGGGAGCGCAGAAACGCCCCGGGGCTCGCGGGCCGCGGAATGTCGCGCTCTTCCGGGTGAAGCCGGCCTTGTGTCGAATCCGCGAAGAACAGGGTGACGCGAATGCTTTCGACGCCCGGGGCCCCGCGGCCCGGAATCGGAGCGGCCCCGCCGGGCGCCGGGCTGACCCTCAGGAAGG
>Ga0209974_10000377_pt1 | contig 14760 bp, 11 predicted proteins | sample InoplaM3SPM_FD_187592 | JGI IMG/M metagenome (GOLD analysis project Ga0209974, IMG submission 187592) | Arabidopsis thaliana rhizosphere microbial communities from the Joint Genome Institute, USA, that affect carbon cycling - Inoculated... | ecosystem: Host-associated > Plants > Roots >...
GTCGTGCTGCGGTGGGAATACGTGCGCGGCAGCACGCTCTATGTGGCGTGGAACATGTCCTCGTCCGACACGACGCGTCCGGGCGTATTCACCCCGTGGCGCGACTTCGGCGACGCTTTTCTTGTCCGGGGTCGAGACTTTTTCAAGCGCCGGCGACTCTTCAGCGATGTCGCGCCCGGCGGGCCTGAGCGCCCTCACCTCGGCTTTCTCCACATTCGCCGCGTAGTCGCAGCTGTCACAGCTGACAATGGCGTCTTCACCGGAGTCCGCCAGCACTTGAAACTCGTGCGATTGGCTGCCACCAATGGCGCCGGTGTCGGCTTCAACCGGCCGAAAGCGCAGATCACATCTGGTAAAGATCCGCTTGTAAGTTTGAAACATATTCTCGTACTCGCGTCGGCAGTCCGTCACATCGGCGTGAAAACTGTAAGCGTCCTTCATGATGAACTCGCGGCCACGCATCAGGCCAAAGCGCGGGCGCACCTCATCGCGAAATTTGGTCTGGATCTGGTAAAGATTGAACGGCAGTTCCCGATAAGAACGCACACAACGGCGTACGAGGTCGGTGACAATCTCTTCATGTGTCGGACCGAGACAAAAGTCGCGCTCGTGCCGGTCTTTGAAACGAACCAGTTCCTTGCCGTACATTTCCCAGCGTCCGCTCTCCTGCCAAAGCTCCGCGGGAGAGCAGATCGGCATCAGGAGTTCCTGGGCGCCCGCGCGATCCATCTCCTCGCGCACAATCTGTTCAACCTTGCGAATGACTCTGAGCGCCAACGGAAAATAATCGTAAATGCCGCGGCTGATTTGGCGAATGAAGCCGGCGCGCACCAACAGCTTGTGACTGATCACTTCGGCGTCGGCCGGATCTTCTTTGAGGGTCGGTATTAAGCTCTTACTCCAACGCATAATCCTGATCTTGGTTTCTATCTAATGGCTGAAATGCTTCGCGGCCTTTGGGAAACTCCCGACGTTGGCGCCGCGCTTAGTTCAGCAGCAGAAGCTTTTTTGAATTTTAAGTGTGCTTCGCCGTTTCCGGCAAAGCACACTTAAACGAGTAAAAGAGAGGGTGATCAGCCATCCACGGCCGCCGCTTCGTCGGCTTGTTTTTGGTCGGCTAATTTTTGCACTTCTTCCATAAGCGCGTTGACGATCTCGGCTTCCGGGACCTTGCGGATGACTTCGCCGCGCTTGAAGATGAGCCCGATGCCTTTCCCGCCGGCGACTCCGAGATCCGCGGCCCGCGCCTCGCCCGGGCCGTTGACTTCGCAACCCATCACCGCCACGTGAATATTCAAGTTGCCGTAAGGCAGCATCCTTTCTTCCACTTGTTTCGCGAGACCAACGAGATCGACATCCGCGCGCCCGCACGAAGGGCAGGCGACGAATGTAAGCCCTTCTTTTCTGATCTTCAATGCTTTGAGAATCTCGATACCCACTCGCACTTCTTCCACCGGATCTGCGGCGAGCGAGACCCGGATGGTATCGCCTATACCTTCTGCGAGCAGCGTTCCAAGGCCGACCGCCGACTTGATCGTGCCGATACCGGGCGTACCTGCTTCGGTCACGCCTAGGTGAAACGGATAATCCACCTGGCCAGCAAGCATACGATACGCTTCGATCATCATCAGTGGGTCGGATGCCTTGAGGGAAATTTTAATCTCTCGGTATCCCACATCTTCGAGGATGCGAATGTGCCGCAGGCCGCTTTCAACCATGCCGGCGGCGCTCGGCCCAGCGTACTTTTGCAGCAGATCTTTTTCTAACGAACCGGCATTGACGCCGATACGAATGGGAATTTTCCGTTCTGACGCAGCTTTCACCACTTCTTCGACATATTTACGCGCGCCGATGTTGCCTGGATTGAGGCGCAGGCCGTCGACTCCTTGTTCGATCGCGATCAATGCAAGCTTATAGTTGAAGTGGATGTCTGCCACCAGCGGAATGCGGACTTTCCTCTTAATTGCACCCAGTTGCTCCGCCGCTTCGCGCACCGGCACGGCGCAACGGACGATTTCGCAACCGGCCGCCTCGAGATCCCAAATTTGCTGGATGGTGGCGCGTGCGTCGCGGGTGTCGGTCTTGGTCATCGACTGGACGGTAATTGGAGCATCTCCGCCGATCTTGACCTTGCCTAGTTGAATGTGTCGGGTCTGGCGACGCTTAATCACGAGTTCACTATAGAGAACGGCTCAAAGCGGGTCAATGAAGAGCAACCTCTCGCAGGTCTGCTAGACCTCGTCATCGATTTCCGCGGCCGCTGAGTGGGCGTCAGTCTTGCTTTCCTTTGCCTGCGCTCTTGCGCCTTGTTTCTGTGCCTGCGTCTCCTCCCTTTTCCTCCGGTCACCTTCCGGAATGATAAGAAGGCGCCGATAAGAACCCTGGCCGAGACTCTTCGTCGATAGCCATGGATCGTCTTGCAGCACGGCGTGAATGATGCGCCGATCCGCGGCGCTGAGCGCGTCCACAGTCACCGTCTTTCTTTGACGTTTGGCTTTTTCCCCCAACCGCAAAGCCATGTCCTCGAGCGATCTCCGCCGGCGCTCCCGATAATTTTCTACGTCAACGACGATGTGCGGCCCTTCACCGCCCTGACGTTCGCCGGCAATGCGGGTGACCAGGTACTGCAATGCTTCGAGAGTCTGACCCTTGCGACCGATTAACACGCCGCTGTTACTGGCATGGACATCCAGGATGATTTCGTCACCTTTCGCCGAAGATTTCTGCTGGACCGTCGCTTCGATGCCCATCAAGTCCAGAATCTTTTCCAGGATCGTCTTCGCTTTTTCAATAATCTCTGAGTCTTCAATCGTTAAGGAAATCGCCTCGGCTTCGGCGGGGAACGGTTGACTCTCCACAATCGGCGAAATAGCGGACTTTCTCAGCTCGGCGCGAATCTTGGCCTTTTGCGAGCCGAATCCCAAAATGCCTTTTCGACCCTCGGACACAATCTCGACGTTAATCTTTTCTCGGGCGACGCCGAGTAACCTCAGGGCAGTTTCGATTGCCGCATCTATGGTATCGCCTTCGGTTTCCACGAAATCCATAAATCAAGCCTTTCCCAAGGAGGCTAATGTTCGTGCCGGTTGATCCAGTACTGCTGCGCGATGGTTAGGAGATTGTTGACCAACCAGTAAACGGTCAATCCAGCGGGAAACGATACGAACATAAAGGTAAACATCAACGGCATCAACATCATTATCTTTCTTTGATTGGGATCACCCGCCGATGGTGTCATCCATTGCTGTATGAACATGCTCGCGCCCATGAGAATCGTAAGAACTGGAATGCCAAAGTGCCATCCGCCAAAGGTCAGCGGCAATGATTGCCAATCGGGCCGGGAGAGATCCTTGATCCACAAGAATGACGCATGACGCAATTCGATCGGCGTGCTGAGCGCGTTATAGAGGCCGATAAAAACTGGAAACTGAAGTACCATCGGCAAGCAACCCCCCAGCGGGTTGACGCCATTGCGCCGATAGAGCTCCATGATTTCTTTGTTGAGTTTTTCTTTATCGGCGCCGTAGCGCTCCTTGAGTTTTTCCATCTGCGGCTGGAGCTTTTGCATGTGCTTCATCGATACGAAGCTTTTATGCGTCAATGGCGCCATCAAGAGCTTGATCAGCACGGTGAGTATAATGATGTCGAGACCATAGCTGCTCGTAAAACGATGGAAAAAATGCAGCACATATAAAAGAGGCTTGGAGACAAAGCCGAAGTAACCGAAGTCGATCGCGCGTTCAATGCCTTTGCCGACCGATTCCAATATATTGATCTCTTTCGGCCCGATGAAAATCGTATATCGTTCGTTGGAGGCCGGTCCGCTGATCGACGCTGTTAGCGCGGCGCCGGTTTGTCGCACCGCAAGTTTGTGTTGACTGCCGTTGTCCGGCAGAAACGCGAAAAAAAAGTATGTGTGGCCGAAGCCGGCCCACGCAATATCGCCGGTGAATTCGTGTCCCTTCGCCGCTTCCGCGGGCGCTTCTCGTTTTATTTTGTTGTCAATCAGGGCGATGAAGCCCTCGAAAGGAGCGTCTTCATTGGGCGCGGAATGATCGGCTCTATCTGTCAGCAATATCTCCGGGATCGGCGCGGCACCGCTAGGCGCCTTGACAGCAACGTCGAATTGGATCGCATACGTGGCGCCTGAGAACGTGAATGATTTCGTAATCAGTACGCCCTGCGCGTTCTCGCCTTGGAAAGTCAGTGTGCCTTTGGCTTCCCCGTTCAAGCTCAGATCGCCGCCCTGTGCGGAATAAACCAACCCGCCATCTTCGAATGCCTCCGGTGTTTGCCAGCGAATTCCCAAAGGCAGCGGCACCCCCGGCGCGGTCTGGACCATTTCAAAGGGCGGACTATTTACATCGCCGGACGTGCGATACTTCTTAAACCTAAAACTCTTAAGCCTAGCGCCTTGCGTCGTGAAAATCGCTACGTAGTTTTCGGTCTCGACTCTGATGTCTCGTGCCGGTTTGATGTCTCGCACCGGCTGGTTTGGGAGAGCCTCAGCGGCGGGTGTAGCTTGAGCGATCGCTGACGGCTCTTTTGCGGCGCCGGTCTCTGGTGCTCGCTCTTGGTTATTTTTTTCAACTGCGGCTGGCGGACTCGCCGGGGGTGCCGGGTAAAATCGTGATACCAATTCCTGGTAAATCACGAGCACGAGAATCGACAGCGCGATCCCAAAAATTGCGCGTTTATCCATGGAATGAAAACTTATTCTATTGGGTCATACCCGCCGGGGTGCCAGGGATGACAGCGGCCGATCCGACCGAAACCAAAGGCGATTCCCTTGAGGATCCCATATTTTTGAATAGCCTGTTCCGTATACAGAGAACAACTTGGATAGAAACGGCATGCGCGCGGCAAGAAGGGCGACACTGCACTCCTGTAAGCGGATAGCAACAAAATTAAGATCACACGCATCATGGCAATCACGAACCTCGGCGCAGCGATTGATGACTGAATACTCGTCCGAGTTCGTTAGCGATGCTTGCCCCGGCCAAACCGGCCGCGCTCTTGCGAGCGATGACGACAATATCCATCCCCGATCGCAGCGCGGCGCGGCGGCGGCGAAAACACTCGCGGACCTGTCGCTTGATCTGATTGCGAATCACTGAATTGCCCACTTTGCTACTGACAGTGATTCCCAACCGAGACTCAGGGCGGTCGGTCGTGCAGCTGATAATGATGAAACTCGTCGACTGAAGCTTTGCGCCGGTGCGCGACAGTTTTAAGAATTCCGCTCGTTTCAGCAGGCGCGCCGTCTTCGGCAATCGCTCCGTGCCTTTTAGCGTCATTCCTTTGCGTGAGCTAGCTTCGCGCGCGCTTGGGCGGCACGCTGACCGTCAATCGCTTCCGTCCTTTGGCGCGGCGCCGTTTGAGCACCTTGCGTCCGCCTGGTGTTTCCATGCGGGTGAGAAAACCATGGGTGCGTTTTCTTCGCACGTTGCTCGGCTGATAGGTTCGTTTCATAGAACTCTTACTCCCTTGGGCCGCTTAAACAGCCAAGTCTTTATATCAATCATACGGATAGGATGTTGTCAATTTTAGCCGGCCTCGGCCTTCAAAGACCGATGCATTAGATCTTGCACAGCTCGAGCCGGCTTTTTGCGGGCATACAGGACCTCGTACATCTGCTCAACGATCGGCATCTCCACCGCCAACCGATCCGCCAGCAAGCGCAGTGAACGGGTATTGCGCACACCTTCGGCAATCATCCGGGTTGCCCCAGTAATTTCTTCCAGGCTTTTGCCCTCCGCAATCTGCAATCCAACGGCCCGATTGCGGCTCAGATCACCAGCGCAAGTGAGGATCAGATCTCCTAATCCCGGCAAGCCCGCAAGCGTCCGCGGATCGGCTCCCATGCGTACCGCCAAACGGGTCATCTCAGCTAGACCGCGGGTAATTAGCGCGGCACGAGCATTTTGCCCGAGCTTCAAGCCATCGCTGATACCCGCGGCAATGGCGATGACATTTTTGACTACCCCGCCGATCTGCACGCCGATAACGTCGGATGAAGTATACACGCGCAGATTGCGCGTGCTGAGAATGTGCTGAACTGAGCGCGCCACTTCATCCTCGTACGCCGCCACGGTGACCGCCGCCGGCAGCTGCCGAGCGACTTCGATCGCAAACGTCGGCCCGGAAAGAAACGCATGGCGCACTTTACGCTCGGCGCCGAAAAGATCGATGAAGAGCTCCCCCATGGTTTTCGCCGTCTCTTCTTCCAGCCCCTTCGTGCCGCAGAGAAGCGTGGTTGATGTGCCAAACCGGCAAACGGCTTGCGATAAAACCTGCCGTACGACGTGCGATGGCAAGGCGCAAATCACCAAGTCTTTCTGCTCGACCGCCTCGTTCAAGGACCGCGTCGGCTGGACATTGATCGGAAGTACAACGCCGCTAAGGTATGATTGGTTCTCTCTTGTCTCCGTTATTTCCCGATAGCTCTCCTCGCCATGGCACCACAGATGAACCTCTTCGCCTTTGTCGCCGAGCACCTTCGCCAAGGCAGTTCCCCAACCGCCGGCGCCGATGATTCCAATCCTGCTTGACATGACCATTAGCCCGGAAGAAACATCGAAGATTGCAAAGTTCGCGATGCGAGATTTTTCACTGAGGGAAGGACAACTATTCGTTCGCTTGTTCCGGCTCGTCGTCTTCTTCTTTTTCCGCCAATCGCGCTAGCGAGACCACCCGCTCGCCTTCTTCGAGCTCGATCAAACGGACTCCCTGGGTGTTGCGGCCGATAACGCGGATGTCCTTGATGCGCAGGCGAATAATTTTGCCCTTGTTCGAGATCAGCATAAGCTGATCCTCTTCGGAGACTTGTTGCACTCCGATCACCCGGCCGGTCTTGTCCGTGGTCTTCATCGTGATGATGCCTTTGCCGCCGCGCGATTGCAGTCGGTACTCGGCCATTTCGGTGCGCTTGCCGTAGCCGCCCTCGGAGACCGTCAGAATGTCGAATCCTAGAGTGAGTATCTCCATACTGACGACTTTGTCACCTGCGTCGAGCTTCATGCCTACAACGCCGAAGGTACCGCGCCCGGTCGGGCGAACCTGCTCCTCTTTGAAACGGATCGATTGGCCGTCCGCGGTCGAAAGAATGAGTTCCTGCTGACTGTCGGTTAGGCGGACGCCGATAACCTCATCGCCGTCTTCGAGTCCGATGGCACGAATGCCGCTTGCCCGCGGGTTAGCATAGGCCATGAGCTCGGTTTTTTTCACCAAGCCGTTTTTTGTGGCAAACACGATATGGCGGCCTTCCTGGAACTCGCGCACGGACAGAAACGCGGACACCTTTTCGCCGGGTTGAAGATTAAGCAGATTGACGATGGGTTTGCCGCGGGCAGCGCGGCTCGCCTGGGGCAACTCATGAACTTTGATCCAATACACTTTACCGATGGTGGTGAAAAAGAGAATGTACGCATGCATCGACGCGATGAAGAGATATTCGACAAAGTCCTCTTCTTTCGTCGTCGTGCCGATCTTGCCCTTGCCGCCGCGCCGCTGTGCCCGGTACAGGCTGACGGGATTTCGTTTGATGTAGCCATCGTGGGAGATCGTCACCGCCATGTCTTCATCGACGATCATGTCCTCGATGGAGATATCTTCGGTCCGGTCGACAATCTGCGTGCGCCGCTCATCGCCGTATTTTTTCTTGATCTCCCGCAATTCCTCGATGATGATTTTGTAAATTTCTTTTTCGTTGGCGAGAATCGTGCGCAGTTTAGCGATCAGTTCAAGCGTCTCGCGGTGCTCGTCCATGATCTTGCCGCGCTCCAAGCCGGTCAAGCGCTGCAGGCGCAAGTCCAAGATCGCCTGCGCCTGGATCTCGCTCAGACTGAAATTGCTCATCAAGCCTTCTTTGGCGACTTTCGGATCGGCCGAGCCACGGATGAGCGTAATCACGGCGTCCAGATTGTCGAGCGCAATGCGATAGCCTTCTAATATATGCAACCGCTCTTCCGCCTTGCGCAGATCGTAGGCGGTGCGCCGGGTCACCACTTCTTTGCGATGCTCGAGGAAGCACTTCAGTGCTTCTTTGAGGTTGAGCAGCTTCGGCCTGCCGTCGACGATGGCAAGCATATTCATGCCAAAAGAATCTTGCAGCTGGGTATGTTTGTGCAATTGGTTGATGATGATCTCGGCCACCGCGTCGCGCTTGAGCTCAATGACGACGCGCATACCCTCGCGGTCCGATTCGTCGCGAATGTCAGCGATGCCCTCAATCTTTTTTTCGTTTACCAGCTCGGCGATCTGCTCAATCAGCCGTTTCTTATTCACCATGTAGGGAATTTCGCTGATGATGATCTGCTCTTTGCCGGTGCGCTTGACCGTCTCGGTGAAGGCCTTGCCGCGCATCTGAATAATGCCTTTGCCTTCCTTGTAGGCCTGGATAATCGGCTCCTTGCCATGGATGAATCCCGCCGTTGGGAAATCCGGGCCTGGAATGTATTTCATCAATTGCGGGATCGTCATTTCAGGGTTTTCGACGAGCGCCACTAATCCATCGATGACTTCGCTTAAGTTGTGAGGTGGAATATTGGTCGCCATGCCGACGGCAATTCCGGCCGCTCCGTTAATCAGGAGATTCGGAATCCGCGACGGCAGAACCGCCGGCTCGCGTAGCGTATCGTCGTAGTTGGGAATAAAATCGACGGTTTCTTTCTCTATGTCGGCGAGCATCTCCTCGGCGAGCGGGGTCATGCGAATTTCGGTGTAACGCATCGCCGCCGGATTATCGCCGTCGATGGAACCGAAGTTGCCTTGGCCGTCGACCATCGGATAGCGCATGTTGAAGTCCTGCGCCATGCGCACGATCGTGTCATAGATCGCCGTGTCGCCATGGGGATGATACTTACCCATGATATCGCCGACCAAGCGCGCCGACTTTTTGTAGGCTTTATCGGACGTGTTGCCGACGTCGTACATTGCGTAAAGCACGCGCCGATGGACAGGTTTGAGCCCATCGCGCACGTCGGGCAGCGCGCGGCTGATGATGACGCTCATGGCATAGGCCATGAACGACTCGCGCATCTCTTCTTCGATATAGACCGGAACTTTCTGCGGCTTGATGGTAGCTTCCATGAATTATTCGCCCGTCTGGGTTACCGGAGGATCTAACTCGAAACGGCTTGAACGCTTAGATATCTAGGTTCTTGACCGTGAGCGCGTTCTCTTCGATAAATTTTCGCCGCGGCTCGACTTCATCGCCCATCAGCGTCGAGAAGATCTCATCGGCTTCGACCGCGTCTTCGATGCGCACCTGCAACAGCACCCGGGTTTCCGGATTCATCGTCGTTTCCCACAATTGACCCGGGTTCATCTCGCCGAGGCCTTTGTACCGCTGGATCGCAAGGCCCTTCTTGCCGCCTTCCATGAAGTAGCTGAGCACTTCGGTCATCGAGCGCATTTGCGCCTTCTGCTCGCCGTTTTCAACGCAATAGGGCGGCATGCCGATGCCGCTAAGATCGGCGAAGATTTTTTTTACTTCTTTGAATTCCGGGCTGGTAAGAAAATCGCGGTCGATCACCGTTTGAAAGCCGGTGCCGTTGGCGCGCGTATTGACGGTCAGCTTGAAACAGTTGTGCTCGGCATCCTCTTCAAGCAAGCAGGAGATCGGCGCCTGTTCAGGCGCTACCAAATTAACGTAAGCCGCCAGGCGCCCTTCCAGTTCTCGGAGAGCCTTTTCATCTTTCAAGGTCTCCTCGCTGAAGCCCTCTTCCAACAAGAGGGCATCGATGACCGTGCGGTTTTTGCGCTTGCGCGCCAGAAGCGACATAAGCTTGTCCCAGCGGACAATCTTTTTGACGTAAGCCTGCAGAGCCTGACCAGAAATGCCATTGCCGTCATTGGTTGCACGCAGCCGCAAATCCTCCGTGCCGAGCTCGATCAAATGATCTTCCAGCATCTGCTCGTCCTTCAAATAGCGCTCCTGCTTGCCGCGCTTCACTTTGAAGAGCGGCGGCTGGGCGATAAAGAGATGGCCCTTCTCGACCAGATCGGGCATCTGCCGGTAGAAGAATGTGAGCAGCAACGTGCGGATGTGCGAGCCGTCGACGTCGGCGTCGGTCATTATGATGATCGAGTGATAGCGCAGCTTCGCCGGATCGTAGTCTTCTTTGACTCCCGTGCCCAACGCCGTGATCATCAGGCGAATTTCCTGCGAGGAAAGCATTTTATCGAAACGTGCCTTCTCGACGTTTAAGATCTTGCCCTTGAGCGGCAAAATCGCTTGATTGCGTCGGTCGCGGCCCTGCTTGGCCGACCCGCCGGCAGAATCACCTTCGACCAAGTAAAGCTCGCTCAGCGCGGGATCGCGTTCCTGACAATCGGCGAGCTTTCCGGGCAGCGAGCCGGAATCGAGCGCGCCCTTGCGCCGCGCCAAATCCTTGGCTTTCCTCGTCGCTTCGCGTACCCGCGCAGCTTCGACACCCTTGGCAACGATTTTTTTCGCTTCAGTCGGACGCTCGCTCAAATAGCTGCCGAACTTTTCATTGACGAGCGCCTCGACGATGCCTTTCACTTCGCTGTTGCCGAGTTTTGTTTTTGTTTGTCCCTCGAACTGCGGCTCGGGAACCTTCACACTGATCACAGCGGTCAGCCCTTCACGAATGTCTTCACCCTGGAGATTTTCCTCGTCTTTCTTGAGCAAGCCGTTGTTCAGCGCATAAGTATTGATCGTACGCGTCAACGCGGAGCGAAAGCCAATCAGATGTGTGCCGCCTTCAATCGTGTTGATATTGTTCGCAAACGAAAAAATACTTTCCGAATAACCATCGTTCCATTGCATGGCGACTTCAACTTCGACACCGTCTTTTTCGCCTTCGAAATAAACGACTTTTGCATGAATCGCTGTTTTGGCGCGGTTGAGGTGCTCGACAAACGACAACAAACCCCCTTTGTAAAAAAATTCGTGTTTTTTCTGTGTCCGCTCGTCTTCGATAGTAATCTTGACGCCCCGGTTTAGAAACGCGAGTTCGCGCAGACGCTGAGAAAGAATATCGAAGCTGAAATCCGCCGTTTCAAAAATCGTAGAGTCCGGCTTGAACGTCACCCGCGTGCCGCGCTCTTTCGATTTGCCGACTTCTTTGAGATTTTCCTGCGGCTCGCCGCGCTTATAACTTTGCTGGTAGACTTTGCCTTCGCGCTTGATTTCGACTTCTAAAGTCTCCGACAGCGCGTTGACGACCGAAATGCCGACGCCGTGCAAACCACCAGAGACTTTGTACGAAGCTTTGTCGAACTTGCCGCCCGCGTGGAGCTTGGTCAGCACCACCTCCGCCGCGGAAATTTTCTCGGTCGGATGAATGTCGACAGGAATACCGCGGCCGTTGTCAGTTACAGTAACGCTATTATCAATATGGATCGTGACGTCGATTGAATCACAGTGTCCGGCAAGCGCTTCGTCGATGGAATTATCTACGACCTCATAAACAAGGTGGTGCAGACCTCGTTCGCTGGTATCGCCGATGTACATGCCGGGACGTTTTCTAACCGCTTCGAGACCTTCCAGGACTTTGATGTTGTCGGCGCTATAATGAGATTCTTGGGGAGTTTTCGATTCAGCCATTTTCACCTAGCTTAAGTCTGCAATTTTTCCTGTAAAGTTGTGGGGTTAGAACGTTGTAGAGCCAATTAGAATAGTACCTGAAAGCGGCTGGAAAGTAAAGCGCAAACTGCTTCGTAAGCTATTGAATTATAAGATTAAAATTGCCGTTTAGAAAGGCCCCGGGAAAACCGCGCACGAATTGTCGTTTCGGTTGCGGATGTTGACACTTTCATGTCTCTAAGCGAAAAGAAATGCCGTGCAAACGCTCTTAGCCGCAATTAAATCTTTGACACTTTGGGGCTGCATTTCTGCGTCCCGTTCGTCCCCGAAAGTGGTTGAAAAAGGAGCTGCTTATTTTCCATTGGTTGGTTTAATAGTGGGTTTGCTGCTGGCAGTTTCAAACCACCTTCTCGCTTCCCATCTCGAGCCGGAAATTCTCAATATCGTTATCCTTACCTTGTGGATTTCGGCCACCGGCGCGATGCACCTCAAAGGACTCAAGGACACGTTCGATGCTCTTGAGAAGCAAGACAGGCAGCCCAATGGGACACTGGGCATTACGGCACTCCTGATAGTGATTCTTTTGAAGAGCGCGGCTCTTAACAGCATGGATGAAATGTTAACATTGAGCTTGCTGCTTTCGCCGCTATTCGCGCGCTGGGCCGCTTTGCTCTTTTTTTTCGGCTACGACACGCGTTTTGACGAAGCGACCCGAGGGATCGCCCAGCATATAAGTATTTGGCCCGTGCTCGCGAGCACAGCGGCAACGCTGGGGCTTGCGTTTTATTTTCTCGGTCGCAAAGGACTTTGGATCACGCTTATCCTTTCACTTTTTACTTTATCACTACGCGCCCTGCTGCATCGGGGTCATCCCCTGCTCTCTAATTCTAACGTTGACGCTGTTGTTGAACTCACAGAAGGGCTAAGCCTGATTCTGCTAGCCTCGCTCTGACTGAGTTTCCATGGAATTTCTCAAGCCGCTTTCGCCCGTCGTTCCGGTTTTCCTGCTGATCGGCGCTGGTTTTATCTTCGCTCGCTGGAAGAAAATCAGCCTCGCTTCCGTAACCGAAATCATCGTCTATCTAGGCACACCTTCCCTTGTCTTTAGTTCGCTTGCGTCCAAACCACTTTACGCCGGCGATATCGCCGTGCTCTTGGCGGGTATTTTGCTCATATTCGCCGGAGTAGGATTTCTCATATGTCTCTATTTCTTCATTTTTCATTTTGCCTCCCGTGGATTTGCACTGCCATCGTTATTTATGAATGCCGGCAATATGGGCATTCCGCTGGCGTTATTCGCGTTCGGCCAAGAAGGCATGCAGCGCGCGACTTTGTTGTTCGTGATCATCACGTTTTTACAGTACTCGCTCGGGATTTATATCCTGAACGGCCGCAGCAACTGGACGGAAATTTTTCGCCTGCCGCTCATCCACGCGGCCCTGGCCGGTCTGCTGGTCAACTTGGCGCAAATAAAAATTCCCGAACTGCTTCTGCAGCCGGTGCTCATGCTTGGCCAGGCGACGATCCCGATCATGCTCATCAGCCTCGGCTATCGCCTGTATCAAGTCGAATCCCTGCAATTGGGCCATGCTTTGGGCGGCGCGGCACTGCGCATCTTGGGCGGCTTTGCCGCCGCTAATATGGCCGTGCATCTGATCGGCGCCGAAGGCGTGAACCGGCAGGTGTTGCTGCTTTATGGCTCGCTGCCATCGGCGGTTATCAATTTCATCCTGACGGAAAAATACAGCCAAGATCCCGGCTTGGCGGCGTCCATCGTAGTGCTTGGCACTTTGCTCTCAGTCTTCACAATTCCGGTTGTATTTCGGTTGATTCTCTAGCCGCTCAACGGAAGTTGCTTGACAGCCATTTCGTCCCGTTATAATTTCCGCGTACATTTATTCACGATGCTAGGTTCATAGGGAAGTCCGGTGCAAATCCGGCGCGGTCCCGCCACTGTGACGGCGACGAAAGCCGCAAGCAGCCACTGTCCTGAGTTCAAGCAAAGGATGGGAAGGCGCGGCGAGTAGAAAAAAGCCCAAGTCAGGAAACCTGCCTAGCACGTTATGACCGGCCTCTCCGGAGAAGAGAGAAAGGTTTCCACATCTTTCCCCAATTCGGTTGAGGCCAATCGCAAAGACGATGAGATCGGCCTCGTCCTTTTTTCTGTCTGTCACTTTGCACGCCGCGGTCCTGGCGTATCCCGTCACGTTTGCCCGCCCCACTCCCGGCGAGGCGATTCGCGTGATTATTTTGCCGATGGAGTTGGAATCGGTTGGCGGCAGCGACAACGGCGGCAGTGGCAGTTCAACGCAAAGGAGCAAGGGAAATTCGCATTCCCAACGGCCGCTGGCGGCCTCCTCACGCCTCGAAGCGAAACCCGCGGCAGAGCCGCAAATTGTCGCCGATGCGGAAGTTGAAAAGCTCAGCGAGAGCCGCGTCCCTTTGGCCTCAGCACTCACTGCTCCGTCCGACAGTGCAGGCACAACGTCCAGCTCCGCAAGCGCCGTTGCAAAGAGCGTAGGTGATGGGACGAGCGGGACCGGGACGGGCGGCAATGGCTCCGGCGCTAATGGCGCAGGCCCTGGAAACGGCAGCGGCAACGGCGCGGGATCAGGCTCGGGGTCATCCGCAAGCGGCATCGTTCTGACGCAGGCGCGCTATCGCGAAACGCCGAGGCCGGATTATCCGGAGAACGCCCGCCGGGAAGGCCGCGAGGGAAGAGTGCTGCTGCGGGTTTTAGTCGACGCTCAAGGTCGATCAAAACGAGTCGAGATCAACGCCAGCTCCGGCAGCGACGCGCTCGACCGCGCTGCCGCGGAAGCGATCAAGCGCTGGCGCTTTCATCCGGCGCGCCACGGCGAGCAACCGGTCGAGAGTTGGCTCCGCGTCCCCATCGAGTTTCATCTCGAGGACGCGAAGCGTTAACGAAAGATTTCGAGGAGGTAAAAGGCGAATCTATCAACCGCAGACGGATGCAAGGGAAAGAGGTGACTCTGAAAGGATGAAGGCAGTACCCTTTCAGAATAGGCCTCTGCTGCCCCGCAACTGTAAGAGCCACGAAAGCCGCAGTAAGCCACTGCTCGAACTGATTTGAATTTCGCTTTCCGGATTTGGCTTTTATCCAAAATCGGAAATCTAAAATCCAAAGTCAGCGGGTGGGAAGGCGCGGTAAGTAGGTTTGAAGCTCGAGCCAGGAGACCTGTCCG
>Ga0209974_10000378_pt1 | contig 14758 bp, 15 predicted proteins | sample InoplaM3SPM_FD_187592 | JGI IMG/M metagenome (GOLD analysis project Ga0209974, IMG submission 187592) | Arabidopsis thaliana rhizosphere microbial communities from the Joint Genome Institute, USA, that affect carbon cycling - Inoculated... | ecosystem: Host-associated > Plants > Roots >...
AAAGATCAACAGCGTATTGCACAACGCTTTGTCTCGGCCCGTAAACGGCAACTCTTTTTGGATTACGACGGTACATTGCGCGGCTTCGTCAAGAGCTTTGACCCGCAGGCTGCATTGCCATCCGACGAAGTGAAAAGCATCCTGCACCGTTTGACTCAGATGCCTGACACGGAAGTTTATATCGTGAGCGGCCGGACGTATCAAGCACTCGACGCTTTCTTTGGGGACGCACCAGTTTCGCTGATTGCCGAGCATGGTGCGTGGATTAAACAGCATGGCACGTGGCAACAAAGTAGCAGCGACTTTGAGCAGTACCGCAGCGATATACGAGCGATATTAGAACGTTACACCGACAGAACGCCAGGGGCCGATATAGAGGATAAGAGTTTCGCGCTTGTTTGGCATTACCGCAATACACCAACTGAGCTGGCCTATGATCGTACGACTAACCTGCGACACGAGTTGTCACGGCTGCTGGAAGGTACTGATATCGGAATATATACCGGTAATAAAATCATCGAGGTCAAGCCGGGCGGTATTAACAAAGGCGCTGCTGTCGAAAAGCTGGTCAACAAAGAGGCCGGTGCTTTCGTGCTGGCTGCCGGCGACGATTACACCGACGAGGATATGTTCACGGTGCTGCCGGAAGACGGCGTAAGTATCAAGGTTGGCAAGGGTGAGACGAAAGCAGGCGCGCGCGTCGCCGGGGTCACCGATATGCTACACTTGCTAGAGATGATGGTCTCCGTTCCCGCGAAAGACTAGAAATGAAGCGTCCACCCAAAACAAAAATGGCAGTCACCCACACATTTGATTACTGGAAAAGCGGCATCCGACTTTACCTTGCAATTGCTATTGTCCTACTGAGCGTTGGCGTTGTGTGGTGGTCGTCGACAGTGTATGGCGAGTCAACCCTGGCGTTCATCCGCGCGCAGCAAATCTTTGGCTGGCTGTCGATCGGTTGGCTGGCCGCCGCCCTCCTGATAGGGCCGTTGTGCGCTATGCGGCCGCGACTACCATTCAAATCGCTCTTATTTGACGCCCGACGCTTGCTCGGGATCGGTGCCGGCTGGTTCGCGCTTCTGCATGCTGGAATTGTCTACATTAAGCTGTTTGGTATGCCGAATATATTTGATCTAAGCGACACCTATCGGCTGGCTTTTGGTCTCGGCATACTTTCGCTCGCAGTGTTGCTCGCGATGATGTTTACGTCGTTTGACGCGGCACTTAAAAAGATGGGTACATGGTGGTTCCGGCTGCACCGTCTGGTCTATGCCGTCGTATTAATGGTATTGCTTCACGTATTTCTCATCGGTACTCATGCAACTGGTGGTCTTGCTTTATCGTTGCTCACTGTTGCTATAGCGGCCATTGCGGGACTTCACGGTTACGTAGTATTTACGCGACGCAGCGCTAGTAGTTTCGCTCTCGCCGGCTATGTCGTTTTTTTGCTTGCCGCCATGCTGACTATCGCCTACGGGTATGATCGCGCCTCCAGCGAGCGTTCGGTATCTGTAGTGAGCATCTCTGCGCCGGAGCTTATCTCATGAACATACTCAGGTGGGTCATAGCGGTGGCAGCCGTATTGTCGGTAATTGTCATGCCGGCAACCGTTACGGCGCATGTTCTGAAGTCCGACAACGGCGTGTCGGCCGTACTGCACATACCGCCTAGTGACTCGCCGGTTTCCAACGAGCGTACCAGGTTGGTGTTTGAGATGAAAAACGAGGCTGCTGCCACAATTGCCGATACGTGTAACTGCCGCGTCGCGGTCTATGAGCGCGAAAAAAAGCTACTCGACATACCGCTCGTTGCTGACGGCGGCACTCGTGGCTATGCGGACGTCACCTTCCCTCGCCCGGGTAGTTACCGGATAGAACTTGCCGGCGGAGCTGATGACAGTCGATTCTTACTGGACTACACGCAGTATGTCGAAAGCTCCAGTACTCAGCCGAGCAATCAGAACACGGTGGCCGGCGTACGGGTACTGCTGATCATTGCCGGCGCCCTGGCTATTCTGGCTATAATCGCGACCCAGCAGATTACTGTACGGGGACGTTATGCAAAACAAACCAACTATAAACGAAGGAAATAACAATGAGTATTACATCAAAGATAAGTATGGTCACAGCAGCGTTCATCGTCGCAGCTGCCAGTGCCCTACCGGTTGCGGCACATGTTACGGTCAGTCCTAAGACTGCAGTTGCGGGCGAACGAGTGACTTTCAACGTGAGTGCGCCAAACGAAAAAGACATTTCGTTTAACCAGATTCGGCTCGTCATTCCTGAGTCGATAGAATCCGTAACGCCGACCGTTGCACCTGGCTGGGATATTAAAACCGAAAAAGACGGCGAACGTACGACTGAGGTGACATGGAGCGGCGGCAGCGTGCCTGCCGGACAGCGTGTTGATTTTAGCGTGCGAACACAAGTACCCGAAGGCGTTGAGAAACTGGAATGGAAAGCTTACCAGACATACGCAGACGGTACGGAAGTTGCATGGGATCAGGCTGAAGAGCCGGCTGGCGGCCACGGCGACGACGAAAAGCAAGCTGGTCCGTTTTCAGTAACGGCGGTTTCTGCTGCCGATACATCCGAAACCGATACAGTAACGCCGGCCTCTGATACGGCGACGGATATTGCGCCGCTGGCAATAAGTATTCTAGCACTTGCGGTAGCAGTGTTTTCAGTACTGCGCAGCTCCAAACGATAGTCACGGAAAGTTTTCGTGATTCACAGTCCGCTTTGTAAAATTACGGTACAATAATCGCATTGATGAGCACACATACAAAGCCAGAATCTAAATATCTTGAGGGCGAATCGCGCGGTTTTTCGGGCAAAGTTTTTGCGGGTCTTTTGCTGCTCCTACTTGGATGGTTTGCGTGGATTATGTTTTTTGGTGCTATCGGTAAAGACAATGCTGCTATCACTACTGCTGCCTTCCCGCCGTCACGCGATAATATGACCGTGGCCGAGCTGGCGCTGCGAGAAAGCGAATTGCCGCTGCTCGGCGAATGCGAGTCAGATTCGCGTACCAAGCAGGAGCGCGTCGAAGCTTTCGATACATACCTGCGGGTTAACGCTTCCGAAGACCGCGCAATCGTACGCGGCTGCAACGGCCTTGATGAAGTGAAGGCGCTGAGCAAGGACGGCTATTGGTTCACTCTTTTCGAGATAAACGCCGATGGCCAGCAAAATAATGAGGTGAGGCGTGTCTGCGATATCGAAGATATAACGAATGAGTCGGAAGACACGAGCCAGAATCTGACTGATGCAAACAAAGTAGCAATAGATTTATGCTCAGATGTCGAGGCAGCTGCGAGCAAAACACTTGAGTAGCGGCTATGTATTCATGTTGTTGTCCGGGAATCCGGTCGGCTTGCCTCACTGTCGCGAAGCTGCCGACCGGATCCCGGGGGTGGGCGCGGCTACTTGCTGCCTTCGCCCCTCTCCTTGTCTTCCTTCTGCGCGTCTTGGAGCGCCTTTCGTACGGCCGCTTCTTGCGCGGCCTTGGCCTCTTCGGCCAGCCTCTTTGCGGCGATCAACGCCTCATTCAGCCTCCGCTGCACTTCTTCTTCTGTCGCCATGGCTCCTCCAAAGTCGTGAACAAGACAAAATATATTATAACATTAATACATGCAAGACACAACCGTATGCAGTACAATTTTAATGGATATATGGTATAGTAACAGTCATGGCAAATTTCTCATTTGATATAGTATCCGATTACGACAAGGCCGAAATGAATAACGTCGTGCTGCAATCACAAAAAGAGCTGGCGAGCCGCTTTGATTTCAAGGGTACGCCCGCAGAACTAGATTGGCTTGACGGCAAAACTGGCATCAAGATTATTGGCAATGGTGAATGGCAGATAGACAGTATTCTCGACATTGTGCGTAAAAAACTGGCAACGAGAGGCCAAAGCTCCAAGTCGCTTGATCTGACAAAACCGATAGTTGAGAGTAACTTAAAGGCCAGCAAGGAAATCCCCTTCAAAGAAGGCTTAAGCCAAGATAACGCCAAGCTCATCACGAAGCTACTGAAAGAAAAATTTCCAAAGGTCAAGACGCAGATTCAAGGTGATGCAGTACGTGTGACGAGCAGCAGTAAAGACGATCTACAAAATGTCATGAAACTGCTGCGCGAGCAGGACTATGATTTCACGCTGAACTTCATTAATTACCGATAGCCTTTTTATACTCTAATGAAACAATCGCTGAATGATGTGATACTTCACGTGCGCAGGAGCGGTCGGGGGCGACCGCTCGTTCTGATACACGGTGTTGCCGGCAGTGGTGCAATTTGGCGGGGAATGCTGCCGGAACTCGAAAAGCATTTTGACGTGATTCGCCTTGATCTCCTGGGCTACGGTTATTCGCCGAAGCCGAAGATTGACTATACGCTGGATGTGCATATCGGCGCCATACACCGCACTATCAATTCTCTCGAGCTGGCACAGCGGCCTATTATCGCGGGCTTGTCGATGGGCGCGCTTTTAGCGGCTGAGTATGCTGCCCGTTACGAGGGTGAAACATCAGCGGTGATGTGTCTCGGCCTGCCATTCTATAAAAGCGCCGACGATGCACGACAAAGCCTGCAAGCCTCATTATGGGCGCGGCTATGGCTCAACCGGCCACGGCTTGCGCGCCTAATAGCACCGCCAGTGTGGCGTGCCGGTCGTAATCGCTATATCTACGCGCTTGCCTCTAGGCTGCAGTCGCAAGACAAGTTATTTTATGGCGGCGAGGCGGCACGCGAAGCGATGCTGGTATTGCCGCGCGCGTTCTCGTCAACGCTGCACAATTGTCTGGTTCATTATCGCCTGAACGACACATTGCAGCGCTGTGCGTCACCGATCTTGCTCGTGCATGGACACCGTGACCGCTGGACGTCGCTGCGTGATATAGAACAGTTGGTATCGCATACAGATCGGGTGACGGTTGTTGATATACCGGACGCGCCGCACAATGTCGCAGTGTTTGCGCCGCGGCAAGTTGCAAAAATCATGGCAAGGTACGCCACCAGCTTGCCTGACAATGGTTGACGTAGCTAAATTTACGGCGAATACTCACGTACGACAGGAGTAATCTTCCGTGATTGTGCTCATGGTATTGCGCGTGTATTGCGGTTGTGGTTTAGTAAGTGCATATGCTAGACCGTTTATCAGATCGCCGGAACAGACAGAAGAAGCAACGCGCGTTGATAGCCTGTGCTGTAGTCATGGGTATCATGGGTGCGGCATACGCTATGAGCACGACCATGGCGATAAGCGGCGGTGACACCACGGCGAGCGGTAATGCTGACGCGCCAAAGGGTGAGCTTGAGGCTTCAAAGGTAGCTCAATACGACGCTAAACACAAAGATAGCGAACGGCGCACCGAGCGCAAAACGCCCGAGCGTGATGACCGTACCGAGCGCCAACCCGCTGCGCAGGCCGATGTAGCGGCCGACGCAGCCAGGCGGCCTGCTGCCTCAAGCAAACCAGCACCATCAAGGCCTTCGTCGACGCTTGCCACCGCCTTACTGGCGGAAGTTAACAAACGACGAGCCGCCGCCGGTCAACCTGCCCTTAGTGCCGATAAGCGGCTGGACGGTAGCGCGCAAACAAAATGCAATGATATGGTCACGTTTAATTATTTTGCGCACGATCACCCTGAGACCGGTAAATCAGGAATCGAGTACGCTCGCGCGGCGATCGGCCCGTATGGTACGTGGGGCGAGAATCTGATTACCGGCTACGACGCTACTGCCGGTACTATCTATAATGGCTGGTGGGCTAGTCCGAACCACAAGGCTGCTGCGCTAAACTCCAAGTATAAACTCACTGGTTACGGTATTTGCGGTAACGCCAAGTATCCGACAGTAGTGCAGCACTTTTACGGCGAATAAGATACAGAATATGGTTTTTGCGCCACGTTAAAGTGCGATCTATTGCTTCTTTTTAATATTTGTGCTAATGTAGATCTATTGTATTGATGAATCCGGAACCATGAGTCGTTTTCCGTTATGAGTAAATATCTGCTCGATTTCATTTTTGCAATCGGTATATGAAGCTCTTTCGGGAACACCAGAAGCATCTTCTATAACTGCAGTGCTGACGCGTTACGGCGCACACTATGGTCATCACTAAAACTATTACTAAAATAAAAGGATTATTACACTATGCCTTATTCAAGTCGATCGCGCACATCGTCGCGTAATTTCACGCGCCAACCGCGCAGTTTTCAGGGCGGACGCCCTACCAATAAAAGTAAAGTAAAGAAGGAATACATACACCCTTCAAAGTTCATTCAAGTTGCAAAACCGGTGAGTATTAATGAATACACGTCGCAGCATACATTTGATGACTTCAAGATGCATGATTTGCTGAAACGCAACCTAGCCGCCAAAGGCTTTAAACAGCCTAGTCCGATTCAGGACCAAACCATTCCGGTGGGACTCGATGGCCGTGATGTTGTCGGTATAGCCAACACGGGTACCGGCAAGACGGCTGCTTTTGCGATACCTATGTTGCACCGTTTGATGAGCGACCCTCAGAGCCGTGCGTTGATTATGGCGCCAACACGTGAGCTCGCTAACCAGATTCAAGATGAATGCCGTAGTATCGGGCGCGGAAGCGGCCTTAGTGCGACATTGATTATCGGCGGTACTGCCATGGGACCTCAGCTACGTGATCTGCGTGGACGACCACGCGTCGTTATCGGTACACCTGGTCGTATCAAAGACCACCTTCAGCAAGGCACGCTTGATTTGTCGCAATTCAACATTATCGTGCTCGACGAGTTTGACCGCATGCTCGATATGGGTTTTATCCATGACATCAAGGAGATACTAAGCCAGGCCGCTACTGAACGCCAATCGTTCTTTTTCTCGGCAACGCTGGACGCACGTGTGCGTGGCTTGATCGCTGATTTCTCGGACAATCCAGTGCATATTACTGTCAAGACCGGTGACACCAGTGACAACGTTCACCAGGATATAGTCACCTACACCACCAAAGAAGATAAGATCGAAAAGCTGCACGACCTACTCAACAATGAGGCGGTCACGAAAGTGCTGGTATTTGATGACACCAAGCGCAGCGTTGAGAAGCTAAGCCAAGAGCTGGAATCTCGCGGCTTCGGCAGCGACGCGATTCATGGCGGCAAGAGCCAGGCTCAGCGCCAGAGAGCGCTGCAGAAGTTTAAAGAAAGCCGCATCAACGTGCTGGTAGCGACCGATGTAGCTGCTCGAGGCATTGATGTCGTCGGTGTTAGTCATGTTATCAACTACTCGACACCGCAGTCGTATGCTGACTACACGCACCGCATAGGTCGTGCTGGTCGTGCCGGAAATACGGGCTACGCACTGACATTTATCGAAAAATACTAAGTCGCTATCTTATGAACCTACTAACCCGTCGCAATGGCGGGTTTTTAGTTTATCAAGACGCTTATGTTATAAAACATTATTTACAGTTCGTAACCTTTATATTATCCTAAGTAATACACACGCAGCTGTATAGCCGCGGCACCAACTAACAATAAAGGGGTAGAGGTATGAACAAATTCATCAACGTCGTCGTAGCGGCTATATTGCTAGCAGGCCTAGCAGTTCCAGCTGCATCAGCGAGCACAATCGAAAACACTGGTCCTGATTCGGTAAACGTGATCAAAGAGACCAACGAAAACGAGTGTAAGGTTGATAACGACAACGATGTCGAGGTAGACAACGACAACGACCAGAACGCTGGTTCTGGGGATGCTGAGACTGATGGCAACAACAATGGCGGCAACGCTGGCTCAGGAGACGCTGGGAACGAAAATACTACCGGTACGGACGTGACTATCGACAACGGTGGCTGTGACGATGACAAAGAAGAGACCGACAAGCCAGGCCAAGGTGCTGGTCCAGTCAAGCCGAACGATAAAGACAATGGCGACAAGCCAACAATGACACCTGAGCAGATCAACGGTCGTGGTAGCTATAATGCCCTTCCTGACACGGATGGTTCATCACCAGTAGCGCTTGCTGCGATCGCTGCCGCAGCTGCCGGTGTCGTAGCCGTCGGTGCACGCCTTGGCGCATCAGCATACGCCCGCATCAAATCATAAGTGTGATTGTATTCGCGAGACATTACTAGTGAAACGAGCGTCAGCAGTTAACGAAAAACTACGGTATGTAGTCGTGCTGCTGACGCTCAACACTTTGGCGTTGACCGCAATAGTGGCGCCAGGTAGCGGCCTGCAGAGCTTATCATCCCAAGCTGCTTCTCCGCCAAAGCCTCAAGTACTCTCAGCCAGCGAAACAGTGACGCCGGCGACAAAGGATAATACAGCGCGGGCCGCTGAAGCCATTGTCGCAGGCAAGCCTCAGCGCGTTGTTGTGGAGAGTCTCGGCATCGACCTGCCGGTAAGTGACGGCTCTTTCGACGAAGCGGCCGGTGAATGGACACTTGGCTACGACAGGGCTTACTTTGCAACACCAACCGTGCTAGCTAACGAAAGTTACGGGTCAACCTTAATTTACGCCCACAACCTGGAGGGGTTGTTCGCTCCCCTACACCGGATAGCACCGGGCGCTACACTTGCCGTATACACTGACAACGGCCTCATCTTCCGATATACATTCCTGTCTTCTGTCGATGTAGCGCCTGGTGCTGTTCAGTTCATTGATAGCGACGGTCCGCCTCAAGTTGTTTTGCAAACCTGCACGGGCAACTGGAGCGAGCGCCGATCGCTGTTTACTTTTGCGTTTGAAGGAGTGGAGCGAGTATGACAGACTCAGTTTTATTGGGTATTGTTCTAGCTGTTTTGGCTGTGCGTATAGGCATGTTTCTGCGTGATGTCGCGCGGGATAGTCTGCGGGACCTTAGAGAGCGTGCATCACAGCGTCCAACTAGCGGTATAGCGACTGTTGTAGTGCTTGCTGGCTCAAATGAAAAAGAACTGGGCGTAACACTTCGCAGTCTAAGCAAGCTCACGAGTCCGGTTGTCATTATCAACGATTGTGCCCAGCCGGAAATGCGACGAGCGTGTAAGGCGTACATAAAAGCACAGGACATAAGTCATTGGCGGTTTGTCGATTGCCGTAAGCCGCGTAGTTTTGAGCAAGCTTTGGGCGCGGCTCGTCGTCATGTGCTAACCGATACGGTAGCTGCCTTGCCGGCCGGAATCAAGATGCGTACAGATGGTCACGCACTGCACGTGGCAGCCTGCAGTGGTAAACCGATGGCGCTGCGCGCGCTGCCCGTAGGCGCCGGCTGGACAATCAAGAGTAATGTCTCGCGGCTCACTGATGTCATGAGTGGCCGTCAGCACAATGATATGACAACGACTGTTTCCAAGACGACTGCGCTCGTATTTCGTAAATGTGACTATGCCAAAGTGACGACTGGAACCGAGGTTAAGTATAGCCGCGCTGGCTACCCGTATCTGTATGCCGGCGTAACACCAGTGACTAAGCCGCTGAATGCCTCTAGGCCGCACGAACGCGCCACAACAGTCGCCCGCGCCGTGATGGGCATTCTTGAATCTCTTGCGGTGCTTTACGCATTCTACGTCGCCTACGTGCTAGGAAATACTGACCTACTATGGCTTGGTGTTGCTGCAGCCGCTTTCATAATCGCCTACAAGATCGTGCACGCCCCTCGACTCCAAACACTCGACAAGGCCCGTCTCGTAGCGGCGTTACCGGCAATCACCATCGGATACTTCGTATTTAGTGTAATAAAAACGGCCTCTATGGTAGCGAGGCCGTTTATTGAGTTGTATAGCTTTTTGTTTATTCGCCGCCAGCTGATATCGCGATGAGCGTCCAGTCGCGCTGAGCTTCGTCGCAGCGCAGGCGGAATGTGTCGTTGCCGTCGGTCATGTCAAAGATTCTGACAATCTGCTGGCCTTTTTTGATAAGGCACTGCAGCCCGCTCTGAAAAGCATAGGTCTGACCGTCGAACTCCATTCGCTTTGGAAAGCCGACGAGTCCGTTCTTGCTCCTGAATGACAGCGCGGTGATGGCAACTTGTTTGTTAAGGGTAGTAGAATTTTTCATATGTAGTCTCCTGCGTGAGCTAAGGGTTAATAAAACAGATCTGACAAGGTACATGGTGTCAGCGAACGGGTTTTGCAGGATACTCTCGGATACGAAACCAATAGCCGTTCACTATGGCTTTATCACCGAAGAGTCACATATGAGCGTCGCGAGCATTTCGCCTTTGACACTGAGGTACGTCCGACAGACGGACATAGGGCTTGCAAATAACATTTGCATTGTAAGCCTGTGGGTGAAAAGGCGGGCAGAGTTTCTTCAGTACTCGCTCACCAGTACTCACATGACTAAGCTTTATTATACGCTCCCGCCGTTTTGGCGTAAGCCTTGTTTTTAGCCGATACTATATCGCGGCAGTGCTTATACAGTATGGGCTTTGATACGAACCAATAATGCGAGCAACAAGTGCTATTCGCGATTATCTGACTGCGGTCGAGTGCCGCCGGGTATTAGAGGTTGCGTTCCACCGTCATCAGGTGGGGTGTCGCCATCGCCCCCATCTTCTGGCGGCTCTTCCTCGACAGGCTCCTCTGGTTCCGGTACGGGTTCTTCCTCGATTGGTTCTTCTATGATCGGCTCTTCCTCGACCGGTTCCTCAACGGGCTCTTCTTCCTCGGGCTCGGGGCGTTCGGTGTTGCAGCGCTGGTTTGGCAATGTGCCTTGACGGAAATATTCTGTATAGGTGTTGTCGCCAGGATTCTCGGCGTAGGCACCACTGCCGCGACAAACAAGCTGTGCAATGATGCCATCCGGCTGGCTGAACGGTTCGTTTGGCTTGCCGGCAAGTAATTCATTCATGAGGCGCGACCAAATAGGTGCGGCCCCTAGAGACCCGCCCACTTGCGTCATTGGTGTATTGTCATTGTTGCCAACCCACACTCCGATAGCCAGTGACGGCGTGTAGCCGACAGTGAGCGCGTCGCGGTAGTCTTCGGTTGTACCAGTTTTGACGGCGACTTGATGGCCGGGAATGCTCAGCGAGCCGCCAAAGGTTTCTGCTCGAGCTGAGTCGTCGGACAGCATAGACGAAACAATAAACGATGTCTGGGCGCTGATAGCCTGTCGGGAACTGGCATTAGATGTGAAGATGACCCCGTCGTATTTATCGGTGATTGACTCGATAGTTTCTAGATCGTGATAGCGGCCGCCATTGGCCATGGTGGCGTAAGAGTTGGTTAGTTCGGTCAGCTTCACCGAGCCTGACCCCAAGGCGATAGACAGTCCATATTCTGAAGGATCCTCTGTAAGCGTGGTGATACCGAGTTCTTTGGCTTGATCCAGCAAATCTTCGACACCAATCTTTTGCAGCGCCTGAACTGCCGGGATGTTTAAGGAATTAGCCAATGCGCGGCGCACGGTGACATCACCGCGATAGCCCAGGTCATAATTTTCTGGTTCGTAGCCGCCGCCGAAATCAGTCGGCTTGTCATTGAGGATAGATGCGGCGCTGAGTGTTTTTTCTTCGATGCCTGTCGCGTAAACCAGCGGCTTGATAGAAGAGCCTGGCTGCCGGCCGGCTGTCGCCATGTTAACTTTGCCGAAATCTTCGTTGTCCCAGTCTTTGCTGCCGACCAACGCACGAATCATGGCCGTTTTCGGATCAAGAACGACGGCCGCGCCGTTGCTAACATCAGCATAGCCGAGACTGTTGACATGCTCAGCGACGGCCGCTTCGGCTCGATTCTGCCAACCGAGGTCAAGCGAGGTCTTGACTATATAGCCCGAACGAGCGACACGCTCTTCCCCGTATTTCTCTTCTAGCTCAGCCTTGACCATCAGGGCGAAATGCGGCGCCTTGAAGTTGTCGTTGCTGCTCTGCGGCTGGTAGTCCAGTGCGGCCGTTTTGGCGTCTTCCGCTGCGGCGGTTTCAATGTAGCCGTCATCGGTCATACGGTCGAGTACGTAGCTCTGGCGCTGCTTGGCTTTCTCTTCATCACCCGTTATCGGTGAGTAAGCAGCAGGTGCTGGCAAGAGGCCAGCCAGCATAGAGGCTTGAGCCAGGTTCAAATCTTTGGCGTTGACGCCAAAATACCCTTGGGCGGCGTCACCTATACCAAAGTAGCCTTCTCCGAAATAAACCGAGTTAAGGTACATCTCTAAGATTTCATCTTTATCGTAACGGCGTTCAATCTCGATTGAGAGAACCAGTTCTTGGTATTTTCTGAGTAAGTTGCGATCTTGCGATAGCAGCGCGTTCTTAACTAGCTGCTGAGTAATCGTTGAACCGCCGGAATTAAGGCCGTCCGGGCGTAAGTTTTCGTAGACCGCCTGGGCGATACCGGTGACCGAGAAGCCGGAATGTTCATAGAAATTTTTATCCTCGGCCGCGATGACTGCTTCACGGGCGCGCGGTGATATATCGTTTAGCTCCAGATATGTGTCACTGCGCGGATTATAAAACTTGTAAAAAGTATCACCGTTGCGATCCAGCAGTGTTACACCGGTGTTATTACGGTTCATGATGCGCTCTTTGCTGCTCAGCGAGGCCGCAAAAAAGATAGTGGTCAAAAGTCCGATGATAATAAACAAGCCAAGGCTTACGCCGCCAATTAGAAGAATTTTCTTGGTCCTGGAGAGCCTTTTAAACGCATCGAGCTTATCTCGAAACAGTTGAAATCGATGATTCATTTGATAGTTATTATACCATTTCAGCTGAGAATATGCTTGTAACACACCACGCCTACGGTTAAACTATAGATACCTGATTGCTTATTAAACTATGTCCCAAAACCAACACCCTCATCATTCTCAGGCGTCTGCCGTGACGCTATCTGCCCCGGCGAGACAGCTCTACGCTGATATCAAAGCTCATAGCACCGAAGTACAGCGGCGCGACAACGGTCATCATGGCACCGTGCACGTTGCTGACACGGGCGACAATGCCTACTGGGCATATGAGCAACTGCGTAATGCGGTCGAATACCAAGAGCAGCATCTCTTGATGCGCAGCGCGATCAACAGATACTTACTGCGGACGTTTGCGGCACCTCAGGCCGATCAGCATTCGCTAGGCACACAGATCATTCGCGAGCTGACTAAGGCGCGATATCTCGAAAACGATAGCGTCTCCAAGCGTACCCTGGAAGAAATCGATCGCCGGCTGGCCGCTTATCAAAAACTGCACGAGTATGCGCTGCATTCCTTCAAGGACCGTCAGCGCTCGCTACAATTGATCGTCGGAGTGATATCGAGTGATTTGCAGCACCTGCTGCTGCCCAACCCGGTTCAGGATGCACTGCTCAACTTCGTCTATCATTCATACCAGTCACATTTAGCACCTGGCGACAAGCTGCGAACCGTAGCCGAGAATACCGCGCTTTACGCGGCGGTTCACCGAGCATTGCTCAAATCCGATACGCCGACAATCCATCGCTATATGTTTGAAAACCAGTTTCCTGGTTGGAGCTCCAGTGACCAGCATATAAAAGCCGCCGCCGCACACCTCAAGCAGTTTTTTGACACGGTCGAGACGGCCACTCAAGGTAAGCGGTCGCATGAAATTAGCCGGATGGTGCGCAGCCGGATTGCGCCGTACGTCATTTTGTACCATACCTTGACAGAGAGCGCACATCCCGAAGAGCTCTTGGCGCGCCCCGAGAAATTGACGGCCATTGCCACGCAAGTTGCTGAGGATCAATATAAAAAAGCCAAAACTCGTCTGCGCAGTGCCGTTGTACGCACTATTATTTTCCTCTTTATCACCAAGACACTCATCGGCTTGTCGATCGAGTTGCCATACGAGTACTTCATACTTGAAGAAATACACCCGCTGCCGCTTGTCATCAACTTGCTCTTCCCGCCTCTCTATATGCTGTTGATTGCGCTGACAATCAAAACGCCAAACCGGCGCAATACCGACCAGATTGTGCGTGATCTCCGAGCCGTGATGTACGGCGAGGGCGAGCTGCAATACACCTTACGGCGCCAAGACGAAAAAAGCGACATTGGTGTCGCGTTCAATATTATTTATACACTTTGTACGCTGGCGGTTATGGGCGGCATCGGTTATATTTTGTACTTGCTTGATTTCAACATCGTCAGCGGTATTATCTTCTTTATCTTCTTCTCGACCGTCAGCTTCTTTGGCTATCGTATTTCGCAATCAGTGCGCGAACTTGTCGTAGTGCAGAAACGCAACGCTTTCGATATGCTCTGGGGGGTTATTACGACGCCCTTCATCAGGCTCGGACAATGGCTGTCAGACCGTTACAGCCGGTTCAATGTCTTTATGCTGGTACTAGATTTCATCATCGAGGCACCGTTTAAGACACTGCTGCGCGTTTACGAGCAGTGGACGGCATACTTGCGCGACAAGCAAGATGATGTACTGCGGTAGGCAGAGAGTAGCGGCTACTAGAATATAGAAGATGGCGAAAAAAGAAGAGAAGATATTGCTCTTCTCTTCTAAATCTATAGTCTAAAATCTAAATTCTGCCCTAAAAGTGTTCCCGGATATGTTTCATGCTGTAATCCCAGTCGGCGTCAGTTTTCTTGTGCGGATTAAAGATGTTGTGCGGGTCGAAGATATGCTTTACTTTCTTGAAATGAGCCAGAGTTTTCGGACCGTACATCTGTTCCAGCCACGGTCCCCTGATCATGCCGTCATTATGCTCGCCGCTGAGTGAGCCGCCATATTTCAGCACAAGCTCGTTAACTTCTTTCATAGCTGGGCGTAACTTGGCACGTTCTTTTTTGTCCTCGATCTTCATGAGCGGAATGATGTGGAAGTTCCC
>Ga0209974_10000380_pt1 | contig 14730 bp, 10 predicted proteins | sample InoplaM3SPM_FD_187592 | JGI IMG/M metagenome (GOLD analysis project Ga0209974, IMG submission 187592) | Arabidopsis thaliana rhizosphere microbial communities from the Joint Genome Institute, USA, that affect carbon cycling - Inoculated... | ecosystem: Host-associated > Plants > Roots >...
CAGCTCAACGGCTTCGCGGCGGAAGTCACGCGCGTGGCGCGCGAGGTGGGCACCGAGGGCAAGCTCGGCGGCCAGGCCGAGGTCAAAGACGTCAGCGGCATCTGGAAGGACCTGACCGATAACGTCAACTCGATGGCGAGCAACCTGACCGGCCAGGTGCGCAACATCGCCGCGGTGGCTACCGCGATCGCCAACGGCGACCTGTCGCGCAAGATCACGGTGGACGTGCGCGGGGAGATCCTGCAGCTGAAGGAGACCATCAACACGATGGTCGACCAGCTGCGGTCCTTCGCCTCGGAAGTGACGCGCGTGGCGCGCGAGGTCGGGACCGAGGGCAAGCTCGGCGGTCAGGCGAACGTACCGGGCGCGGACGGCACCTGGAAGGACCTCACTGACAACGTCAATTCCATGGCCGGCAACCTGACGGCGCAGGTGCGCAACATCGCTGAGGTCACGACCGCGGTCGCGCGCGGGGATCTATCGCGCAAGATCACGGTCGACGTCAAGGGCGAGATCCTGCAGCTCAAGGAGGCCATCAACACGATGGTCGACCAGCTGAACGCTTTCGCGGCGGAAGTCACCCGCGTGGCGCGCGAGGTGGGCACCGACGGCAAGCTCGGCGGCCAGGCCGACGTAAAGGGCGTGAGCGGCGTCTGGAAGGACCTCACCGATAACGTCAATTCGATGGCCGGCAACCTGACCGGTCAGGTGCGCAACATCGCGGAAGTCGCTACGGCGATCGCCAACGGCGACCTGTCGCGCAAGATCACGGTGGACGTGCGCGGGGAAATACGTCAGCTCAAGGAGACCATCAATACGATGGTTGACCAGCTGAACGCGTTTGCCGCCGAGGTGACGCGTGTGGCGCGCGAGGTGGGCACCGACGGCAAGCTCGGCGGTCAGGCCGACGTCAAGGATGTGAGCGGGGTCTGGAAGGACCTGACCGACAACGTCAATTCGATGGCGAGCAACCTCACGGGTCAGGTCCGCAACATTGCCGAAGTCGCGACGGCAATCGCGCGCGGCGATCTCTCGCGGAAGATCACCGTGGACGTGCGCGGGGAGATCCTGCAGCTGAAGGAGACCATCAACACGATGGTCGACCAGCTGAACAGCTTCGCGGCGGAGGTGACCCGCGTGGCGCGCGAGGTCGGCACCGACGGCAAGCTCGGCGGCCAGGCGATCGTGCCCGGCGTTGCAGGCACCTGGAAGGACCTCACCGACAACGTCAACTCGATGGCGAGCAACCTCACCGGCCAGGTCCGCAACATCGCCGAGGTGTCCACCGCGATCGCGCGCGGAGATCTCTCGCGGAAGATCACGGTCGACGTCAAGGGCGAGATCCTGCAGCTCAAGGAAACCATCAACACGATGGTCGACCAGCTGAACAGCTTCGCGGCCGAAGTGACCCGCGTCGCCCGCGAGGTGGGCACCGATGGCAAGCTCGGCGGCCAGGCGGCCGTGCCTGGTGTAGCCGGCACATGGAAGGATCTCACCGACAACGTCAACACGATGGCGAACAACCTGACCAACCAGGTGCGCGGCATCGTCAAGGTCGTGACCGCAGTGGCCGATGGCGAGCTCCGCCAGCGGCTGACGGTGGAGTCAAAGGGCGAGGTCGCGGCGCTGGCGGACACCATCAACAGCATGACGACGACGCTCGCGACCTTTGCCGATCAGGTCACGAGCGTGGCGCGCGAGGTCGGCGTCGAAGGGAGGCTCGGCGGCCAGGCCAACGTTCCGGGCGCCGCCGGCACGTGGCGCGACCTGACCGCCAACGTGAACCTGCTCGCCGCGAACCTGACGACCCAGGTACGCGCGATCGCCGAAGTGGCGACTGCGGTCACGAAGGGCGACCTGACGCGCTCGATCCAGGTCGAGGCGCGCGGCGAGGTGGCCGATCTCAAGGACAACATCAACGCGATGATCGGCAATCTGCGGGTAACCACCGAGCGGAACACGGAGCAGGACTGGCTGAAGACCAACTTGGCGAAGTTCAGCCGCATGATGCAGGGTCAGCGCGACCTTCTTACCGTGGGTCGGATGCTCCTCGATGAGCTCGCGCCGCTCGTCAATGCACAGCAGGGCGTCATCTATATCGTGGAGCCGGACAGCGAGGGTGGTGGCCTCAAGCAGCTGGTCGCCTACGCGGATGCGGGCGCGGCGGATACGCAGCGCCGCTACGCGATGCACGAAGGGCTGATAGGCCAGTGTGCGGCGGACGGCAAGCGGGTGCTGCTGCAACGCATCCCGGAGGACGTCATCCACGTTCGGAGTGGGCTGCTCTCGGCCCGGGCCCGCAATATCATCGCGTTGCCCGTCCTGTACGAAGGGCAGGTCAAGGCGGTGATCGAGCTCGCGTCGCTCCATCAGTTCACCGACTCGCATCTGGCCTTCCTGGAACAGCTACCCGGCAGCATCGGCGTGGTGCTCAACACGATCGAAGCCAACATGCGAACCGAGTCGCTGCTCGTGCAGTCGCAGGAGCTGGCGGGGGAACTCCAGGCGCAGCAGAAGGAGCTGCAGCAGACCAACGAAGAGCTCGCGAGCAAGGCGCGACTGCTCGCAGAGCAGAACGCCGAGGTGGAGCGCAAGAACGAGGAGATCGAGCTCGCACGGCGCGCACTCGAGGAGAAGGCGACCGAGCTTGCGCTCACGTCGCGGTACAAGTCTGAGTTCCTCGCCAACATGTCGCACGAGCTGCGCACGCCGCTCAACAGCATCCTGATCCTCGGCCAGCAGCTCGCGGAGAACCCGGAGTCGACCCTGACGCCTCGCCAGGTCGAGTTCGCCAATACGATTCACGCGGCCGGCACCGACCTGCTCAACCTCATCAGCGATATTCTCGACCTGTCGAAGATCGAGTCGGGGACCGTGACGGTCGAGACCGAGGAGCTCCTGTTCACCCACCTGAGTGAAACCATCGAGCGCGCCTTTCGCCACGAAGGCGAGGCGCGCAGGCTCTCGTTCAAGACAAGTCTCGATCCGAACCTTGGTCCGTACGTTACGACCGATCCGAAACGACTGCTGCAAGTCCTCAAGAACCTGCTTTCGAACGCCTTCAAGTTCACCTCGCAGGGCGGGGTCGAGCTCCAGGTCGGAATCGCGAAGAGCGGCTGGAATCCCGAGCATCCGGCGCTGAGCCAGGCGCATACAGTGGTCGCGTTCGCGGTCACGGACACCGGCATCGGCATCGCCCCGGAGAAGCAGCGCATCATCTTCGAGGCGTTCCAGCAGGCGGACGCGGGCACGTCGCGAAAGTACGGCGGCACCGGCCTCGGACTGGCCATCAGCCGTGAGCTCGCACACCTGCTCGGCGGCGAGCTGCGGTTGAACAGCGTGCCCGGTCATGGCAGCACGTTTACCCTCTATCTGCCGCTCGAGTTCATGGGATCGGCGTACCGCACGCCGCTCGCCACCTCCCCCGCTCCCCGCTCCGCGCACCCGCGCCAGATGATCGCATTGCCGCCGGTGCGGTCCGAGGACGTCGCCGACGATCGAGAGGAGCTCGAGCCGGGAGACAGGGTGCTCCTGATCGTCGAGGACGACCCGCATTACGGGAAGGTTCTCTTGACCCTGGCGCGCGACTGCGGCTTCAAGGCGGTCGTCGCTCGAAGCGGCGCCGAAGGTATCCGTCTTGCGCGCAAGTATCGCCCGACAGCGATCTCGCTCGACGTGTTCCTGCCGGACATGCTTGGCTGGACGGTTCTGAACCAGCTCAAGCAGGACATGGAGACCCGGCATATTCCCGTTCAGATCCTCACGGTCGAAGAGGAGCGCCAGTACAGCCTGGAGCGCGGTGCCTTCGCATTCATGAACAAGCCGGTGACCACCGACGGGCTCGCGGTGGCCCTGGAGCGCATAAAGGAGTTTGCCGCGCCGCGTGTGCGGGAGCTGCTCGTGGTGGAGGACGATCCTGCCGAGCAGATGAGCATCGCGGAGTTGATCGGGTTCGACGACGTGTCCATAACCGCCGTCGGGAGTGGGGCCGAGGCGCTGCGCGCGCTGCGGACGAAGGCGTTTGATTGCGTGGTTCTGGATCTCCGTCTGCCTGATATTTCGGGTTTCGACCTGCTCACCGAGATCCAGAAGGACCCGGGGCTCCGGGACCTGCCGATCGTGGTCTTCACGGGCCGCGAGCTGTCCGAAGCCGAGGAGACCGAGCTGCGCCAGAAGGCCAAGAGCATCGTGATCAAGGGCGCCAGGTCGCCGGCGCGACTGCTCGATGAGACGGCGCTCTTCCTGCACCGGGTGGTTGGCGAGCTGCCGCCGTCGAAGCAGAAGATGATCGTGGACCTGCACCAGAGCGACGAGCCGCTGCGTGACAAGAAGGTGCTGATCGTCGACGACGACGTGCGCAATATCTTCGCGCTCAACAGCGTGCTCGAACGGCGGGGGATGCGCGTCGTCAGCGCCACCAACGGCACGGACGCCGTCGAGCTGATCGAGTCGTCAGACGATCTCGCGCTCGTCCTGATGGACGTGATGATGCCGGAGATGGATGGGTACGAGACAATGCGGCGCATCCGCAGCGATGCGCGGTTCCGGATGCTCCCGATCATCGCCCTCACCGCCAAGGCCATGAAGGGCGACCGGGAGAAGTGCCTCGAGGCCGGGGCATCCGACTATGTGGCCAAGCCCGTCGACACGGGGCAGCTGCTTTCTCTCGTAAGGATGTGGCTGCATCCGTGACTGCGGCAGAGCAAACCATGCCCGCGGTGGACGCCACCAACATCCTGCTGGTGGACGACCAACCGGCGCGGCTCCTCGTGTACCAGTCCATCCTGGGCACCCTGGGACAGAACCTCGTGTGCGCGAGATCGGGCGTGGAAGCGCTCGAGCAGCTCATGCGGCAGGAGTTTGCGGTGGTCCTGCTCGACGTCAGCATGCCGGGTATGGACGGGTTCGAGACCGCGGCGATGATCCACGGTCACCCGCGGTATGAGCGCACGCCCATCATCTTCGTCACCGGCGTGCACGACACCGAGTTCGACCGGCTGAAGGGCTACCAGCTCGGCGCTGTGGACTACGTGTCAATCCCTGTCGTGCCCGAGATCCTGCGCGGCAAGGTGTCCGTGCTCGTGGAGCTGCACTCGCAGCGTAAGGAACTGCAGAAGCTGAACGAGAGCCTCGCCCAGGCCAATGCGCAGCTCGAGGTCACCAACACGACACTGCAGGCCGAGCGTGCACGCGAGCTCGAGGTGTTCAACCGCCATCTGCTGCAGGCCAACGCCGAGCTGGCGAGCGCCAACCAAGCTCTCGAGGTCGAGAACCGGGACCGGTTGCGAGCCGAGTTCGCGCTCAAGGAGGCCGACCGGCGCAAGGACGAGTTCCTGGCGATACTCGCGCACGAGCTGCGCAATCCGCTCGCGCCGATCCGCTACGCGGTCGAGGTGATGTCGCGAGCATCGACCGATGCGTCCGCGATCGCCTGGTCCCGCGAGGTCATCGAGCGTCAGGTGCTGCACCTCACCGAGCTGGTCGACGACCTGCTCGATATCTCGCGGATCACCCGCGGCACGATCAATCTCAACATGGAACGCCTGGAGGTGAGCACGATCGTCGGCCGGGCCATCGAGGCGATCGAGCCGGCGCTCGTGGAACACCAGCACCAGCTGAGCGTCGACTGCCCGTCCGAGCCCATGTTTGTCGAGGGAGATGGCACGCGCCTGGTGCAGGTGCTCGGCAACCTGCTGAGCAACGCGGTCAAGTACTCGAAGCCGCGCGGCAGGATCGAGCTCGGCGTGCGGCGCACCAACGCATCGATCGAGTTCCGGGTCAGGGACTACGGAAAAGGGATCGCGGTCGAGTCGCTGCCGAAGCTGTTTACCCTGTTCTCGCGTCTGCCCGGTGGCCCTGCCGAAGCGCAGGCGGGACTTGGAGTCGGTCTCGCTCTCGTGCGACGCCTGGTCGAGATGCACGGCGGAAGTGTGTCGGCCCACAGCGACGGGCTCGATGAGGGCAGCGAGTTCGTGGTGCGTCTGCCGGCGGTGAGCTGCGGGCTGGCAGCGGCTGAGACCATCACGGGCGCGCGTCCGCCGGCGGTGGGGCGGCCGTCGCAGCGCCGGATCCTGGTCGTCGACGACAATGTGGACGCGCTGGAGGGCCTGTCTCTACTGCTCCAGACCTCGGGCTACGAAGTCATGAAGGCCTGCGACGGCCCGCAGGCTCTGCAGATCGCTGCCGCCTGCCATCCGGATGTCGCGCTGCTCGATATCGGGATGCCGCACATGGACGGCTACGAGGTAGCCCGGCGCATACGCGCCGAGCCCTGGGGCGGCGAGGTCGCGCTGGTCGCGCTCAGCGGCTGGGGCCAGAGCGAGGACCTGCGTCGGACCCGCGAGTCGGGCTTTGATTTCCATCTCGTCAAGCCGGTGAGTTTCGAGGCGGTCACGGACGTGATCACTCGCCTGGCCAGACACGACGCTGCAGCCGGCGCCTGAGCGTGCGGGCGGCTGCGCCCCGCCAAGTCGCCGCGATCAGCGGCCGCCAGAGGCGCCGAGGTTCGCCAGCAACTTTGTCAGCGTGGCGTCGTCGACCGGCTTGACGAGGTGCGCGTCGAAGCCCGCTTCGCGAGACGCTTTCCGATCCGAGTCCTGTCCCCATCCAGTCAGTGCGACAAGCACCGGACAGGCATCGCCCTCCCGCTGGCGAATACGACGTGCAACCTCAAATCCGTTGAGCTTTGGCAACCCGATGTCGAGCAGAATTACCTCCGGCCGGAACGCCGCCGCCGCGTTCACGGCTTCGAGACCGTCGTATGCCGCTACCGCTTCATGACCACCGATACGCAGAAGCGCGCAGAGCGAGTCTGCCGAATCGCGATTGTCGTCGACCACGAGGATGCGGCGCGGCGCGTGCGCCCTGGCGACGTCGCCAAGAAGCGGCTCTGCGAGCGCATGCAGCGGATCGATCCGCGGTAGCCGCACGAAGAACTCGCTCCCCCGACCGACGCCCTCGCTACGGACCTCGACCGTGCCGCCATGCATGCCCACCAGGGTCCGGACCAGGGTCAGGCCTATGCCCAGCCCACCGCCCACCCGCTCCAGCGAAGTGTCGATCTGCATGAAGAGATCGAAGATCCGGGCGATCTGCTCCGGTGCGATGCCGATTCCTGTGTCGCAGACGCGAATCACCACGTGCGCTGGAGTCGATGACTGCGGATCCACGGCGATCGACAGGCGTCCCCCGGCAGGCGTGAACTTGGATGCGTTGCTGAGCAGGTTGCCCAGCACTTGCGCGAGCCGCGCCGGGTCGCCATCGACGAATGCCGGATCCGTCGGCAAGTCGACGGACAACGATTGGTCCAGGTCGTCGCACAGGGGACGAACGGCCTCCACCGCGTGCTGCACGACCGAGCGGATATCCAGCCGCTCGCGACGAAGCTCGATGCGGCCGCGACTGATGCGGCCGACATCCAGCAGGTCGTCCACGAGTCTCACCAGGTGGCTGACCTGGCGATCCAGCGTCTTCACGACGGATTCGGTCTCCGGCGCCGCGGTCCGCCGCATGATCTCTATCGAGTTTCGGATCGGCGCGAGCGGGCCTCGCAGCTCGTGCGCCAGCATCGCCAGGAATTCGTCCTTGCGGCTGTCGGCCTCGGACAGGGCTTCCTCGAACTGCTTGCGCTCGGTGATATCGAGCGAGGTCCCGATGTGACCCAGGTATTCCCCGCCGTCGCTGAAAAGCGGCAATGCATAGGATTCGATCCAGCGCCAGTCGCCGTGGCGGTGCCGCACGCGCACCGCCGCCTGCAGTCGGCGGCGCTCTCGCTGCGCGGCCTCGACCGAGGCCATGTACGCACCGGCATCGTCCGGGTGGAGCAGGGGAAACCAGCCGCGGTCCAGCACCTCATCCTCGTGACGGCCGAAGTACTCGAGGTAGGGCGGATTCACATAGGTAAATTCACCGGCGGGGTCCAGTCGCCAGATGAGCGCGGGAGACGCCTCCGCCAGCGTGCGAAACCACGCTTCGCTCCGACGCAGGGCCGCCTCGGTCTGTTTGAGCTCGGTGACGTCGATCGCCACCCCGCCGATCAGCTCCGTGTTGCCGTCCCGTCCCGGAATCGGAAACTTGCTGACGATCGAATGGTGGACCGCGCCGTCGCCATGCTCGAGCGTCTCGAGCGTCTCGATGCCGCGTTCGCTGTCAAGCACGCGCCGATCGTTCGCTGCGAACTCGGCGGCAGTGGCGGGCGTGAAAATCTCCTGGTCGGTGCGGCCGAGCAGGTCGCTCAGCCCCGTGCCGAAGGCTTGCTCCGCCGCTTCATTTGCATAGACGTAGCGGCCCTGCCGGTCCTTGATCCAGGCCAGTCCCGGCAGATTGTGCATGAATTGTATGAACCGCTGCTCGCTGTCGCGCAGGTCCTCCTCGGCGCGCTTGCGGTCGGATATGTCGACCAGCAGGTTGATGCCGCCGATGACCGTGCCGTCGGCGCGGCGGAGCGGCGTCGGGTAGGGCATGCATGCGATGCGCGTTCCATCCGGCCGCTCGACGATCAACTCTTCGCCCCGGATCGGGCGACCTTCGCGGAGCGAGATCGCCATCGGGTACTCGGCGTGCGTCAACAGCGTCCCGTCCGGCCGATATAGCCGCCAGCTCACGCACCACCGGTCGCTGCCCAGCTCTGGCGTGCGGCCGGACAGCTCGGCGGCCGCCGGGTTGAGGTAAGTCAACCGACCTTCAACGTCGGTCGCGTAGATGGCGGCGGGTAAGGCATCGAGCACGGCCCGGACGCCTTCAGCTGGAAACGGCTCCCAGTCCGGCGACGCGTGCGCCGCCGGATGCTCGCGCCCGAAAACGGACCAGTGCTCATGACCTTTCATCGGCCGAAGCGATCCTGCCTGCCCCCTTGGGCATGTCGCAGCCTCATGATACGGCGGGCCGGCGTCGACCACTAAGGATGTCGTGCGACCGCCACGTCAGGACCCCTTTGACACGACGGGGAACCGCACGGCGATCCGGTGGCCCCGTCGTCGGAGGACGATCGAGTGCGCCCGAGCGAGCGCGTCGACATCCTCCCACCGCATGCGTCGCGGCAACGCGGCCCTCGGCTCCTCGCCCTCGCGGTCTGCCGGGTCGCCGCGAATGGTCAGCCAGAGCGCGCTCGCCCGCTGCCGGGTGCGCAGGGTGACATCGGCCGCACCGGACAGATCGTCGCCGAGGGCGAGCAGGCTGGCCAGGAGCAGCTCGCAGAAAGACCGGCTGCGTACCTGCGATGTGCCAGCGTCAAGGTCATGCGCCAGGAGTATCCCGCGCATCTGACATTCGGTGTCTACGAGCTCGAGACACTCGCCGATCGCCTGGCCTACGGCGATCGAGGCCTGCTCGTCGGGTTGAAACCAGCGCGTGATTGCATCCGCGCGCGCGATGGCCTTGCCGGCCTGATCGCCAAGCCGGTCGATGGCCGTTGCGACATCCGCCGGCACAGTGCTGGCGCGAACGATGCTGACTCCGAACCGCAGCGCCTGCAGCTCGCCGACGAGCGCGTGGCGCAGCGCCGGCAGGACGCGTCCGAAAAGCACGTGCCGCGCCGCCTCGACCTGCGTGTCGATCGCTTGGACCGGGACCGACGGTCGGCTGAGCTTTGGATCGCTGGGCAAGCCGGCAGTGTAGCCGCGGTCTGCTTGCCCGGAATCCGTATCCGCTGACCGGTGTCGGACCTTTCCTACACGTCTGTAACCCTCGCACCCCGGCGTCGAATCCCAGGCCGACAACATGCGCGCTCAGCCGACGGCAAGCACCCGCCGCCGGCCCGCATCCTCGTCACGTGAACGCTGGCTTCAGGACCATGCTGCTGTGTACTCTGGTCGCAGGGTGCAGCGAACAGGCCACGCTGCCCGACACGGCCGGCACTGGGCTAAAACCCGCCCTTCCCCCGCCAAACCCGACGCTCATTCCGACGGTAAACATCGCCCCGGCGGTCGGGTGGCGGGAGGGCAGGTCGCCGACGGCGGCAGCAGGATTGGCCGTAAATGCGTTTGCGACCGGCCTCGACCATCCACGTTGGCTCTATGTGCTCCCGAACGGCGACGTGCTCGTCGCGGAGACCAATGCGCCGCCGCGACCGGAGGACTCGAAGGGCATCCGCGCGTGGTTCATGAAGCGCGCGATGAAAGACGCCGGGGCCGGCGTGCCCAGCGCGAACCGGATCACTCTACTGCGCGACGCCGATGGCGACGGCGCTGCGGAACTCCGCACGGCATTCATCGAGGGTCTCAACTCCCCGTTCGGCATGGTCCTCGTCGGGCAGGACTTCTACGTTGCGAACACCGACGCCGTGGTTCGTTTTCCGTATCACGACGGCGACACGCGTATCGCGGGGCCCGGTCAGCGCCTTGCCGAGTTGCCGGGCGGCGCGCGCAACCATCACTGGACCAAGAACGTGATCGCGAGCCGCGACGGCTCACGGCTGTACGTCACCGTCGGCTCGAACAGCAACGTTGCGGAGCACGGGATGGACCAGGAGGAGAACCGCGCCGCCATCCTGGAGATCGACCGTGCGACCGGCGCTGCGCGCCTCTTCGCAGGCGGGCTCCGCAACCCGAACGGTCTTGCCTGGCAGCCCGTCACGGGCATGCTGTGGACGGTCGTCAACGAGCGCGACGAGATCGGCAGCGATCTCGTGCCCGACTATCTCACGTCGGTTCGCGACGGCGGTTTCTACGGGTGGCCATACAGTTATTTCGGCTCCCACGTCGACGAGCGCGTGCAGCCGCAACGCCCCGAGCTCGTAGCCCGCGCCCTCGTGCCCGAGTACGCACTGGGTTCGCACACCGCGTCGCTGGGCCTGGCCTTCTATGACGGCTCGCTGCTACCCGCCCGCTATCGCGGCGGTGCATTCATCGGTCAGCACGGATCCTGGAATCGCGAGCCGAGGCTGGGCTACCGCGTGGTGTTCGTGCCGTTCTCGGGGGGTCAGCCGGCGGGTCCGCTCGAGGAAGTCCTGACCGGCTTTCTCGACGAAGACGGCAACGCGCAAGGTCGTCCCGTCGGTGTCGCCGCCGACCGGAAGGGCGCGCTGCTCGTCGCGGACGACGTAGGCAACACCGTCTGGCGTGTTACTCCGGAGTGAGTCTCCCCAACGACGGATCAGGCGCGGCGCCGCATACCCGCACGGTGCGTACGGCTCCGGGCCGCCGATCGACGCCCCGCGGCACGGCCTGACGGGCGGGAGGACTTCGCCGCGAGGCTGCGTTTGAGCAGCGTCGCAAGGTCGATGATCTCGGCGCTCCGGCGCGCGGGCCTCTCCCGCGAACCCTTCGTGAGCGTGTGGGCCTGGCCCTTTTTCGCCTTTTCCTCGACTCTCTTCAGCAGATCGTCCCGGTAGCTGTCTTTGTACTGCTTCGGATCCCACTTTTCGGACAGGTCCGCGATGAGCTTGAGCGCGAGCTCGAGTTCCTTCGCGGTCACTCCGACCTTGCGCGAGGAGTCGGTCGGCGCATCGATGGCGTCCACCGGCAGGATCTCGTCCGCGTAGCGGAGTGTATTGAGCACCAGGATGTGGCCCTGAGGAATCAGCGCACACGGGTACGCGCGCGTCCGCACCACGACCGACCCAATGGCCCACCGTTCGGACTCTCGCAATGCTTCACGGAGCAGCGCGTATACCTTCTGACCCCGCTTGTCGGGCGCGACGTAATACGGCGTCTCGAAGTACTGCGCCGAAATCTCCTGCGGCCGCACGAAGCTCTGGATGGCGATGGTCTGGGTGGCCTTTACATTCGCGCGGCGGAAGTCCTCGTCGGTTAGCGCCACGTACTCGCCTTTCTTGTACTCGTAACCCTTGACGATGTCGGCCCATTCGACCGCCTTGCCGGTCGACTTGTTGATGCGCTGATAGCCGACGGGCGAAAAATCGCGCCGGTCCAGCAGGTCGAGGTCGAGCTCGTTGGCGCGCGTGGCGGTGTGCAGCGAGACCGGGATGTGGACCAGGCTGAAGCTGATCGCGCCTTTCCAGATGATCCTTGCCATGGGTTCTCCTCAATTCGGCGGGGCTGATGGCACGATAACCGCCAAGTGCCGGCTGGTCCGTCAGTAATCGCCTACGCGCCGGCTCCCAATGCACCTACTGTGGCGGCGGGCCCTCCGTGGTGCAATCGAGGGTAGCCGGTCCGTCGCTCCGTCGAATCGGCCAAAACCGCCCCCACGCATACCGACCAGGAGGTCCCCACCATGAACAGCAACTCCGACCTGTATCAAGCGGACGAGGTACTCCAGCCGGCGCACGAGGCGCTCCGCGCCACGGGCCGCGCCGGCGCGACTGAGGTTCGAAATCTCATCGCCGATGTCGAGGACCTCATCAAGCGCGTCGCACATCTGGATGATGCCGATCTCGCGCGCGCGCGGGAGAAGCTTCAGCGCACGCTTGCTTCGACCAAGGCTTCGTTGCACAACGGCACGGAGCGGGTGCGAACTTCCGCCAAGCAGGCGGTAACCACCACCGATACCTATGTGCACGACAACCCCTGGTCGGCCGTGGGCATTGCCGCCGCGGCGGGCGCCGCGATCGCGGTACTGCTGAGTATGAGCACGCGGATCCAGCGGTGAACCTGCTGTACGCGTTGCCGCGGATGGTGCCGCTCCTGGCCCGCCACGCGCTCGGGTACGTCGACCTCGCGACCGAGGAACTCGACGGTATCGCGGCGCGGATGCGTCGACGCGTGCTGGCTGCCGCCACCTGCATCCTCACCGCGTTCCTCGCGGTGACGATGCTGTGTGGTTTAGCGGTCGCTATTGCCTGGGATACGCCATACCGCTACATCGTGATCGCGGGACTGGCGCTCTTTTTCCTGGCAATCGCGATTGCGACCGGCGACGTTGCGCGTCGCGAGCGACAACAGATCGTGCGGGTGTTCGAGCGGCTGCGCGACGAATGGACCAGGGATCGTGAGGCGCTGCGGGAGATCATCGAGCGTAATGACACGAGGGAGGATGGGACATGATCGAGGAACGCGACGGACGCGGCGCGAAGGTGCACGATGAGCTCGCGGCAACGCGCGCCGAGCTGCGAGACGTGTTGCTGCCGGCGGAGGACGATACCTTTCCGCGCAGCGCGACGATGCGCGCGTTGACCGGCCGGGGCACCGTGTCGGTCCTGGCGCTGGTCGGGATGGCGGTCCTCGCGACCCGCCCAGGTGTCGCCGGCCGGCTGGCCCGCGCGGCGCCGGTGATAAATCTGCTCCGACAGCTTGGTCTTACGCCGCGCTGACGTACAACTGGGGCATTCGGAGGTCGCGCGGCAGTCCTCCGTTGGATGCAGGGGGCGCGGCCCATCCGGTAACGAAAGCACCACAAATCCCTCCAGGTAAGATCGGAGACGCTCCTGCGTCCCCGGCGTCGACGATGCCGTGAGCAACGGCAAGGCGTTGTACGACCCTTGCCGCAGCGACCCCACGAGCCCGATGATGATCGCCGTCATGTTCCGTCCGCGCCCATGAGGAGTGCGTGATGTCACGACCGGCGTTCGACGAGCTTGCGGGCCGGCTCGCGGCGTTCGCCCGCGAGCGGGACTGGGACCAGTTTCACTCGCCGAAGAACCTCGCGATGGCGGTCGCCGCGGAATCGGCGGAGCTGCTCGAGCATTTCCAGTGGCTTACCGAGGCGCAGAGCCGCGACCTCGCGCCCGCGCAACGCGATCAGGCCGCGCTCGAGATGGCCGATGTGCTGCTCTATCTCGTGCGCCTCGCCGATCAGCTCGGTGTCGACCTGCTCGCCGCAGCGCATCGCAAGATCGGCCTCAACGCCGAGAAGTATCCGGTCGACAAGTCACGCGGCCACAGCCGCAAGTACACCGAGCTTTGATGACCATGCCCGAGAGTCGCGACCAGCCACCAAGCCGCCCCTCCCCGGACCAGGCGCATCGGGAGGACCGATCCTCCGGCGGGCGATGGGCCGTCGTCGTCGATGACCACGAGGCGGAGATGACCTATTCGCGTGCGTCGCCGACGCTCATCATCATCGACCACACAGAGGTGCCTGACGCGCTGCGCGGCCGCGGAGTCGGCCAGGCGCTGGTCGAGCGCGCTGTGCTCGATGCGCGGCGCGAGGGTTTCCGCATTATTCCCCTGTGTCCTTTCGCGAAGGCGCAGTTCGAGCGCCACCCGGCCTGGCGAGACGTGCTCTCCACCTGAGCACTCGGGGGCGGCGGATGGGCCGCTTTCACCCGAATCGCAATTCCTGTGACGCGCTACTCTGACTCGGCGCGCATCGTCCTCCCATACTCGGCCCCATGCCTTGCCAGCCCGCTCAAGGATTCGGCGGCCGGCCGGTTTGGAACTTCAGGAGATCACCGATGCGAATGAACCCGACTTTGAATGCGGCCACGATGCTTTCTGCTGCCGTGGCAACGTTGGCGCTTGCCGGCTGCGGCGGGCCATCTGCTTCCGACGCCGTGCCAGTTGCGTCGGTGACGCCGACGGACCCGACGGCCGCAGCCGCCCAGGCCCAGGCCGAGGCTGACCGCGCGGCTCTTCAGGCCCGCGAGGACCAGCTTGCCAAGCGCGAGGCCGAGCTCGCGCTCGCCGCACGCGAACAGGAACTCGCGCACCGCGAAGCCGAGCTCACTGCCAAGGAACGCGCCACGAAGAAGGTTGCCGCGACCCCGAAGCCGGTGCCTGCGAAGGCAGTGGCGGTCCCCACCTCACCCAAGCCTGCGCTTGTCGCAAAGCCGGCGCCGGTCCCGGTGCAGCCGATCGTCATACCGGCGGGCACGGAGCTTTCGATCGGCCT